>Ga0134088_10000293_pt1 | contig 16199 bp, 15 predicted proteins | sample 15_taG_3_FD_94461 | JGI IMG/M metagenome (GOLD analysis project Ga0134088, IMG submission 94461) | Grasslands soil microbial communities from the Angelo Coastal Reserve, California, USA - 15_D_Rain_20cm_5_09182015 | ecosystem: Environmental > Terrestrial > Soil > Grasslands ...
GGCGACACCGCATTTCTCGAGAAGGACTACGCCCGGGCCCTCGACCGCTACCGCGAGAGCGCGTGCCGGGGCGGGCCGGACGCCGCCTTGATGCTGAAGCTGTCCGACGTCCACTTCCTCCTGGGAGATCTCGAGAAGGAGCGGGCGTACAGGGAGGCGATCTACGGCAGCCTCCACGAAGAGCAGGACCATCCCGAGATGGGATCGCAATCGAAGGAGACGCAGGAGCCGGACGCCGAGGAGGACCCCGATGCGGACCTGGATTGACCGCGCGCGCGCCCCCCTTCTTGCCGCCTTCGTGGCCCTCTCGGCCCTCGTGCCCGTGCAGGCGATGACCGTCGAGGAGGCCTACCGGGAGATGCAGCACCGCCACGCCACCCTCGACCCGACCTCCAGGGGCTTCAGCCGGGAGGAGGCGGCCTACCTGTCGCGCCTGTTCGAGCTCGTCGACCTCGCGATCGTCGAGAAAATGCAGGCCTGGACATGGTTCCAGTCCGAGGGGCGCAGGGGGAAGTCGGTGCAGGAGTACCGCGACCGCGTCGATTCACTCATCGCGATCCTGGACGGCCTGCCGGCCCCCGAGCGGCTGCGGGAGGTGCAGCGGCTGCTGGTCGACGCCATCCGCGACCAGCGCGCCTACTTCGAGACCTGGAACCAGGCGCTCTCCGTCGGCGCGGCGGGCAAGGACAACCGCGATGTCTACCGCTCACGCGGGACGTACCTCAAGAGCAGCAGCCGCAAGCTGCACCAGGTCTACGGACAGCTGATGACCCTGTTCCCCGACGCCGGCCAGCAAAACTTCGACGCCTTCTACGACCATCTGTGCGTCCTCGATCTCCTGTAGGAGTTCATTCGAGGAGATCCGCGACGGACTCCAGCACCCGCTCCGGGCGCAGCCGTGAGCGGGCCGCCTCCTCGCGGGCTGTCTTGCCGCTGAGCACCAGCGCGGTCCGGCAACCGGCCGCAGCGCCGCCACGGCAGTCCGCCTCGAGGTCATCGCCGACGACCATCACCTGATCGGGCGGCAGGCCGAGGTCGGCGAGGGCGAGCCTGAAGAAGGGGAGCGAGGGCTTGCCGACGAGCTCAGCCTCCACACCCGTGGCATACTCCAACGCGACGACGAACGGACCGGCGTCGAGGACGATGCCGTCCACCCCATTGTCCCAGACGCGGTTCTTGTGCAGGGCGATGATCGCGGCGCCGCCCCGGATCCAGCGGTAGGCCCGGTTCAGCCGTTCCCAGGTAAAGTCGCGGCCGATGTCGCCGACGACGACCCAGTCGGGGTGCTTTTCGTCCTCCACGACACCCTCGAAGTCCTCGCGCGCCGCGGCAGGAAGAAGGAACGCCGCGCGGGTGCGTTGGGAGTCGACGATGCGCCGGCGGGCCAGGACGCACGGGGCCAGGACCTCCCGATCGTCGACCCGGAACCCTCCCCGGCGCAGGACGGAGGCCACGGCCGATCTGGGGCGGCGGGATGTGTTGGTCGTCAGGCGGACGGCGATCCCCAGGGAGCGCACCCGATCGAGTGTCTGGGGCGCCCCGGGAATCGGCCGGTCGTCCTCGAGCAATGTCCCGTCGACGTCGAACAGGACGCCGCGCACACCGGAGAGCCGGTTCATGACCGCGCCGAACTTCGCCCGACCACGGCCGCTACTCCTCTTCGTCGGCGCCCGGCACCGGCAGCGTCGGCTGAGTCGCGGGATAGGTGGGCCGGCCGTCCTCGATCTTCACGAACGCCGTCAGGCGGTGCGCCGACGTCTTGTTGCGGTCGAGCAGATGCACGGTCTCGACGCCTCGGCACACCAGCGCATCGGAGACGAGTGACCGGTGGCAGCGGTAGTAGAGCGCCTCGGCGCACATGATGGCGGTGCGCCGATCGCGAGCCAGGGTCAGGAGCTCGGCGATTCCCTTCTCGACCTCGGCGGTCTCCATGTAGTCGGCGTAGCCACGGAAGGTGTCGTTGCGCCAGGCCAGGTTGCGCGAGTCCTTGCGCGGCCTGCGCAGCCCTCCCAGGCGGGGCAGGCGGGCATAGGAGATGCCGGCCCTGGGGAGGGACTTCTCCAGGGATTCGGCGCTGAACTGGGGATTGTGGCGTGAGCGCGGGATCGTACGGATGTCGGCCAGGCACTCGATTTGGTGAGCCTTGAGGATCGCCAGGAAAGCATCCAGGGACCGGTTGGAATGGCCGATGGTGAAGACGGTCAAGGGCATGGTCTCTCACGATACTCCGGCCGCCTTAAGATCGAGCCGGAAAATGAAAAAGGGGGACAAGGCGAAATCCTTATCCCCCTTTATCTTGACCCTGGTGCCGCACGCCTCGGTCCCGATGCACCGGCCGGCCGCGAGATCTAGTTGTGCGGCTGGTCACCCTGGGCCGGAGCCTGTCCCTGCGCCGGTGCCGTGCCCTCGGCGGGCGCCGTGCCCTCGGCGGGAGCGCCGGCCGGGACCGCGCCCTGGTCCGCCGGAGCGGCCTGCTGGGCCGGGGCCTGCGAGGTCTGCTCCGGCGTCGTGGTCTGCTCCTGCGTCGGCTGGCCCGCGCACGCCACCGCGAGCAGGGCGGCGAGGACCATTCCGCAGCCGGTCACGAACTTCTTCGAGTGTGCCATGGTCTGGTTCACCTCTCTCCCACGGGTTCTGGGGTTTAAAAATGCGCGCGACATCCTAAGTGATTCGACCGTGAGAGTCAAACGCTTGGCGGCGGTGCATCCGGTGGAATGGGCTCAGGACACGGATTCGGCGATATCGCGCGCGAGCCCGGGAAAGGACTTCATGTACTCGCGGCGCTCGGCCCGCAGCCGCTCGACGATCGTCCGGTATTCGTCGAGGCGCCCCTGCTGCGCGTACAGCTCGCGCGGGCGCAGCAGGCGCTCGTCGTCCCCCTCGATGCCCGCGACACGGAACGCCACTTCGTATCCGAAGTCGGGATCGCGCTCCCAACGGATGGTCCCCTCGGCGATCCCCTGGATGATGGCGCTGCTGTGTCGGATCTTCACCTTGAGGCTGCGCGGGTCGTTCTCGCCACCGCCGATCCGCCCGGTGTTCATCAGGTACACTTCCATCGGATTCGTCTTCAGGATCTCGAGGATGCGGTTCCCCTGCAGACTGTGGTCGAGCGGGAAGAACGGGTTGGTCCCCGGGATGCGCAGGAACCGGCCGGCCTCCTCGGCCCCGCCGGCGCTCGTTCCCTTGGTTTCGCCCAGCATGAAGTACGCGGCAGCCTGCGTCCCGCTCAGGCGCGCCACCGCCGGGATGATGTCTTCGTTGCGGTTGAGAATGAGAAGGATGTCGGCCTTCTTGATCGCGCGCGCGTCCCCCGCGCCCTCGATGTCGGACATCTTGAAGACGGCACGACCGTTTTGCGTGTAGGAGGTGTCGAAGAAGTCGAGCATGCCATTCTTCTGCGACACGTTCTCCAGATAGGACGTCGGCTTCAGGACCGCCCGGTAGATCGCCGGCTCGGTCTCCTCGGCCAGGCCGAACGTCTTCGCGAAGCAGCCGTTTTCGGTCGCGTGGATGCTGCCATCCGGCATGATCGCCAGGAAATCATCCTGCACCGGTCTCGAATCGTTCTGCTTGGAGAACGTGGTCGTCGTCTTGCCGGTGCCCGACAGGCCGATGATGAGCGCCACGCGGTTCTGTCCCCCGACCGGGATGATCTTGCAGCCGGCGTGCATGGCCAGGCCGCCCCTGTCGTAGACCAGCTTGTTCCACATCCTCAGGCCGCCCTTCTTCGACTCGCCGAAGTAGTCCGAGTTGAAGACGCGCGTGATCCCGCGTTCCAGGTCGACCGCGATCAGCCGGTCGTTCGGGAACCCCCTCGCCTCCAGGCCCGGCGTGTAGATCACCGTCACAAGAGGCTCGAAGCCGCTCTCGCCGGCCCGATCGAGCGGGTAGTAGAGGATCTGCTGCATGGCGGCGATGTTGGCGTTGCCGGTCTCGATGATCAGGCGGGCAGGGGTGCGCAGGACCGGATCGTTGCCGATGTATCCGTCCACGACGACCATGTCGTGCGTGTGGATGTACTCGTCCTGAATGCTGGCCATCCGCTCGCCCTGCTCCTTCGTCATCGTCGGCTGGCCCCTGTGCAGAGACGGATCGTCCGTGACGATGAAGGTGGAAGCCTTGCTGCGGGCGACGACGCGGGTCTGGACGTTGACGTTGCCGTACTTTGTGGTGAGGCAGTTCGGCATGCGCTCCGTCAGGGTGCGCAACTCCTCGGGGTCGGGGCGGGCGACGACCGAACGAGGCCTGACTGGAAGATCGATGACTGAGGAGATAAGAGAGGTCCTCGGCCCGCTGCCGGAAGCGGTCTCCGCCCCTCCTGACGGTTCTTCCACGCAACCCCCCTCGTGGCCCGGGGGACTGAGCCGCGCCCCCTTGTCCGTGAATCTCACTATTTACGCCCCCTCGGTGGCATCTGTCAAGAAAGGAGGAGCGGCGGGTGATCGGGTAGAATCACAGCGGAATGGACCCGGTCGCGGACTTTCTCCTGTACCTCGAGCACAACGTCAAAGCCTCGCCCCAGACGGTGCGCTGCTACCGCGCCGACCTCAAAGAATTCCAGGAATTCGTGTCGAACGGTCTGCTACCGAGGCAACAGGCCTCCCTCCTGACCCTCGATCATCACGCCATACGGGAGTACCTGTCGCATCTCTACGACCGGGGCGTCAGCCGTGCGACGGTGGCACGCAAGCTCGCATCCCTGCGCTCGTTGTTCCGCCACATGGTGCGGGGTGGACTCGTGGCGACCAATCCCGCGGCGATGGTCGCAACACCCAAGCTCGAGAGGCGGTTGCCTCACGCGCTCAGCGAGCATGAGGTAGAATCGCTCCTCGACCACGCTTTCGGGACGGGCGCGCGCGACCTGCGCGACCGATCCATCCTCGAGTTGCTCTATGCCAGCGGCGTGCGGGTGGCCGAGCTGGTGGGAGCGGACCTGGGCGACCTGGAGACGTCCCGCGCCACGGGGGACGGGATGCTGCGCGTGCTCGGAAAGGGACGGAAGGAGCGCCTCGTGCCGATCGGATCCAAGGCGGTCTCGGCCCTGATGGCCTATCTGAGAGCGCGGCCGGAACTCCTGCCAAACCACCCCGAAGGACGCGCTGGCCGGCGGACCGGGCGCCCGGACTCGGCGATGCCACGGGCGGCACGTGACGCGTTGTACCTCAACGCCCGCGGCGGGCGCCTGACCGACCGCAGCGTGCGCCGGATCCTCAATGGGCGCCTGCGCGCCGCGGCTCTCCAGAAGCACGTCTCGCCACACATGCTGCGGCACTCTTTTGCGACGCACATGCTGAACGCCGGCGCCGACCTGCGCTCGATTCAGGAGCTTTTGGGTCACTCCTCCCTGTCGACGACCCAACGGTACACCGCCGTGTCGACGCGCCGCCTCATCGAGGTCTACCGTCGCGCCCACCCCCACTCGGAGGTCGCCGCGTCCGGGCGTGCCGGGGGGACCGCGGGGCGACCGGCGCGCGGGGTGCTTAGGTTGAACAATGGCCCGGCGCGCGCGTAGCCGCGAAACCGCCGCGCGGCGCAAGGCCCGGGCGCGCCGCCGCCTGCCGGTTCGCTGGCCCCGCTCCAGGCCCGCGGGCGGGAAGGGGTCGCAGGCGCACGGCGCGCGCGTGGTGACCCTGACCGCGGCGCGCCGCCGGGCCATCGAACGCAGCCGGCTGGGCCGCACGACCCACGAGTCGGCATCGCCGGCCACCGTGGATTTCCATCTCGGCGCCGCCGTCGCGTGCGCCCGCGCCGGGGCGCGGATCATCCTGGATTACTGGGGGAAGCGCGGCACCTACTCGATCCAGGAGAAGGGACGCAACGACTTCGTCACCGTGGTAGACCGCCGGGCGGAGGAGGCGATCGTCGGCCTGATCCGCGACCGCTTCCCCGACCACGCCATCATCGCGGAGGAGTCATCACCTACCCACGGGCCGAGCGGTTTCCGCTGGTACATCGATCCGCTCGACGGGACGACCAACTTCATCCACGGATATCCCCTGTTCTGCGTCTCCGTCGGCCTCGCCGATCCACAGGGGATGCGCGCCGCCGCCGTCTACGATCCGCTCCGCGACGAGATGTTCACGGCCACGCGGGGCGGGGGGGCCTTCCTGAACGGCCAGCCGATCAGGGTGTCGCCGGCCGAGAAGCTATCGCAGGCGCTCCTGGTGACCGGGTTCCCCTTCCGCTCGCTCGACCGCCTCGACCCGTACCTCGCCTCCTTTCGCTCCTTCATTCTGGGCTCTTCCGGGATCAGGCGGGACGGATCGGCCGCGCTCAACCTTGCCTACGTCGCCTGTGGCCGCTACGACGGATTCTGGGAGATGTCGCTGTCGCCCTGGGATATCGCGGCCGGGAGTCTTCTGGTGCGGGAGGCCGGCGGTGCGGTGACCGACTTCCAGGGGCGCGAGGGCTACTTCGAGAGCGGCGACATTCTCGCCGCAACCCTCAACGTCCACCCCGCCATGCTGCGCATCCTGCGGGAACCGATCAAGAGGATCTGAGAGGCCGGGAGCCCCCCGGACCTCGGGGGGTCCCGCGCTCCGGCGAGCCTCCTGCCAGCCGCGCCGCGAGCAGGATCGCCTCGACCATGCTCCCGTGGTCGGCGATTCCCTTGCCGGCGATGTCGTAGGCGGTGCCGTGATCGACGGAGGTGCGCACGAACGGCAGGCCGAGGGTCATGTTGACTCCGCTCCCGAACGAGCGCGCCTTGACCGCGATCGTCGCCTGATCGTGGTAGAGCGCCAGGACGACGTCGAACTCCCCTCGGGCGGCGCGCACGAACAGGGTGTCGGCGGGAAACGGCCCGGCCACGTTCAGGCCCGTGCCCAGCGCCGCCTCAACCGCCGGCCGGAGGATGTCGCGCTCCTCCGCGCCGAACAGGCCCCCTTCGCCAGCGTGCGGGTTGAGGGCACAGACGGCGATCCGGGGGTCCCCGCCGAAGAGACGCCGGTGCTCCGAATGGATCAGTCGTAGCTTCGACTCCACGAGGGCGGACGACAGGGAGGCGATGGCGTCCTTCAGCCCGAGATGGACCGTGACGAGGGCGACCTTGAGTTCGCGCGTAAGGAACAGCATCGCCACCTCATCCGGCTCGAGGCCGCAGAGATCGGCCAGAAGCTCCGTGTGGCCGGGGTAGCGGACGTTCGCCAGGCGCATCGCCTCTTTGCTGAGGGGCGCCGTCACGACGGCCGCGGCTGCGCCGGAGCGCACCAGGCCCACCGCCTGCTTCACATACATGACCGAGCTGCGTCCGCCGGCGGCCGAGGGCCCGGGGGAAGAGGGAGGCTCGGGGCGGTCCGCCATGTCGTGGATGGCCGGCCCGGACGGCCAGGACTCGACGAGGATGTCGTCGCCCTGCTTCGAGCCCCACCCGAAGGGGGATTTCGAGACCTCGGGCCAGGCGGCCGGGTCACCCACGGTGGCCCCCGGCAGTCCCAGCGCCACCCCACGCAGGTGCTGGCGGTCTCCGATGAGAAGCGGGCGGCAGACCTCGAGGACGGCGGGCTCTCGGGCCGCCTTGAGAGCGACCTCGGGCCCCACACCGAAAGGGTCGCCGGTCGTCACGGCGATAGCAGGCTTCATTCGGGAGATCGCCCGGCGGGGCGCCAGGCCTTCTGCACGAGGCGGACGGAGTCTCTCCGGATGCTCAGATCCCGTCGGATCGCGGCGACCGGTTCTCGTCCTGCTCCTCCGCCTTGTACATATACTTGATGCAGTCTTTCATCACCATCAGGTTGGGAGCGCCCACGCGGTTGACCTTGATGCAGTTGCGGTCATACCACTCGATGACTCCCCGCAGCTCCTCGCCGTCCTTGAGCACGACGACCATAGGAGTCTTGGAGTTCATCTGTTTCAGGTAGTAGAACGCCTCGGCGTTGGTCGACTCCGGGGGAACCTGCTTGCGCCGCGGCTGCCTTGGTTGCAGCCTGTCCTTCAACTCCGATAGGTTCGGTCGGATGAGCTTGCGATTCACCTGGTCCGCTCCCTGCCTGAGTTCGTCCTGCGCCGGGCCCTGGTTGTCGAAATCATAGCGACGCATGTTCGAGAATCCCTCACGTTCTGCGCGGTCACGCCCGCGCCACGCTCCGGGCTTCGGATAACGGCTGGTTCCCGAGATTTCTGTCCGGGGCCCCGAGCGCCCGGAACAGAACTCGCACCAGAATCGAGAAAACGGTTCCGGCTGGTAGAAACCTGGGGACGTTTGCCTGGCGCAAATTTACCACAGAACCGCCCGGCCGCCAACCTTGAATTTTTCCGACCGCTCAGTCGGCCATCCCTGGGGTTGGCGTCTCCTGCGGCGCCGGGAGAGCGCCCGGCGGCTTCGGCTCCGGCGCACCGGCCCCACCGGCCGGTTCCAGGGGCGGCGGACCCGGGGTCTCGGAAGCGGCGCCCTGTCCCTCGGGCTCCGCGCCCGGGGCGCCCACCGGCAGCTTTTCCCCGCCCCCCTTCGTCCCTTTGAGGGGAGACCAGACGAGGAACTGTTCGTACTTCGGCAGGATTTCGATCTGGCTCTCCTTCCACAGCTTCCTGATGTAGTGCTCGTAGCGCGGACGGAACTTCTCCTCGCGCACCGTCTTCGCGACCGCGTCCTTGACCTGGTCGATCGTCTTGACGATACGGTCCGTCTTCCCCACCAGCCGGAGAACCTGGATCGAGCGTCCCGTCTCGATCGGATCGCTGACGTCACCCACCCCCAGACCGAAGGCCGCCTTCGCGATCGCCGGGTGCAGATCGGTCGCGGCCAGCGGACCGAGGAAGCCGCCCGTCTCCTTGCTCCCGGCCTCGGAGTATTTCTGCACGAGCTCGCCGAACTCGGTCCCCGCGCGCGCCTCGCGCACGACCCCCTGGGCGCGCGACACCACCTCGGGGTGGTTCGCGTTCTCGTAGAACAGGACGATCTCGTTGAAGGTGACGGTGGCCGGCGTCTCCCACTCTTTCTGGTGCTGGTCGTAGTACTGCTTGATTTCGGCGTCGCTCACGCTGATCTTTCGCCGCACCTCGTAGTTGATGATCTCCTGTGGCACCGCCAGCCGGATCAGCTGTTCCTCCAGGTCCTTGCGGGTCATCCCCTGCTCTTTGAGCAGTCGCTCAAGTTCTTCCTCGCTTGGAATGTTCTGCTGCTTGCGAAAGTCGTCCACCAGGTTCTTGCGCACCTTGTCGAGATCCAGGAGGGTCTGCGCCCTCTCCACCAGGAGCAGCTCGGTGATCATGTTCGCCAGCATCGTCTCGTGCGCATCCAGAAGCCTTTGATCGAGGTCCGTCCCCGAGTACTGCTGGTAGATTTGCTTCAGGATGTAAGCGCCACGCTCCTCGAACTCGCTCTTGCTGACGATCCGGTTGTTCACCTTGGCGACGATCTCCTCGACGATGGCGCCCCTGGCCGGCGCGGACAGGACGAGGACAGACACGACGACCGCGAGGAGGGCGCTAGTTGCGGTACTCCCCCGAGTAATCGAAGGCGAGGACGGTGCGGTTGACATGGATTTCCGTATCCTTCTTGAGATCGGCGATGTAGCGCTCGAGCGCCTGCTCTCCCTTCTTCCGGAACAGGTCGACCTGGACCCGGCGCTTCACGTCGCGCATGTCGGCGTCCTGCGCCTCCATCTTGCGCACGAGCTGGAAGATCAGGAAGGCCCCGGCGTACTCCAGAACCGGGCTGACCTGACCCGGCTCCAGCTTGAAGGCGGCGTCCTTGATCTCGGCCGGCAGGTCGTCTTCGCTGTAGGCGCGGGCCTGTCCCTTGTCCGGGGCCACGGAACTGTCACGCGCCAGCGCCTCGAACCTCGCGGGGTCCTTCGCGAGCTGGGCGGACAGTCTCTCGGCCAGACTCTTATCATCGATCAGGATCTGGCGCAGGACAACCGAACGCGGGACGCGGGCGGTCTCCGACTGTTTCTTGAGGTAGTCCTCAACCTCGCCCGGGGTCACCTCGACCTTGCTCAGGACGGCCCTGTCCTTCACCTTCTGTAGGACGAGGCTCTGGCGCACCTTCTCGCGGAAGGCCTCCTTGCCCTCACCCCCGGCGACTTCGGCCTCTCCCTCGCTCACGCCGATCTGGGTCAGGTAGTCGTCGATCTCCACCTCGGACACGGTGACCCCGAGGCCCTGGGAGGCGCGCAGCAGGATCTGCTCCTCGATCAGCTGGTCGAGGAGCCGGCTCTTGATGGCGTTCGCCTGGTCGGCATCGTCGTCTTCTGCGTCGCCGACGTTGTCCGCCAGGTAGCGCTCGAACGCCCTTAGCGAGATCGGATCACCGCCGACCGTAGCGACCACCTGGGCATCGAGCATCGCCTGCGCCCGGTTCGCGCCGGGCGTGGGGGAGGCGGCAGCGGCGGAAGGGTTGTCCTGTCTCCTGGAGCAAGCGGCGTTCAGCAGGACCAACAACACGCCGGTCGCCACCATGGCCCCGCCGGCCCGCGCCTGTCCACCGCGTACTCCGGCACCCGCCGAGGCTCCCGCGCCGCACACCTGTCCTTGACTGTTTTCCTGGGGCGCCTGATTCCTCACCTGTCCTCAGTGGATGGCCCGACAGCGGTGGGCTGCGAAGCAGCGGGCATGCTATCACCCGTCCGGATCGACTTCAAGAGGTTCAGGACGGCGGCGATGCGCCACTGGTCCACGGCCGGCCGGATCGTTCCGGAGGGGTCGCCGGTGCCGTCCAGCCGCAGGCGGAGCACACCCGAAGGCAGAAGGCTCAGACCGGAACGCGTGGCGGCGAGGCGCACCACAACTTCCGGGTCGATCGGAGCATCCTCCGTGAACCGGATCTGCACACGCCCGCTGGCATAGTCGATGGCGCGGATCTGCAGGCGGTCGGCCATGAGGCGCACGGACGCCAGGGCCAGGAGACTCTCCGCCGGACTCGGGATGTCTCCATAGAGGTCGCGGATTTCGTCACGGATGTGGCCGAGGTCCTCCTCGTCCGCCGCCGATGAGATCTTCTTGTACAGCACCAGCCGCTCGCTGAAGTCCGGGATGTAGTCTTCCGGTATCTTGATATCCACCCCGAGGTTGATCTGCGCCTTGATCTCCGGGCGCGGGGTCTCTCCCTTCATCTCCTGCACGGTCCGCTCGAGGAGCCGGCAGTACATCTCGAACCCGACCGCACCGATGTGGCCGCTCTGCTCGGCCCCCAGAAGGTTTCCGGCACCGCGGATCTCCAGGTCCATGGCGGCGATGCGGAACCCTGATCCGAGATCCGAGAAATCCTGCAGCGCCTTCAGCCGCCGCCGTGCGATCGGTGTGAGCGCTTTGCGGGCAGGGACCAGGAGGTAGGCGTAGGCGCGGCGGTCGGAACGGCCGACCCGGCCGCGCAGCTGGTAGAGCTGCGCCAGCCCGAAGCGGTCGGCGCGGTTCACGATGATGGTATTGACGCGTGGAATATCCAGTCCGTTCTCGATGATGGTCGTCGCCAGGAGGACGTCGGATTCGCCGCCAAGGAACGAGAGCATGGTGCGCTCCAGCGCCCCTTCGCTCATCTGGCCGTGGGCCGCGGCGAGACGCGCCTCCGGCACGAGCCGCCGGATGAATTTCGCCATCGAGCCGATCGACTCGACCCGGTTGTGCACGAAGTAGGCCTGGCCGCCGCGCTTCAGCTCGCTGCGGACGGCGGCGGCGATCACGCCCTCGCGGAAGGGGACGATGGCGGTCTGGATCGCCAGCCGGTTCTCCGGTGGCGTCTCGATGACCGACATGTCGCGGATGCCGGCCAGGGACATTTGCAGGGTCCGCGGGATCGGCGTGGCGGTCAGCGTCAGGACGTCCACGTCCTTCTTCATCGCCTTGATGGCCTCCTTGTGCGCGACACCGAAGCGCTGCTCCTCGTCCACGACCAAAAGACCGAGATCGTGGAAGATCACGTCCTTCGACAGCAGGCGATGCGTACCGATCAGGACATCGACCTTCCGCGCCGCGATGGCCTCGAGGATCGCCTTCTGCTCCCTGGGCGATCGGAAGCGCGAGATCATTTCGATGCTCACGGGCCAGGAGGAAAAACGCTCGCGGAAGGTGTTGAGGTGCTGGAACGCCAGGACCGTGGTGGGGCAAAGGACCGCCACCTGCTTGCCGTCCATGACCGCCTTGAACGCGGCGCGCATGGCGACTTCGGTCTTGCCGAAGCCGACGTCGCCACAAATCAGGCGGTCCATCGGAACCTCCTTCTCCATGTCGGCCTTGACGTCGCGTATCGCCCTGTCCTGATCGACGGTCAGGTCGTAGAGGAAGGCGTCTTCGAACTCCTTCTGCCAGGCGGTGTCGCCCGAGAAGGCGTGGCCCCGCGCCGCGGCACGCGCGGCGTACAGATCGAGCAGGTCTTTGGCCATCTCCTGCACCGCCTTGCCGACCTTCTTCTTGGTGCGCTCCCAACCGGGGCCGCCCAGCCGGTCCAGGTGCGGCCTCTGTCCTGCGACGCCTGAGTAGCGCTGCACCAGGTCCAGGCGATCGACCGGGACGTAGAGTCGGTCGCCCCCCTCGTACGTCAGCAGCATGAAATCGCGCGACGATCCGTCCTCGCCGACGCGCGCGATGCCGGCATAGCGCCCGATACCGTGGTCCACGTGCACCACCAGGTCGCCCACCTTGAGGTCCCGGAAATCGGGACTGAACGCCGCCACCCTCCGCCGGCGCCTCTCACGCTCCGCGTGCTCACCGAAGACTTCCCGTTCGGTGAAGACTTGAAGCCCTGTGCGTGGCAGGCCGAACCCCTGGGACAGTCGGCCGGAGGCGATCAAAAGCGGCGACTCCCCGGCCGGGGAGACCGGCGTCGCCACGGGTCCTGTGGGCTCCTTACGTCCCGTCTGCCGGGGGCGGTCCGTGATGACCGCCGCGGTCAGGTCATAGTCCCGCAGCACCTCGCGGAGCCTCTCGACCCGGCCGGCACTTTCCATCAGGAACAGCGTTGTCGTTCCGTGGGGCGCCTGCTTCAGATCGAAGGCGAGATCCTGGATGCGTCCCTTGTAGGATCTGGCCGGGGAGCACGGGACATGGACGAGGCTGCCCCGGCCCTCGTCGAGCGCCAGCTCGGAGAGCCGTAGGCGCGCCTGCCGGGTCTTCGGCTCCAGCGTGTCGCGCGGAAGGAGCAGGTCCTCGGGTGGGGGCATGCCGAAGTCCTCGGACAGGTCGAAGGAGGCGTGCATCTCGACGTACACCGCTTCGAGATCCGAGAGAACCTGGCTTTCCTCCCATGAGATCAGAAACGCGCCCGGAGCGTAGTCGAACAACGACGCGTGGCCCGGGTCTACCAGACGGACGCAGGCCTCGAAGCCCGCAAAGGTTGTCCCGGCGGCAAGCGCCTCGATGCGCGCTGAAAGATCGTCCGGCGACATGTGCGTGGAAGCCTTCGATCGGCGGCCGGCACGGCGCGACTCGAGGATCCGACGGAGCTTCTCGAGCGCCGCCGGCGACCAGGGGTACTCGCGCACGGGTGGGACCTCCGCACCCGGCAACCGGGCGGTGGAGCGCTGCGTCGCGGGATCGAAGGTGCGGAGCGACTCGACCTCCTCGCCCCAGAACTCGACGCGCATGGGTGCGGCCCCGTCCGGAGGATGGAAGTCGATGATGCCGCCGCGGCGGGAGAATTCTCCCATGGCGGAGACCAGGTCGACCCTCACGTAGCCGGCTTCCAGCAGGAACCCCGACAGATCGTCGGGCCTGAGTTGCTGGCGCTCGCTCAGTCGGAGAGCGTGCGCGTCGAAGGCGGCTGGGGGGGCGAGGGGGTAGATCAGCGCCCGCGTCGGGACCACGACGACGGCCGCGCCCGGGTCGCGCAGGGCCCGCAGCGCCAGCACGCGCTCGCACGCCACCCTCAAGTGCGGTGCCAGCTCCTGGTAAGGGTCGGCCTCGAGCGAAGGGAACAGGAGAACCCGGGGCGCCGTGTCATGACGTGCGGCCGCCGAGAAGGAGAGGTCGGAGCGGAACTGCTCCGCCTCCTTCTCGCCCGGGACGAGAAGGATGACCTTGCCACCCGGCGATTTCCCGACGAGACCGGCGACGAGCACCGCGGCGGCGGCCGGATTCAGCCCGGCGAGTGCGATGCGGCGGCCCCCCTCCCGCGCGGCCTCCTCGACGGCCGGGCGCAACTCGCGGTCACGCGCCGTGAGGTCGAAGAGCGAACGAAGGATGGCGCTCAAGGATTCACCAGTGGCGGCCTGGATCCGCCCGGGTTTCCGATCAGCCGGCGGACCGCAGCGCCCGGCGGATCAGGTCGGTGGTGGAGAGGCCGCGCCGCAAAGGCACCGTCACCACGCGGCCTCCCCGGGCCTCCACGGTGTCGCGGCCGACGATCCGCTTCGTGCGGTAGTCGGACCCCTTCACGAGCACGTCCGGGCGCAGCCGGGCGATGAGCCGGGCCGGCGTCGGCTCGCCGAACGGCACGACAGAGTCGACCGGCCGCAAGGCCGCCAGGACCTCCATTCTCTCACCGAGGGGAACGATCGGCCGGCCCGCACCTTTCAGGCGGCGCACCGACCGGTCCGTGTTCACACCGACGACCAGGAAGTCTCCCAGGTCGCGCGCCGCTTCGAGAAGAGCGACGTGCCCGGCGTGAAGCAGATCGAAGCAGCCGTTGGTGAACACCACCGCGCGCCCGTGAGCCTGCAGGCGGCGCACCAGGGCGGCGGCCCGCGGCGCCGACGCGATCTTCGTCCCGCGTCGTATCGCCGGCCGGTCCACCGCCGGACTCTCCCGACGCGACCCCCGGGTGGGCATGCTCATGCCTTCCGGGCCGACCCGGCCGGTTCCCCGCCCAGTCGGCCATAGCGGCCCAGCCGGTCCCGCAGGACGATCCGCACGGTGTCCTTCAGCATGTCGAACGAATCGGCCCATGCCCTCACCTTCGTCCCCTCCGCGTTGCGCCAGCGCACCGGCACTTCACGCACCCGCACACCCGCCTTGCGCGCCAGATACAGGATCTCCACATCGTAGGCGAAGCGCTCGACGCGGGCGGCGCGAAACAGCGGCAGCACCTCCTGCCTCAGCACCAGCTTGAATCCGCACTGGGTGTCCCTGAAAGGCAGACCGGTCAGCAGCCGCACCAGCCGGTTGAAGCCGCGCCCCATCGTCTCCCGCCACGCGGCCTGTCGGATCTCCACGCGCGAATCTTCCAGCGCACGCGAGCCGATGGCGATGCCGTATCCCTCCTTCTCCACCGCCTGGAGGAGAAGCGGCAGATCGTCGATCGGAGTGGAGAAGTCGGCATCCGAGATCAGGACCAGGTCGCCACGCGCCATCAGGACACCGTGCTTGACGCTGTATCCCTTGCCGCGGTTCCGGCCGTTGCGCAGCACACCGATCGTGACGCGGCCCTGCGGTGGCCGCTCGGCGGCGAAGCGCGCAACCGTCTCGACCGTGGCGTCGGTGCAGCCGTCATCCACGACGACAACCTCGACGTCTTCACCCGACCGGGCGAAGTGGCGCACGACCGCCTCGAGGCTTCCACAAATGCGCGCCGCTTCATTGAAGGCGGGTATGACGATCGAGAGACGGGGTCGCACCTGCATGATGGATCCTCACGGGCACCGCGGGGCCTGTCCAGCCGCCCGGCGGGCGCACGGCGGGCCGCGACTCCTGTCGATACCAGCTAGGACGGCTCGCTCGGCCCGATCCCCTGGCTCACTTGCAAGCGGATGATCGCCTTCTGCAACGCGGCCTGCGCGCGGACGAAGTCGGTCTCCGCGGCGCGCTCGCGCAGGCGCCGGAGGGCGCGGTCGCGGGCCGCCGCGGCACGCTCCCGGTCGATCCCCTCGGCGCGCTCGGCGATCTCAGCCAGGACGCTGACCCGCTCCGGCAGGACTTCGGCGAACCCCCAGGCGATCGCCACGTGGCGCCTGTCGCCGCCCCTCCGGTACACCAGCTCTCCGATGCCCAGCGTCGTCAGAAGCGGGGTGTGGCCGGGGAGGACGCCGAGCGAGCCTTCGCTGCCGGGCAGGATCACCTCGTCGACGACCTCGCTGACCAGGCGCCTTTCGGGCGTCACGACCTCCAGATGGATCGATTCGGGAAGCGGCATCGTTCGTCCCTACGCAGCTTCCTTCATCTTCTCGGCCTTCTCGCGCACCTCGTCGATACCGCCGACCATGTAGAAGGCCTGCTCCGGCAGGTCGTCGTGCTTTCCTTCCAGGACTTCCCGGAAGGAGCGCACGGTTTCTGCGATCGGCACGTACTTCCCGTTCAGCCCGGTGAACTGCTCGGCCACGAAGAAC
>Ga0134088_10000298_pt1 | contig 16065 bp, 12 predicted proteins | sample 15_taG_3_FD_94461 | JGI IMG/M metagenome (GOLD analysis project Ga0134088, IMG submission 94461) | Grasslands soil microbial communities from the Angelo Coastal Reserve, California, USA - 15_D_Rain_20cm_5_09182015 | ecosystem: Environmental > Terrestrial > Soil > Grasslands ...
AGCTAATCCCCAAACAACGACATGGAGAATGACGACCCAATCAATTTCGCCACGAAGAGAAGCTCCCCCGTCGCGAATCCGAAATCTTGGAGGGCCCGATAATATCAATAAGAAGAGCGCCGCCGCTGTGAAAGTCGGACGTTTGTAAAGAAAGTCTTGAACGATGCGACGGGGGTTTTGCTCCGTCGCCGCCGAGCCCCGCTGTGCTGCATGGGCGGCTTGTGCCGGTGTCGCTTCATCTCCATTCGAAGGATTTGGCACGGCGCGAGGGAAAATGGCATTGTGTTTTAATAGCCTCACATGCGTAAGCAAACTCCACCTCGAAGACTTCGCATTACGATCCTTCTCCCGCCAGCACTGCCGGAACCGTGCGCAGCAAAATCTTGAAATCGAGAGACAAGCTCCAGCGTTTCATGTATTCGAGATCCAGCTTCATGCACGTTTCAAACGAAGGATCGGTGCGCGCGATGACTTGCCAGAGCCCGGTTATGCCTGGTTTCACATCCAGCCGGCGGTGATCGGCGGGCCGGTAGCGCGCGCAATCGTCCAGAGGATGGGGGCGCGGACCAACCAGGCTCATATCCCCTTTCAAGACATTCCAGAATTGGGGCAGTTCGTCGAGGCTGTACTTGCGAAGAAAGCGGCCAAGCCGCGTAACGCGAGGATCATCTGCAATTTTGAAGAAAGGGTCTCTGCGCTCGTTGCATCGGCGCAGCGATTCTTTCAGTTCGTCCGCGCCGTCGACCATGGTCCGGAATTTGTAACAAACAAATCGCTGTCCCTTTTTTCCCGCGCGCGGCGAACGATAGATGACGGGACCACACGATTCCAGCCTGACGGCCACAGCAATCACGAGCAGGAAGGGCCAGAGGAAGAAAAGAGCGATGGCTGACAAAGCAACATCTATGATCCTTTTCATGAATGAGCTGCTGATGAGCATAGCGCGCGCGCGTGGGAGGCGGTTGCCTCTTGCAACCGCGTTCTCGTATCGACCATTCCGGTCAGTCTCGGGCAGAACGGGGTTCAAGATTTCTGACAGGGCCGGCCGGGAAGACGCACGTGCCACTGAATTTCTGAACTCGACTCTCCGCTGGCGAACCGCACGTCCGGCTAACGAGTCACGTTGGCCAAAGGCTCGCGTTTGCGGGTCGAAAAGCTCACCGGGCATGAGACGGGCCACCTCGGACACATGACTTACTGGAGTGACCACTACGGCGCTGCCTTAGTAGTCTGACAATGGAAGCTAATACTTCGCAGCAGCGCAGCAGCTGGGTTAAGCGTAGAGATTCGATGAGAATCAGTCGATACGGTCCAGCCTCTAATCGAACTCAGGTGAAAACCCTAGAGTCCTAGGGTCCAGCCCATAATTGGAAGGCCCTTCGAGTTGGGCGGTCCGAGGGGCTTTCATGGAGCCGTAAACCCCGGTATTCCCCCTATCGACAAGGAATCCCGGAGGTGCTACGTAATGTTTGTCAGCCCTCCTCGTCCTCACGTCGGTCGGCCAGATGCCTGTAATTTTGACAACAACACCGCGTGCTGTTACGAAGCAGATGTGGAATCGCTTCGCTGCTCTTGCACCGTGGCAGATCCTTGCTGCACTGCTTTTGCTTTTCCCTACCCTGAGCTGCGCCCAGGCAGCGCCGCAGGCAAAAGAGAGAGAACCGTTGGGCTCGCTGACCAACATCGGCGAAGTGTATGTGAACGATTCTCCCGCCCCCGTCGAAATAACGATTTTTTCTGGCGACAGAGTGCGAGTCGGCGTGAATGGCTCCGCGACCTTTAACATGAGCGGAAAGGGCTCGCTTAAACTCTCTCCGCGCAGTCAAGTGCTCTTTGCCGGCAAGTATGAATATACCGCTGAGTTGGAGGCCGGAGCCGTGGTGATGAACTCCATCAGCGGGCCAAATGGGTTCACGCTGCGGATCGGAAATGATGTGCTGGTTCCCTCGACCAAAGAACACATAGCTTTGGCCTCGATCGACAGGGCTCCGGATGGTTCTTATCTTGTTACATGTTCGGATGGGGCCATTGGGGTCTTGAATCTGCAGGGAACCTCGGGCCAGTTTCTTCAGGTAGGTCAGGCCGTAAGCGTTGCGCCGAACGGAGAATTGTTTCCAGTAGTGCAGCAGGCTCTTACGCCTGCCAACTCAGCTAAGTCAACTTCTGGAGCCCGACAGTCCAAGGGCGGCTATACAGGTTGGGGTTATCTGGGGCTGGCGGCTGCGGGAGCAGCCGGAGCGGCGGCGGCGCTAGCGCACGGGGGCGGAAAACAGCCCGTCAGTCCAGCTTCACCATGAGAGGCCTACCGCTGCGTTTCAGATCCAATTAGTTTTTGGAGATAGAAGGATTTGCCAACCTGAAGTTGACTACGACGTCTTGCTCTGTCTCTACCGGTTGCCCAGCGAGCAAGGTTTGCGCGTAATGCCATTCGCGAATCGCGCTGGAAGCCGCCTTCGCCAGCAGAGTTGGGCCGCTTATTGGCTCGGCGCTTTGCACGGTTCCATCCCTACCGACAACAACATGTAACTTTACGGTTCCTTCGACACCCTGCCGCTTAGCTTCTTCAGGGTAGACTGGCTCAACGCGCGAGGTCGCGCGGCCGATCTGCAGGCTGCTGCCACGCTATGCTTTCTGCGAACTGATGTCCGGTGGAATGCGGATCGAAGGATAGGGATCGGTGCTGACCGAGACCGACCACGTCGGAGTCACGGGAACAACTGGTTGCTTCGGGGGCGGAGGGAGTTCTTTCTCCTTCACCACCTCAGCTGACGCCGTTGCACTGGGACCACTTGCGGATGGGCTTGGCGCCGGGGTGGCGATGATTTGTGCTGGTTGGACAGGGGAACTGACCACGGATTGACTAGGGGCATTCGCATGGGCGGGCGTCGGCACGATAACAGCAGCGCGCTCAGAAAGCTTAGAAGGCGGGCTCTTTAACGGCGGGGTCTTCGCGCGGCGAGGGACGTTGTTCACGGCAGGTCCTACAATAGAACGCTCTCGGCTGCGTACTTGAGGATGCATAGGTGCCAACGGTGCTTCTGAACCGTTCACATTGTGGTCGCTTGGAGTTGGCTGGAACTCAACGGCTTGCGAGCCGCGATTGTTTAATTGAAGTAAGGGAGCGTCGGTAGCTTTATTTTCAGGAAGGGCTACTTTCGACCCGGCGGGTTTATTTAAGACCTTTGTATTCTCCGCGATGAATCCAATCACTTCATGCCGAACCGAAGGTGACTCAGCAACCCATCTTATTGCCAACCCCACCACCGCCGCCAATACGAGAACGGCGGTGAGACGCCTCAACTGTTCGGATACTGCCCTTGAAACCTCAGGACGATATGTAAGTCTTGGCTTGGGCTTGGATTGGCTTCTCTTCCAGATTTGGCGGGGCGCCACAACTTTTGCGGCTGGTAGTATGTCGCCGGGCACGCTGGGCAAAGAGAGACTTGAGGGAACCGCAGCTCGCCATTGCTCTTGAAGGGGTATGCCGGAGGGGGTATCTACAGGCTTGAGGATCTCGAGCCTGGGAATCTTCGGTATATCCGCGCGGATCGCAGCAGCATCGGGAGGAGTTATAACACTTTGCGCGTGATCTTCAGCCCGCGACTGTTCTAGAGAGATCTGACTGGCGATTATCCCGCGCGCCTCCTCCGTCAAGTTGACGAACCGAATCCCAGCCTTTTTTCTTGATTCGCTGATCCACGCGATCTGCCCGCTTACATTTATCCAATCCCGCAACTCCGCGAATTGAATCCCTATGTTCGAGAGGTGATCCTCGGCAAGAATTCTGGCCGAGGTAACAGCAAGACCGCTTTCACTGATATTTAGAAGGACGCCGCCATTGTCTTGCCCCAGCTCGATATAGCGGAACGGCCTAATCGTCCACCGTGGAAAGGCCCGGCGTTCGAGAGGCTGTGGGGAGCTGTCTTCGTCGACCAAGCTCTCGGAGGCGATTTCCGTTGGTTGGCAAGTAGGCTGTGCAACAACTCGCAACGGCTCGTCATTAAGAACCGAAGAATCTGCCGAATTGGCCTGTTCAGGTGAGAGATGCTCCGCGCCGTCGCCGGACTCCATAGGATCCGGCAATGGGAACAGTGCAGTTTTTGGCGCCACCCTTGCTTGGCGTGGCCCCGGCTGTGGGAACTTCTCTTCCTCAGATTGAGGCGCGCCTAGCGAGCTTTCCGAGGCAAGCCAAGACCTGATCCGTAGGCGAGTCTCTTCGGTGAGGGCGACGAATCTAATGCCGACCGTTCTTCCTGATTCACTTTTCCAGGCGATTTGCCCCGTGGCTTCGACCGGGCCTCCGGAGTCTGGTAAGTGAATCTGCATATCCAGGGGGCCCTCGCCACCCAGTTTCAGGGCGGCAGAGAGGGCTAACCCGTCTTCACTCATGTTGTAGACGAGTCCCCCATTTAAATTTTCTATGTTGGCGTAAATGGGCGGGGTGACGAGCGTGCGAGTCTGAGTGCGACGTTCGGCGATCTCGAGAGACTTTCGCGCGAAATGTAGTATGCCCGGCATGCCCTGCATCCGCGGGTCAGGAATCTTGCGAATGACCTGCCATCAATCACATGAATGATAGGTTCACCCCAAGGGCCTCTTCAATAGGGTAAAACCCTGCAGTGAGGGGAATGCGGCGTCCTGGGCTTAGGTGCATCGTCGGAATCCGATGCTAGATTGACTAGTTTTCCGGGGTGAGGCTGATTTGATCGATCCAGACCGTCCCGCTGATCTGGTTATCCAGCTTCTCACTCGGGGGGCGCGCGACCCTGATCATCAGTAAGCGCGTATCGGCCTGGGTCTTGAATTCAAGTTGTTGCGCGGACCAATCGGAAGTGCCCACCCTGTTTTCAGTCGACAGGAACAGATTCTGCATATTGAATGCATCAAACACCTGAAACCTCGGCCCACTGTCTGTGGTAATTCCGCTCAAGCGCGTAGCACAGGTAAACCGGTACGGCGTGTTCGGCTGGACGGCCACATATTGGAATACGTGCCCGTAGTCGAGGTTCCGCTTTCCATTGAAATCGATGCGGAGGGAGCGATTTCCCGCGAAAGCACCGTGGGAATCCAGGCTTGCTACGGCCCCTTCGATAGGAACAACGCGCCAATCAATTCCGCCGCCGAGAAGGTCGCGTTCAAAACCCCCATTTGTCACTAAATTGGGCTTGTCGATAAGCGGGCCAATTTGCTCCGGGAAGCGCTCGGCAAGAGCAGACCACGCAGCCACCAGGCGGTCGGACTCGTGGTGCTGGATGAGCGCGTCGAGATAAGGAAATACCTGGCGGAGATCAAATGGCAATCTTAACTGGAGGAGGCGAAGCCAGGCTTGTTCCGCGGCCGACACGTTTCCGGCTTCCATTTCAAAATTGAGATAATCAAAGAATACGGAAGATTGAGGAGGAAGCACCTGCAAAATCGCGCCGTGGTCCTGCGTCGCATTTGCCGTGAGACGGAACACATCTCGGTGTGCGGGTTCATTTCCCGCGAGCACAACCTGAAGGGCGTGCAGCGCCTCTGGAATTCTATGCGTCCGAAAGGCAAAATTGGCGAATCTCCAGTTGATTTCCGGGGACTTGGGGAAGAGCCGGAGAGCTTGCCGGAATGCGCTCGCAGCTTCCTTGGTTTGTCCGGCCCAGTCGTACGCTGCCCCCAGATCACTCCAGTAGTGTGCATCAAGTGGACTTAACTCTGTGGCGCTATCGAAAAGTTTGACACTCTCGTCCAAATTCGGGGTGGCCGCGTAGAAATGGGTGACAGTCCCCAGGGCGTCGTAATACTCCGGATTATCGCCGTCCCACTTTATTGCGGCTTGAATCGAAGCCGGCGACGCCTGCCGGAAATACCAATTACCAATTCCTCGTTTTCCCGCCTGATAAGTGCAGAGAATCAAGCCAAACAGCAAACAAATTTGAATTGGAAAAGTGGACAAGAACTTATAAACCAAGTTGCATCCTCTAGAGTTCCTCCGCATGATTCGCAATCCGATTCTGCCTCTAACCGCCGGCAGGTGCAAATTCAGATTACGAATTTGAACTTTCTCGAAAATACGCTGCCAGATTAAGTAATTGGGGCGGAAGTTGTTCCAGACCGTCAGAGTAGCTCAATTCAGTTGGTTGTATTATGATCAGACCAAATGAAAAAAACATCGTCCGCAACGAATTGAACAAAATGGGTTTAACTAGCAGTAAAGCACTATATACTTGGACTTACACGGCACAATTGACTTGTAATCACACGGCACTATATACTTGTATTTGCGTGTCACAATAGACTTGTAATGACCCATGAGGGTTGGGAGGCTTTCATGCCCTCGCCAAACGAAAAACTGGCCGAATCCCTTGACGAACTCAAGGCGCTCCAGGAAGGCAACCGACGTGTGTTTCGTTCCGACGACCTGAGCCGAGTTCACCGCGAGCGCCTGGTGGAGAACGGCTTCCTGCAAGAAGTCATGAAGGGTTGGTTGATTTCTTCAAGCCCGGACGCTCAAGCCGGAGAGAGCACCCCTTGGCATGCGTCGTTCTGGGAATTCTGCGCACGTTACTGCGACGAACGCTTTGGCGAACAATGGCACCTGTCGCCGGAGCAGTCCCTTTTTTTGCACGGCGAGAGAACGGTGATCCCGGATCAACTGGTTGTGCACAGTCCGAAAGCGACGAATAACGATATCAATCTATTGTTCGGGACGACGCTTTACGATCTGAAAGTTGCGGAGATGCCCGCCCCTACCGCTCTCACGGTGAGGGACGGATTGCGTCTGTTTACGCCGGCGGCGGCGTTGACGCGTGTGCCGGAATCATTTTTTCAGTTGTATCCGCTCGAGGCGCAAGTGGTGATGGCGTGCCTCGCTGATGCCTCGGACCTGCTTCGGCTTCTCCTGAACGGAGGTCACTCCGCGAAAGCCGGTTATCTTGCCAAAGCCTTCCGCCAAACCGGGCGCGGCGAACTCGCGGACGAGATTCTCCGCGCCATGAAGGGCGCCGGATACGATGTGCGGGAGAGCAGTCCATTCGAAGCTGGACAGATAGTCCACATCCAGAGCTGTCCTGCCGCTTCGATCGTGAGCCGAGTCGAAATGCTCTGGAAATCGATGCGCGGCAAAGTTCTCGCGGCGTTCCCGAAAGCGCCCGGACTTCCAGCAGACAAAGAAGCGTATCTGCGCTTCGTCGACGACATCTATCGAACCGATGCCTACCACTCGCTGTCCATTGAAGGCTACTCAGTCACGCCTGCCCTGGTTGAGAGAGTGCGGCAGGGCGGCTGGGACCCCGAGCATGACGCTGGTGATCGCAGAAATCGCGATGCCCTCGCGGCGCGGGGATACTGGCAAGCGTTTCAGCTCGTGAAAAAGGAAGTAGAGAAAGTGATCGCCGGTGAGAACCCTGCCGCGCTCGCGCGCACTGCGCATAACAACTGGTATCGCGAAATGTTCCAGCCCTGCGTTACAGCCGGCTTGCTTGAACCGGGATCATTGGCCGGCTACAGGAACATACCTGTGTATCTGCGCGGGTCGCGCTACGTTCCGCCGAGGTGGGAGGCGGTTCGCGACGCCATGCCTGCGTTCTTCGATCTTCTGGAAAAGGAACCCGAGCCTTCGGTGCGCGCGGTGTTGGGACACTGGCTTTTCGGCTATGTACACCCGTACCCGGACGGAAACGGCCGCATGGCGCGTTTCCTTATGAATGTCATGCTGGCTTCGGGCGGCTATCCTTGGACGGTAATTCGCGTCGTGGATCGCAAGGCCTATCTAAGCGTGCTGGACCGTGCCAGCATCGAGATGGACATCCATCCGTTCACAACGTTTATCGTCCGCCGCGTGCAATGGCGCCTGGAGCGGCACGAGCTGACGTTTCCCGCGCCCATGGAGAGTTCGGTATTCGGGCGGGACATGGTTCTTTTCTACGGGCAAGATGGCGAAGCGGTGGTGCGATGCGCGATCACCAATGAAGCCCTGGACGATCACTTGCATGGAGAAGGGAAGCACAAACTCGAAGTATTCAGAGCGAACCGCCAGCCCATCGAGCAGGAGATGCGGCGGAGATATCTTGCTGGCGACACCGAATTGGATGGATCAGTTCTCATTCGCTCGGGGGATCTCCCTTGGTGACGACTCGCGCGTCTGAGACGGGGAGTCGTCCCACCAATAGCTGCATTCTTGTTGCGCGCCGTGCATGGTTTAGTGGTTTAGACACTCTCGACTTTCAATAGCCAACCGAACACTCATCTGTCCTTCTGGCTATTCTGATTTGCGCCCCGGTGTGATTTCAAAGGCGCTCTCTCCTGTAAATGGATCAGAGCTGTCGCTTGAAAACCAGCTGCAACTATCACAGAATGGGGATGATCCCCGGTAGCTCAACGGTAGAGCATTCGGCTGTTAACAAACCTCAAAACCGTTGAATCGGCGCCGCTTATACCGAAAAAACGCCGGTTTAGCGGCCCTTCGTTGGAACCATGTTGGAACCAGATTACTGGGGTGAACCCGTCTTCGACGATACCCACCACCTGGATGCGCGTCGTCCAGTTTGTAATATCCGCCGAGCGCGTTTGTGGCGGAGCCGAACATTCTGCTAGCAAATAGCCGGTTCACCACGGCGACGCGCGGCGCATTCTTGTCGTCGTGCCATGTCAGGTCTCTGCCGGACAATAAAGGCGTGCCCGCCGCCTGGAGATATTCGGGAGAGATGCTGAACATAATCACGTGAGCTGCGGCATTGGTTGGCCTGAGATCGGCTGTTTTGTCGTTAAAGATATTTGCCTCGCTGCAACAGGCGGGTTGTAATGGAGGTTGGTTGACCAAGCCTACGGACTTTACGCCAGAAATCGAGGCCATGGCTTCGAGCATACGCTTTTGCATTGCGGGCACGCGATCCGGTTTATAACCAGCCATATTCAAATCGATGTCAACGAGCATCGCGTCGCGCGGGTCAAAACCGAAATTGCTGTGCAGCGAGTGAGCCAGTCCGCGGACGGCAACCATGGAAGAGGTGACAAGCACCGCGCAGATCGCGATCTGTGCGCCGAGCAACAGGTCCCGGACAGTAAGCCGGCGCCCCACCGAGCCGGTGGATCCCGACTTGATGACCTGATAAGGATCGGTGCGAAGCACCTGCTTGACGGGAACCGCGCCGAAGAGAAATCCGCTGACTATACTCAAGAGCAATGCGACTCCATAAACGGCTGCGTCTGGATTCACTGGCATACTGATTGGGTATTGGGGAAACGGCTGCCACACTGCCAACCAGCGCAGAAGCCCTACGCTGCCCCAAAGTCCGGCAGCGCCTCCCATGAGTGAAATCAGCAGAGCTTCGGTGAATAGCTGCCGCAGAATGCGTGTACGGCCTGCGCCTAGGGCGAGGCGCAGAGCGACTTCGCGCGAGCGGTCCGCGGCGCGCGCGGCAAAGAGGCTGCCCAGATTGGCGCAGGCGGCCAGGAGAATCAGTCCCGCGAGCAGCATCAATCCGCCAAGGAACGCCTGAATGGCGGCGCCAAAACCGCCACCGGGAAGGCCTGAACGCTCCAAATTGAAGCTCATCTGAGCATCCTCTTTGGGTTAGCTCTTTTCGAGAGCAGAACCAATCGAGTTCAGGTCGGCAACCGCCTGTGCTGGAGTGACTCCCGCCTTCACGTGCCCAAGCACCTCGCTAACTAATCCAACGATTTCCGCGCCCTTTCAAGAGATCCGCTCCATCGTTCTGTTGCTGGTTGACGATGGGCACAAAAAAATCAGCCGAGAAGATCAACACAGTCCCGCGAAACCTGGGCGGGGTTACACCGACGACAGTATAAGGATGGCTGTTGAGACGGAGAACGCGGCCCACGACGCTACGATCGTCCTGAAAATGGGCGTGCCAATACGCATGGGTAAGCACGATATACGGAGCATGCTCATCGGAGGGGTGAATGAGGCGGCCAAGGTAGGGCTGAATGCCTAATGCTTCGAAGTAGTTTGCACTAACTTCGTAAACCCAGGCACGGGACGGATTCTTGCCGGTATCCAGGGCAGCCTGGTCGATGTTATAGGCGATGAGGCCATCGAAAGTGCGGTTGCGATCGCGCAGATCGAGGTAATCGGGATATGACTCACTTGAGTCCTTGTCGCTTCCATGCTCCAGCGTGTAGAGGTTTTCCGGCTGGGGCACTTTCAGTGCGCGCAGGAACAGCCCATTCATCACGCTAAAGACGACCGCGTTTGCGCCGATGGCTACGGCCAGCGTCAGCACGGCGACGATCGTGAATCCGGGATTCTTCTTGAGCATGCGAACCGCGAACCGTAAGTCCTGCCAAAGCGTTTGCATGGCTGCGCTCCCCTGAATACCGGTGAACTTAGGGCACCTGCTATTCCCACGTTCCTCCGTTATAACCCCCTGTACCGGCTACACTTAGTGGTTTACAGACAGCCGAGATGTGTCCCCCAATTGTCCGGTTACGGGAAGAAGTCGTCGCGAAATCGGACAGCTGTTTGCAGTCAGCTTCCGAGCGCAGTTCTTAACTTAAAAGAGCAAAGGAGGTGCTGGGCGGCAAGCCGGAAGTAACTCGGTGACTTCCGCAGCAATGCCGGGCGCAGGTTATCGCCCTGTGGCACGCGGACACCGAGAGCATGCTGGTTGACGCGGAGCTCCATCGTCCGCGAGTGATCACCATGCTTTATGGAGATTCCTAAGCCCTTGGAGGTAGTCATCCTTTTCTAGCCTGCTCTCTACTCCAAATTCTGTCAGGATCGTGATCATCTGCCCCAGAGGAAGCCCGGCAAGCTCCGCAGCCCTGCCGAGGGAAGCCTCTCCTTTCTTGTATCTCTCAACAGCGAGCAAGATTCTTCCCCGAGTGACCAGGTCCCGAACAGCCTTGGACAAGTCACTCCGCTCTTCCTTTGTGATTTCGTGAAGAAACTCATAGTTGCCGCGATCCATACGGATGCTCATCGTCTTGCTCATAGCTTTGCCTCCAATTTCAGTCTTGCATCTTCGATAATTGAATGTTTGTAGCGCCCGTGCGTTGCCAGCAGCGCAAGTTTGGCAATGGCATCGGGCTTTTCAAGCAATCCTTTTTCCCGGCTTCGAATCAGAATGCCCAGAGCCGTCGCGAACGCAATGCCCAGCACTTTGCAGGCATCGATCCCGTTCTTGTCGTCGATGCCGACGATCTGGGCCTTTTCGTCTAGCGCTAGTGCGATGGCTTCGGCTTCGCCTCTGCCCAGGCTGAAATCTGTCTGTAATTTCGCAACGAGCCGACGATTCCTGAGCGTGAAGACGTCGATTCTTGATTCGTCCAGCGCCTTCTGAATGATTATTGCATCCAACGCTTTCTTGGAACTGCAGCATTCCTTCTCAACCTCACCGGGAATGGCTACTGGTACGTTAATGCTGGTCAGAAATAGGTCAAGAAGATCGGCCTTTGCGATCAGGATCAGCGTAGATGCGTCGAAGACAATCATTATGACAAAATATGACAAACGTAATTCTAGCAAAAAAGAGATGTAAATAGAAGAACCAAAGGCATTCCTCACCGCCAAAAAATCGCAGCAAAGGGCTTATCGTTCTAACGTTCAACAGCTCGCACTAGCACTGTTCTGTTTCGCGCAGCAACCATTCGGTCGCGAACCGAATGCTCGTCGCTGTACAAGCTATTGAGAAATGGGATGTTAGCCGTGTAGGAATTCGAGCCCAAGCTTTGCCGCGATGACAAGGACGAGTGAAGGAATTTTGCTCTGATGTTGATAAAACGAGCTAAACTAAACCGAAGTTCGTAGGCAAGTTAGCACCGAAATCGCTCGCCCGTTTGCGCTCGTATCGAAATCTGTTTCTCCGCGATTGTTGCAGATCATGTCGCCCATTTCCCCCAGCCTCTGCTTGAAAATACTCCGTAACTAGCACAAAATGGAAATAATCCCCGGTAGCTCAATGGTAGAGCATTCGGCTGTTAACTTTAAAACGATCCGTTGATTCGGCACCGTTTAACCCCGAAAAAGCTGCCTAAAACCGGGCCTAGTTGGACCCAATGTTGGACCCAAGAAAAGAATGGCCCCGACTCACGTTCTACAGAGCCGGGGCTTTTCTTTTGCTACTGGCATCCTGAGATAGTCAAGAACCGAAGGGTTCGCTGCGAACTTCCCAGAACGCCGTTTGAACGAAGCCCCCCATCCGGGATTTGATTTGATCGGTTCGGTCAACACAAGCGCGTTTGAACGAAGCCGCTCGGCGGCGGACGCTACGCGTGAGGCGAACGGAGGAGTTATGGCTAACGGCTGAAGTAGGTTGTCGGGTCATAAGCGCTGCGGGCGAGCGTTCGAACGTCCGCAGAAGTTTGCGACCCCAGTGTCCGCTTGGTTTATCAGACATTAGGCTGCGAATTTGTCGCTGCTCCGTTCCTAAGTGTTAGAAACCGAGTCGGAGTCCAAACCGGAACGCCCGCTCATCGCCAGACGGTTCGCGGCCGCTGTTTACGACATTGTCGACGATCATGAACTTGCTGCCGCTGACGTCCGAACGGGGATTGGCAAAGTGGGGTGTGTTGCTGAAGTTCAGCACTTCGGCGCGGAATTGCATGTGCAATCGCTCGGTCATCCGAAAATCGCGGAACAAGCCGAAATCGAGGTTCACCAGCCCGGGGCCGCGAAGCGCATTAAAACCCGCCGTCCCGAATCGGGCAGCCGTCACCGGAGCAAAAGCTGTCGGGTCGTAAAACGGGGTATCCCCGATGCCACCCAACTTCTGTACGTTCGGCTTGACTTGGTCGGCACGCTGTGAGTTCTTCGGCGCGTTCAGTCCGGTTCCTGAGGCCGAAACTCCAAACGGCAGACCGGTGTAGGAGCTGAACAGCCAGTTCAACTGCCACCCGCTCGTCAAAGCATTGCTTAAGCCGTTATGGCCCCCCTTTTTCAACCGACCAAAGGGCAGCTCATAAATACCGGCGAGATTGAAGCTGTGGGTACGGTCAAAGCCAAAGACAGCGCGATTCAGGGTATAAAACGCGGGAATCTTGATAGCCGGGCTGTCCGTGCTTTCCCGCACGTTGTAAATGCCGATTCCCTTGCCCCAGGTGTAGGAGGCATTGAGCTGCAGGCCATTCGAAAATCGGCGTTCCAAGGTAGCCTGGAGGGAATCGTAGTGACTGTTCCCGATAGGGGCCACCAGTTGCGTATCTGCGTCCCGCTGGAACGCGGACCAAAGTACTTGGCTGGTTTTGCCGCCCCCAGGGAAGCCATAGTTCTGCTCGAGCAATCCTAGCGCCTTGACTTGCCGTGTTGCCACGTAACCAACCGAGCCCACCAGGTTCTTCCAGAATTCTTTCTGCAGCGTGACGTTCCAAGATTGGATGTAGCCTCGCACGAAATCCGTCGAGGTCGTGTTCAGGCCAAGACTGCCGGCAATGCTGGCGACACCACTGGAAAAGTCGGGCACCACGATTTGCGGAATCCCATCTTGTAAGTGGCCCACAGGAACCCGGGAGTTTGGACCAGTCTGAATGAAGGGAAGCAGAACAGGTACGTTGGCCCGAAGGCTGCGGGCGATGTTGAATGGATCGTTGGTGATGCCGTAACCGCCGCGAACGACAAATGTATCCGTTGCGCGATACGCAAAGCCGAACCGCGGCGCAAACATTGTCGTACTCACACTCACGCCGCAATCTTCTGGCACTGATCCTATACCGCAAACCAACATCTTATTCGTGGCGAAATCGTACCGTTCGACGCCTCGCGTATCGCGAGTCGGGTAGGGGAAGTATTCATACCTCATGCCGTAGGTCAGGGTGAGCTTGCGGTTCAACTGCCACTGGTCCCGCGCGTAGAAGCTGTAGCTCCACGTCCGCGTATGATAGATGTCCGGAACCTGAAGGATTCTGCCCCGGTTCGCAGGCGCTCCCACCAGGAAAGACGCGAACGCATTGTAGTCGCTATCAGTCTGCCCAGGTATCGTAGTTGGGCCGCGATCAAAGCGGAATCCACCCGAAGCTGGCTGGGTCTCCGTATAATGTTCGGGCTGTGTGTGGTTCAGATGCTGTCGGTATAGGTCCATCCCCAACCGGATGTTGTGAGCGCCTTTGATCCAGCCGAGATTCGCGACATACTGGTATTGCGGATCGCTACGGTAATAAGGCATGTAGCCCTCAGTGGCGCCGAACGTCGCGAAGCTGTTGTTTGGAAACTGGAAGCGCGGCCAGCCGCCTTCGAAACGACGAGTGCCGTTCGTTCCCGGGATGCCCAATACATCCCGGCCGATGTTCCGGTCTAAATCCGGCTGCTCGGAGGTGGTGTCCATACGCGTCCAACCGAAATGCGCGTCTACTATCATGTGCGGCGTCAACAAATAGTTACCCGCGATCGTGTAGCTGTAAGTGTTCCCCCAGCCCGTGCCGGGGTTCCCCCCACTGCCCAAAATCGGGCCCATGTCGCCGAAGGCCAGCGGCGAGTGCAAGTCGAAATGCATCATGCTGAACCGCCCATAGATGTTCAGCTTCGAGGTTGCATTCCAGTTGATTTTGGTATCTCCGGCGCGGCGGTCGAAGAGATAAGACCCGGTGGCGTAATAGTCGTTCACAAAGCCGGAGACGGGAAGGTTCGGGAGCGGGATGAAACTGAGTATTTTTTGTGCAATCGGATCGATACTGGTCGAGGGAATCACCTTGTTCGTGAATTCTGTCTTGCCACTGCCGTCTGGGTTCCCTGTGAATGGATCGAAGATACGGCTTGGTGAGGCTGTCAGGTCGCCATTGCGCATGCCCAGCGTCGGGACCGAAACTCGCCCATCGGCCAACCGCCTGTCAACAGTCCCTTCATAGTCGCCGAAGAAGAAAACCTTGTTCTTCTTTATCGGGCCGCCAATGGACCCGCCGAACTGGTTGTAGACCAGTTTCGGCTTAACCTGGTTCGTTGGTAGGAAGAAGCCGCGTGCCCGGAGAGCGTTGTCTGTATGATATTCAAAGGCTGAACCATGGAAGTCGTTGGTGCCGCTCTTGATTTGCACATTTACTGCGCTGCCGCCGGCTAGTCCTTGCTCCGCATCGAAGCTGTTCGTGACGACGTTAACAGTCTCGATGGCTTCCATCGGCGGTACGTAAGCGGTGATGTGCGGAAGCCAGATGTTGTAGCTGCTGGCGCCATCGATACGCACGTTGTTGGAGCTCGCGCTGGTTCCGTTTACGTTGTAGCGCAGTGCCCGCGAGGGGTTAGAAGGCACCGAGTGCTCATTGGTTGGCACTGAAAAGCCAGGAATCATCCGAAACATGCTTTGGTAATTACGCACGGGCACCGGAAGTTCGCGCAGCTCCATGCCCGTGAGTTCGGCACGCACCTCGGACCGGTCCGTCTGCAGCAAGGCCGTTTCGGCCGTGACTTCGACGGCTTGCGACACGCTGCCGATCTTCAGGGTTACATCCACTCGTGTCACGCTGTTGATGGTGACGGGCACCTGGTTTTCCGTGAAAGGTGAAAAGCCCTCCTTGCTAACTTTCAGGATGTAGGTGCCGCTCGGAATCGTGGCGAACGTATACCCACCCGCTTCGTTTGTGGTCGCCTGCCGGGCGCGCTTAGTCTCCACCTGTACGATCGAAACGACAGCGTCTGGCACGGTAGCGCCCGTCGAGTCCTTCACGTTCCCCACAATCGACCCGTAAAGGACCTGCGCTGACCCGCGCTCCGGTGCGGCGAGTGCCGCCAGCGCAAGAATAACAAGCGGAAATGCGAGCTTAAGGAATGCGGATTTGAAGAGGAACCTGGCGTTCATCGGCGCCCCCTTCCCCAAGATGGAAGCCGAAATACTGGAGAGGTTTCCCGCTTTTTGGCAACCCCGTTGGCGTTAATCTGACGGAACTAGACGGAACGGTTGAGGCAGGTCCCGAAGTCGCGCAGACCATAGCGACTCGCTTTACCAATGTTCCAAGTACGCGTCAATCGGGTGTTTACCTGACGCTGACTCCAAAAGGAAAGCGAACTGCAGGACATCTACTCTGGAAAGATGCCGATCTAAGAACAGCGTGCTGTCGGCTTTTTCTGGACCTATCGCCAGATCTATCCCGTCAGTCGGCAGGTGTTACGCGACATTGCTACGCAGTATCACAACGGGGTCAAGAACC
>Ga0134088_10000299_pt1 | contig 16054 bp, 15 predicted proteins | sample 15_taG_3_FD_94461 | JGI IMG/M metagenome (GOLD analysis project Ga0134088, IMG submission 94461) | Grasslands soil microbial communities from the Angelo Coastal Reserve, California, USA - 15_D_Rain_20cm_5_09182015 | ecosystem: Environmental > Terrestrial > Soil > Grasslands ...
CCAGAAAGGCGGCGGCGCCGGCGGCGAATGGATGCGCCGTGAGGGCGAAGCCGATCCCCCCGCAGGCGCCGAGGAGCGAAAGAAGGAGAAGAGAGCGCCGGCGGCCGACGCGATCACCCACCAGCGTGACCAGGAGCGCGGCCGCGGCGCAGCCGGACAGGCCGGCCCCGACCACGTAGCCGATGCGGGACGGGTCGAAGTCCAGGTGCGCCAGGAACACGCCCATGAGAACGCCGATCATCCCGGTCGCCAGGGCCCTCACGAACGCGGCCGCGTACAGAATCCGGCGATCGGTCATCCTGGGCGGCCGGGGGACGCGACGAGGGGCATGGGCGCATCCTAGCATCCCATTCCGCGAGGTTCTCTCCGACTTTTTCGCGAAGGGCGGCCGCCCTCGGCGGCATTGACAGACCGCGCCCCCAGACCTACGTTGTGCCGGGTGATGACGGGCCCCGTGCGGGTGGGCCACGTTCCTGGCGAGCGGGGAGGGACGCGACATGCGACATGTTTTCGTGACGGCGATTCTTCTTATCGTGGCGGCTACGTCGGTGCCCGTCGCGGCGGGCGAGCTGGAACGAACGCTCGAGTCGCGCTGGCGCGGGGCGTGGGTCCTGACCGCCGTCGACACCTTCTCCGACTGCGCCGGAACGCATACGAACAACCGGGTCAACGGGACGCTCGTGAGCAGCAGGGGGCGCATCCGCTTCCGTCCCGGCGAGCTGGCGCAGGTCGGGAAGGTCGACCTGAAGCGCTCGAGGCTCGACATCCTGGTGGGCGTTCCCGAGCCGATCCTGGTCTCCTTCCGGGACGGGCCGTTCACGCTCTACAACGAGACCCGCTGTCTCATCGAGCTGGACGTGGAGCTGCCGCGTTCGCTCGTCTCGAACGACGACGCCAATGGCATCGACGCCGCCATCGCGCCCGTCCTGAAGCGCTTCACGAGCCAGGACGAGGCCGTGCAGGCCAAGTCCTTCAACCACAGGAAGCGCGATCCGTATCCTGCCGACTATGACCGGACGCTCGCCGAGCACGCCGTCTGGAAAGCGCAGCAGGCGAACGCCGCGATCCAGGCGAGGATCGACAAGGCGCTCGAAGAGACCGCGCGCCTGACCGACCGGGTCACCAGCGATCCCGATTACCTCAAGGGGTTCGCGGCGGGTGTGGAGGCGATGCGGGCCGTGGATCTCGGGCAGTGCGGCGAGCTCATGAGCCGAGACTTCACGAACGTCGCCCCTGCTCCCAAGCAGATCGCCGTGGCCTCCTTTGCCGGCGAGGCGGCCGGCCGCTACACCCGCGGCTTTCAGGACGGCCAGCGCCTGGTGTACGGGCTCGAGTGTCTGCGTCGTCTGCCGCAGTGCATGGTGCCGGTGCCGCCGGCTCCGGGCAACCCCGGAGCGCGCGGATACTAGCGGTCCGTCTTGGCCTCGGGAGCGGCGCCGGCCGTCCCGGCGCCGGGTCCGGTCGTCTCGATCAGGTCGGCCATCCACTCCTCCCACTTCTCGCTGCCGCTGAACCCGAGTATTTTCGCGCGCACAATGCCGTCAGCATCCACGAAAATGCCGAAATGACAATGACACATCAGCAGGCGCCGCGATGTTTTCCTCGGCCTCCTGCCTTTTGGATCCGACCTTAGGCTCAGGACGCCATTGCGTCGAGCGGGCACCAGGTGGTAAAAGGGATACGCCATAGTTCGCCGCAAAATCCAGGGCAGTCGGTCGTTGCCGCCCTCGCAGCGGGCTCATGGAGGAGCTTCTCGACCGGACCCCGGCGGCCGGCGTCGCGATGCGGACCGTCCGTCGATGCGCAGGGCCGCCACGTCCGGACAGCGTGGGGATACGATGGCCAGCAGGTTGAAGCGTCGGTCGCGTGGTTCTCCCGCCAAGCCGCGTCCGCCCAAGGCCCCGAACCCGGTCGCGGTCACGCTGGTCGAATCTCCCGAGCCGCGGTCGGACGCGTTTGCCGTGGTGGGGATCGGCGCCTCCGCCGGGGGGCTCGAGGCGTTCACGCGGCTTCTGAAGGCCCTGCCCGGCGACACGGGGATGGCCTTCGTTCTCATCCAGCACCTCGATCCGAAGCACCCCAGTCTTCTGAGCGAGATTCTGTCCAGGGCGAGCGCGTTGCCGGTCACCTCGGCCGCGGACGACATGGCCGTGGAGCCTAATCACGTCTACGTCATGCCTGAGAACGCGGACATGGAAATCGACCAGGGCATTCTGCGCCTCGCGCGCCGGGAAGGCGACAAGGGGCACCACCTGCCCATCGACGGGTTCCTGAAGTCTCTCGCCCGGGATCAGCGAGGTCGGGCTATCGGAGTCATCCTTTCGGGGACCGCATCCGACGGCGTGGTCGGACTGCGGGCCATCAAGGCCGAGGGCGGCATCACCTTCGCCCAGGCGGAGCAGTCGGCCAAGTTCGGAAGCATGCCGCACAGCGCCATCGCGGCCGGCGTCGTGGACCTGGTCCTGCCTCCCGAGGAGATCGCGACGGAGTTGGGTCGGATTGCCCGGCATCCCTACGTGCGCTCCCACGACGCGATTCCGGAGGCGCCGGTGGACCAGCACGGCGATGCGCTGGCTGCCATTTTCAAGGCGCTGCACGCCTCGACGGGTGTGGATTTCGCGGAGTACAAGCAGAGCACCATCCAGCGTCGCATCAGGCGGCGCATGGTCGTGCACCGCATGGACCGACTCGAGGACTATGCAGACTACTTGAAGCTCAAACCCGGCGAAGTGCAGGTCCTCTACGACGACATCCTGATCAACGTGACCGGCTTCTTCCGCGACCCCGGGGCGTTTGAGGCGCTACGGTCCAGCGTCTTCCCGGTGTTCCTCAAGCAGGACTCGGCCCGAGGCTCTCTTCGGATCTGGGTGCCGGGATGCGCCACCGGGGAGGAAGCGTACTCCATCGCCATCGCCCTTCTGGAGTTCCTGGGCGACCGAGCGGTCGGCGTCCCTATCCAGATCTTCGCCACCGACATCGATGAGACGGCGATCGAGACGGCCCGCTCCGGCGTCTACCGCGACAGCATCGCCGCCGATCTGACGCCCGACCGGCTGAGGCGCTTCTTCATCAAGGTCGAACGCGGATATCAGGTGACCAAATCCGTGCGCGACATGTGCGTGTTCGCCAAGCAGAACGTGACCAGGGACCCGCCGTTCTCCCGGCTCGACCTGATCAGCTGTCGCAACGTCCTCATCTATCTGGGCCCCGTCCTCCAGCGACTGGTCATGCCGATCTTTCATTACGCCCTCAAGTCGACGGGCTTCCTGCTGTTGGGCACAGCGGAGACCGTGGGTGCGTTTTCGGACCTGTTCGAGGCCGTGGATCGGAAGCACCGGATCTACGCGAGGAAACTGACTGCCGGCCGCCTGGGCGTGGAGTTCGCGCCGAGCGAGTCGACGCGCGCCAGCATCGAAGTCGCCGGCGGCCACGCCGAGGCGACGCCCGGAATGCAGGACGTCCACCGCGAGGCCGACCGGATCGCGCTGACCCGGTACGCTCCCCCGGGCGTGCTCGTGAACGACGAGATGGAGATCCTGCAGTTCCGGGGTCAGACGGGAAAGTACCTGGAGCCGGCCCCCGGACAGGCCAGCCTGAACCTCATGAAGATGGCGAAGGAAGGACTGGCGCTGGAGTTGCGCGCCGCCCTCCACAGGGTCAAGAAGGGGGGCGTGTCCGTCCGCGTGGATCGGCTCCAGGTGCGCCGCGACGGCCGACGCGAAACCGTGAGCCTGGAGGTGGCCCCGCTCCGTCTGCGAAACGGCACGCAGCGCTTCTACCTGGTCACGTTCGAGGAGTCGGCCCGCGTCGCGCCCGCCGGCGCGCGGCACAGCGGGGCTCGCCAGCAGGGAGAAGGCGCGGCCACGGAGGAGAGCGAGAGGATTGAGATCAAGAACGAACTCGCCTCCACCAAGGAGTACCTGCAATCCATCATCGAGGAGCAGGAAGCCACCAACGAGGAGCTCCGGTCCGCCAACGAGGAAATCCTCTCGAGCAACGAGGAGCTGCAGAGCACCAACGAGGAGCTGGAGACTTCGAAGGAGGAGCTCCAGTCGACCAACGAAGAGCTCACCACGGTCAACGAGGAGCTGCACAACCGCAACGTCGAGCTGAGCCAGATCACGAACGACCTTTTGAACGTGCTCGGCAGCGTGAACATCTCCATGGTCATGTTGGGGCCGGACCTCAGAATCCGGAGGCTCACGGCCGGGGCGGAAAAGACCCTGGGCCTGATCCCCGGCGACATCGGACGGCGCATCACCGACGTCAGGACACTCCTGCCCGCTCCCGACCTGGAGCAGCTCGTCCTGGATTCCATCGAGTCCATGAGCGCCCGGGAGCGCACGGTCCAGGATCGCGACGGGCGCTGGTTCGCCATGCGGGTCTGCCCGTACCGCACCGCGGACAACCGCGTCGACGGCGCCGTGCTGGTCCTGCTCGACATCGACGACCTCAAGCGCAGCTCGCAGGAGCTCCAGGACTCCCGCGACTTTGCCGCTGCGATCGTGGACACGATGAGGGGGGCCCTCCTGGTCCTCGACGCCGACCTCAGAATCAAGAAGGCCAACCGGTCGTTCTACGAGACGTTCCGCGTCTCGCCCGCCGAAACCGAGGAGCGGCTCGTGTCCGAAATAGGAGGCGGCCAGTGGAATCTCGCGCGGCTCCTCAGCCCGCTGCGAAACGTCGTGCAGCAGGGCACGCGGCTCGAGGACCTCGAGCTGGCGATCGACATCCCGGAGATCGGGCCGAATCTCGTGCTGATCAACGCGCGGCGGCTCGAGCGGGAGAGCGGTTCTCCGCCCATGGTCCTGCTGTCCCTCTGGGACATCAGCAGACGCGAGCGGGCCGAGACGGCCGTGGCCGAGCTGTCGGGTCGCCTGCTCCGGCTGCGGGACGAGGAGCAGCGGAGGATTGCGCGCGAGCTGCACGATAGCACGGCCCAGAATCTCTCCGCTTTGTTGATGAGTCTGGCCCTGGTGGATCGGGTCGCCGGGAGCCTTACAAGCGAGGCCCGGAAGGCGCTGTCGGACAGCATCGTCCTCGCGGAGCAGTGCTCCTCCGAGATCCGCGACATCGCCTCCCTGCTGCACCCGCCTCTCTTGGACGAGGTCGGCCTGGCCTCCGCGTTGCAGTGGTACGCCGAGTTCTTCACCCGGCGCACGGGGATCCGCGTGGACCTGGAGATCTCGCCCGAGCTGGGGCGGCTGGCTCCGGAAGCCGAGACGATGATGTTCCGCATCGTCCAGGAGTGCCTCACCAACGTCCAACGCCACTCCGGCAGCCCGACGGCCACCGTGCGCATCTCCAGGGATCCAACCGCAGCGATGCTGGAGATCGCCGACCAGGGTCGGGGCATGCCGGCGCAGGGGGATGGTTCCCCGGGCGAGAAGGCCTCGCGTGGGGTCGGCATCGCCGGCATGACCGAGCGCGCGCGGCAGTTCGGTGGAACGCTCGAGGTGGTCTCGAGCGACGCCGGGACGCTCGTGCGCGCCGTCCTTCCCGTCGCAGAGCACGAGTCGTGAAGACGGTTCGCATCCTGGTGGCCGACGACCATGAGGTGGTCCGGCGCGGGGTCCGGGGGCTCGTGGAAAGCCGGCCCGACTGGATCGTCTGCGGCGAAGCGACCAACGGCCGGGAGGCGGTCGAGCAGGCTGGACGCCTGGCGCCCGACGTGGTCATCCTCGACATCGCGATGCCGGAGCTGAACGGGCTTGAAGCCGCGCGCCGCATCCATAAAGCGGCGCCCAGGACCGAGGTGCTCATCCTCACCATGCACCGTTCGGAAGAGCTTGTGCGCCAGGTGTTGGCCGCCGGCGCCAGGGGATACCTTTTGAAGTCCGACGCGGGGCGTGACCTGCTGGCGGCGGTCGACGCCGTGGCGGGACACCGTTCTTTCTTCACGCCCAGGGTCGGAGAACAGGTGGTGCGCGGCTACCTGGCCGGCGATGCCGCCTCCCCGGTTCGCGGGCATACGGAGCGCGAGCTCACCGGCCGCGAGCGCGAAATCGTTCAGCTCCTGGCCGAGGGAAAGAGCAACAAGGAAATCGCGACCCGACTGGGCATCCAGACGAAGACGGTGGAGACCCACAGGGCCAACATCATGCGGAAACTCGGCCACCACGGCCTGAGCGACCTCGTGCGCTACGCCATCCGCAACCGACTCGTCGAGCCCTGACCACCGGAACCCCCCCGGGCGTGGCCTGCCCGGCGGATAACTACAGTCATTTTCCTGCGTCTCTACACAACCTACCGGATGGCCTCCCCCTCCGCGAGCCGATTAGGATGCGGCCACTAGCGGGAAGCGAAACGCATTAGACGGATGTCACGGAGGTTGCCGAGACTGCCAGTGCGCAGCGGCATCCGACCAAGATCGGGCCCCGACGGAGGAGACGGCATGAGACGTATCTCCCTGCCGTGGGGAAGCGTCGTCCTCGAGGCGGATTCCCCCCGACGGTACGAATTGTTCTTCGACTCCACGGAAGATTCGCTGAGGCGGCGCTGTTACCTGCGCCTGGACTTCAATCCCGGGGAATGGACGGTCACGCTGAAGCCGCACGAGGCCGTCGTGTGCGCCTCGTGCGGGCGCGAGACGGCCGGCCTCCGGCCTGAGGCGAATGTGTTGTCGGGGCAGCGCGGGCGGTGCGATCACAGCGTGGTGGCCCGTCTCCCCCGCCAGGAGGCGATCGTGCCCTGTGGGAGCCCCCGAAGCCCGCGTGGCAGGATCGTGCAGATCGCCGCATGGGGCAGGCATCCGAAACAGGACTGACGGGCGCCCGCCAGGCCAGAGAGTCGAAAATGGAGGCGTCAATGGCCGCCGAGACTTCAGAGGTGGTCCGACACGACGTGAACTGCCCGTACTGCGGAGGGGTATTCGACCTCTTCAGTGCCTCGTGGTGCTCGCACTGGCCGGTGGGCACGCAGTCGAAGCAATGTCCCCGCTGCGCGCGGTGCCTGTGCGATCACCCCTCCTACAGAGAGCCCCGCATGTGGATGGACGCGCCGCTGGTGTTCCAAAAGCGGGGGTTTCCCCGACTGTTCCTGTTGTACCTCTAGGCGCGTCGAGTCATCGAGCGCGGAGCCTGTCCGGATCTCGTGAGGGGACCGCTCAGCCCGGCTCGCGCCCCAACCGAAAGGTCAGGCCGGCCGCGATCGAGGGGTGGAAGTAGGAGTGCTCGAACGCGTCGTTGCCCAGGATCGACACCTCGATCCGCAGGGCCGCGGCGCTCCGCTCTCCGAAAAAAAACCGACACCCGCCCGCGAGCTGGTAGCCTGCCCAGGTGTCGCTGGAGGACAGGCCGACCGCTTCCAGTTTCGTCTTTGCCAGACCTATGCCCGCCAGGACGTACGGCACGACGCCTCTGCGCGGATGGAAATTGAGGACACCGTTGGCGAGGGCGAGGGTCAGCGTGACCTTTCTCGTGGCCCCGGGCAGCGCCTCCTCCTCGGCGCTGCCGCGCGTGACCTGGCCCTCCCACTGAAGCCGGCGTGTCTCGTGCCGGCCGGCACGCAGCGACAGGCGGTCGCCCGCTCCCACTTCGAAGTCCGAGTCGAAGCGTTGGAGGGCGTAGTCGGCGCCGATCTCGCCGTTCCTCTCCCCGACTCCCGCCAGAGCGGGTGTGACGGGGCCGAGGGCCGCGAGGCATCCCGCGACGAACACCCGCGCGCGACGGCGGGGCGGGGGCCGCGGGGCGACGGCGCGACCTCTCATCGCAGCAGCCTCCACGACCCCGAGCTCCCCATCCCGCAGATGCAGGCCGGGCACGATTCGCTCGTCAGCTCGTAGCTCCCGTTGATCTCCCGGCTGCCGAGGAGCGCGCCGTCGAAGAGAAAAATGCCATCGCCGGCGCCGGTCTGGTCCCCCGCGATCCGGACCACGAATCGGACATCGTCGATCCGGAAGGCCGCCGTTCGGTCGCCGGCTCCGCGGTCCTCCCCCGAGGGACAGGACGATCCGGTCGCCACGAGGGTCACGTCGTAGAGAGTCATGTCCCCGAACGGTCTCTTGCCGCTGAAGGTGACTTCCAGGTTGCCGGTGGTCGGGCCGCTCGTCCATTGGCCGCTCCACCTGCCCTGAAGCTCGATGTCGGGGTCGGTACAGGCCGCGACTGTCGCCAGGAGGGCCGCGAGAAACTGCGTTTTTTTCATGAGTCGGACCTGGGCGGACAGTACGCCAGGCCGAACGTGGCGTCAAGGGCTCGGGGCGGCGTTGCGCGACGCCACACCCCGTTGACGGCCGACGGCGCTCCGCCCTATCCTCCACCCGCTCCCTGCATCTTCGAGGCCCCTGGAGGATACCGATGCCGCCGTCCGAGCGCCGTTCCGCCCGCGTTGTCCCGCTGGTCGCGTTCTCCCTTCTCGCGTTTTCGATAGGACTCCCGGCGCTCTTCACGGCGGCCGGCGCAGCCCCGAAGAAAAAGCCAGCGTCCCCCGAGAAGACCGCGAAGTCCGCGCCGGGCGAGACCGGCCCGGTCACTCCCGAGTTGATCCGCTCGCTCTCCTGGCGATCGATAGGCCCCGCCAACATGGGGGGGCGGGTGAGCGAGATCGCTCTGGTCCCCGGGAAGCCGGCGCAGTTCTTCGTCGCCACCGGGACCGGGGGGCTGTTCAAGACGCAGAACGGCGGCACGACCTTCCAGCCGATCTTCGACGATCAGCCGACCCTGTCGATCGGCAGTGTCGCGGTCGCGCCCTCGGACCCGGTCATCGTCTACGTCGGCAGCGGCGAGGGGAACGGGCGCAACTCGTCCAGCTGGGGAAACGGGATCTACAAGTCGACCGACGCCGGCGAGAGCTTCACCCACCTGGGCCTGGACGACTCGCGCGACATCCCCCGCCTGGCCATCCATCCGAAGAACCCCGACATCGTGTACGCCGCGGTCATGGGCCACCTGTGGGACGCGAACAAGGAGCGCGGGCTCTATCGGACGGTTGACGGCGGCAAGACCTGGCAGGCGATCTTGCAAGTCGACGAGAACCACGGATGCATCGACGTCGTCCTCGATCCGTCGAACCCGGACGTCGTGTACGCCGCCCTCTACGCCCGGAGGCGGTCCCCCTGGTCCTTCACCAGCGGCGGCTTCGGCGACAAGGGCGGCATCTACAAGTCGGCCGACGGAGGACGATCGTTCCGCCGCCTGACCGAGGGACTCCCGAAGAAGACCGGCCGGATCGGCCTCGCCCTGTTCGCTTCTGATTCGAAGCATGTCTATGCCGTGATCGAAGCCGACGACGCCGGTACCGCCTCGATCGACGAAAACCTCAGCCGCGCCGGCGGCGTGTTCAGGAGCGCCGACTCCGGCGAGCACTGGGCGCGCCTGAGCCCGTTGACGCCGCGGCCGTTCTACTTCAGCAAGATCGTCGTCGACCCGAAGGACGAGAGCCGTCTGTACGTTCTGGGATTCAACATGGCCGTTTCGGACGACGGCGGCCGGACGTTCCGCGCCGACGGCGCCGTCCTGCCGCACGTCGACTGGCACACGCTGGTCGTCGATCCCGAAGACACCAGCCGGCTTTTGGCCGGGTCGGACGGCGGGATCTACCAGAGCCGCGACCGCGCCAAGACCTGGCGCTACATCGACAACGTGCCGCTGGGCGAGTTCTACGAGATCGGGCTGGGGATGGACTTTCCTTACACCGTCTGCGGAGGGCTCCAGGACAACGGCTCCTGGTGCGGCCCGTCGCGCGGAACCGATCTGTTCGGTGAAAACGACGAGAAGCGCATGAATATCTCGAACCGCGACTGGTTTTCGGTGTGGGGCGGCGATGGCTACTACGTCCAGATCGATCCGCGCGACCCGAAGCTGATCTACGCCGAGTCGCAGCAGGCATACGCCGGACGGATCAATCTCTCGACCAACCGCATCAAGTACATGCGCCCCTTTCCGAAGGAAGGGATGCCGGCCTTCCGCTTCAACTGGAACAGTCCGCTGCTGCTGTCGAGGCACGATCCGGACGTCCTGTACCTGGGCGGCAACCACGTCTTCCGCCTGACGCGGAAGGGAGAGGCCTGGGAGATCATCTCGCCGGACCTGTCGAGCCGCGACGTCGAGAAGATCGTCACGACCGGATCGGGGGCCGAGACGCATGGGACGGTCGTGGCGCTCTCCGAGTCGCCCCTCAAGGCCGGCCTCCTCTGGGCCGGGACGGACGACGGCAACGTCCATGTCACGCGCGACGACGGCAAGACCTGGCAAAACCTGACGTCGAAGCTCTCCGCGGTCCCGAAGGGCACGTACGTGTCGCGCCTGGAGGCGTCCCACTTCGAACCGGGGACGGCCCTCGCCACCTTCGACGGTCACCGGACCGGCGACAACCGGCCGTACGTCCTCGAGACGCGCGACTTCGGCGCCACCTGGAAGGCGATCACCGGCGATCTTCCCGACGGCGGGCCGGTCCGCGTCGTACGCGAGGACCCCTCGAATGAAAATCTGCTGTTCGCGGGGACCGAGTTCGGCCTGTTCGTCAGCTTCGACCGCGGCCGCCGCTGGATCTCGCTGCGCGGCGAGTCGCTGCCGCCCGTGCAGGTGCACGATCTTCAGATTCATCCGCGCGATCGGGACCTCGTCGCCGGGACGCACGGGCGATCGATCTTCATCCTGGACGACATCACGGGGCTGGAGCAGATGACCGCGGAGAACATGGCGAAACCTCTCGTCCTCTTCAACCCTCGGCCGGCCGGCGGCTTCTATCTCGCGGAGAGGAGCGCCTTCTGGGGCAACGATCGCTTCGGCGCCAAGAACCCTCCCTACGCCACCCTCAACTACTGGGTCAAGGAGCGATCGGCCGACGGGGCGAAGCTGACCGTCGCCGACGCGAAGGGCCTCACGGTGCGCGAGCTCAATGGACCCGCCGAGGCAGGGCTGAACCGGATCGCCTGGGACCTGACGCGCGACAAGCAGCAGCGCATCGATCCGCCGGAGGCGGAGAACCCCGGGCAGATCCCGTTCGTCGCCGCCGGCGAGTACGACCTCACGCTCAGCGTCGGGAAGAATAAGACGAAGGCGAAGCTCACCGTCGCCCACCCGCCGGGCGTGGGACCCGAGCCGCTGGGTGCGCATCCCTAGGCCGCCCCGCTCGACGGCGCCGGAAAGCGTCCCCCGCCAGCCGCGTGACCCTGCCCGGCGAGCCTGATGGATAATGCTCCATCATGGTGGCGCGCCGCTTCGTCAACCTTTTCATCGATCCGAACCCGAACTGCCCGGAGGGGTGCAGCCAGCGATTCCAGGCGACCTCCGAGCCGCGGTCGGTCCGGCGCATCCGCTACTCACCGGGAGACGGCACGACCCTCGAGTGCGAGGTCGTGGGATGGTCGAGTGCGGGCGGCGGAGCGTCCTGCCCCGCCTTTTCCGTGCGCGTCGAGGACTCCGGCGCCGGCGTGGCGACGCTCCTCTACGGAGGAGACTGGGGGCTTCGTCTTGTGCCGCGCGACGGCCGTCCGCCGTTCGGCGAGCCCTATCTGCTCGTCGATGACGAGGCCATCCTGGAGTGATTCTGCGCCGCGCCGGCGCCCGAAGTTTCCCTCCGGCGGCAGCCCCAAGCGCGTCATTTCGTGGTATGACATGCGGCCGAAGGATTCGATCCAGCCGGGATGACCGGCTGTTCGTCCTCCAAGGAGGCCCCGCCCATGATTCGAAAGTCCGTGTTCCAGGCGGTCGTCGCGGTCGCCTTCGCCGGCGCCGCCCTCATCGTTCAGGCGGCCGAGGCCACGAAGCCGGCGCCCGCCAAGACCCCCTGGAAGATTGTCGGCCAGCTGGAGGAGGCGTGTTCCTGCAACGCCGCCTGCCCCTGCTGGTTCGGCTCCAAGCCGACGCACATGACCTGCGGCGGCGGTCAGTTCATCTTCATCGAGAAGGGGACGTACGGCAACGTGTCTCTGGACGGTCTGGCGGTCGGCAACATGGTCGAGAGCCCCGAAGGCAAGAGCATGATGGAGTCTTACGGCAACTGGAAATTCAGCAACGTCTATGTCGACGAAAAGGCGAACCTGCAGCAGCGCGAAGCCCTGCTTGCGATCGCCACCAAAGTGCTCCCGATCGATTCCTCCCCCAAGAAGGAGATCCGTTACGTCGCCATCCAACGCACGATCAGCGGGAAGGAACACGCCATCTCTCTCGGCCAGTACGGCAAGTTCTCCGGACACCTGGTCGAGGGGGGTCTGGGCGGGGCGGCGAAAATCGTCAACCCCCCGGGCGCCGACCCGCTTCACAAGGAATACGATCAGGGGACCACGACGCTGATCAATTTCAACGATGCCGGGAAGAGCTGGAACTTCGAGAACTCCAACTACATGTTCGGCACGTTCCAGCTCGACAGCGAGCTGTACGAAAAGTACGCCGCCGGCCTGGCCCAGAAGATGGCGGCGAAGAAGAACTAACGAGCCGGGCGGCCCGCGCGCCGGACCGCCCGGCTCACAGCGTCATCAGGACCGCGCCTCCGGTTCGATCTCGACGACCGTGATCTCCGGCCGGGCGAAGAAGCGAACCCGCGGTGCTCTGCCCCCTTCCAGACCGATACCCCGATTGACGTACATCCAGAGGGCGCCCACCCGATACAGCCCCGCCTCGTACCTCTTGCCGTATTTGGTCAGCGTGATGATCGCCCCGTACAGCGGCAAGGCCACCTGTCCTCCGTGCGTGTGGCCCGTGCAGTAGAGATCGACCTTGCCCCGCGCCCCCTCGGGCAGGACGTCCGGATAAGGATAGTGATAAAGGAACAGGGCGGGGCCGCCTCCGGGAATCTCCTCCAGCGCGCGCTGCACAAGTTGTTCGTGCCCCACGGCGACGCCGCCAATCCAGACGGACGCCCCCCCGACATCGACGCGCTCGGCGTGGCCGTCCAGCTCGCGCACGCCGGTCCCTCCGAAGAGATCGACATCGCCCCAGTACCAGGAATCCCAGTTGCCGCGCACGGCGAAGGTCGGCGCGATCGCGGCGAGACGCGTCATGCAGCGCCGGAAGACCGGCAGGGCGTCGAGCGAGTTGATCGAGTCGCCCGTGTACACCACGAGATCGGGGCGCTGCGCCATGACGAGCGCGGGCAGCCGATCCTCCAGGCGCGGCTTCGGATCACTGTGCAGGTCCGAGAGAAGCACGACCCGGATGGGCCGCGCCCCGGGGCCGAGCCGGGAGGACACGATCCGGACATGGGTGACCTCCGGCCAGTAGGGCTCCACGAAGTACCCGTAGGCCACGCACAGGGCGCCGGTCGCGAGAATCCCGAAGGATACCCGGCGCCGCCAGGCCCTCGGCCTCCCCACGCCCGGGGTCACGGCACGGGGCCGTCCTGGAAAACGCCCGGATCGAGCGCCCGCCACAGATACCAGGAGGCCACCGTGCGGTAGGGGCGCCAGCGCTCGCCGCGACGCAGGACCTGCCGCGGCGTCGGGAGGACGCGGGTGTGGAAGGCGCGGGCGAATCCTTTGCGGATGCCGTAGTCGCCGGCGGGAAGGACGTCCGGCCGACCCAGCCGGAAGATCAGGAGCATCTCGACGGTCCAGCGTCCGACGCCGCGGACCCGTGTCAGACGCTCCACGATCTCCTCCTCGCCCATCTTTCTGAGATCACGCAGGGGCGGGATGGTGCCGTCTCTCGTCTTGGCCGCCAGGTCCTTGAGCGCCGCGATCTTGGCACGCGACAGTCCAGCCGCCCGCAGCGCCTCGTGCGGCGCCGCCAGGACTGCGTCGGGCGACGGGGAGCGTCGCGGTCGGAACAGGGCCAGAAATCGTCCGTGGATCGTCGCCGCGGCCCGGCCGGTGAGCTGCTGGTAGACGATCGCCTCCGCGAGTGCGGCGAAAGGGCTCTTTATCGCGTCCAGCTCCAGGCGGCACGGGCCCACCCTCCTGATCAGGCGTCCGAGGAGCGGGTCGGCCCTGGCGAGGGCGCGCGCGGCCGCGGGCCCGCGGAGTGGTCTTTTCGTCATGGACCGGATGATATCCCGCCGGTGGTAAAGTGTCCGCGCTCTCGGAACATTGACGACGCGGGGGGGCCGATGCGAATTCTCGTCCTGACGACGATCCTGATCATCACAACCGGACCCGTGCTCGCGCACTCGGGCGCCGTCCCGGCGCCGCCCGCCCCCTCGCCCACCACGCGGCAGGCGAAGCCGGTCGGGTTCAAGCTGGAGAAGCTGACCGCAAACGCCTACTGTCTATACGGACGGGGCGGCAACGTCGGCTTCCTGGTGACCGACGCCGGCGTCGTCGTCGTGGACGACCAGTACGAGGAGGTGGCGCAGGGGATCGTCGATCAGATCCGAACCGTCACCGACCGGCCGATCCGTTTCCTCGTGAATACCCACTATCATGGCGATCATACCGGCGGCAACCCGGTGTTCATCAAGATGGCGGAGATTGTCGCGCATGATGCGGTGCGACCGCGGCTGCTCGAGTACCCCGAGACGGTCAAGAAAACCTTTCCGGACAGGAAGCGTCGCCTTCAAGAGGAGATCGACGCGATCGGGGACGCCACCGATCCCTACCGCGTCGCCCTCGAGAAGGACTTGGGTCTGCTCGACTTCCTCTTGAAGGACGCCCTCTCGTTCAACCCCGCGACGGCCGCGCCGCCCGGCCTGACCTATGACGGCCGGATGCGCCTCTGGCTGGGCGGCCAGGAGGTGGACGTGCTGCACGTGGCGCCGGGGCACACGGACGGCGATTCAATGGTGTACTTCGCGAAGGAGAAGGTCCTGCACATGGGCGACCTGTTCTTCAACGGTATGTACCCGTTCATCGATGTCTGGGCCGGCGGATCGGCGCGCGGCTATGTGACCAACATCGATCAGATCCTGTCGCTGGTCTCTCCGGACACGAAGGTGATCCCGGGCCACGGCCCGACGACCGACGTCGCGACGTTGCGCAGGTTCCGTTCGTTCATGTCCGACCTGATCGCGGCGGTGGAGAAGGCCGCCAAGGCCGGCCGGTCGAAGCCGGAGGCGGTTCGTTCGATATCGATGGATCAATATCCGGAGATCAAGCCGACGTTCCGGACGCTTGGGAACGAAATCGCGGTCGTTTACGACGAGCTGACGCCGGCGCGCTGACGGCGTTTCCGCGACTCGGCTCGGGCGGGTCGTCTCAGGACGACCTCAGGCACCGGTCGAGGACCTCGAGGACGTCGCCGTCCCACCAGCCCCTCCGGACCTCCTCACGCATGATCTCCATGCACTTCGCGTGGGGCAGCGCTTCCCTGTAGGGCCTCTGCGTCGCCAGGGCGTCGTACACGTCGACCACGGTGAGGATGCGCACCACACGGGGGATCTCTCCCCCCTTCAGGCCGTCCGGGTAGCCGGATCCGTCGAGCTTCTCGTGGTGGTGGCGGATGAGCGGCACGATGGTGTCCATCGTGCGCATCTTCCCGCACAGATCGGCGCCGACGACCGGGTGGTTGCGCATGAGGACGAGCTCGTCCGGGGTCAGCTTGCCCGGCTTGTTCAGGATGGTGTCGGAGACGGCGATCTTGCCCAGATCGTGGAAGATGCCGGCCAGCCACAGCGACCTGAGATCCACATCGTTCAGGCCCATCGCCTGGCCCACCCGCGTGCCGTAGCGACCGAGCCGCTTGCAATGGTCGCCGGTGTAGCGATCCCGGCTCTCGACCACCAGCGCGATGCTCTCCAGAACGCGCGACGCGTGCTCGAATTCGTCCGTGAAATGTTTCAGCGACAGGAGCGAGCGCACCCGGGTGGTCAGCTCGACGACGTTGAACGGCTTGGTGAGGTAATCGTCCGCGCCCAGCTCGAGGGCCTGGAGCTTGTCCGGGAGCTGGTCCAAAGACGTCAGCATGATGATCGGCACGAGACGGGTGTTGGGATCGCTCTTGAGGGCCCGGCAGACGGCGTATCCGTCGCAGTTCGGCATCACTACGTCGCACAGGATGATATCCGGGACCTGCCGTGCGACGGCTTCGAGGGCCACCGCACCATCGGGCGCCTCCGCGATTGCGTACCCGAGCGGCTCGAGGACCTCGCGGACCATCTGCCGGTTCGCCTCCTGGTCGTCCACCACGAGGACACGCGCACCCTGCATCGCCACATCCTCCCGCCCCCGCGCCGTCCGAGG
>Ga0134088_10000307_pt1 | contig 15873 bp, 12 predicted proteins | sample 15_taG_3_FD_94461 | JGI IMG/M metagenome (GOLD analysis project Ga0134088, IMG submission 94461) | Grasslands soil microbial communities from the Angelo Coastal Reserve, California, USA - 15_D_Rain_20cm_5_09182015 | ecosystem: Environmental > Terrestrial > Soil > Grasslands ...
AAGATCTTGCTGTTGAGGATCAACGGGACTAGCTTGCTAAGATAGATGTCTCCTCCCGAGATCGAGCAGTTGTGCATATTATCGCAAAGGTTTGGTGTGAGCCACATATAGTTCGAAGCCGTATTTGTCGAATTGAGTGCCCTAACAAGAACGTCATCGGGAGGCCCCTTGCCTCCGGTATTTGCGGGGACAACATTGCTGGCGCATCTCGTTGAGTTGCCAGCTATTTTGGTATAGAAGACGAACGGATTTGTTAGGGAGGTGTAGTTTCCGAAGCCGCTTTTGTAACAGGGGGAGGGCATGTCTTCGATGTACGCCTTCCAAGTCAGCCCTGCGTTCTCTATCCTGTCTACGATGCTGGAGTTACTAGTGGTGCACGTTCCTACTGGACTGCAGTTTGTTCCGCTGAAATAATTGTATCCACCAGTCAGGCACATGTAGTTGGGGAGACTGGGATGGTCGCACGCAGTATACTGTGTTGCTAGGGAGTAGTTGTGTGCTAGCTGGTTCAGGTAGGGGGCTGAAGCGCTGGCGTTTATTTGGCTGAAGTTCTTGTTCTCCATTAGTATGATCAGGACATAGTCGAACGGCCTGTTACTAGGAAGGGCGGCGGTGTGGGGGCCGGCTGAAACGTGGACAGTGTTCTTCTCAGTTAGGATCTGAGTGGAGAAGAAGATTCCAGGAAGAACTGCTACGGATAGGAGGAGAATTGTCAGGCCGGCGGTTGAGATTTTCGGCTTCGTTTCGGACCCTCCTGTGGTTGGTTCCTGTTGCCCGGGGTTTTGTCTTAAGAGGCTTTACGATGGCACCACGACCCGTGTGTCTGGAGAATGAGGGCTGATGCGTCGCGTTCTTTCTTCTCATCAGGCTTTTCCTCGCAATGTTGTGTCTTGGTTGATTGGATATGACAGAGACTGACCCGGACAAGAGGATCTTGCAAGAGGAGATCATGGGCGTTATTCCCGCGGCCACGTTATCGGAGAAAGGACCTCAGGTCCAGTGTGGGCTTGTCTTCGCCACAAGCGTCCTGATAGTTGCTCTCTTAACCGATTTCCGCGAGATCTGGTGGGCGACCAAGACCCCTCGCTACTATGCTCTCAAGAGAGACTGGGCCCGCTATGAGCACAAGCCAACTGCATCAATCCTCCAAAGCAAGCACTACAAATGTTACATCATCCCACATTCAAACACCACACATGTGAACGCGACCGGGACCGGAAGGCTACGCAAAAGGACAAGACTGGTCTTTCACACGGCTGAGAGGGTCTATGCGTTCAAGTGCGTTACCAGCCTCGAGACAGTTAGCAAAGATGTCAGTGAGCTTCTTCGCCAATCCGGGGTCCGATTCGCCAAAGGAGAATAACCAATCATGCCGGCCTACGGACAGTCCATTTTCCAGATTCCATATATGGGGGTGGGACAGCGCTCGGTGCGTATCTTCCCTTGAAAGGGCTGTCCTCCTGCGAAATCCTAGTCCTTATGCTGTTCCTCTCGATGTTGTCCCCGGCTGTCCCGCCAGCACATGCCAGTCCCGTCTACAGCGCCGGGGTCACGGTGGGTCAATGGGCAAGTTATGCACCGGTCAACGTAACCTATCACGGAACGAGTTCCTATGCCCCTGTGCCTCAGCAGATCAAAGACCTGAATGCGACAGCGCAGTTAACGGCCACAATCAAACAGTTTTACTCGTCGACAAACGTTACCGTCCAATCCGTCGCCCAGTACAAGAATTTCACAACCACGACCGAGATTCGTAACGGCGACCTGATGAGCGGGGCAGGAAACTTGACCTTCGGGCTTATTGCTGGAGGATTGTCGTCCGGAGACCATCTCTGGGCCGGGCCGTATGCGCTGTATACACCAAGGATCAACCAGACAGTCTCAATGACCTATCTCGGCGTGTCAAGAACAGTCAACATCTACAACACAACCTACAGCACCCCATTCGGTCACAGTAACATTGTCCACAGCCTAGAATACGTCTGGGATCAGACAAGCGGCATCGCTCTTCAGTTTAGGCTCCTGAACCTCTACCCCGACACGACCCCGGACGGTGGCTACGTAGAGTATACAGATGTCAAGGTACAATCGACAAACATCTTCTCCAATCCGAACTCCCCAAGCTTCGCCGTCACATCCTCGAGTCCCGCGTCTGTGACCAGCAGCACGTCAACTACATCCACAATTACCGTAACGGCAATCAAGGGATTCAGCGAAACAGTCACCCTGACAGATACAGTTCCCTCAGGTCTCACATGTAATCCAATCAGCCCTGGCACTCTCCCAGGTTACGGAACAGCCAGTCTATCCTGCAGCTCAACAATCCCAGGAACATACAATGTAACAATAACCGCAACCAGCGGCCCCACCACCCATACGACGACAACCACAATGATAGTGACCCCGGCACCCAGCCAAACACCCGACGCCCCCGCAACCATCCTCGGCCTAGCACCAATAGCGTTCTACGCAACAATCGGAATAGTCATACTCATCATGGCAGCAACCGGCGCGTATCTGGTCCCGAGATCGAGATCGGAGCCGCGAGAGAAAACCACGACAACAACGACTACCACTTAGAGCCGGCCAGCAACACCCGCTCCACCAGCCCATTCCTACCCACCGACCCGAACCTCTCCAACAATGCGCCCCTGAACCGTCGTCTCCGAACACGGAATCTACCAAGCCTACAAGCTCGCACTCTATCTCTTTGCCCTCCAAAACACGGGCACGTACTATTACGGAGAAGAAGACAATCTCTTCCGGGTACTGGGTCCTGACGGCAGCTTCCACACAGGCTACGACCCATAACCCAATAATGCTGGAATGGCGGGCTATGCGAAACGTACTTTTTCTAGTAGAAAAAATCCGATCCACTTTATCTCGACACGTTTGTGTTTTCCACAAGGGTCAACTTCTTGCGCAGAGACAGATTCCAGATAATGGCAGGTATCCTGAAGTCCTGCGTCTACAACGGGCTCACGATAAGCCAGCTACTCGCATTCCAAAACCTCTCTTACAAGATCCTGAAGCCCAGTCTCGACCATCTCTCCAGCTCCAACCTAGTTGAGTATGAGATTGACGAGAGAAGAAAATTCGTCCGAACAACTGCGCAGGGATTGCAAGCGCTTCGCGCCTATGAGACCGCGATGGCGCTAATGGACGGACGACCCTCTCCGCACACGATTCAGGGAACCCTCAAACCCCCAGCCACCGCTAAAGCACGATTCAAAGAGGACGTTCACAGAGCTTTGTCATAGAACAATAGCACAGAACAATTTTTCAAACCCCTAATATCCAATTCAGCAACAAGCCCCCGGCCTTATGCGTACCTCGCAACAATGTGCACACTTCCTAAGTGTCGCCATTGCAACAACAAGATTATTCTTAAAGGAGGAATACGAATTCAGACATTCTGCTTTCTCTCACACTAAACTGCATAATGCCAGGAGTCAATTGGGAGGTGTAAGCCCACCTTGAACTCGTGGAGAAGACCGGAAAAGATCACGTTATCGATACTGGTCATAACAGTGTCTGTTCTAGTCTCGATAACCCCCGTGTTTGCCGACACATCCTGGACCGCAGGCCGTCCAACAGGAACCTTCGAGTATCGACAGGGAACCGCTGGACCAGTAACACTGTCCAACACTTACATCGGCGGAACTGCGTCGAACGATGCACAATTATCATTAGGGGTAGAGGTCTATTCCTTCACCAGAAACTGGGACGGAAATGACAATGACCGATACGTTCTTCGAATAATGGGCGGAGCATCAAGCCGTCTCCCACACAGCTACACCGTCACCAACTACGCTGCCTACTACATAGGCGACCCAGACCATTGCAACTCGATAAATCCCTGCACGGATTCAGGGCTCACCGCCCGAAATCAGGGAACATGGGTTGATTTTACATTCCCATTTTTCTTCTGGGGTCGACCCTACACTAGGATTTTCGTATGCTCCAACGGTTGGGCAGCATTCTCGTACAATGGTACAATGGACAACTGTCCCATAAATCCGAGCATACCTGCACAAGACACTGTAGATTCGAACGGGGTCTTTCACGATGTCCCGGAGAGCATCATAGCCCCGCTTGCGAAACCTCTCGATCCCTCTGCGAATCCTGTCGGCAAGATAAGGTTCTACAAACCTCCAACAGGTGTATGTAATCCGAACTCTTGTCAGTCCAACTACTTCGGCGTCATCTGGGATGACATATTCACCCAGGGATCAACTGGACTTTGTCACATGGATTGGTGCACTAACTCGTTCAGCTTCCTCGTCTTTCAGTCAAAAACGGAGAACACTATAGAGTTTGGATATCACGGGCTTGAATTCGCAGATCCATGGAACAGGCGAGAAACAGTCGGCCTGGACGATCCGTCTGGGATGCTATCTCTCTCACCTAATCGTGACATGGCTGTTTGCGGGGTCTCTACATGTCCTTCAACGGGCGGACTTACTTCCGACCATGGCGTGCGGATGGATGAGCCGAACTATGGATCTGCGTATCTTACAGATGCGAAAATCAGTGTCCAGAAGACTTCTCCCTCCGATACTGCGAGTGCTTGGTTCCATCCTGCAGCCAACCACCTTTACGGATACAATATTCAAACAACTGTTCCACGCCAGAGCCCTGATACGAGCGTCAGCCTAGTCGCTGACTTTACCGAATCTCTCGTTGTGACAGGCCTGTGCTTGGTTGATCCACCGTCAGTCCTGGTCTGTTTCGCCATCGGATCAGGGGTTGCCCTTGCAGAGCGGGTGTGCCATTGCATCGAGAGCCTGATCAAGGCTCTCACTCCCCAACGGATTGCTCCCCCTACATTCCAATGGAAAGATATGCTGTCGGGGACTATGGATGGCTTCGTCGAGACTCCCGTCCAAGACGAAAGTCACAATTGCAGTCCCGCTAACCAAACCCCAACCGGCTTTCCAGGAGGCCCCACGTGTGCGGTTGACACATCCACCTTTGACATTGTTGAATGGGACGTTCCCCACAACGACCCCGTCTCGCCTACACTCAAAATCACATACAGTGCACAAACTGGCGGATCTCTCTCCTCGCCCGGCACCGCTTGGAAAGATACGAGCGTCACTCTGAACCTCGGTCCGGAGGGAGACTTTGGCATCTCATCAGGTTGCAACACTCTCTCTCTCCAAGTCGGAGGATACCAAGGGAACTGTGGCATAAGCCTCAACGCCGGGAGCGGATTCTACGGAAAAGTCTCGCTGACCTCGAATGTTTCACCATCCGTGGCTAACGGGCCGGTCGCCTCGCTCAGCCAACCCCCCGAAGGGTTCTACCGACTTTCGTCGATGGGGCAGGCTTCTACTAATCTCGCGATTAGCTCCGGCAGTGTTGCCGGCACATATTCGGTTACCGTTACAGCCTTAAGCGGTAATCCCCCAGTGCGCACCCACAGCGTCACGATCACTCTCGTCGTGCGGATCCCCGACTTCACCATCTCTGCCAACCCTGCTTCCGTCAGTGTGAACGGTGACTCGGCTTCCACCACGATTACGGCGACAAGCACCGGCGGGTTCAGCGGCACTCTGTCACTCTCCGCGGCCGCACCTTCCGGCATAACAGCAACGCTCACTCCAGCCAGCGTCACCCTCTCCGCAGACGGAACGGTCAACTCTGCCCTAGCGATGTCGATTCCGAACTCAGTCTCATCAGGCTCGTACAGCGTCACAGTGACCGCAACAGGTGGGGGCCTCACTCGCACAGTCAACGTCCCTCTAACAATTGGACCTAGTTTCAGCGTCTCTTCGAGCCCGAGCATTGTCAGCCTCCAACAGTCCGGTGCTTACCAGCAACCCGCATCGGGTAGCAGCACCATAAACTTGGCAAGCGTTCATTTCGCCGGCGCGGTTTCTCTATCCGCTACAGGGCAATCCGGAGTCACCGGATCGCTGAGCACGACAACCGTCAACCTAAGTTCGGGCGGCACAGGCTCCAGTCAACTGACCACGAGCGTGCCTTGGAACACTCCAATCGGTAACTACATCGTCACCGTGACGGCCGTTAGCGGTTCACTTTCCTATACGACAACCGTTACGGTTGAGGTTGGCAATTTCCACATAGGAGTCTCCCCATCGGTTACTATCGCCCCAGGTGGCTCTGGCTCAGTGACCGTGACCGCTTACAGCGACAACAGCTACTCGGGTCCAGTGTCACTGTACATCACCGGAGGCCTGCCCTCGGGGGTCACATTCAGCTTCAACCCGCAAACAATGACGATCCCATCTGGAGGTAGCATTTCCTCAACGCTCACTCTCAACGTAGCAAGTAGCACCGTTCCAGGAACATACACCATCAGCTTACAGGGAAACTCAGGCCAGTGGGGAGAGGGAAGTGTATTCTTGCTTAGAGTGGCAGACTTCGGCGTCTCACTGAGCTGCGGGTCCCCGGGATGTAGCTATGCGCTCACTCCTGGATACACTGTTCAGGACACCCTTACAGTAACAAGCCTAGGGTTCTCTGGCACCATTAGCCTCTCCTACTCTGGCGGAGGTCAAACGGTCTCACTAAGTTCGTCAAGCGTAACGCTTTCTCCTGGTGGTCAGGCGACTGTGACAGTCACGATAACGGGTGGGAGTGGCAGCGGCACGGTGACTATCACAGGCACCTGCTCCTCTGGTCTATGCGTTTCGCCATCACAATCCCACACCGCCTCAGTCTATGTTGGCATCAGTTGCGGGTGTGGTGGAGGCGGCAGCGTCTCCGCTGGCACACTGATAACTCTAGCCGACGGGTCCCAAGTCCCTGTTCAATCATTGCATGTTGGCATGCAGCTCCTCTCGTACGACATGACTACACACCAGTACGTGATCACGACGATCACGAAGTTCGTTGCCGTGATGACTCACAACCAGATGGTCATCGGCACTTCCACGGGCAAGCCATTGATAGTTGATCAGAATCCGGCCCAGAAGCTCTACGTGAAAATGCCAGATGGCACGGTGACTTTAATGTCCGTAACCGATGTCAAGGTGGGCTACGACCTCTTCGATGCCATATCACAAACTTGGGTTCCGATAACAAGTATCCACTATGAGAACGGTGGGAACCACCTGATGTACGACATTTACACAACAGCGCCTGGAAACTATATCGCGAATGGCTACCTCGATCCATTGAAGATGTAGAATTATCCCCCAGCATAATCCTGGTAAGCCACGTTAACCAGGAAAAACGTGATATTCACTATGGCGGTGACCGCTTGCGCTACCAAGTCTACACGCTCGCACTAGACGTGGACTGTCACGGGATAGATCTCTTTTAGAGTGCGTGGTCGGCCGTCTGAAGAGAGCCGAGCTGCGTCGCATTTCGACCAATAAGCCACCCATTGAATCAATAATGGCAGCAGATCTATTCCCTTTCGAGTTAGCACCCATAGAGGGCGCTCTGGATCGCGAAAATGTCGGCGAGACTGCTATCATAGCTCTCGGTCCATTCATGTTTGTCCTGCTCTGCGTCTACTAGTTGAATCGTGACGCGCACCTTGTTACAGGCCTTTCGGACACTCCCTTCAAGAATCGAGCCCGCTTCGATATGGTTGCAATCAACTCCTCAGTCAACCCGTCAGCAAAATATTCGTCGTTAGGATCTGGGCTCATGTTCGAGAACGGCAGAACAGCTATCCTACGCCTGTCCAGCCTCAACGGGGGCTCTCTTCGTCTTCTCGCTTGGACCGATAGGTCCTCTGAGCCAGCCCTTGAGCCCAACTGGATCCGGCAACGAGCCTCAGATCGAGAAAGATTTCATTCCAGATAAAGACGTAACCGGAACGATCATCGAGGAACCGAGACAATCGCCCGCCTTTCGGAATTGGGCGGAGGCGTTTGCTAGATCATTCCGATGTTCCGGGTTGGACTAGTCCTACTTTCGTTTGCCGAGTTGCAGTTGGTCTGTTCGGCCTAGGAGCGAGCGAAGCCCGTTCTCAAGGTTGAACTTGTAGGCTTGCACGTTTCCAATCTTCCGGGTCGGATGCGCTAGGCCGAGCTTTGTTAGGTCTTGTAGTGCGGATTCAACGGTTGGGTAATCGAGTTTGGTGGCTTCGGAGAGCATGGACACGGTCTGCTCCATGTTTCCACCCATCTTCGCCTCTTCGAGGACTCTGACTATAGGATTCTTGAAAGCGCCCAAGAGGAGATTTTGCGAGAAATCGATCGGTGTAATCCTCATCGTTCTCACCATACAGGAGCCATGATGCAGCTATTAGGGGTATCTCCTCCAACTCCAGAGACATAGGAAGACAAGCCAGCCGTGATCAGGCGCTAACGATGTTACCCTTGAGTTCGAGGTAAATGCCTCTCTGGACCTCGACCTTAGCCCAAGAGTACGATTCGGTGTACGTTTGGGCAGCCGATACGGAATGATCGAAGAGTTCTGTTCTTTCAGTCGTCGCGGTGAAACAATTTCTTGAGGTCTGCCCAGCATCCGGTTGCGGGGCATCTATTCCACAGCCGCTGTAGGCACCGTGACTGAGCAACTCGACAAGCATCGAGTCAGCCTGAGTCGGAGTTACGTTCACTGATTGAGAAGTGGAAGAGGTACTCGGTGCTATGCTGGTCGAGGAGCCTACCCCTGCGACCCCTCTATACCGGCCGATGGTCATCGTGATTATTATCGAGGCTACGCATGGCTTCTGACAGGTAAACCAGTCAGGGCTTGCGGTTATGTTCGTAGAACTTGTTAGAGAAGCTCTGCCGGTCCAGACTTGTTCCCAGAAATTTTCTGCAACCCCCGGGGAGGCACTAGCGGTTCTCGTGTAATTGCTGGATTGGGTGTCTGTGACTTTGGCAATGTCTGGAAGATTTCCCCCGGTTCCTTGAGAATAAGCGATCTGCACTATGATGAAGTCATTCGAGTTGGTCGCGATCATCCCCGTGTAACTCTCGTTGCTTGAAACCATTGCCTCCGGTACGTTGGAGACTGTGTAGAAACTTGGAGCTAGGGTCCTAAGAGTTCTGACAGGTGGACTCGTTCCCGTACCGTTAGAGCTCTTGTCGGTATGATGTTGAACATTCGGGTTGATCTCGCTGAAGCCTACGACAGTCGTCAGCATGATCATCGCTAGGACCGTTACCGTAAGGATCTTGGAGAGGTGCACAGGCGAACGCTTTCCGTGGCTTTTCGAGAGATTCGGTGATCTTGAAGACACATGATCTGGACGACCGCTTGGTTCGATATCGTCTTCGAACTCATCGGACGCAAACCTAGCGTGAGTCCTACCTCTTCCCTGACTCCCACTCGAAAAGATTGCTTGCACCCCGTTCTGCGCGGGTCTTCTTTTCCTCCTCCAAATCTTGGCCAAAGACGACCCCGCCTCCTCAAGCCAACGGAACGAATCTTCCTAACCGCAGCATCCCAGTTAACTCTCCCTGTGGAGGGCATAGCTTCTTTGTGCCTACAAACATCACAAACATGACTAAGGCTTGGCGTCTGCCCATTGACTTCTAAGAGAGTCATTTGCAGAGAACCTACAAGGAAGAGATTCAGCGCCCGACAGAATTAGCATGAAATTGCTTGAAACCACTATCCTTTGACAGATCACATTTCAGCCCAATATATTCGCCAAGGCCATCAAAACCCAAGTCCCTTATTAGACGCGCCGACCAATGAGACGACCCTTTTTCTGCCATGCTGAGGACGATATCTCTAGGTATCCTTGCATTTCCCCGGGTGTAATTTGGATCAGCTATCGTCCTACTGGTACTTATCCGAGTAGCGCGGTTCGAAGGGGAGTAGAGCCTCATCAGAGACTCTGGCCTTGACAATGCCGGAATCAAGAGCGCCCTGACAGTGAAAGTTGAAACCGCGCAAGACCAGCTGGCCAAGAATCAGAGTCTCGATGCTCTCAACGCCCTCTCCAGCCAGCTGAACGCACTAGCAGGAAGACCTGGGCCCGAGCCAAGCCCGATTGGCGACGTTGCGGTTCATCCATGTGGATCAGACCGGGCTGAAATCATGAATTTTCGGCCGAGAAGATACAGTACAACTCCGGATATCACAATTGGTATTCCGACGATTATCGGGACCCCAAACGCGCTCGAACTGACACCGAATAGAGCCACTATCACGCCTGAGATTCGCATCATAGACCCGATCAGGTTCTGCCAGAAGCGCAACTGTGACTCCCAACGAGAATTGCTGAGGTCGGATTAATGATTAATGGCTACTGATCGCAAGGAAAGGCTACATAACTAGTGCCTAATCGTCAACTTCGTGATCCGGTTCATTCTCCTGCCCGGGGTAGAATTCGTTGAGTTCGACTCGCTCGGACTAGAGACTTCCGGAATAACCTGTCATTTCTTCCTGTTGCCTAATATGTGGATAGCCTTCGGATAAGCTGTTAAGCGAGGTCCGGCTGCTACCTAGCTGTCCCTAGGAGGGGCTTGAAAGAACTGGGAGCAGAACATCCCCAAAGACCACGAATGGCCGAGCTCAGCGCTTCATCTGTTCGGCATGGAGGAGGTATTCCTCCATAGGCCCGCTCGCGAGGTGCGAGAAATGAAACGCCGACGGTTCCTCTCCAGCTTTTTCCTGATAATTCTCGCCTTCCTCGGAGGCCAGGGAATGTTTCCTCGCGTTCATGGGCAGTTGACCGGAACGGTCTGCATAGCCGACCCCTTCTCCACCTCTTGTCCTTCCACACCCCTGGCAATTTCGGCCTTGAATGGAACACAGCTTCAGATCGCAGTGAATATCGACGGTTCTGATTCGATCAACGGGTTCGATATTTTCGTCAAAGCAGACCCGAGCATCCTTACCAGTGTCGAGGTAAACCTAACTGACAGCGTTCTCGGACCAAGCATTTTCGCCGTCGCAAAGTGCACAGGCAACACCGGCTATGGATGTACCACAGGCCAGAACGGACCAGGTACTATCAGAGTTGCAGCTGTCGCACTTGGATTCATTACTACCGCACCGACTACAGGCAGATTGTTCAGCATCATCTTCAACGTCACCAGCACCACGCCAAGCGTGGTCGTCGGCTTCCAGACCGGCTGTTCCGGCACAAGCACGAGCTCAAACTACTGCGTAACCGTCGTCAACGGCTACACGTTGAACAAGGAAACCGTGCAAGAGAGCACAGGCGCACCCGGCGACTTCAGCATTATCGCCGATCTCTGCTGCCCCGCCATCGGGCTGAATGCCCGGGTCTTCGGACAGATCCGCATTCAAAGCCTAAACGGATTCTTTGGATCGATGAGCTTGTCCTTCACGATTTCTCCACTAAAGAGACAAGGGCCCATCGCGCTCCCTTACATAACCGGCACGGTGTTGTTGCTTCCTGACACGTCAACAACCATGCTCTTTGAACTCGAGACATCAGCGTTCACGCCCCCCGGAAACTACACGGTCACCGTGACAGGTAAAGCGGGCTTGGTCTTTCGAACCGGTGAAACAAGTATCGTCGTGATCAGCAACAGCACATCCCCCCCGAACCCACCTCCAACCCCTATCCTCCCAGGTACTCCGGGAATGGATCTCGGCTTCAACGGGCTCGACAACATTGACCAGCGACTCGCTGGCACGGGTTCATACAACAACACACAGTTCAGCCACGAACCACCCGACCAAGCCCTATGTGTCGGGGGCAGGTTCATCATCGAGGCTGTCAACACAGTGATCCAGATTTTCGACAAGAATGGGATATCATTGACGCCGGCCACACCGCTGACACAATTCTTCGGACTTCCTCCGGAGGTCGTGCCGGGTCCCCCGCGGGTTCTCAACGACATCGTAAGCGACCCGCGATGCTACTATGACAGACAGACCGGCCGATTCTTCCTCACGGTACTCCAGATCGACGTAGCCGGGTCCGGTGGACCCCTCGGCAGAGCCCACCTAGAGATCGCTGTCAGCAAAACACCGGACCCGAGGGACCGATGGCACCTGTACTCCATAGACGTGACAGACGATGGCAACAATGGGACTCAGAACCACCTCGGATGCCCGTGCTTCGGCGACCAGCCATTGATCGGCGCAGACTCGAACGGGTTCTACATCAGCACAAACGAGTTCAGTCTCTACCCGCCTGGAGCGTTCTACAACGGGGCGCAGATATACGCGATGTCCAAGCGCGCGCTTGCCAACGGCATACTCCCAACAATCGTACACATCGACACAGGATCGATTCCAACGCCCCCGCGCGACGCAGCCATGGGGGCATTATGGTCCTCCATCCAACCTGCGACCACCCCGGCCGGCGATAACTACGCCTCAAGTTTCGGCGGCACAGAATATTTCCTGAGTTCGCTCGACTTCAACGGGACAGTCGATAACCGCTTAGCCGTATGGGCGCTCACCAATACTCGAAGCCTGGCCAAAGCGTCTCCCAGTGTCTATTTGTCGCTCCAGATCATACCGAGTGAGTTGTACGGCTTGCCGAATCCTTTGGCGCAGAAGGATGGTCCTGCACCTCTCGCAACGAGTCTCACTGAGCCTCTCGCACTAATCGACAGCAACGATGACAGAATGAACCAGGTGGTCTATTCAAACGGTCTCTTATGGTCCGCGGTAAATACCGACATTACTAGGGAAGATGTTGATACTGTGGGAATAGCATACTTCAGCATATCTCCGAGAATGACCTCTCCAAATAGTGTCTCGGGAACAATCTTCAACCAAGGCTATATTGCGCCACAGGGTGAAAGCGTCATCTTCCCTTCAATTGGCGTCACCTCCGACGGGAACGCCGTAATCGTGTTCACGCTGGTCGGGCCAAACTACTATCCTAGCGCCGCCTACGCCATACTCACGACACATGGAACCGATGGCATACACGTCGCCGCTCTCGGATCAGCCCCCGAGGACGGGTTCTCAGCATACCCCGAAACCGGCGGCAACGGGATCGCCAGATGGGGAGACTACAGCGCAGCCGTTGGCGACAACGCAGGCCAGGTATGGATCGCAACAGAGTACATCCCCTCCACCTCCAGAACCACATTCGCCAACTGGGGCACGTATGTCGGAAAAATCACTCCATCTGACTAACTCCGATTAGGAGCGGCCGTTGGACTGGTCGCTCTAGCCCGACGGAACGGCTACTTCCGGAAAGACGCTACGCCAGATCTAGACTAGCTCTGTGCTAGAGAATCTTTCGGCCGGACCGGACAAAGGCGTAAGAGAGGAGACCCTCCTTCAAGGATATCCCTGATAGTGAGAAGATAGTAACAGAGGCTTAGAAAACCTCCCAGCCGTCCCATCTCGCCGGAAAGTAGGGTGCCTAAGGGTGAGAGTAATTGAGATCTGACATCTTCATTCTCGGCATAATGATGGTTGTCATAGGTCCGGTCCTCACAGCCGCGGCGGCGAGCTCCTGTCTATTCACAATACTCTCGGGTAACATATTCGCCTGCGCCAACGACCTGCCCGTCTTCATCGGCGGCGGAGCCCTCTTTGTAACAGGAATAATCACATGTCTGGTAGGCGTGATAATGCCTGAGCCCTACGCTCGGCCTCGGCCTCCCTCGAGTACGACGACCACAACTCCGACCGGACAGGTCACGTGCAAGAAATGCGGCCGCGTCAACTCATTCGGCCTGTTCGCGTGTCCGTTCTGCGGCGAGAGAGCAAGCTGAGACAGCTGAGCAGACCGACGACCAGTAAGCCTGAGAAAACCGACTACTAGCTACTGGTTAGAGTTCTGGTTTCGATCCTGATCAGGACTTACTCTCTTCAGAACCGGCATGGTTCCAGTGATAACGGTAGAAGGAGTATCAGTCAAAGTCCTCGCTGGGGCTGGACTTGGCGGGACTTGCACGGGCGCGCGTGGAGGTGCCTCTTTGACCTCGAGCGGCGGAAGAGGCTGCATGGATGCTTGGTGCGCCATATCTGCCCTAAGAGCAGCTACCATTGGATGCAAGTCGAGCGCCGGCTTAGAACTCGACGCGAATGGGGCTGACGTCGGAGCTTGGGGCTGACTGACGAGAGCTCCAATTTCCCTGTGAGTCGATTTTAGAACCTTCAGAAGTCCGAACGCCATGCCTAAACCGCAAATGATGACGAGTATAGCGATTAGCGAGCCGTCAGCCTGAATTAGGTCGTTAACGTAGGCTTGCAAATAGATATTGTTCAGATATTCCTCAACGATCCAAGAGGATAGGAGGATGATCACCAGCATCTGCAACAGCATTATGACCTTAGCAAAACCTGGAACCGTCCTTCCCACGCCAAAATCGGCACCTTGAGACGTATCACATACCCCTGACCGTGTTCTCTCTCATTCTCGAAAAGGGTCGGAGGACTATGTCAAAGTGGTGAAACAGAGGGTCCCCAAGCCCGGTACCTATTTGACGCTAACAGGCTCTTACGGAAACCCTCTTCGGCGTGCCCTTGCGAAGATTCCTGAAAACTCGAAGACCCGTCACATGAAACCTTCCCTCGACACCTCAGAGAGTTAAATATGAAACATCAAGCCGGGATTCTCGGTTACTGCGAAATGCCGACCCCCAAGAAGCTTATCGAGCTCCAAGAGATCATAAACGAAGACCTACTGAAAGCGAGGCTTCCAGAGATCAGAATTGACGGCTTCAAGCTCCCAGATCAGGCTTTGGAGATCACCTTCGAGCGAGAGACGGTGACCGGGGAAAATCGGGAGAGACTCTGGGAGATCATAAACGCTCACTACCGGAAACTACTCAGAGAGCTCGAACTCAAAGAATAGCTTCACGAGGCTATTCCTTATTCTTCGACCATTCATTCCATCTGCGCAGAGAACGATGTAATCGGCCAATCTCGTCAGCAGGCTCTTGGTCCACGACTTTGAGAACAGGCATGGTCATTGACTTTTCTAGACCAGCCTTGACTACATTCGTATTCTCGACCTTCTCTGAAAGATGTTCAATCTCTCCAAGAATACTCCCCGCCTTAAGGAGGATTCCGAATAGGACTGTTCCGAGGAGCCCACCGAAACCGAGAACAGCGATCAGCGAACCTTTCCCTTGAAAGAGGCCGAAGAGATATGTCTGAAGATACGGATTACTCACATATTCGTTGTACATCCAGACAGACAAGCCAACAATTATCGCCGCTTGCAGTACCAAGACAGCCTTTACGTACAAAGAAACGCTTCCCCAAGAGCGTCCAACCGCCCGAACCATGGCTGACCTACTGGTCTAGAGAAGGAAGAATGTCTTATCTCAAAATCGTGGAACGCTAGCCCCCAGTGTCTGGTACTTCCAACTATGTGGAGCTCCCCCTCTCATCCTGCCGCCTCTACGGTGTTGGCAGCAATAGTAGTCTGGATCCCTTGAACGTAAAGAACGTGCAAGGACCGGGCTTGGGCTTAGAACTCTCTCCTAAAGCCCACCTGAAGGACTTGGGCAGATGTTGCCCGACTAGAGGACTCTGACGGCTACTTTGCAACCCTCGCAATACTGGTAGATTGCCAACAGATCCCCTGGCACGTGCTTGACCGCATCAGTCTGAACCAGAATGTTGGCAAGAAGTTTTCCACAGACCAGGTGAGGAACCCCTTTAATTGCGAGAACGTCGATCCCCTGACCGGCTGTTTCCAGCTGTTTCACAAGCTCATCCAAGGTCGCAACTCGAAATTCCTGAAAGGGCTTGTGACTTGCAAGATCTAGTGCCGGCTTTGCTCTAGGTAGATCCGTCACATCGGAACGAGTTGCGATCTGTCGCATGGCCGCTCACTCGGGGCAACGTGGTACCTCTCTAGCTTAAGCGTGAAGTAACCGATTCCATGACGATCCAAGTTATCGGTTCAGGGTTTTCCTTCGGGCGGAGACACATCAGATCAAGAGGGTCCTGTCTGGAACTCGTACTGGCTAACGTAAGTGTTGAGCCCGTGATAGGAGTATTGTTGCAACTGACTAGTCAACGTCAGCGGGG
>Ga0134088_10000312_pt1 | contig 15785 bp, 13 predicted proteins | sample 15_taG_3_FD_94461 | JGI IMG/M metagenome (GOLD analysis project Ga0134088, IMG submission 94461) | Grasslands soil microbial communities from the Angelo Coastal Reserve, California, USA - 15_D_Rain_20cm_5_09182015 | ecosystem: Environmental > Terrestrial > Soil > Grasslands ...
AGATCGTCGCGTCCGGCTTGAACCGGATGATGGTGCCGTGCTTCGCCGTCTTCTCGCCGGCCGCGAGCGCCGCCGTCGGCACGCCGCCCTTCTCGTAGCGCTGCGTCCACACCGTGCCGCCGCGGCGAATCTCGAGGTCCAGCCACTCGCTGAGCGCGTTCACGACGGACACGCCGACGCCGTGCAGGCCGCCCGAGACCTTGTAGGCCGAGTGCTCGAACTTGCCGCCCGCATGCAGGACCGTCATCACGACTTCGGCCGCCGACTTGCCGGTTTCCTTGTGCGTGTCGACGGGGATGCCGCGGCCGTTGTCGCCGACGGATACCGAGCCGTCGGCGTGCAGGATCACCTTGATCGAGTCGCAGGAGCCGGCGAGCGCCTCGTCGACGGAGTTGTCGACGACCTCGTACACCAGGTGATGCAGGCCGTAGGCGCCCGTGTCGCCGATGTACATGGCCGGACGCTTGCGCACAGCCTCGAGGCCTTTGAGAACCTTGATGTCGCTCGCTGTGTACGTCTCTGCGCTCATGCGGCCGACACCTCTCCTGCATCAACGACCCAACGCGCGGCGCTGTTCACCGCGAGTGGCTCGGGGGACGTGAGGAACACCTGCTCGGCGCTGTGGATCTCGCGCAGGACGTTGGCGCCCACGCCGGCGTCCAGCTCCGACAGCGCGTCGTCGAGCAGCAGCACCGGCGGCGTGCCGGCCGCCTCCGTCACCGGCAGCACCTCGGCCAGCCGCAGCGCCAGCGCGAGCAGTCGCTGCTCACCCCGCGAGCCGAAGGCGCGCACATCGGTGCCATCCAGCTCGATGGCGAGATCGTCGCGGTGCGGACCGACGAGCGTGACTCGGCGCCGCAGTTCCTCGGCACGGCGCCGCTCGAGCGCCGCGAGCAGCGCGGCCGGCTCAGTGGCTTCGCCCAGGCTCGTCCGATAGGCGACCTGTACTTTGCGGCGCGCGCCGGCCAGCGCCGGATACACCCGCGCCAGCTCGGTGGAGAGGGTGGCGACCGCACGGCGCCGGCGATCGATCAGCTCCATGCCGATCGCCGCCAGCTGCTCGTCCCACGGCGCCAGTCGGCTCTCGGCGCCCGGCGCCTGCAGCAGCCGGTTGCGCCGCGCCAAAATCTGACGGTAGCGCAGCAGCGCCGGAACGTGGCCGGGGTAGAGCCGCGCGGCGAAGCCGTCGATGAAGCTTCGGCGCTCCGCGGGGGGGCCGTTGAGGATGCCCAGATCCTGCCAGCCGAAGACGATCACCCGCGCCCAGGGACAGAGGTCACCGGCGCTCTGCCACGTACCGTCCTCCAGTTGCTGGATCGTCCGGCGGACGGAGCGGGTGCCTTCCGTATGGATCAGGTCGCCGCCGAGGGTGGCCGCCTCGGTCCCCCACGATGGCAGCTCGCCCAGTCGGGAGGTCCGAAACGACCGTCCGGTGAGCAACACGCCGAGGCCTTCGAGGAGGTTCGTCTTACCCTGCGCGTTGCGTCCCGAGAGGACGTTCAGACGGCCCGACGGTCGATAGGAGAGACTGGGATAATTGCTAAAATCACGCAAAACCAAGCAACCAATTTGCACCCTTCAAGCGTACCATTTCTCGTCGAAAATTCCGCCCCAAATTCCTCCTAAATTTCCTGCTAAATACGCATCGGCATGATCACGCAGCAGTAGCCGTCGTCCTCGACGCTGCGAATGACGCCCGGGCTCAGTCCGTCCTTGAATTCGAGCACGATTTGTTCGCGCTCGATCGGCGCGATCGCGTCGAGAACGTACTTCGAGTTGAAGCCGATGGTGACCTCGGCGCCCGCGTAATCGACGTCCATGGTCTCCTCCGCCTCGCCCAGGTCCGCGCTCGAGGCGGAAAGCTTGAGCACCGTCGGCGCCAGGACGAACTTCACCGGCTTGTTGCGCTCCTCGGCCATGACGGCGACGCGGCGCAGGGCACCGGCCAGGGCCGTCCGCGAGATTACCAGCCTTCCAGGGTGCGCCTTGGGAATCACCGCCTCGTAGTTCGGGAACTGCCCCTCGATCAGTCGCGCCGTCATCATGAAGTTCGGCATCTGCAGCAGGAACTGATTCTCGGTCAGCGCGATCTGCACTTCTTCGCCGGCGCCCAGAACGCGCTGGATCTCGAGCACCGCTTTGCGCGGCACGATGCCGGTCACCGCGGGACCGACGATGCCGACCGCGCGGCTCGCCATGGCCAGGCGATGCCCGTCGGTGGCCACGAGCCGCGCGTCCTTGCCGGCCAGCGCGAACAACACGCCGTTGAGCGCGTAGCGTGTCTCGTCGTGCGAGATCGCGAAACTGGTCGCGGCCAGCATCTCGCGCAGCATCTTTCCCTCGAGCTTGATCCAGGCGGCCTGCACCGCCGGCACCACGGGCGGAAAGTCGTCGGGGGCCATGCCGACGAGCTTGTATGAAGCGGTGCCGCACTTGAGGCTCACCGTCGCGTTGTCCTGAACGCGGAACGACAGGTCCGCCGCCGGCAGCTCCTTGACGATCTCGGCCAGCTTGCGCGCGGACACCGTGATGGCGCCCTTGCCCCCGACCCGGGCCGGCACCGTGACGCGCGCGCCCACCTCGAGGTCCGTCGCCGTCACGCGCACCGCCTCGCCGTCCGTCTCCAGCAGGACGTTGGCGAGAATGGGCAGCGTCTGGCGCGGCTCGACGATGTTCTGGACCATCTGCAGGCCCTTGAGGAACGCGTCACGGTTGAGGACGACTTCCATAGATGACTCCAGTGTTTGTTTAGAAGAAAGACAGAAACAACTTCGTAGTCGGAGTAGAAGCCGAGCGGTGTGGACGGAGCGGATGCGCGGCAAGCCTCGACGGCCGTGCGGCTTTCGCGCGCTGATGGCCTGGGACAAGACGGTGGAGAGCGCGGGGAGCGCGGTGGATCACAGGGTGATGCCCTGGATAAGTCCGTCGATGGACTTGCGGAGCTTGGGGTCCTCCTGCAGCAGGACCTGGATCTTGTCCACCGCGTGCAGCACGGTCGTGTGGTCCTTGCCGCCGAAGGCGCGACCCACCTCGGACAGCGATGCGTGCGTGAGCTGCCGCGCGAGGTACATCGCGATCTGACGCGGGAAGGCCACCGCCTTCGTGCGGTTCTTGGCCTTGAGGTCCGAGAGCTTGATGCCGTACGCCTCGGAGACCTTCCGCTGGATCTGCTCGATCGTGATGATCTTCTCTTCCTCGCCCCACAGCTCGCCCAGCACCTCCTGGGCGAGGTCCACGGACATCTCGCGGCCGGTCAGCGCGCAGAACGCGATCATCCGTGTCAGCGAGCCCTCGAGCTCGCGGATGTTGGACTTCACGCGGCTGGCGATCAGGTAGGCCACGTCGTCGGCCAGCCGCACGCGCTCGAGCGCGCCCTTCTTCTTGAGGATGGCCACGCGCGTCTCGAAGTCCGGCGGCTGGATGTCGGCGATCAGCCCCCACTCGAAGCGCGAGCGCAGCCGCTCCTCGATCTCCGGAATGTCCTTGGGTGGCGAGTCGCTCGATACGATGATCTGCTTGCGCGACTCGTAGAGCGTGTTGAACGTGTGGAAGAACTCCTCCTGCGTACGCTCCTTGCCCGAGATGAACTGGATGTCGTCGATGAGGAGGAGATCGATGTTGCGGTACCGGGACCGGAACTCCGCGGTACGGTCGTAACGGATCGCGTTGATCAGCTCGTTGGTGAACCGCTCGGATGTGATGTAGACGACGATCATCCCGGGGAACAGCTTGGCGCTCTGATAGCCGACGGCGTGCAGCAGGTGCGTCTTGCCGAGGCCGACACCGCCGTAGATGAACAGCGGGTTGTACGCCTTCGATGGCAACTCGGCGACGGCCTGGCAGGCCGCCTGCGCGAACTGGTTCGACGAGCCCACGACGAAGGAGTCGAACGTGTAGCGCGGGTTGAGGCCTTCGGTCGAGCCGCCGCCGGGCCGCGCGGCGAGCGGCGGCGGCGCGTCCGCGGTGGGGGCGGGCTCCGCCGCGCTCTCGTCGACCACGATCGTCAGCCGCGGCTGGCCACCCACCACGCTCTGCGCCGCCTGCTGCAGCGTCTGAAGATGATGCTGGATCAGCCAGTCGCGCGAAAACGGGTTGGGCGCGCCGATCTTGAGATGGTCGCCCTCGACGGCCAGGAGGCGGCAGGGGCGGATCCATTGATCGATGATGGCGGGGGCGAGCTTGTTGGCGACGGCATCGAGGAGGCGACCCCAAAGGCTATCCAGCACAGGTCAAGCCCTCACGTACACACAGAGTTATCCACAGGTGTGGATAGCTTTGGGCGGCTTGTTCGATGGGAGTATCCGTGCCGGAAGCGCCGGCTGACACACGACACGCACAACCACGCGAGTCTTCACGCCCAGCCAATCACGGAGCACGAACGGTAGCACGGCCCTTCGCGGCGTCGCAAGGGCGTTCGTCGGTTGACTGCCCTCGGGCGCATGCCTACACTGGGTCGGTTCGACGACAGGAAGGGAGAACTGCTCGATGAAGCGGACGTTTCAACCCAATCGGCGCCGCCGGGCCAAGACGCATGGATTTCGCGAGCGCATGAGCACGAAAGGCGGACGAAAGGTATTGAAGCGCCGTCGCGCGAAGGGCCGCAAACGCCTGACCGTCTGAGTGGCGGCCTTTCTCGACGTCAACGAGTGACCACCAGCGCCGAATTCCAGGCGCTCTTCCAGCGGGGCAAGCGGATCGACCGTCCTGCGCTCATTGTGCTCTGGCGAGAATCGAACGAATCCACGCGCGTCGGCTTCGCGGTAAGCCGCCAGCTGCGGCTGGCGGTGCAGCGCAATCGCGCGCGCCGACGACTGCGCGAGGCGTACCGAGCGGTGCGCGACGCGGCGCCGGCGCGCGCGGCGCTGGTCGTGATCGGACGGCCCGCGGTCCTGCGCGAGCCCTTCGCCGCGCTGCGCGGTCAGATGCGGCAGGCCCTGGCCGCGATCCCCGGCCCGAGACTGGCGTGAGCCCGCTCGGCCGGCTCGCGGCCGCCGCCGTCGTCGGCTATCAGCGGCTCGTCTCTCCGCTGCTGCCAGCCGCGTGTCGATTCGCGCCGACGTGCTCCGAATACGCACGACAAGCGCTGGTCGAGCACGGGCTCCTGCGCGGCCTGGCGCTCGCGGCGTGGCGGCTGGCGCGGTGTCATCCCCTTCATCCGGGCGGTTGGGATCCGCCCCCGACGAGGCGAGCGACGTGAGCATGGAGAAGCGCGCGGTGCTGGCCGCCGTCCTCATGGCCATCGTCTTCGTCGCGGGTCAGTACCTGTTCTTCCCCGCGACCCCGGAGACGCCGCCGGCGACCAAACCCGACAGCCAGCAGACGCCCGGGAGCGCCGAGCCGGCGAAACCCGCGGTGCCCGCGAAGCCCGAGCCGGCCAAAACGCCAGAAAGCCCGCGAAAAGACGAGCAGAAGTCGACCTCGGCGCCCCCAGCGCCGCGGGCGCAGCGACCCCGTCCGCCCCAGCGGCTGGCTACGATCACCACGCCGCTGTATCGGGCCGTCGTCAGCAGCGAGGGCGGCAAGCTTCAAGAGATGACGCTTCACTATCGGGGCGAGAAACCGATGGTCATCGTTGGCGAGCTCGGACCAGGCGGGCTCATTGCCGGGCCGCCGGCGAACGCTGCGGCCATGCCGATGGAGCTCTCGGCGACGGACCTCAAGATCGGGCCGGAGCACCCCAGCGGCGAGCTCATCCTCACGGGCGAGACCGAAGGCCTCAAGGTTGTCAAAATCCTCACCTTCCACGCCGACTCCTACACGATCGACACGAAGGTGCGGCTCGAGAACGCGGGCGGGACCGTCCAGCAGGCGGTGTTGGCCTTCCCGTGGACCACGCTGCAGGAGTGGGCGGGCAAGACCGCGAAGTTCCTCGGTCAGCATCCGACGACGATCGCGGTGTCGGCGGGAGGCGAGCTGCGCTACACCGACAATCTCGCGCACCCCGGCTGGTATTACGGCTGTCTGAGCACGGTGCGCGGACCGACGAAGGACAGCGAGCAGATCGAAAAGCCAGCCGCCCCCGGCGACTGGATCGCGCTCGGGAGCAACTGGTACACGGCGGCGCTGATCGCGAAGACGACCGGCTTCGAAGTCTTCACGACGTCCGACCCGCCCCCGGCAGACCCGAAAGCCAAGCCGACGCCGCCGCTGCACACGGCGATTGGCCTGCGCGCGGCGCCGAAGATCCCCGCGGGCGGCGCGTGGGAGGCGGCGTTCACCGTCTTCGTCGGACCCAAAGAGTACAACCATCTCCGCCGCGTCGGCCTCGAGGAAACGATCAACTTTGGCGGCTTTCCGATCCCGCGCGAGTGCGACGGCTTGCCGATGAAGTGGTTCGCGGTGCCGATCCTGTTGCTCATGAACTGGCTGTACGCCCACGTTCACAACTACGGCCTCGCGATCATCCTGCTCACCGTGCTGTCGAAGGTGATCTTCTATCCGCTGACGGTGTGGAGCATGCGGTCGATGAAGGCCATGCAGACGCTGCAGCCGCAAATCAACGCACTGCGGAGCAAGTACAAGAGCGATCCGCAGCGCGCGCAGCGCGAGACGATGGAGCTCTATCGCAAGCACGGCGTCAACCCCGTCGGCGGTTGCTTGCCGATGTTGCCGCAGATCCCGATTTTCTACGCGCTCTACCTCGCCGTCGCAAACTCCGCAGAGCTGCAGAATGCGCCGTTCCTGTGCTTCGATTTCCTGCAGCCGGTCGCCCGCGCGCTGCGCGCGATGGGCGCGTCGTGGGTGGAGTTGTTGTGGATTTGCAACCTGGCGGACATCGATCCGCTCTACGTCCTGCCGATCGTGATGGGCGTGACGATGTTCGTGCAGCAGAAGATGACACCCGTCTCCGATCCCGCGCAGGCGAAGGTTATGCTGATCATGCCCGTGTTCTTTACGATCATGTTCCTGAACCTGCCGTCCGGCCTCGTGCTGTACTGGACCGTGTCGAACGTGCTGCAGATCGCCCAGCAGTGGTGGATGAACCGACCGGCGGCCCGGGCCGGTGCGACGCGTGAGGTCCGGAACGGCTCTCGCGCCTGACCGGCTCGGCGCGGGCGCCCGCGCGATTCTTGGCCGTCCCCTCACCGTCCTCGAGGCCGGACGATTTGGTAAATATCTGGAATTGTTAGTGAGATGGCAGCGTAGCCAGAGGCTCGTCGGCTCGTCCGACCCCGAGTGGATCGTCGACCACATCATCCTGGACAGCCTCCTGTTCGCTCGGCTCCTGCCGCCTGATACCAACCGGATCCTCGACGTCGGCTCGGGCGCCGGCGTGCCCGGTGTGCCGCTCAAGATCGTTCTGCCGCACGCCACGTTCACGCTGCTCGAGGCTCGGGCCAAGCGGGTCTCATTCCTCTCGACCGTCGTCCGCGAGCTCGCCCTGGAGGACTGCGAGGTGCTCAACGCGCGGCTTGAGGCGATTACCGACCGGGGTGGCTGCTACGACGCGGTCGTCATGCGCTGCGCGGGCGATCCGGTGGGTCTCCAGGAAAGCGCGCTACCGCTTCTCCGCCGTGGCGGCTCGATGATCGCCAGCGGACCTCCCAAGCCCGGACGCGGATCCGGAGGCGACTGGAAGCAGGTCGATGGGCCGCTGGGCAGGCGGCTGTTCTGGACCGTTCAGCAAACTTGACCTGGGATAGGTGACCGGCCTACTGTTTACCGATAAACATGACGCTCGTCATATGACGTGCAATGTTCGTCGATAAACACAGTCGATAAACACAAAGGAGCGGCCGTTTGGCGGCCAAATCCGTCGCAGTCGTGAATCAGAAGGGCGGCGTCGGCAAGACGACGACGGCCGTCAATGTCGGCGCAGCGCTGGCCCTCGCCGGCCGTCCGACCCTGCTCGTCGATCTGGACCCTCAAGGCAACGCGACCACCGGTCTCGGCATCCAGAAATCCGGCCTCTACCCGACGATCTATCACGTGCTCGTCGGCTCCGAGCCGCTCGAGAAGGCCATCCGCGAGACCGAACTGGCCGACCTTCGCCTCGCGCCGTCCGACATCGATCTAGTAGGAGCGGAGGTAGAGTTGGTCGCGCTCGATCGCCGCGAGCACCGCCTTGCCGAGGCGCTGCGGCCGATCCTCGATGCTTACAGCTACGTCGTGATCGACTGTCCACCATCTCTCGGCTTGCTGACCATCAACGCGCTCGCGGCTGTGGATCGCGTGCTCGTGCCGCTGCAGTGCGAGTTCTATGCGCTCGAGGGGCTGACGCATCTGCTGAAGACGGTAAAGCTCGTCCGCGAGCGGCTGAACGCACGGCTGACGATCGAGGGGATCGTGCTCACGATGTTCGATGGTCGGACGAGCCTCGCGCTTCAGGTGCGCGACGAGGTCCGTCGCTACTTCCCGGGCGAAATTTTCGAGACGGTGATTCCACGCAACGTGCGGCTCAGCGAAGCGCCAAGCCACGGCAAGCCGGTCATGCTGCACGATCTCCGCTCCAGCGGCGCCATCGCCTATCTCGAACTCACGCGGGAGGTGCTGAAGCATGAATAACCAGCGAGGACTCGGACGAGGTCTCGGCGCGCTCCTGTCGGCGACGCCTGGGACCGACGAGACGATCAGCGAGATCGCCCTCGATCAGATCGGCGTCAATCCGAATCAGCCTAGAAAAGTATTTGATTCCGAGGCCTTACGGGAGTTGGCGGCGTCCATCCAGTCGTCCGGAGTCATCCAGCCGGTGGTCGTGCGACGCCACGGCGCCGGCTATCAGCTGATCGCAGGCGAGCGCCGCTGGCGCGCGGCACGCCAGGCCGGCCTCACGCGCATTCCCGCCGTCGTCCGTGAGGCGACCGACGCGCAGAGCCTCGAGATCGCACTCGTCGAAAATCTCCTGCGCGAAGACCTCAACCCGATGGAAGAGGCGGAGGCGTATCAGAAACTGCTCGCGCAGTTCGGGTGGACGCAGGAGCAGCTCGCGCATCGCGTGGGCCTCGATCGCTCGTCCATCGCGAACGCCCTGCGTCTACTGCGTCTGCCCGAGCCGATCCAGGCCGATCTGCGTGGCGGACGGCTGACGATGGGCCATGCGCTCGTGCTGTTGTCGCTCTCGAGCGAGGCGGATCAGCTTCGCCTGCGCGACGAGATCCGCGCGCACTCGTGGACGGTGCGCGCGGCCGAGCAATCCGCCCGCGCCGTCGAAGCGGCGCGCGGCGCCGTGCGTCCGCCGAAGCCCGCGCGCCGGCGCACCGCGGAGCTGGCCGCGATGGAGGCGGCGTTGCAGCGCGCGCTCATGACGCGCGTACGGATCCGCGGCAGCGAGCGCATCGGCACGATCGAGATCGCGTATGCGAACGCCGGGGAGCTCGAGCGCCTCTCGGATTTGCTCGGCGCACGGAGGTAGTGCGAGCCGCAGAACGTCGCGGGGCCGTGGTCCGAGCCGCAGCCGTAAGCGGGGCGAGCCAGTGATCGAACCCCTGCCGTTCGAGGCGAGCCTATAATCAAAGCTCATGCGGCCCCGAATCGTCGTCGGAATGTCCGGAGGCGTGGACTCGTCGGTGGCGGCGGCGCTCCTGGTGGAGCGCGGCGTCGACGTGATCGGCGTCACCATGCGCGTCTGGCCGTGGAAGGAGTCCGACGACCCCGCGCGGCGCTTCGGTTCGTGCTGCGGCAGCGAGGCGGTGGACGACGCACGTCGTGTGGCACGCGAGCTCGGCATCCCGTACTACGTCCTCAACATGGAAGCGGAGTTCGACCGCGCGGTGATCGGCCCCTTCGCCGAAGCGTACCGGCGCGGCCGCACCCCGGTGCCGTGCGTGGCGTGCAATGTCGATCTCAAGTTCGGCTCGCTGCTCGCGCGCGCCCGCGCCTGGGACGCCGTGGGCGTGGCCACGGGCCACTACGCGCGCGTCACGCGCGACGAGGCGAGCGGCCGATGGCTGCTGCGGCGCGGCCGCGACGCGCGCAAGGACCAGTCCGATTTCCTGTGGCCGCTCGCGCAGCCGCAGCTTGCGGCGGCGCACTTTCCCGTCGGCGATCTCGACAAGGACGAGGTGCGCGCCTACGCGCGGCGGCTCGGCCTGGTCACGGCCGACAAGCCGGAGAGCCAGGAGATCTGCTTCGTCCCCGACGACGACTACCGCGGGTTTCTGAAGCGGCGCGATCCGCGGATGTTCCGGCCCGGCCCGATCGTCGACGGCGACGGCCGGCGGCTCGGCACCCACACCGGCGTCGCGGGCTACACCGTCGGCCAGCGCCGCGGGCTCGGCGTCGGGCAGGGCACGGCCTTCTACGTCACCGACATCGACGCCGACGCCAACCGTCTCGTCGTCGGGCCGGCCGCCGACCTGGAGCGCGATCGGCTCCGCGCCATCGATGTCAACTTCATCGCCTGTGACCCGCCGCGCGAGCCGCTGCGCGTCGAGGCCCGCATTCGCCACAGCCACCGGCCCGCGCCGGCCACCGTCGTGGCGACGGGCGACGGCGAGGCCGAGGTGGTCTTCGACGAGCCCCAGCGCGCGATCACGCCGGGCCAGTCGGTCGTGTGGTACCGTGACGACCTCGTCGTCGGCGGCGGCGTCGTCCGCCGCTGCTGATTAGCGAGCCGAAGGACGTCGCGGGGCTGGGGCCCGCAGTCCGAGGCGACCACCGTGATTGACAGGGCCCGGATTCGGGTGATAGTTTTCACAAACCTTCTGCGGCAGCACTGACCGGGGGAATCTGCCCAATGCTCCAGCGTCGTTCCGCGTGGCTCGGCTCCATCGCGTCCGTATGCCTGGTGCTCCTGCCCGCACTGGTCTTCGCGGCGCCCGAGGGTGGCGAGCACGGCGGCGGTGGGGGACTGATCAGCCTCGACAAGTCGCTGATCATCCAGATGCTCAACTTCCTCGTCCTGCTCGCGATCCTTCACCGGCTGCTCTACAAGCCGCTGCTCGCCAAGATGCAGGAGCGCTCCGAGGCCATCAAGATGTCGCTCGAGGCGGCGGAGGCGGCGCGGGCGGCCGCGGCCAAACAGCAAGAGGAAAACGCCGAGCGACTGCGCGCGGCGTACGCGGAGGCGCAGTCGATTCGGGCGGCGGCGCTCAAGGAAGCAGCGGACGAGCAGCGCAAGCTCGTCGACGCCGCGCGCCGCGAGGCGCAGCAGCTCGTCGAGTCCGCGAAGGCGCAGACCGAGGCGGACATCCGGCGCGCGCGCGAGGAGCTGCGGCGCGAGGTGAGCGAGATCGCGATCGCCGTCGCGGAGAAGCTCTTACGCAAGAGCCTGCACGACGAGGAGCACCGGCGCGTCGTGGACGAGGCCATCGCGCGGATCGGCCGGTGAAGTCGCAGGGCGCCGCGCGCTCCTACGCGAAGGCGCTGCACGACCTCGCGCGCGAGCGCGGCCAGGCGGAGGCGGTCGGCGCCGAGCTGGCGCAGGCGGTGGAGCTCGTGCGGACGGACGCCGCGCTCGCGCACTTCTTTGCGCGTCCCGGCGTGTCCGCCACGGCCAAGCGCGGCGCCGCCGACGAGCTCGCGCAGCGCCTGGGCGTCGGCAAGCTCGTGCGCGATTTCCTCGGGCTCGTGGCGGCGCACGGGCGCGGTGAGCTGCTGCCGGAGATCGGCGAGGCCTACCGCGCGCTCGTCGACGCCGACCTCAATCGCGCGCGCGCCCGCGTGCGCGCGGCCGTGCCGTTGACCGATGCCGAGCGCGCGGCGCTGGCTTCACGCCTGGGCGCAGCACTCGGCGGCAAGCATGTCGCGGTGGAGGACGACGTCGACACGAACCTGCTCGGCGGCTTCGTCGCCGAGATCGGCAGTCTGATCGTCGACGGCAGCCTGGATGGCCAGCTTGCTCGCTTGAAGGAGCGACTCGCGCGTGGATAGCCGCGCACTCACACAACGAACGAGAGTCGCGGGAGCGGAGTCACAGCACGACGACAGCGCAGAGCCACGGGAGCGGAGCCACACGGCCGATGAAAGGCGCCGTTGAGCGGTGCCACGAAGCATCTAGCGCAGGCCACCCGCGGCTCGATCCGTACTCGCGCCGTCGCTACAACGGAGACAGCGAATGATCAAGGCCGGTGAGATCAGCGAGATCATCAAGCGCCAGCTGGCGGGCTACGAGGCGGAGGTCGATTTGCAGGAAGTCGGCCGCGTCATCGAGGTCGGCGACGGTATCTCCCGCATCTACGGGCTCGAGAAAGCGATGTCCGGCGAGCTGTTGCAGTTTCCCGGCGACGTCGTCGGCATGGTCCTCAATCTCGAAGAGGACAACGTCGGCGCCGTGCTCCTCGGTGAGGACCGCGCCATCAAGGAAGGCGACACCGTCCGGCGCACCAACCGCATCGCGCAGGTGCCGGTCGGCGAGTCGCTCGTGGGCCGTGTCGTCAACGCGCTCGGGCAGCCGGTGGACGGCAAGGGGCCGATCAACACGCGCGAGTTCCGGCCGATCGAGCGTTACGCGCCCGGCGTCGTCGACCGCCGCGGGGTGAAAGAGCCGCTGCAGACCGGCCTCAAGGCCATCGACGCGATGATTCCGATCGGCCGCGGCCAGCGCGAGCTGATCATCGGCGACCGCGGCACCGGCAAGACCGCCATCGGCGTCGACACGATCATCAACCAGAAGGGCCAGGACGTCTTCTGCTTCTACGTGGCCGTGGGCCAGAAGCGCTCGACGGTGGCGCAAGTCGTGAAGGTGCTCGAGGATGCCGGCGCCATGGCGTTCACCACCGTGGTCGTCGCCTCCGCCTCGGAGCCGGCGCCGCTCCAGTACATCGCGCCGTACTGCGGCGTGACGATGGGCGAGTACTTCCGCGACAGCAAGCGCCACGCGCTCTGCATCTACGACGACCTCAGCAAGCACGCTGCCGCGTACCGACAGCTGTCGCTGCTGCTGCGCCGGCCGCCGGGCCGCGAGGCGTACCCCGGCGACGTTTTCTACCTGCACTCGCGCCTGCTCGAGCGCGCCGCCAAGCTCAACGACGCGCTGGGCGGCGGCTCGCTCACCGCGCTGCCGATCATCGAGACGCAGCTCGGCGACGTGTCGGCATACATCCCGACCAACGTCATCTCGATCACCGACGGCCAGATCTATCTGGAGTCCGATCTCTTCTACGGCGGCATCCGTCCCGCGGTGAACGTCGGCCTCTCGGTGTCGCGCGTCGGCGGCTCGGCGCAGGTCAAGGCCATGCGTCAGGTCGCCGGCAAGCTCCGCCTGGACCTCGCGCAGTACCGCGAGCTGGCGGCCTTCGCGCAGTTCGGCTCCGATCTCGACAGGGCGACACAGATGCAGCTGGCCCGCGGCCAGCGCATGGTGGAGCTGCTCAAGCAGGGCCAGTACCAGCCGCTGCCCGTCGAGAAGCAGGTGGTCATCATCTTCGCCGGGACGCAAGGCCTGCTCGACGACGTGCCCGTCGACGCCGTGCGCGACTTCGAGACCTTCTTCTATGGATGGCTGGAGCGCAAGCAGGCGCAGATCCTCGCCGAGATCCGCGACAAGAAGGAGATCTCCGACGCGCTGCGCGCAACGCTGACGAAGGCGGTGAACGACGCCAAGGCCGAGTTCATGGCGGCCAAGGGCATCAAGGCGGTCTGACGCGTGGCGACGCTCCGCGACATCCAGCGGCGGATCCGCTCCGTGCAGTCCACGCAGAAGATCACGCGCGCCATGAAGCTGGTGGCGGCGGCGAAGCTGCGGCGGGCCCAGGAGCGCATCCTGGCGGCGCGGCCCTACGCGAGCAAGATGGCCGAGCTCCTCGGCAATCTCGTGTCGGCCGCCGACGGCGCCGAAGGCTCGGCGCATCCGCTGCTCGAGCAGCGCGAGGGACCGCGCCGGCAGGTCGTCATCATCACCGCCGACCGGGGCCTCGCGGGCGCGTTCAACAGCAACGTGTTGCGCAACTCGCTGGCCTTCCTGCGCGCCTCCAACGCCACGGCGCTCACGCTGGTCGTGGTCGGCCGCAAGGCGCGCGACTTCTACCGGCGCCGGCCGTACACCGTGAAGCGCGACATGGTGGGCTTCTGGGACCGCCTCGCGTACTCGCACGCGTGCGAGCTCGCGGATGCGTTCATCGCCCAGTACCTCGCGAACGAAGTGGACGAGGTCCACCTCATCTACAACGAGTTTCGATCGGTCGCACTGCAGCGGCCCGTCCGGCAGCAGCTGCTGCCGATTCCGAGGACGGACGGCGCCGCCGAGGGCGCGGGCCAGCCCGTGGAATATATCTACGAGCCGAGCGCGCCGGCAATCCTCGCCGACCTGCTGCCGCGCCACGTGCGCATGCAGGTCTTCCGCGCGCTCATGGAATCGCTCGCCGGGGAGTACGGCGCGCGGATGACCGCCATGGAAGCCGCGACCAAGAACGCGAAAGAGATGATCGACATCCTCACCATCCAGTACAACAAGGCGCGCCAGGAGAAGATCACGAAGGAGCTGCTCGACATCGTCGGCGGCGCCGAGGCGCTCAAGCAAGGAGCGGAGGCATGAGCACGGGGAAGATCGTCCAGGTCATCGGCCCGGTGGTCGACGTCGAGTTCGAGCCGGGCAAGCTGCCGGCCATCTACAACGCGCTCCTCGTGCAGGGCGTGGAGAACAAGGACATCTTCTCCTACTCCCAGAAGCTCACGCTCGAGGTCGCCCAGCACCTGGGCGAGGCGCACGTGCGCACGGTGGCCATGGCCTCGACCGACGGCCTGACGCGGGGCATGAGCGTGCAGGACACCGGCGCGCCGATCTCGATCCCCGTCGGCAAGGAGACGCTCGGCCGCATCCTCAATATCGTCGGCGAGCCCGTGGACAAGGGCCCCGCCATCCAGACCAAGAAGATGTATCCGATCCACCGGCCCGCGCCGCCCTTCGAGGAGCAATCGACGAAGGTCGAGATGTTCGAGACGGGGATCAAGGTCGTCGATCTGCTGGAGCCCTATACGAAGGGCGGCAAGACCGGGTTGTTCGGGGGCGCCGGCGTCGGCAAGACCGTGCTCATCCAGGAGCTGATCAACAACATCGCCAAGCAGCACGGCGGCATCTCGTGCTTCGCGGGCGTGGGTGAGCGCACGCGCGAGGGCAACGACCTCTATCACGAGATGAAGGAGTCGGGCGTCCTCGAGAAGACGGCGCTCATCTTCGGCCAGATGACCGAGCCGCCGGGCTCGCGGCTGCGCGTGGCGCTGACCGCGCTCACGGCCGCCGAGTACTTCCGCGACGACGAAGGCCAGGACGTCCTGCTCTTCATCGACAACATCTTCCGATTCACGCAGGCGGGCTCCGAGGTCTCGGCGCTCCTCGGTCGCATGCCGTCGGCCGTCGGGTACCAGCCGACGCTCGCCACGGAGATGGGCCAGCTGCAGGAGCGGATCACGTCCACCAAGAAGGGCTCGATCACCTCCGTGCAGGCGATCTACGTGCCGGCCGACGACATCACCGACCCCGCGCCGGCGACGGTCTTCGCACATCTCGACGCCACCACCGTGCTGTCCCGGCCGATCTCCGAGCTCGGCATCTATCCCGCGGTCGATCCGCTGTCGTCGACCTCGCGTATCCTCGACCCGAACATCATCGGGGCGGAGCACTATGCGACCGCGCGTGCGGTGCAGTCGATCCTCCAACGCTACAAGGACCTTCAAGACATCATCGCGATCCTCGGCATGGAAGAGCTCTCGGACGAGGACAAGGTCACCGTCGCCCGCGCGCGGAAGATCCAGCGGTTCCTCTCGCAGCCGATGTTCGTCGCCGAGCAGTTCACCGGCCTGCCGGGGCGCTACGTGAAGGTCGCTGACACGGTGAAGAGCTTCAAGGAGGTCGTCGAGGGCAAGCACGACGAGCTGCCCGAGCAGGCCTTCTATATGGTCGGCGACAT
>Ga0134088_10000326_pt1 | contig 15452 bp, 12 predicted proteins | sample 15_taG_3_FD_94461 | JGI IMG/M metagenome (GOLD analysis project Ga0134088, IMG submission 94461) | Grasslands soil microbial communities from the Angelo Coastal Reserve, California, USA - 15_D_Rain_20cm_5_09182015 | ecosystem: Environmental > Terrestrial > Soil > Grasslands ...
GCCCGACGCTGGCCGCGACGGCCGGAGGGGCGCCGGGCGCCTTCACGTTTGTGCCCATCGTCCAGGCGAACGTCCACAATGTGTACCGCGGCAGCGCCAGCGGCCCGGCATCGTTCGGCACGGGCCCGGCCTGCCTCCTTCCTCCCGAGGTGACCGCTCCGGCGTTCACCGACAACCAGTCGCCGCCTCTCGGATCGATGTTCTATTACCTCATCACGGGGATCAACCGCTGCGGCGAAGGGAGCGCCGGAACGATCACCCCGTCCGCGCGGTGCGCGTCCCAGTCCCTCGACACCGACGGCGACACCGTCCGCGACATCGACGACAACTGTCCGCGGCTCGCCAATCCGGGCCAGGCCGATCGCGATCACGACGGCCGCGGCGACGCCTGCGACAACTGTCCCGACACGCCCAACCCGGGCCAGGAAGACTCGGACGGCAACGGCGTCGGCAACGCCTGCCAGCCCTGAGATCAGGACCGTCATCGGAAGGCCAGGGGCGCACCGCGGTGAACCCACGTGCCGATCCGCGCCACGCTCGGGCGCGCACCACCTGTGATAAGTTATCGCCCATGCTCGACGTGGCCGGCATCCAGTCGACCCTCAAGACGCTGGACCTCGAAGCCTGGCTCCTGTACGATTTCCACGGCATCAACCCGATCGCGCGCCGCGTGATTGGCCTCGGAGATGATCGCCTTGCCACGCGCCGCTGGTTCGGGCTCGTCCCCGCCGCTGGCGAGCCGGTCTGGCTGCACCACGCCATCGAGCCGCACCTGTTCGCCGACCTTCCAGGCCGCCGGGTGCCCTTCGTGGCCTACAGGGAACTCGTCGACCGGCTGCGCGACCTGCTGCGCGGCATCAAGCGGGTCGCCATGGAATACGTGCCTGGCGGCGCCATTCCCTACGTCTCCCGGGTCGACGCGGGCACGGTCGAGATGGTGCGGGCCGCGGGCGCGCAGGTGGTCAGCAGCGCCGATCTCGTGCAGTCCTTCGAGGCGCGCTGGTCGCCGGAGGCGCTGCAGTCCCATGTCCGCGCGGCGCGCGGCCTCAAGGAAGTCCTGCAGGCGACCTTCGACCACGTGTCGCGGACGGTGCGGGCGAAGGAGGCGATCACCGAGCACTCGGTGCAACAGTTCATGGCCGGAGAGTTCCGGCGCCGCCGGCTCGTCTTCGAGCCGCCCATCGTGGCGGTGAACGCCCACAGCGGGAATCCGCACTACGAGCCGCGGGCGAAAGGAAGCTCCCCGATCAAGAAGGGCGACCTCCTGCTCCTCGATCTGTGGTGCCGCGAGGAGCCCGCGGGTTCGGTCTGGGCAGACATCACCTGGATGGCCTATCTGGGGAAAGAGGTGCCGGCCCGCCACAAAGCCATCTGGGACATCGTGGCCGGCGCGCGCGACGCGGCGGTCTCGTTCCTGAAGGAAGGGGCATCCCTCGGAAAAAGGATCCGCGGCGCCGACGTGGACGAAGTGGCGCGGAACTACATTCGCGAGCGCGGCTACGCCGAGCGCTTCATTCATCGGACCGGCCACAGCATCGGGCTGGAAGTGCACGGCAACGGCTGCAACATCGACAGCCTCGAGACGATCGACGAGCGCCAGCTCATCCCGCGCACCGGTTTTTCGATCGAGCCCGGCATCTACCTGGACGATTTCGGCGTGCGTAGCGAGATCGACGTCTACATGGACGAGCGCGGCGTCGAGGTCACCACCGCCGTGCAGGACCACATCATCCCGCTCCTCGCCTAGAACACCGTCACCTGCGCCGGGGCGAGGCTGGCCTGCGGCCCCGGAAGCCACGGAACCCTCGCTCCATCCTGCCCAGCATGCGCGCGAAGGACTCGACGGTCGGGTAATCCTTCGCCATCTGCTCGATCAGCTCGGGGCCCCAGCGGGGGTGCTTGCGGTACGCCAGCTCGAACAGGATTTCTTCGTCCGACATGTCGGGACGGCTCTTGCGCAGGGCGATGAAGTCACGTCGCAGGAGCCTCTCCTGGAAGTAGCCGCTGCGCACGAAGCGCCGGTAGGACCACAGGGCCAGAAGGGCGGCCCCGGCGACGACCACGGCCGGACGGGAAGCGCGCAGGAGCAGGAGAAGACCGGCGACCACGAGGGTCCACTTGAGCAGGTCGAGGATCGGATCGAAGTAGGCATTGCGGGCGGGGGTGGGACGGTCGAAGTAGCGCAGGCCCTTGAAGTGCACTGCCACAAGCATCGCAAGAAGGCCCAGGAGCAGGAGCGCAACGCCGGCGAGGAGAGTCACGCCGGGAGGCCGGCACGCGACCCAGGGCCTTCGAAGACCTGCCGGGCGCAGGCGTGCCCCGAGATCGTCGCCCCTTCAATCGTGGCGGGCAGGCCGGTGGCGGTCCAGTCGCCCGCCAGGTGGAATCCCGCGCAAGGCGTGCGCCACGACGGCCGGAGCCCGAAAGCCCCGCGCAGGGGCGAAATCGCCGCCCGCTTCTCCTTGATGACCAGCGCATGACGGAGGACCGCCCGCCGCGACGCGGGGACGAAGCGGTGCAGATCGTCGAGGGCCCTGCGCAAGAGCGCCTCGCGCGAGGCCTCCACGAAGGCGCGCGCCGCGCTGCGCACCAGCGTGACGGTATGGCCCGGACCCTCCTTCCCGGCGAAGGCGTGGCGGTTGAACAGCCACTGCCATTCCCCTCCGATGAGACCTGCGAAAGGCAGGTCGGTGACCGGACTCCCGAACCATAGATAAATTGAGACGATGGGCGAGGTCTCGAGACGGTAGCACCCGGCGAAGAACGGGTCGGAAGCGACATCGGGCGGGAGCATTTCGAGGAGCTCGCCCGGAGGCACGGCGGCGATCACCTGTGGCACCTGCACGCGCGCCCCGTCGGCGAGGAGGACCCCCGAGCACCGGCCGCCCTCGATGAGCAGCTGACGGACCTGTGCGCGCAGGCGTACCTCCGAGCCGCGCGCCCGCAGAAAGTGGGACGCGGGATCGGCGTAGAGATCGCTGAGCCCGACGCGCGGCACGCCGAGACGGCATCCGGAGGCGTCGCCCTGGAGCAGCTCGCGCAGAACCGGCAGGAACATGGCCGCCGATGCCCGCTCCGGTTCCTCGTTCAGCGTCGCCATCGCCAGCGGATTCCAGAGCCGGTCCAGGGCCGCCGTCCCCTGTCCGAGGGCGGCCAGCCAGGAGGTGACGCTCCGGTCGTCCAGCGCGTCCGCGGGCGCCCCCGAACCGGCCCGCGTCCGCCGGCGCACCTCGCGTCCGACTCGCATCAATCCGAGACGCTCGCGAAACGCCAGACCGGGGTAGCGCAAAAGCCCGGCGGCGACGCTCCATGAGAAGATCGGCAGGGTCGGGAGGGAGAACGCGGACACACCCCCGCCCGGCTCGAGAAAGGGGACGCGCAGCCGGGGCTGCAGACGGAGCCTGTCGAGCGACCCGATCCGGGTGAGGAAGAGGAGCGTCTCGCGGTAGCACCCCATGAACAGGTGCTGCCCGTTGTCCACGACGCTGCCGGTGTCCGAGTCGATCCACGAGCGGGCTCGCCCCCCCAGGTGGGGCCGGGCCTCGAGAAGGAGTGTGCGAGCGCCGTTCTCGGCCAGGAGCGTGGCTGCGGCCAGCCCCGCGAAGCCGCCGCCCACGACGATGACGTCGGGGTTCTTCCCGGCGCCGCCGGGCATTTTACGACCCGACCTCGCCGAGCGCCCAGGCGCGGAGCGCCACGCCGAGCTGCTGGAGGCGCGGGACCGAGATGCGGCGCTCGAACACCCGGAACTCGCGGCGTTCGATGCGTCTCAACAGCCTCAAATAGATGGCCCGCATGACCTCCGCAGCCAGGAGACGCTGCCGGTCGGACTCGGGAAGGAGCCTGGCCGAGCTCTGAAAGTGCCGGTGGGCACGCGCCGCCTGCCGCCGCATGAGAGCCAGGAAGGCCGGCGTGCGCTCCCCCTTGAGGAGCTCCGCCTCGCTGTAACCGCAGGCGGCGATCTCGTCCAGCGGCACGTAGATTCGGCCGCGTAAGGCGTCCGCCTTGAGGTCGCGGAGGATGTTCGTAAGCTGCAAGGCGATGCCGAGGTCGACGGCGTAGTCGCGGCTCCTTACGTCGCGGCACCCGAAGATCGGCAGGCAGATGAGACCGACGGCCGAGGCGACGCGGCGGCAGTAGATACGCAGCTCGTCGAAGTCGCGGTAGCGCGTCTGTCGCAGGTCCATCGCGACCCCGTCGAGGAGATCCTCGAGCGGCTGCCTCGGAATGTCGTAGCGGCGGATACAGGCCTGAAGGTCGCGGGTCACGGGGAGGTTGGGCGCGCCGCCGTAGCAGCGGGCAATCTCCTCGCGATACGCGTCGAGATCGAGCTCCGCCCGCGCCGGGTCGAGCGGTCCCTCGTCCGCCAGATCGTCGATGACCCGGCAGAACGTGTACACCGCCAGAATCCCGCGCCTCTTGTCCTGCGGCAGAAGGCCGAAGGAGTAATGGAAGGACGATCCCGAGGAGGCGCGCGCGCGGCCCGGAGGCGATCCGGGCCGGACGCCCGTTGCGATGTCGCTTCCCGGACCCGACTCGGGTCTCATCTGCCCCATACCACGGCCCTCCCGAGGACCACGAGGGCGTCCCGCGGCCCGAGCTTCGGCCGGTGCTTCAGGACGTCGAAGCGTTGCGTCTCGATGCGATCGAGGATCCGCTGCCCGCCCAGCCAGGTCAACCGCAGCTCCCAGCGAAAGCGTCCCCGGACCGCGTCGCACAGTGACCGCCCCGCGGCGAGCAGCTCCCGGGTGAGCGCCACCCGCTCGCGCATCAGGGAGCGGAAACTCTCGCTGGTCCGCCCCGCGACGAGGTCGTCCTCCGTGACGCCGAAGCGGCGCCGCGCGTCCTCCGGCAGGTAGATTCGGCCCTTGTTCAGATCGACGGCCACGTCCTGCCAGTGATTGGCGAGCTGCAATGCCGTGCACATGGCGTCCGAGCACAGCGCCAGCTCCTTCTGGTCGTAGCCGAACAGACGCAGCAACAATTGTCCGACCGGGTTCGCCGACAGGCGGCAGTACTCCAGGAGCGACGCATCGTCGGCATACCGCGATCGCGTCACGTCCATCCGGAAGGCGGCCAGGAGATCGAGGAACGCCTGGGGCGGCAGGTCGAAGTCGAGGATGGCCTCGCGCAGGGCCACGAACACCGGGTGGATCGCCTCGCCGCGAAAACAATCGTGGAGCATCCTCTCCCACTCGTCGAGGCGCTCGAGCCGGTGCCCCTCGTGCCCGTCCTCGTCCGCGAAATCATCGGCGATGCGCGCGAACGCATAGATCGCTTGAACCGCGGGACGCACGCGCGCCGGCAGCAGCCACGACGCGACCGGGAAGTTCTCGTAGTGTTTGCGCGCCAGGCGTGCGCAGAATGCGCGCGCCTCGCGGAGCGAGTGGGCGGCACCGCGGGGCCCAGCCACCTCGGAGAACGCCTCGAACCTGGCCGACGAGCGGGTCATGGGTCGGCGGATGATACCACCCTTGCAGCCGTCCGCCGCCCGCGCGGGCCCCCGCTGAGCCGCGGTCGGCCGGTTGGACTATACTCTTGACCTTTCCCTCCCACCCCGGACGCGAGGTGAAGTCATGTCATTGGAACGGAAGCTGTTCATCGACGGCACGTGGAGGACCACCGGCAGGACCCAGCCGGTCGTGAGCCCCTACGACGGGCACGAGGTGGCGCGCGTGCACCTTGGCGGCGAGCAGGAGATGGAGGACGCCACGCAGGCGGCGGTCCGCGCCTTCAAGGAGATGAACCTCCGGTCACGCGGCGAGCGGGCCGAGATACTTCGCAAAATCGCCGAGGGTGTCGTGAGGCGCAAGGACGAGATCGCCTCCACCATGAGCGAGGAGATGGGCAAGCCGATCCAGTACGCCAGGACCGAGGTGACCCGCTGCGTCAGCACGTTCACAATCGCCTCGGAGGAGGCCAGGCGCTGGACGGGCGAGCTCGTGCCGGTGGACATCGAGCCGCACACCAAGGGTTACTTCGCCCTTACGCTCATGGTTCCCCTGGGGCCCATCGCGGCGATCTCGCCGTTCAATTTCCCCCTGAACCTGGTGGCCCACAAGCTCGCTCCCTGCCTGGCGATCGGCAGCAGCATGGTCCTCAAGCCGGCCCGCCAGACGCCGCTCGAGGCGCTGACCCTGGCGGAGATCGTGAGCGAAGCGGGGGCGCCGCCGGGCGCATTCAACGTGGTGAACTGCGAGCCGGAGGTGGGCGAGCGCCTGGCGACCGACGACCGCTTCCCCTTCCTGACCTTCACGGGCAGCGTCGGGGTTGGCTGGCGGCTGAAGCAGAAGGCGTGGAAGAAGAGGGTGACGCTCGAGCTCGGCGGCAATGCCGCCTGCATCGTGCATGCCGACGCCGACCTCGAGTACGCGGTCTCGAAGTGCCTGGCCGGCGGCTTCGCGCAATCGGGACAGTCCTGCATCTCGATCCAGCGCATTCTGGTGCATGACCCGATCTATGCCGCCTTCGAGAAGAAATTCCTTGACGGGGTCGCGAAGCTCAAAGTCGGGGACCCGAAGGACCCGGCCACGGTCGTCGGGCCGGTCATCGACGCCGCGAACGCCGACCGCATCCTGTCGTGGATCTCAGAGGCGAAGGCGGCCGGAGCCCGCGTTCTCGCCGGCGGGACGAAGCAGGGGAACGTGGTGGCACCCACGGTCGTCGCCGACGCGGAGAAAAATCTCAAGGTTTCCTGCCAGGAGGTCTTCGGGCCGCTGGTGACTCTGGCGCGGTATCGCGACTTCGAGGAGGCCGTGGCCGCCGCCGACGACTCCAGCTACGGCCTGCAGGCCGGCGTCTTCACGCACGACATCAGACTCATCCGCCTCGCGGCGAAGCGCCTGCACGTGGGCGGCGTCATGGTGAACGAGGTTCCGACCATGCGCGTGGACAACATGCCCTACGGCGGGACGCGCGATTCAGGCATCGGCCGGGAGGGCCCGCGCTACGCCATGCACGAGATGTCGGAGCCCCGCCTGGTCATGTTCAACCTCGATCACTGAGGCGAGGCGCCCGCCGCCCCCTCGCCGGAAAGCGGCCCCGGACGGTCATTTTCCGGCCGATTGCACATTCGTCACACGGCTCGTCGAGGGCCCGGGACACCCCGGGCCCGCTCTTTGCCGGGAACCTCGGCAAGGGCGCGTCAGTAGAATCATTCGAGATCGGCGGAGGATGGATGGCCGGCGAGCCCACGGATGTCGATCTGATCCGTGAGGTGCTGGCGGGCCGGGTCGAGCGGTTCGAGATCCTCGTCCACCGGTACCAGCGCCTGGTGGCGACCGCCGCCCTGCGCATGGGCACCCCCCGCGAGGAGGTCGAAGACGTGAGCAGCGAGGTCTTCTACAAGGTGTACAGGAGCCTGGGCCGCTATCGCCCCGAGCACGCCCTCTCCACCTGGCTCTACCGCATCACCGTCAACGCCGCCCTCGACCGCAAGAGGAGCACGCGCCACGAAAGCCACATGGAGGAGCTCTCCCCCACCCTGGCCGACGGACGACGGTCCGTCCATGAGGTCGCCAGCGACAGAGAGCGCGCCCGGCTCCTGCAGGAGGCCCTCGAACGGATTCCCGGGCACTACCGTTCTCCCCTCGTCCTGGCGCACATCGAGGGGCTTCCTCTGGAGGAAATCGCCCGCATTCTCGACCTTCCCGAGGGGACGGTCAAATCGAGGCTGTTCCGGGCCCGCGCCATGCTCAAGGAGATCATCCGGCGCCATTACCCCTCCCTCGCCCCGCAGGGCGCCCTGGAGAGCGCGTCATGAAGCGCGACCGGAAGAACACGCTGCATCGGCGCGCATGGTTCCGTTGGATCCGATCCCGGCCGGCCGAAGGCGACCCGGGAGAACGCTGGGCGGCCGAGGTCCTTCTGCCCCTGCGCCGCCAGAAGGCCGAGTGCAACGTCGTCTCTCAAGTCATGGCGCGGATCGCAGCCGAGCGCGGCGAGCTGGGCACGGCGAGGCTGTCGCCGCGCGCCCGCCGTCTGGCCTGGGCCTCGTCGCTCATGCTCGCCTGCGCGTCCCTGGCGTTCCTCGTGTCCACGCTCCTGGTGCTCGTCGGCGGCGGTGACGAAGGCGTGCGGCAGATCGTCGGGCTGGGGCTGTCGTGCTGGCACGTCCTCGCCTTCTTCGGGCGGCTCGCTGCCGACCTTGGCGCCAGGATCCTCGCCGGTGTCCTGCCGATCCTGCGCGCGCTGTGGACCGTTCTTGAAGTCGCGGCCCCGCTCCTGCGCGGAGCCGGTATTGTGGCGGCCGCCGGCGGCGTTCTCTCGATCCTGTTCAGTGCTTTTGTGTTCGCGGGCGCCCGCAAGACGGCGCCGCGAGTGAACTTCCAGGGAGGAATCCGATGAAGCCACGCGTCCTGCCACGCGCCCTTGCGGCCGTCATCACGGCGGCCCTCTGTCTCAGCATCGTCCCGGAGGCCGTGGCGCAGCGGGGACGCGCCGAGAGCGCGGCGAAGCCCGCCGCCCCGGCGCCGGGGCAGGAGAGCGGGCGCGAGCCGCGACGCCACCACGTCCGCGTCGGCGACGGCACACCGATGGTCGCGATCTCCGACGATGCCTACGTGCCCAAGGGAGTGGTGCATCACGACGACATCGTGGCCATCCTGGGAAACGCGCGGGTGGAGGGCGAAGTCACCGGCGACGTCGTGGTGATCATGGGCCACCTGGACATCAGCGGAAAGGTGCGCGGGGACGTCGTCGGAATCATGTCGCCCACGCACATCGAGGACACCGCCGTGATCGAGGGCGATCTGGTGAGCGTCGGCGGGCCGCTCGAACGCGCCACCGGCAGCCGCGTCGACGGTCAGGAAGTGAATCTGAACTTCATGGACTTCATTCCCTTCATGAAGGGTGGCTGGGCGGGGCTCTGGAGACTGATCTTCGTCCTCAAGCTGATCTCCCTCTCGCTGCTGTTCCTGGCCATTCTCCTGATCACCGCGCTCGTCCCGCGCCGCCTATCGGTCATCGCGGCGGCCTTCCCGGGTCGGTGGGGAATGGCGATCCTCGTCGGTCTGCTCGGCTACTGTGTGACGACGGTGCTGTTCGTCATCCTGTTCTGCACCCTCATCGGGATACCTCTCGCCCTGGGCCTTCTATTCGCGGCGAAGGGGATCAAATGGCTCGGTCTCGCGGCCCTCTTCTTCCTGATGGGCCAGACGATAGGTCGGAACGTCTTCAAGCGCGACCTGTCGCATTTCGCCGCGGTCCTCGGCGGCTTCGCGGTGTACGCCCTGATCTCCCTCGTGCCGATCTTCGGCGCCGTAGTCTCGACCGTCGTGAGCGTCTTGGCGCTCGGCATCGCCATCCTGACCCGGTTCGGATCCGAGGAGGGTTGGAGAAAGACCGGTGCGCCCCCGGCGCTGAACGTCACGGCACCCCCCGCGTCCTCCGCCGGCCCGCCGCCGGTCTATTCTCCGCCGGCGGGGAGCTGAGGCGCACCCGGCTGTCGTGTCTCTAGAACTCCGTTTTGAGGCTGAACACCGGCAGGAACGGACACTGGTAGAAGACCGTCTCGTAGAACGCTCCCGCCGATGGGTCGAATGTGAGGTCGATGCTTCGGACGTTGGGCCGGTTGAGGACGTTGAGGAGATCGAGTCGGAAGCCGAGACGACCCCAGGAGGCCGGGAGCGCACGCTCCAGGCGCAGATCCAGCCTCTCGTAGGCCGGCAGGCGCGCGCCGTTCAGTCGGCCCAGGACCACGCCGTAATCGACGCCGTTCGTCCAGGGTCGGAGCGGCGTGTAGGGCAGGCCGCTCGCGTACCGGAAGGCCGCACCCGCCTCCCAGCCTCGCCCCAGGCGCCGTCGCCCGGATAGCCCGAGGCTGTGCCTCTGGTCGGTGTTTCGAGGCGACATGATCCCCTCCTTGTCCTGCGTGGCCTCGAGGTACGCGTAATTCGCCTGCGAGCTCCAGGAACCCGGGCTCCTGCGCTCCAGCGTGATCTCGGCGCCCAGCGCCCGGGCGCTGTCGAAGCGGGTGACCCGCTCCTCTAGCTCCACGAAGCGGTTCACCGCCTCGCCGATCGGATCCTTCAGGTCCTTTCTGTATCCTTCGACGACGAGCCGTGTTCCATTCTTCGAGGAGACTTCGAAGCCCGCTATCAAGTGGTCGGCCACCTGCATCCCGATCGGGTCGCCCGCGGCCAGGAAGACTTGCTCCTGCTGCGGGAACTGCACGAAGCGCCCCGCCGCGCATCGCAGCGTCACCCCGCCCCCGGGACCGACTTCGAGACTGAACCGCGGGCTCAGGGCGCTCTCGCCGGTCCATGAGGAATGGTCGGCGCGCGCGCCGTAGCGCAGTGTCACGTTGTCGGCCGGCCGCCAGATATCCTCTACGAACGCGGACGCTCGATCGGCGCGGTAGTCGAGGTCGCTCGGCAGGAGGACGATGCCATTGAAGACCGAGCCGGTCATCCCGCCCAGGACCCTCTCGAGCGCGAGACCGCCGTTGAGCCTGTGTGCCGGGCCCAGAATTCTGAGGAGCGAGATTCTCAGGTCCTGCCGTCGCTGCTGCTGACCGAACGACTCTCCGCCCGTGACGCTCGAGGCGACCGAGAGGCCCGAGTCCGCCGCCTGCACGCGCAGGAGCGTTTCCGGATCGAGCGCAAGCTCGAGCCTTGCGCGCAACCCGCGGCTGACGCTCGACATGGCCGCGCGGGCGGATGACCCAAGATCCTCCCGGTAGTCGTTGCCTGCCTCCAGAAGCGCTACCTCGAGCTTCCCGCCGTTCGTGAACGGCATGCGTAGGGCGCCGAACAGATCGTGGAACGCGACACCGTCCGTCGCGTCGCCGGCCACGCGTTCGTCGTACAGACCCAGGTCGCTGAAGCGTCCGGAGAAGACCCAGGAGCCGTCGCCGGCCGGCCCGAAGAGGGCGGCATGCGCGAGCATCGAGCCGATCCCGACCGTGCCGGTGGCGCGTCCGGGACGGGCGTCACGCGTCGACAGGTCGATGACGCCCGCGAGAGCATCTCCGTACTCCACCGAAAAGCCGCCCGTCGCGACCTGCACCGTGTCCACGAGGTCGCCGTTCAGGGCGCCGGCGCTGCCGGCTCCGCCCCCGAAGTGGTAGGCGTACGGCAGGGGTTGGCCGTCCAGCAGAACGGCGGTTTCCGTCGCGTCGCCGCCGCGCACGCGCATCTCCGACTTGAAATCGTCCGCCGGAGCAATCCCGGCCCGGCCGGCGATCGCCCGGAACGGGTCCCCGAGCGCCGCGGGAGGGCTCGCGAAGGCGTCGCGTCCCAGGACGATCCGCGATAGCCCGGGGCCTGCATCGACCCCGCCGCCGCTCACCGTGATCCGCTCCGACACCAGGGGCTCCAGATCGGAATCCACGCGCAGATCCGAACCGGCGTCGAGGAGGATCGGAGCGAGCGTGCGCCCCGCGTGGTCCTCTCCCGCGAAGATGAGGACGTAGACGCCGGGTGGGACCTCGTCGAAGCGGTACTCACCGGAGGCGTCCGTGAGCGTGCCTCGGCCCGACTCAGGGCGCGGAGCGTCGGGCGCCTGGGTTCGGGGGAGCGACGCGGGCAGGACCGGGGACGGGGCCTGGCGTTGGGCCCGGAGCGTCACGCGCACCGCGGCGATCGGTGTCTGCCCGGCCCGATCGGTGACCCGTCCGCCGATCGACCCGCGCGTCTCTCCGGCGCGGATGTCGGGCGATCCTGTCACGATCAGAAGAAGAAGGGCTCCGGCGCATCTCGTCGCGCGGTCACCCCGCGCGTCGAGCAGCGCGCCTCCCCTGTCGCCGGCCACGTCGGGTCCCCTCCCTGCCCCCCGCCCTCGAGCCGGGAGCCGACCTGAATATAGGTCGCGCTCCACGACCGTTCACTTGCGCGGGAGGGCGATATCCGGCGGCGTGGACCAGGACGCCCTGTGATCACGGAGGCGAGGGGCCAATCACGAACGCGTGATCGGGCCACCGGAGCCGCGGGAGGTCGGGGACGGGGTCTGAACTCAGGCCAGACGCACGTATTCGAAGGTGAGGGGCTTGCCGTCGATCCCCTTCGTCGGGGAGGCGATCCAGTTGGCCATCTTGCCGGGCTCGAACACCGGCTGCATCAGGCTCTTGACGTAGGACCTGTCGGATTCGGAGGGCAGCCACTCTTCGCGGCGCCTTTCGAATTCCTCCTTGGAGATCGGTTCTCCCTCGGGAGTGAAGGAGAGATCGGCGTAGATCCCGATGCGGCGGTTGAAGCGGCGGGAGGGAAGCGAGAGCTTGAAGTCGATGCCGTGCTCGACGATCGTCTTGTTCCACATGTCGACGCCCCGCTGGTTGTCGTCGATGTAGGCATCTCTCAGGACCTCGTTCATGGCGTTGCGCAGCGGCACGTCCGTCTCCCGCAGACCTCCGCCTTCAGGCACCACCATGCGGTAGACCCCCTCGAGAGCCAGGTGGTCCTCGAACTTTTTCTCGTTCGCCCGGCCCTTGAGCCCGCAGGCGAAGTACTCCGCCGCGTTGGAGGAGATCTCGCCGCCGAACAGGTCGAGCGACACCGAGTACCAGAAGTTGATGTATTTCTGCAGGGTCGGAAGGTCGATGCCTCCTTCGGCGCGCGCGCCCCGGTCCCCGGCCTTCCTGGTCAGCTCGCAGGAACGCTGTACGATGCGCCTGATCCCGGTCTCGCCGACGAACATGTGGTGCGCCTCCTCCGTCAGCATGAAGCGCGTCGTGCGGGCCAGCGGGTCGAGCCCGCTCTCGGCGAGGGCCACGAGCTGGTACTTGCCGTCCCGGTCGGTGAACATCGTGAACATATAGAAGGACAGCCAGTCGTCGATCGGGGCATTGAAGGCGCCGAGGATCCGCGGCCGATCGGGATCGCCCGAGCGGCGCGCCAGCAGCGCCTCGGCCTCCTCGCGGCCGTCCCGGCCGAAGCAGCGGTGCAGAAGATAGACCATCGCCCAGAGGTGCCTCCCCTCCTCGACGTTCACCTGGAACAGGTTTCTCAGGTCGTAGAGGCTCGGGGAGGTCTTTCCCAGAAGTCGCTGCTGTTCGACCGAGGCCGGCTCGGTGTCGCCCTGTGTGACGATCAGCCGTCGGAGGAGATTGCGGTGCTCGCCGGGGACCTCCTGCCAGACCGCCTGCCCCATGAGATCTCCGAAGCCGATCCTGCGGTCCGGCTCAGGAGCGGCCAGGAAGATGCCCCAGCGGTACTCGGGCATCTTGACGTAGTCGAAGTGCGCCCAGCCGGCCGAGTCGACCGAGATCGCCGTCCTCAGATAGACGTCGGTCGCCTGGAAGCTCTCCGGGCCCATGGTCTGCCACCACTCCAGGAAGGATGGCTGCCAGTGCTCCAGCGCGCGCAAAAGCTTCCTGTCGCCCGCCAGGTCCACGTTGTTGGGGATCTTCTCGTGCAGCTGCATCACGTTCTCCTCCAGTCGAAGGAGGGGCGAGAGGGCTTCCCGTAGCACCTGAGGGCCCCCTGGTCGCCTGTCGCGTTCGGTCTCTGGAAGATCCAGTTCTGCCATGCCGACAGGCGGCCGAAGATCTTCGTCGGCATCGACTCGGGGCCGGGGAAACGCAGCGATGCCTCCATCCCGGTCAGCGCGTCGGGAGACAGAGAGGTGCGCTCCTCGATCGCCACGCGGATCTCGTCCGCGTAGTCGATCTCGTCGGCCGCCACCGTGACGATGCCCGCCTCGGCGGCGCCCCGCGCGTCGAATCGCGACCGCTCCCCCGTCTCGACCCCCTTCAGGAGACTCTGCAGCGCCTCCGCCCGCTGGAGGAAGCGCGTCTCGAGACGCGTCAGCCCGTGCCCCATCGGCAGGGCCCCGAAATTGAGCGGCGACAGGCCGAGGATCACCGGCCGGTCCGGATCATCCAGGGCGTAGGTCCGGTCGCACGCCAGCGCGGTCTCCAGGAGCGCACCGGTCAAGCACGACCCCGGCTCGACGAGCGCGAAGAGGCTGCGGGCGCTGACGTCGAGACGCCGCAGAGTCCGGGCAGCCATCAAAATGATTTCGCGCGCGAACCAGTCCGACGCCGACAGGTCCGCGATCGCCGTGTCGTGGGCCGCCACCAGCTCGGAGTCCCCCTCCGTCTTGAAGAGCCAGAGGCCGATCTCCTCCTCGTTGAAGCGCAGGCGGCAGACGGCATCGTCCAGCTCGCGGAACAGGCGCAGCATCCAGGATCCGCTCCCCTGCCGGCGGAGCGCCGCGGCGTCTCCTGGGGGCGGTCCTTCCGGCCCCTTCAGCCGGATGGTCGCGGTGCGGCCCTTTCGGTCCATTGCGACGTGCACGAGCGAGTAGGCGATGTCCCCTGCGCCGACCCTGGCGTTCAACGGCGCAAGACCGACACCGGGCCCGCTCTTTCGAGGCGACGCGGCGGCCAGACGCGCGAGGCGATCCCTCACCAGCTCGTCGAAGCGGCTCTTCGGGGCGATGTCGTCCACGAGTCTCCAGTCCCGGGCCCGCTGCCCCTTGACCCCCTCCGCCGTGGTGCAGAAGACATCGGCGTGATCGCGGCGCACCCTCCGCTTGTCCACCAGCCGCGTCAGCCCGCCGGTCCCCGGAAGGACGCCGAGGAGCGGCACCTCGGGCAGGCTCACCGCGGAGCTCCCGTCGTCGACCAGGAGGATCTCGTCGCAGGCGAGCGCCAGCTCGTAGCCGCCTCCCGCCGTGACGCCGTTGCAGGCCGCCAGGTATCGCTGCCCGGACTGGGCGCAGGCCTCTTCGATCGCGAGGCGCGTCTCGTTGGTGAACTTGCAGAAGTTCACCTTGAAGGCGTGCGACGACGAAGCCAGCATGTGGATGTTGGCTCCGGCCGAGAAGACGCGGTCCTTCCCCGAGACGATCGCCACCGCCCGGACCTCCGGGTGCTCGAAGCGCAGGCGCTGCACCGCGTCCTGGAGCTCGATATCAACGCCCAGGTCGTACGAGTTCAGCTTCAGGACGTACCCGGGCCGGAGAGGCTGGTTCTCCTTGACGTCCCAGACGATGCGGGCCACCTCACCCTGAACCTCCAACCGCCAGTGCACGTACCTGTCGGGTGCCGTCTCGAACGAGATGGGTGCCTGCGCCGCGGCCTGTGCCTGTTCCATGGGACGGCATTATAGTACGGCGCCGCCGCACATCCCGCCGCATGCCCCGGAACGTGCGCGGGAAGAACCCGTGGTAGCATCAAACGATGAACGCGCTGCCGCTCCTGATCGGCGCCATCTGCATCCTGACCGTCGGTTACCGGTACTACTCGGCGTTCCTTGCCGCCAGGGTGTTTGCTCTCGACGACAGGCAGCCGACCCCCGCGCACAGGCTGAACGACGGCCAGAACTATCACCCGACCAACAAATGGGTCCTGTTCGGCCATCACTTTGCGGCCATCGCCGGCGCCGGCCCTCTCATCGGCCCGGTCCTGGCGGCTCAGTTCGGCTGGGCGCCCGGGATCCTGTGGCTCCTGGTCGGCGTCGTTCTCGGCGGGGCCGTGCACGACTTCACCATCCTGACCGCCAGCATGCGAA
>Ga0134088_10000340_pt1 | contig 15191 bp, 16 predicted proteins | sample 15_taG_3_FD_94461 | JGI IMG/M metagenome (GOLD analysis project Ga0134088, IMG submission 94461) | Grasslands soil microbial communities from the Angelo Coastal Reserve, California, USA - 15_D_Rain_20cm_5_09182015 | ecosystem: Environmental > Terrestrial > Soil > Grasslands ...
AAGGAGCGAATCTGCTCGAGGATGTATCCCGCCGAAATGGCGAGGAATTTCCTGACCCTCGAGTCGTTGAGGACGAAGAGAGGCATCTGGTGGGCGTACATGTCCACGAAGGCGAAGCCCGCGTTTGCTATCGTCTCCCAGTATTCAGGTGTCAGAGGTTTCGCGCCTCCGATGAAGATTCCGCACGGCAGTGACACCGTCGAGATGACATCCCTAATGTAGACATTGTGCAGCTCGTAGCTCCCGAGATGGCCGGGGCATGAGGCGTCCTCCCCCTCGATGTTGACCATTATCGCGTCCGCTCCGCCCTCCTCCGCCTGAGCTGCCAGCGAGACGCTGTTCTTGGGGAGGCTCGCAATCAAAGCGGGCCCCTCCCCAGACGAATGGAGGTCCAGCACACCTCGTCTCTGGGAAGTCTCCAAGCTCTTCTTGCAGCGAGTGGATGAGCTTCCTTAGAAGAGAGGTGCTCAAATGCGCTTAACAGTTAGCGTAAACCAGTTTGAAGGTCGGAGGGCTTCGGTCGCGATTCTAGAAGAACCATAGGTCGAGTACGACGACAAGGAAGATGAGCGTCAGGTAGGGGCTCGTCAGCTTGAAGAGGGTCCACGCTGTATCCTGCTTCTTGTCGATCGCGAGCTTGATGCTGTAGGCGAGAATCGTCCCGCCGAGCACCGTCGCTGAAACCGTGTAGAAGAGGCTGACCGAGGTGAACAGGAAGATCGCCGCGGAAAATGCGGCGAGGAGAGCACTCGTACCCGCGATGCAGACCGCGGCGGTTCGCTCCCCAAAGACGACGGGCAGCATCGGAACCTTCGCCGCCTTGTAGTCCTCCTTGTACGTTATGGCGAGGCTCCAGATGTGAGTGGGTATCCACACAATCACGAGAGCCGACATGTAGAGGGCAATTGGGGTCACCGTGTTTGCGACCGCGGAGTATCCTACAAGCACCGGCATCCCTCCCGAGACCCCACCAAGAACGATGTTCAGCCAGCTGCGACGTTTCAGGAGGAGAGAGTAGACGACGACATTATCCAGCAACCCGACACTCATGAAGGCTGCCGCAAGGAGGTTAAACGAGAGAGAGAGGAGAATGGAGAGTGTCGCCATGCTCGCACCGAAGGCGAGGGCATTCGAAGGCTTGATCTTTCCACTGGGTAGAGGCCTGCTCTTCGTCCTCTTCATCATCCCGTCTATGTCTCTGTCGTGATAGTTTGTGAGGACGTTGGCCGAGGCGGAGCCGAAGGTTATCGCGACGCCACCGACCAACAGCGAGAAGAGCGAAGGGGTTTCGTGAACCTCCCGATACGAGACGAGCATCGCGACGACGCCTGTGAAGACGAGGAGACCCCAGATTCTGGGTTTGGTTAGCTTCCAGTATTCAGATAGACTCTCAGCGACACGCAAGGCTGCCGTGGGCAAGTGTGCCGCTTGATAAAACCTTGCTCACACTTGGATACGTCGAGACTTGAGTAGGCGCGAACCCTACTCACACGTCGAATCCTTAAATAAAGCTAGAGTCATTCGCATTTGACTTTTCATGGCTCTCGACCCGCTCGAATTGATCATCATCGGCGTGATCCTAGTCGTGATCTTCCTGTGGGGGCCGCAGAAGATTCCTGAGATAGCGAGGGCGATCGGCCGCGCGCGGAAGGAGTTTGATCAGGCTTCGAAGGAGCTAAGCGGTACCTTCGTCGCGAGCGGCGCACTCGCTGCGGAGGGTCAAATCTCGAAGTCAGGAGACGAGCTGCTGATCGAGACCGCGCGAAAGCTCGGAATCCCAACGACCGGGAAAACGCGGGAGCAAATCTCCGACGAGATCGTGAAGAAGAGCAGCAACTAAGACCTGGCAAATCCGTTTATCCCCCAGGCTTGGAGCAGCAGGACTACTTTGTCTGGCGAGATGCGCTTTACCGAGCATCTGGGGGAACTGCGGCAGAGACTGAAAGTCGTCTTCCTCAGCCTTTCAGTGATTTTCGCCGTCCTTCTCCTCGTGCCTCGGAACCCATACGAGTTCCTCAGTCTAACCGGCACTTACAACCCGCTGGTATCCATCTTCCTCGACAGGATTGTCCAGGACATCCTTCCCGCGGGCTGGAAGCTAATTGGCTTCCACGTCAACGAAGGTCTTGAAATCGTCCTCGTCGCCTCCCTGATGCTGGCTGTCGCCTTTGACATCCCAATAATTGCGTACGAGACGTATCGCTTCATCGACCCTGCGCTGAAGGAGAATGAGAGGAAACTTGTGTATCCTTTCGTGATATCATCGTCGATCCTGTTTCTCGTTGGCCTCGCATTTGGGTATTTCATCCTCTCTAGGTTTCTACTAATCGCTCTCACGCCCTTCTTTGTCGCAGGACACCTTGATCTCACCATCGAAGGGGCCGACTTCTACTACGTCGTCTTCCTCACTGTATTTTTCAGCGGCGTCGCCTTCACGTTTCCCGTCTTCGTCTACCTGCTGATAAGGTTCGGTATCATCGAGGCATCGTTCTTCTCGAAGAACAGAGTCTACGTCTGGTTCGGGACTTACATCTTGACAGCGGTTATCACACCCGACGGTGGGCCACTTCTCGACGTGATACTCTTCTTTCCCGTCATCTCCCTCCTCGAGCTCGCTGTCTTCTTCGGGAGGAGGTTCCGCGGCGGAGAACCTCGAGCCGCCTCGAAGGGAAGGAGGTGCAGCTACTGTGACTCCCCGCTTGACCCCGCTCAGGTCTTCTGCACAAGATGCGGCAAGGCGAACGCCTGAGGAATTGAGTTATCAAGCATTCTTCGAAAAGACGTCAGGTAATGTCAAAAATTTGTTGAAGTCGGGTGGAATTCTTGAGGAAAATTCTACCAATGCTTTGATGAAACTGGATTCTGAGTTCATAAGGCATTAAGCTCGCTTATTCTCTCAGCGAGGTGTGGAAAAAATCAGCGATCAGCACGGTCGGTTCAGGGTGAGGAGAGGGGAATTGGAGATAGAATATGAGGGTCCCAATCTTGTTCAGGAATACAACGCGGCCCTCCACTACCTAAACATCGTGGACGGAGCTCAGACCAGACTCGGAAACACGGAATCCGAAGCCATGCCCAAGCGTGTGATGAAGGCGCAGCCAGCTCCAGCCTCCCCTCCGGAACCCTCAGTGGCGCTATCCTACGTAGAGATGGCGAAGATGGAAACCGAACGCGCTCAGCCGCCAGCATTCGACATAGAAGGTCAGGGTCCAAATTCGATGCAAGCACCCGAGGTGTCCTTAGGCAATACCGGGGAAGGAGTCAACGCGTCAGAAGACCTCCTGTTCAAAGCACTGGCTCGTGCGTCTCGACGCCCTGGGCGTGAAAGCGCAGAAGAAAGTTCTGAGGAAAGGAGAGAAGAAAGTGCGGTGCAGAGTGCGGAACGAACTGCAGAGCCTGCGGATGAGCCCAAGCCCTCTTTTCAGGAAAAACCCTTGTTTCAGGATAAACCCACGGAGTCGGAGGGGGCAGTTCCCAAGGAAAAGTACACGGATGAAAAGTTCAAGGGTATTTTGAAGCGTCTGGGCCTTTCAGAGTAGTAAAGTGACGTCCCTGTAATGCAGCATCTTTTAACCAAGCCCACGAAACTCTCTGGCATCGCAAGCTTAATATAGCTTAATTACCATTTGGTAATTAACAGGTTGTAAGAGAATGACGATAGAGCTTCGCCTGGTGAGAGACGGGAAGACGATATTCAGCATTCCGATTGATCCCTCTGGCGAGGGAGCCGACACGGGGAAGCTTGAGCTGGAGGACGATGACATGGAGAGGCTCGCCGACCTCTATTCCGTCGCCGCCAACGAGCGCCGGTTCCGCATAATGCACGAGCTCACCAGGAGGGGAGAGATGAAGCACTCGGACATTCTCCGGATCGCGATGAATCCCAAGTTCGTTCACGACTGCATCAACCCGATGGTGGAGGAGGGCATCGTTATTCACGAGGGGAGGCGTTCGGGTTACAGGCCTTCCAACAAGGGCTTTGCCTACGTGACACTGACTACAGGTCTGAGTAGGATTCTTGAGCTGCTGGAGGAGGAGATGGAGGCTGATGAGTGAAGATGAGTGAGTTCGGGGACGTCGACGACCTCTTCGAAGAGCTCTTCAGGTTCGCGGAGAGACTCCTGGAGCAGCCACCCATCCGGCAGCCGCGAGCGCGAGGCTCGGGATTGCAACCCGCAGAGAGTCACGAGCCCGACGAGGTCATTGTGGGGCGCGAAGAGGTAGCCTATCTCTTGCACGCGCCGGGTTACGACTCGAATGACTTCCTCGTCTCCGTCTCGGACAACTCGATAGAGGTGAAGACGAACGACTTCATTCACAGGAAGATGCTTGGCTCAATTGTGCATCCGGAGAGCGCAGTGACCATCTACCGCAACGGTGTCCTCAGTGTGAGAATGAAGAGGAGAGACGCGTGATCTCCCTCGTCCCCGACTTCAAAAGACCTCTGCTCAGGCCGCCGCCGCGGAACCCTCTCCCTTTTCTCCCCAGGCCGGGACCCGGCCGCGAGCCCGGCTCCTCCTTCGACTATGTCGGGACGGCTCATTTCACCGGGAGAAGCATCTATGACGCGATTCAGGCTGCCTCATCGGGACTCCATTCCGGCGTCGCCGTCGAACTGGACAGGGCGAGGTTTGACGGACTTAACCGGATGGGATACTCGGTCGGGCCTCAACTTCGGGCGAGGGCCGAGGGTGAATTCGTCGCCGCGACCGACGCCTTCGGAAACAGAGACGGCGACATCTGGCTCCTCGACTGGAGCATCGAACAGATTGACCGTCGGGTTCGAATGACTCTTACCCCCCAGGAGCTCTGGAGGTGGAGGAGCGTTTCAAGCGACATCTTTCCATACGAGATGAAAGGGGCGCGTTTATGGGAGGCGGGAATGAAGGATGAGGCGCTGCGTTATCTCGACTTTTCCACTAGCGCGATGCGCGAATACTTTCCGAGTCTGTACAGGGTGCTCATCATCGAGCGAAATCTCCTGATGGCTGCTAGGCTGATGGAGGTTGAGAACCAACTCGCCGCCCCGCAAGCCAGGCTGCTCGTGCTGATGGGGATGGCCCACATCGATGGTGTCCGCGAGCTTCTCCGCGAGCCCGAAAGAGTGAGCGAGGGTTTTGACAGGTATGGGCTTAACTACTCTTCTCCGATTAGGATAAGGAGGGCAAGAGTGAATTGACAATCGGGTCGAACCAGAGAAGGCTCTCCAGCTCGGAGAACTTCGACGAGGTCTTCGAACTCGTTAAGACCGCCACGGAGCGGTCCCTCGGCAAGCACAGGGCCGGACTCACCCTCGTCCTGGGGGACATCCCGAACAGCGTTGGGGCTTTCCACGAAATGGGCTCGAACGCGATCGTGATGAACAGGAATCTCCTGAAGATTATCGAGAGACTCGCCAAGTCGAGGACCTCGAAGAACGCCTACGTCTTCATGATCCTCCTCCACGAGTACCTCCACAGCCTCGGCTACACCGACGACAGGCAGGTGAGGCTTCTCGGGAAGAGGATAACCAACGAATTTCTGGGGGGGAAGCACATTGCGGCTGAGATGGCCGTGAGGCCTCTCGACCAGTTCTTCCCTGACCTTCCAAAGTACTCTGTCTTCAGGGACAAGGGACAGTTCGAGACGATTCGCAGGTTCGACTCATCGAGCACTCCATACATAGCTTAGAGAACCCGTAAATAGCGGAAACCTTCCGAAGCCGAAAGAAAGGTTACGACAGGCTTCAGCGTTGTCGAGGTTTCTGTCGATATTGCGTATTCCTGGGCGAGGATGCTGATTGCCCTCGCCCTCAGCATACTGTTCAGTCTCGCGGTCGGCATATTCGCGGCGCGAAACAAGAGGGCTGAATCAGTTATCATCCCGCTTCTTGACGTATTCCAGTCGATCCCAATCCTGGGATTCTTCCCGGTCGTGATACTAGGAGTAGTTGCGGTCATACCCGGTGACATTGGGGTTGATATCGCTGTCATCTTCCTAATCTTCACGAGCATGTCCTGGAACATCGCGTTCGGGGTCTACGAGGCGGTCAAGGCGATACCTCAGGATTACATAGACCTGAGTAACATGTCAAACGCGAGCGCCATCGGCCGGGTCTTTACGCTGTACATCCCATCTTCGCTGAGCCGGATCGCATACAACTCGCAGACCTCCTGGGCGGTTGGTCTCTTCTATCTCGTCGCAAGTGAAATTTTCTCCCTCGGGGGCCAGAATTTTCACGTTACGCACGGAATCGGGGTGGCGATAATCAATTTTTTGAACGCGCAGGACTATGTGGGATACGCCTACTCCATTATAGCGCTATTAGTGGCGGTGGCAGTCTGGCAGGTTGTCTTCTTGAGGGAGTTTTCCCTCTGGGCTGAGCGTTACAGATTCGGAGAGGCCCCGCATGGAGAGCGTCGCGACCCGCTAATGAGGGTGTACTCGTGGATTAACAGTAGGAGCATCGCGAAGCTCTTCCTCCTGACCCAGGGGAGGGGGGTCACGGGCTTCACCTCCTCGCTCCAGAAGTTCAGGCGTGGAATAGTCTATTCTGTGCTGATCAGCGTTGTCCTCTTCCTAGGTTTTGGAATCGCAGCCGGAATCGCCACGGCGCGAACGAGCGTCCAGATTCCCAGCATCCAGAACCTCCTCACAATTGAGAGCGGTGTCCTCGTTGGGCTCGGCTTCTCCCTCATACGAGTCTGGTACGTCTACTTCCTCGCGGTTCTAGTAGGTGTCCCTCTCGGGATAGCCATAGCGCTCAGGACGAGATTGTATGACGTGATGGTACCTGTGCTAGAGGTGGTAGCGTCCGTTCCAGCTCCTGCCCTTCTCCCCGTGATCTTATTCGCAGCAGCAGGGCAGGGCGAGGTCGTCGCTGCCGTCATCATTTTCTTAGGGATGATATGGTATATCATCTTTAACACGATGGGAGGGATTCGATCGCTACCTGAGGAGATCTTCCAGCTAAAGCGTGTGTTTCACGTCTCGACCGTAAAGGCCTGGAGAGACGTCTACCTGCCTGCTAGCGCAACGGCCTTCGTAACCGGGTCGATTACCGCGATTGGAGCAGCCTGGAACACGCTGATAATTGCTGAATACTTCAGTTCAAAGGACGTAACCACGCAGGTCAATACCGGAATAGGCAAGATTATCGCCGTCGCCACCAATCACAATCCAGCTGATCTCCTTACGCTCTATCTCGCTATAGCTTCCATGACAGTCTTGATTGTCGCCTTCAATCTGACCGTTTGGAGGAGGGCCTACCACTACACAACAAGGAGGTACGCGTATAACAGATGAGCCTGGCGGGCGATGGTCAGTGATTTCTCTGCGCACGGTAAGGGGATGTCCTTCGTGATGGACGACTTCAAGTCGACGAAGTCAGTGGCTCGACAGGAGACGAAAGTACGCTCGGCAGCTTCGCCGTCTCCCTCGTCCGACGTCTCTCCCGAAGTGCCGATAATCTCCGTCGAGCACGTCAGTCTGGACTACAAGAAAGAGAAGGAGCCGCTTCCCGTCCTCGTCGACGTTTCTCTCGCGGCGCGCAAGGACGAATTCGTCGTGATCACGGGACCGTCAGGGTGTGGTAAGTCCTCTCTCCTGCGCATCATCGCTGGACTGAACAAGCCCACCTCAGGAAGGGTGCTCTTTCGGGGAACGCCCGTGACAGAGCCCAGGCAGGAGCTCGCTATGATATTCCAGAACTTCGTCCTCCTCCCATGGCGGACAGCTATGGAGAATGTCCTCTTCGGACTCGTGTCTCGAAAGGATATCAGCGAGCAAAAGAAGAAGGAGCTGGCGATGAGGGCGCTTGATGACGCCGGCCTCAAGGGGTTCGAGAACGTATATCCGGGGGAACTCTCCGGAGGTATGAAGCAGAGAGTGGGGATTGCGCGGGCGCTAGCGTTGGAGCCACAGGCGCTGCTGATGGACGAGCCGTTCAGCTCCCTCGATGACCTAACGGCGGAGCACCTAAGGAGAGGAATCTACTCTCTTTTGATAAACCCCTCCTCTCCCATCCAGACCGTGCTAATGGTTAGCCACAACGTAGAGGAGATTGTTGAGCTCGCAGACAAGGTCGTCGTCCTCTCCCCCAGACCCGGGCACGTGGTAGGAGAGTTGACGGTGGGCCTGCCGCGCCCTCGCAACAAGAAGTCCAAGGAATTCTTTGACTGGGTCGATATGGTGTACTCCCTGCTTGCCTAGATTGGAGAGTTGGTGTTGATCGAGATATGGGCGCCAGGGTAACCGCCGGTACGTCGTCATCGCGACCGATGATGATGCCCGCCAATGTGCGAGCCGGACAAGTTGTCAGCCTTGTCGAGGTCACGGGAGGGCTCGGCCCGAAGATAGATACTCATCGACTCGCCGATGAGCTAGGGGCCGACATAGCTGTCTTCCTTCCGATACTCGACGCCGCCGAGCTTCTTGGTCTGGTGAAGAAGGAGAGGGGGGAGGTCTCCCTCACCGAGTTCGGCCTCAGACTCCAGAAGACCAGCAAGAACAAAATTCGTCTCCTCAAGGACCAGCTCTCGAAGATTGAGCCGTTCAAGGCCGCCCTGGAGCTCGCTTCAAGGAATGTCGAGGTGACCGCGGAAGAGGTAGCAGACGTGGCCGAGCGGCATGATGTACGCTGGCACCACGATAGAGAGCTGAACGCATCGCTCATTCAGGCCCTACTTGTGCACTGGGCCATCTACGCCGGGCTGCTCACCTACAACGGCAAGACGGGGAAATTCCGGAAGGCCTGACTCTAGCTCAGGCTACAGAGAGGACCCCGCGCAAGAGAAAGAATAGCCCGAACGAGAGCAGAACGACTCCCGCGATCAGGTCGAGGAGCCACCTCGGGACTCTCAGGAGGTATTGGTAGGAGACAGCCGAGACTGAGATGAGCAGCGCAATGCTCACCAGGGCTCCGATGACGGTCCACTCCAGGTTGAAGGCCCCAGCTGCGGCGAGAACGAGGCTCGCCTCGAAGCCCTCGGTCAGAGTAATCGTGAGCACGGGAAGCGCGTTCAGCAGGGAGAACGGCATTGCCGCCGGGGCCTGCCCTCTAGGGATGTCCTTCAGGTCCTTCGCTACAACTTCGTTTTCCATCTTGGTCATCTTGTCCCTGAAGGACTTCTTCCCAAAGTAGTACCTGACGAATCCAAGCAGAAACTTCGAGGAGAAGTAGAGGAGCACCGTACCAGTGATGAAGTCGATCAGCAAGTCAGGGAGGAGGACGAAGACCTGCCGCACGGCAAGGAATGTGAAGATCGAGACCAGGCTACCGATACGGACCCCCGCCAGGACGTTCCTCCTTCCGAGCTGCGTGACGGTCGCGATCGAGAGAATCGCAACTTCGCTACCCTCCAGCAGAACCGTCTTGAAGGCTATGAGGAACGAACCAACGATAACTACGGGAAGATCTGACACGGAGAGGACCGGCCGAGGAAACAGTCCCCTCTCGTGTATAAGAATAGTGATGGGGCTCGCATGTCTGTGCGCGTCCCGCCAGGGCCATACGTTGATTCAAGAGCTGATCAAGTGTTGACGTTGAACTGCAAAGTCACGAGAGTCTTTCGCATACACATGCTAGCTGTGCCGTAAGGGTTTCGACTACAGCCGAGGATTCGTTTTCGGTACTGTCCTATGCTAGAATCTTCTGGTATCATCTGAGCTTAGGCTAATATATTTCCGAACAAAAATTGTTCTTGTGGATGCGTCATGAGGAATCTCACCAAAGACTCGGCAATCAGTCTGCTGCTCCTTCTGTCGCTCTTTCTGGTCGGCGCGCCTGCAGGGGTCTCTCCCCCTGCTAGGGCTCTGGTACCGAACGGAATCCAGGCTAGCGATTACAGCGTGTCGACGACAGAGAGCGTACCAGTCACGATAAACGTGCTTGCGAATGATAGCTGTCTAATCAGCGGTCTTCAATGTCCAGGTGGCATGCGCGTCCAGTCTGTCACTCAACCCAGCGCGGGTAGGGCCGTGATCAATCCCGATAACACCGTCACTTACACTCCTAACAAAGGCTTCGTCGGATCGGACTCCTTCACCTATACTGCGTCCGACACACTTGGTCTATTCACTGGCACCGGGACAGTACATGTGACCGTCAACAAACACTTAACGACGACAACCCTATCGCCTAACCCGGCTTCTGTAACGCCCGGAAGTCCTCTAACTTTCGCGGCCACCGTTAAGGATACTAGCGGGTCTCCATCTGCTCCCTCCGGTAGTGTATCCTGGAGCGATGGAGGCGCCGGTGGCTCGTTCAGCGCCGCGACGTGCACCCTTTCGTCGTTGAGCAGTAGCGAGAGTCAGTGTTCGACGACCTACACCTCACCCTCGACTCCAGGTTCTGCAACGATTACCGGAACATATTCTGGTGATTCGACTCACTCATCGAGTCCAGGGGCTTCATCACTCACCTTCGGTGGGGGCACCTCGGGTGGAATAACTGTAACCGCAAACAGGATTCAAGCTTCTTACTGGGACCCGTGCTTTGCGACGACGTGCAGCTTTGGGACTGGCCCCGGGACGACGATGTTCTTCGCGCTGTGTTCTGATGCATCTTGCCTAAACGTCCTCCAGACCGGGTTCGCCGATGAGCATGGATTCACATTTTCCGGTCTCAATCCGAGCACCACATACTACGTCCTCCCGGACGACTGCAACAGCTGTCATGGCTCCGCGCACAATGTAGTGTTTCAACACTGGGGAGATGGGAGCACGGTGAGGCCACTTGCAGCCACGGCGGGATCGAGGCTAGATGCGTGGTACTCCTGCACAAACAACTGCGCCTGATTCAGGGAACCTAGGCTATTCGCTTCCTTGGTTTACGCCTTCTCCGGGGGTAACAGTGAGAGCAATGGGGCTGCAAGGAAATGCAATTGGGAGGGCGGCGCCTTGTTCTTCATCCTGTAGATGAATAGGCAAATTAAGGATTGGCATGCCACGGTCAGTCAGGCCACGCTCGAGGGCCGTATGATTGGTGCACTCGCAACGTCTTTCTATTCTCGTGATGGGGTAACGAATGTTCATCCGTCAGGCGGCGCGCAGCTCCGCCAATCATCGGTCTTCTGAAGGGTCCGTCTTCGCCTTCGTAGGAAACATCGCGGGGGCACCCCTCGGCTCGGCTAACCTCTGAATGACAGGCCCCACGATGGCAGTTACAAGGACAACCAACCCGATGAGCGAGAAGAAGCCGCTGTCGATTACGCCCAAGGTCAAAGCGAGTTGCCCGATGACGAAAGAGAATTCTCCTCTCGGGACGAGCCATGACCCAAACAGGTAGGCCCTCTTGCTGCTCTCCATTCGAAGAAAAATCTTGGCAGAGGCGAACCCGCCGACGAGCTTTCCTGAAACAACGAGCGCCATGACGCCGAGGAGGGGAAGGCCGATGATCAGGGCGGGGATCGGGTTGATCAGGCTGCCCATCGAGATGAAGAAGAGGACGATGAAGAGGTCCTTGATGGTCGTTATCCTGCTCTTCAAGAACTTGGAACGCTTTCCGCGTATCGAGAGTCCGATTATGAAGGCCCCGGTTCCGGGAGAATACCCGAAGACCGCGGCTAGAACCGCGAAGACAAATCCGAGACCGAGCGCGAAGAGGAAAGGGATTTCCTCATACTCCTCCTCGAAGGCGCCGAGGTAGTCAATTATCTTAGGCGCCACGTAGGTCGCGACCAAGTAACCAGCAACAATCAAGGCTATGCCACCTCCTATCGTCGTGACTACCTGCACGACAGAGTTACCCGAGAGCAGCGTGCTGTTCGATGTAAAAGAAGAGAGGGCGATGAGAAATACTACGGCAACCATGTCTTCCAGTATCATGAGTGCCATGAGCGCCCCTGGCTCCGGAGAATTGACGAGGGGACGACTACCCCTCTCGAGGAACATCTTGCCGACTATGGCGGTGCTGCTGATGCTCGCCACCATCGCGAAGATAATGGACTGGAGCAGGCCAGCGCCCAGGATGACGGAGGCCGCGGCGAATCCAAGGACGAAAGCCACGCCCATCTCAAGCACGGCGACGCCAGCGACCCTTCCGGCCAGGTTCCTGAGCTCGACAGGGTCGAGCTCTAGCCCGATGACAAAGAGGAGCAGAACGATCCCGATCGTGGAGAGATCGTTGATTGTGACAAGGTCTTTGACCCAGCCGAGAACATAAGGGCCCGCAATCATGCCCGCAACTATCTGTGCGGAAACGACGGGGAGTCTTAGCCGGGCGAAAGCCAGGCTGAAAATCAGGGCGAAGACAGAAAATATTCCTAGGTCGAGGAGGAAAACTGTTGTGCTGTCCACCGCGACCCCAAACCCGGTTCTATCTGCTAAACTTTCTTCTTCTGAAAGCGATTTTCTCTCTCATCCATAGCAGGGGAAGACCCCATTGAGGTTCCGAACGGCGCCTCCCCTCGATGGACCTGATATCGGATGCGATTTTGCGTCAAACCCGATTTACGGTACCCCCTCATATGAGTAGGCGACTCGTCCGTTCACGACCGTGGCCGCGACGCCCACCTTCCTCAGCATCGCGGGATGGATATCGCGAATATCCGAGTCCAGAATCGTCAGGTCGGCGAGGAATCCCTCGCGTATCTCCCCCAAGTTTCCCTCATTGAAACCGTTGAAGGCCGCGTTGATGGTGTACAGTCGAAGTGCTTCTTTAATGTCGAGTCTTTCCTCCGCCGAGTAATTGGCTCCGACCATCGCAGCCCACATCCCCAGGATTGGGCTGACCGGCTCGACTGGCGCATCCGAGCCGCCGGAGGCGGTCACTCCGTTCCTCAGCAACGACTTTAGGGGGTAGAGCCACTTGATCCTCCTCTCCCCGAGTCTCTCAGAGGCCCATGTGTCGGAGATGGCGAAATGTGGCTGCACGCTCACGCCGATTCCAGCCTCTTTCAATCTCTCCATCGTCTCGGCGGTGCAGAGGCTGCAGTGTTCGATCCTGTGTCTCCACTCGTTCTTGCCGCGAGTGACCGAGACAATCGCGTCAATCGCCTGCGAGACCGCCGCGTCCCCAATGGCGTGGATCAAGACCTGCTTCCCTAGGGAGTGAGCCTTTCCCAGGATTTCTTCCAGCTGCCCGCCTGTGTACCTGAGTATTCCCGAGTTGGTCGGGTCGTCCGAGTAGGGCTCGCGCAGGGCGGCCGTCCTCGCTCCGAGAGACCCATCCGCGAATACCTTCACCCCGAGTATCTTGAGCATTCCGTCGTCCTCGTCTGGCTGACCGAACTCCGGTCCCTCCAGCCTCTTCAGCCCAGCCGCGGGGAGGTAGATCCGGTACCTCAAGGCTAGCTTCCTTTTGCTGTGAAGGGAGAGAAATGCCCTGAGCTCCTGTTCGTAATTGGAAGAGAGAATGCAGTGCAAACTCGTCAGGCCGCTCTTCGCCGCCTCGTATTCTCCTGCGAGTATGTCGGCCTCTATCACCTCATCATCCCAGGGGCGAATCCCGCCGAGGGCCTCCTCGACAGCGCGTTCTCTGATTATTCCAGTCAGCCTTCCACTCTCGTCTCTGTCGAAGATGCGTCCCGCCTCATTGGCTGCTGCCTCATCGATTTCGAGCCGATTCATCGCGACAGTGTTCAACAAGGCTACATGGCCACAGACCCTCGTCAGAATGACTGGGTTGTCCCGCGTGAGGTCGTCGATGTCGTCCCTCGAAGGATATCTTCGCTCCGTGAAGCCCTCCTGGTCCCACCCTCTTCCCATCACCCATTCTCCCGGGGGCGCCTTGTTCGCCTTCGCAAAGAGCCTCAGTCTTAAGGCGGTCACGTTGGAAGTCCCCGTCAGATCGAGTATCCGCCGCATCGAGCCAAGAGCCACCAGATGACAGTGCGTGTCAATCAGCCCAGGAAGAACCGTCCCTCCCCTGGCATCGATGGTCGTCATCGTCATACCCTCCGGGGTCTTCTGAGTCGGATTTGCCGAAACCTTAGCAATCTCCTTCCCTTCGACAAGTATCGAGCGTACCGCACTCTCGCCGGTAGGATTCAAGACGTTGCAGTTCTCAACGAGGAGGCTCTCCAAGGGAATCAACCGTCTACGGCAGCTTCGATTTCAAGAATGTTGTCGTCGCGTTCTTGACTCCCTTCGATAGCGCCAACCTCACGTCCTCGACGGAATCTATGTCCAGTGTGACCGTCCATGAGCAGTAGACGGCTACCGAGAATCCCGAACGGGCGGCCGCCACGAGATGGCTCGAAAAACTGTTCATATCGTAGCTCAAATTGAGCCGTGCTCCCCTCTCGAGGAGAAGGAGGTTGGTTCCGTTGAACTCTCGCGACGGGGAGATGACGACGGCGGCTCCTGATTCGCAGAAACTCAGAGCCCTCGACAGGTCTCGGTTTGTCAGAAAGGGAATATCTGCGGGCAGGATTAGCCATCCCTCGGAGTCGGGAGTTTCTCTCATTCCTCTCTCGACGGCGGCGTTTACACCCCTTTCCGAGGCCTCCCTGACCGGCCTGACCCCGAGCTGCGAAGCAAATCGCAGGCTCTCCTCGTCCGAGGAGACCAGGTAGGTCTGGTTGAGAAGTCCCCCTGACTCGATAGGCTTGACCACGTCCTGCAGCATGACTCTGACAAGCTCTCTCCTCTCCTCGAGACTCAGAATCCCAGACAACCTGCTCTTGGGATTGGCCTTCTTGAGAGGCACAATGACCGCGGGGGATTTCACCTTCACGCCTCGATGAGTAGTTTCGCGAGCCTTCGCTCGTCGGCGGGCGAGCCCATCTTGATGTCTGCCAGGGTGCAGCTGACACCCAGCCTTTCTATGGAGGGTCTCATCTCAGCGTCTGCCTTGTCGATGACGATTTCGTCGATGAGTCCCGAGTAGAGCTCTGCGACCCCCACAGCGGTTGGCTCGTGGCCCAACGCCCTCATCAGCTTCGAGGCAGGGCCGCTGAATGCTCCTCCGCCGACCATGGGAGAGACCGCAATCCTCCTCGCTCGAGAGCTGGCGATCATCGTACCCAGACCGTCCGTCGAGATTATCGGTTCCAGACTCGTGATTGGATTTCCAGGGCAGAAGAGTATCCTTTCTGCGTTGCGTAGGGCCGTCTCGACCTCGCTACTCACCCTGGCGCTATCTACCCCGACGTATCTCACTCCCCTGACTCTCCCTTCAGCCTTCCTCTTCACCCAGAATTCCTGGAGATGCATCTCTCCCTCCTCTGTGATTATGTGGGTCTCGATGTGCTGGTCCGAGGGAGGGAGAA
>Ga0134088_10000348_pt1 | contig 15051 bp, 17 predicted proteins | sample 15_taG_3_FD_94461 | JGI IMG/M metagenome (GOLD analysis project Ga0134088, IMG submission 94461) | Grasslands soil microbial communities from the Angelo Coastal Reserve, California, USA - 15_D_Rain_20cm_5_09182015 | ecosystem: Environmental > Terrestrial > Soil > Grasslands ...
CAGCATGCTGTTCCTGGTGCCCGGCGACCCCGTCAAGATGATGCTCGCCGAGTTCGTCACCTCGCCCGATCAGATCGCCCAGATGCGCGCGCAGCTGCATCTGGACGAGCCGCTGCCGCAGCAGTACGGCCGGTTCGTCGCCAACGCGCTCCGCGGCGACCTCGGCATCTCGATCCGGAGCCGCAGACTGGTCGCGACCGAGATCGCCGAGAACGTCGGCAACACCGCCCAGCTGGCGCTGGCCAGCATGGCGGTGGCGGTCGCCATAGGCGTGCCGCTCGGCCTCCTGGCTGCGCTCTTCCGCAACACGTGGCTCGACGTCGGGTCGATGGTGGTGGCGCTGCTCGGTGTGTCGATGCCGAGCTTCTGGCTGGGGCTCCTGCTGATCTTCGTCTTCTCGCTTCACCTGGCGTGGTTCCCGGCCACCGGCGGTGGCGATCTCCTGCACCTCGTGCTGCCGAGCCTGACGCTCGGGACGATTGCGTCGGCGATCATCGCGCGCCTCACGCGCTCGAGCATGCTCGAGGTGCTGGGCCAGGACTACGTTCGCACCGCGCGGGCCAAGGGCCTGGCCTGGTGGGGCGTGGTCGTCCGTCACGCCCTCAAGAACGCGCTGATCCCGGTGATCACGATCTTCGGGCTGCAGTTCGGAAATCTGCTGGCTGGCGCCGTCATCGTCGAGACCGTATTCAGCCGGCCCGGCCTGGGACGCCTGATCGTGGGCGGGATCCTCGCGAAGGACTTTCCGCTCGTGCAGGGGACCGTGCTGTTCATCGCGGCGTTCTACGTCATGATCAACGTGCTCGTCGACGTCGCGTACGCATTCGTCGACCCGCGGATCCGCGTTGGCTGAGGGACCGAATCTGGCCCGCCGGCTGGTCCGCCATCGCGGCGCGGTCGCCGGCCTCGCGATCCTGAGCGCCCTCGGGCTCCTGGCCCTCGGCGCGCCCTGGCTCAGCCCGCGCGATCCGATCAAGACCTCGCCGCGGACGGCGCTTCAGGCGCCCGGGTCGGGTTATCTCTTGGGCAGCGACCAGTTCGGCCGCGACGTGGCGAGCCGCGTGCTGCACGGCGCCAGGATCTCGCTGGTCGTCGGGCTCATCTCCGTCTCGATCGCGGTCGGGATCGGCGCCCCGATCGGCCTCGTCTCCGGCTACTACGGCAGCCGGCTCGACGCGGTACTGATGCGGGTGATCGACGTGCTGCTGGCGTTCCCGGGAATCCTGCTCGCGCTGGCGATCGTGAGCGTGCTGACGCCGGGCCTTGGCAACGTGATGATCGCGGTCGGCCTCGCCGCGGTGCCGACCTACGCGCGACTGGTGCGTGCCAGCGTCCTCTCGGCGCGTGAGCAGGTGTACGTCGAGGCCGCGCGGGCGATCGGCGGCCGCGACCGCACGATCCTCACACGCTACATCCTGCCCAACGTGGTAGCACCGCTGATCGTGACCGCCACCCTTGGTCTCGGCACGGCGATTTTGTCGGCCGCCGCGCTCAGCTTCCTCGGGCTCGGCAGCCAGCCGCCGACCGCGGAGTGGGGCCGGATGCTCGCCGAGGGGCGCGACTATTTGCGCGAGGCCTGGTGGATCTCGACCTTCCCCGGACTCGGCATCATGCTGACGGTGCTCGCGATGAACTTACTCGGCGATGGCCTGCGCGACCTGCTCGACCCGCGCCTCAAAGTTTGACCTCAGAGGGGTTGCGGTTCGAGATAGACAATGAGGTCCAGGTCTCCCGGAGAGTGCCCCAATTGCGTGAGGGCGAGAGCGACCTCGCTCCGGTGCTGCGTTCCGTGGTTGACCAGGTGAGCCATCATCTGCCACAGAGCAATCGCGTATCGCCGACCGCTGTGAGTCGACCGATATTCCACGACCTCGAGGAGCATGGGATCCGACAAGCGTTGCAGGAAGGCCCGCATCGTCGCCTTTTCTCGAGCCCAAGCCCCACGCAGCGCCTCGAACGTCGGCAGCTCTTCTTCACCGAGAGGCTGATCTGCCCTTCCCTCCCAGCGCGCCAGCCACGTCCCCTCTCTTTCGAGGCAGTGGACCAGCGTTCCTCGTATGCTCCCGTAATCCAGCCTGGCGTCGGCGATGTAAGCGCCGTGGTCGAGCTGAGACACCTGGCTCAGGATGCGATCCCGAGCCCAATAGCCATATTCGAACACCCAACGCACGTAGTCGGCAGTCAGCACGATCGTCGCGGGCTTGGCTAGGGGCGCATCACGAGCGCGGGGCCTTGCCACTATAGGGCAGCCACGTCCTGCCGGTCCCGCTGCCGCCGTCGACGCTCAACACCTCGCCGGTGATGAAGTCCGCGTGCGGCGAGGCCAGGAACAGCGCGGCCCGCGCGATGTCGTCGGGCGTGCCCGGCCGGCCCCAGGGAATATTGGCCACGAGCGTCCGCACGTACTCGTCGGACACCTGGCTCACGTCGCGGTCAACCGTGACCAACCCGGGCGCGATGCAGTTGACGTTGATCCGGTGCGGCGCCAGCTCCATGGCGAGGACCCTGGTGAACATCACCACACCCGCCTTGGAGGCGCAGTAGTGCGCGGCGCCCTTGCGCCCGCTGTTGTACGCGCCGGAGGAGATCGTGATCATTTTGCCCGGCGTCTTGTTCGCGGTCATCCGGCGACCCACTGCCTGGCACGTGAGGAAGACACCGCGTACGTTCGTCTCCATCACGCGGTCCCATTCTTCGACTGTCATCTCGAGCACCGGCGAATTTGGATAGATGCCGGCGTTCGCCACCGCGACAGTGATCACACCCAGCGCGCGCTCGGCGGCGCTCACGAGGTCGGCGACCGACTTGTCGTTGCGCACGTCGACGACCTGACCGAAGACACGTGCCGACCGCCCGAGCCGGTCCAGCGCCTGCTTCAGCGCCGGCTCACGCAGGTCGCCGAGCGCCAGGCGCGCTCCGGCCTGGTGGAAGGCCTGGGCAATGCCGAAGCCGATCCCGGCTGCGGCGCCGGTGACCAGCACCACTTGATCCTTGAAGTCGAACGTCGTCCCGTCAGTCAAGGGTGAGCACCGCCTTGCCCGGATACCGCCGGGCCATCAGATCCTGTGCGACCTGGGCGATCTCCTTCCACGGGCGCTCGAGACTGATGTGCGGGGAGAGCTGGCCCGCGGCCACCAGGTCCGCCAGTCGCCCGAGTCCGACCGAGGCCGGCTCGTTCCCGAGCTCGGTGAACAGGTAGAAGCCGGAGAGCGTTGTGCGGCCGGCCACGAAGAACTCACGCGCATCGAAGGTGACCTCGGCCGATGCCGAGACGCCGAGCGTGACACACACACCCGCGCGCTGCAGCGCCCCCAGCGCGGTGCCGAGCGTCCGCCCGCCCACCGATTCAACGATCAGATCGTACTTGGGCTCTTTCGGGATCTCGTCTCCGACGACCACCTCGTGGGCGCCGAGCTGGCGGACCGATGCCACCTGATCGCTGCGCCGGACGAGCGCGGTCACGTGGGCGCCGGCCAGCCGCGCGAGCTGGACCGCGAAATCTCCGACGCCGCCGGTCGCGCCGTGATCAGCACGCGCTTGCCGAGCAGCATGCCGCCCTTGCCGAGAGCCAGCAGCGCCGTGAGACCGGCGACCGGGAACGTGGCGGCCTGCGAGAACGTCACCTTCTCGGGCAGCACGGCCAGCGCGTTCTTCGGCACGGCCACGCGCTGCGCCCAGGCCCCTTCGGGCAGGAAGCCGACCACGCGCTCGCCGACCTTCGGTCCCGTGCCGTCGGCCGCGGCGCGCTCGATGACGCCCGCCAGATCCCAGCCGGGGTGCCATCCGGCCGGCGCCATCGTCGATCGCCTGATTTCGCCACGGTTCAGCGAGATCGCGCGCACGCGCACGATCGCCTCGCCTCGATCGGGAACCGGCTCCGGAACCGGCTTGAGGACGAGACGGCCTGGCGCATCGGGATCGACGACGACGGCGAGATTGCTCACGGTGCCCTCCGTTCAGATCGGCAGCATACCACTCGGCTCGCGCTGTCGTCAGGGCGTTCGGGTAGGCGTACACTGCACGCGATGACGGGCCGCAAGCCACCCGGGCGCAGCTGGGAGTCGTGGCTCGACGAGCTGATCCGTCAGGCTCACGAGGACGGCGCCTTCGACAACCTCGAGGGCGCCGGCAAGCCGCTCGCGGATCTCGACAAAGGCTACGATCCCGACTGGTGGGTGAAGAAGCTCGTCCAGCGCGAGAAGGTCTCGGCGCTGCCGCCCGCGCTGGAGCTCCTGCGAAAGGTCGAGGTCGAGATCACGCGGATCTGGAGCTCACGCAACGAAGCCGAGGTCAGGGCTCGCGTCGGCGCGCTGAACACCGAGATCGCCCGGGCCAATGCGCTGATCTCCGAGGGGCCGGCGAGCCGGCTCGGCGTTCTGGACGCCGACGCGATCGTGGCGGAGTGGCGGGGCCGCGCCGGCGGCCACGCCTGATCACAACACCATCCGCTCCCTGAAGGCGCGCGCCCGATCGCGCGCCACCTGGAGCTCGGTGCGCGGCCCGTCCTTGAGCTTCACGGTCAAGCGGCCGCCGAGCTCTGGCTGAACCTCGGCGACCCACGCCAGGTTGACGATCGCGCTCCGGTGGATCCGCACGAACTGCCGCGGGTCCAGCCGCTCCTCGAGCTCGCCGAGCGCCCGATCCACGAGGTGACTTCCCGAGGCCGTCACCGCGACGGTCCCCTTCCCCTGGGCGAGGAAGTGGGAGATCTTGGCGACCTCGACGAGCTGAGTGCGTTGCTGACCGAGGTCGAGGCTGATCCGCTCGGCATACGCCGGCGCGCGCGGATAGTGGCGTGCCAGCTTCTCGAGCACCGCCTGCACGGAGGCCCCGGGATCGCCGCGACGGCTCTCGAGGCGGTCGAGCGTGCGCTCCAGACGCTCGCGCTTGACCGGCTTGAGCAGATAGTCGATCGCCGCCGCCTCGAAAGCTCGGAGCGCGTGCTCGTCGTGGGCGGTGACGAACACGACGAGCGCGCTGGTCCGCATCCGCTCCAGGAGCTCGAACCCGGACATCCCGGGCATGTGGATGTCGAGGAACAGCGCCTCCACGTCGCGCGTCGGAACCTCCACGAGTGCGGTCTCTGCGCACGTCGCCGTGCCGACGACGTCGACCCGACCCGTCGACTTCAAGCTCTGGACGACCTGCTTGAGCGCGCCGGGCTCGTCGTCGACGACGTAGGCGCGGAGCCGGCCCGTCACGGCTTCGGGCTCGCGTGACCGGGAATCGTCATCGTGACCAGCCCGCCGCCGTCGCAAGCGCGAGCGTCGAGTGTCGCCCGCGCGCCGAAGAGCACGCTCAGCCGGGCGCGCAGGCTGTCGAGCCCGTGTCCCGGCTGGACGGTTAGGAGATCGATGCCCGGCCCGTCGTCCCATACGCCGAGCTCGAGATGCTCCCCGCCTCGCCGGGCCGAGACGCGAATCTCGGCGCCCGCCGGGCGCGCCGCCGCTACGTGCTTGACGCTGTTCTGGACGAGCGTGTGGAGCGCGAACGGCGGAATAGGCCAGGCGTCGAGCTCGTCGGGTACGTCGAGCTTGGCGCGGAGCCGCTCACCCAAACGCGCCTTCTCGATCTCCAGATAGGCCTGGACCACCGCGACCTCGTCCCGCAGCGGCACGACGTGGCGGCCTGACGAGTCGAGCGAGGCGCGGAGCAGGTCGGCGAACTCGCCCAGGAGCCGCTCGGCGCGCTCGGGCGCCTCGCGGATCTCTGCCGAGATGGCCGCGATGGCGTTGAAGAGGAAGTGCGGATGCAACCGCGACTCGAGTGAGGCCAGGCGCGCGTCGACGGCCAGGCGCCGGGCCCGCTCGGCCTCGAGCTCGCGCGCTTGCAATTCCTCACGCGCCTCGTCGAGGCGGGCGCGAGTCCGCTCGTGGATCGAGATCCCTATGCCGATGCTCAGCGTCATGACCAGCGTGATTCCGAAGCCGGCCCGCTGGACCGCCCAGAACGAGCCGGGCTCGACGAGGCCCAGCACCTGCGCCACCACCCCCGCTACCACCGAGCCCGGGACCGCGATCGCAACGAGAGCGCCCGCGATGGCGAGCCAGATGACGACGGGCTTGTGTCCGGACAGCCGATGAGCGAGCGGCGGCAGGATCAGCCCTGCGGCGGCGCCGATGATGGTCGAGCAGATCAGCGCGAACGTGAACCGTGCGGGGACCGACGACCAGCCCACCAGGAAGCCGGTGACGATCGCCAGCAGCACCGCGCCGACCGTGGTGACCGTGAGGACCTTCAGCATGCGCTCACCGAGGCTCGGGCTGTTGCGCCCTCGCTGGTTCGATGTCGCGAAGCCCGGGCACCTTGACCCCTTCGGGCGCGAATCGCCCGCCTACCGCCACGCCGCCCGGCAGCGGCCCGTAGAGCTCGATGCCGATCGCGACGATCCGCGGCGCGCTCGCCCCCGGCGCCGGCGCGTCGGCGAACTTGACCGACACGATCGTGAGGATCGGGCCGGTGCTGTCGGGCAGATCCGGCAGCGGCTCGCGGTCGAACACTCCGTTTGGATAGACCGTTCGCATCGCCCTCTGGTGCACGTCGCTGTGATACCAGTCGACCAGCGACTTCTTGCCGTCGAACCACGCGAAGATCACCCGTCGGCCGCTCGCGGTCTGCCCCGTGTCGACGCCGAGGCACCCCGGGGCGGCCTTGAGCGCATTGACCACGTTCGGGAAGCCGCCCGGCATCGCCGCCTGGCCGTGGACCGGCTCGATCGAGGCACAGCATAGCGTGAGGGCGACCGCTGAGGCGATCGCGAGCTGTCCGATCCTGTGTGCCGTCATGGGTGCTCCTCCTCGACGCCCAGGATCGTCCGCGTCGAGAAGGCTGTCGTCGGCAATCGGACGAACGGTCGGATTCGGGGATGAGCGGCCCCCGGAGAGAGCGGATGGACCTCAGCGAAACCGCGGTGCCACCGCCTCGCCGAATCGGCGCATCGACTCGAGGATCGTGCGGTGCGGCAGGTACCCGTAGCTGATCTGGCACAAGACGTGGTGGACGCCGGCGTCGCGCAGCTCCGCCACCTGGTCGGCGACGCGCCGCGGGGTGCCGTAGAGCGTGGACGTCTGCAGCGAGTAGCGAACGCCGTCCTCGTGCGACACGCGGGGATCGTTCCACGGGTTCACGCGAGTGGCCTCGACGTGGAAGTCGGCCGGGTTGTTGCTCTCGCGGGCGTGGACCATGTGCCGGCGGGTTTCCAGGAGCGCCGCCGTCAGCTCGTCCTCCGCCTGCGCCTGGCTCTCCGCGACGTGGACGAAGCGCCACAGCGCGGCGCGCTCGCGCAGCTCGCGTTGCCGCTCTGGGCCGAGGCCGCTCTCGGCGAGGCCTGTCTCGTAGAGCGCCAGCCGCTCGGGCACGCGGGCGAGCGGGATGCGCGCCATCATGATCGGCGCGCCCCGCCGGCCGCACTCGCGGACCGATCCGGCCGACGAGACGCTGCGCCAGATGGGCGGGTGCGGTTGCTGGCGAGGCGAGGGCCGGAGCGCCGGCACGCGGAGCTGGTAGAACTTGCCCTCGTGCACCAGCGGCGACTCGGTCCACGCGCGGACCATCACGTCGAGCGTCTCCTCCATCCGCTCGCGGCTGTCGTCGCTCCGGAGGCCGTAGCCGACGAACTCGTACTCGTTGAAATTGGTCCCGTGGCCGACGCCGATGTCGATCCGTCCGTCCGAGAGGTTGTCGAGCAGCGCGAGCTCGGTCGCCAGTCTGATCGGATGGCGAAGGGCCAGCTGGATCACGGCGAAGCCGATCCGGATCCGCGACGTCCGCGCGGCCACGACGCTCGCGAACGGGATCGGATCGCAGTAGACGCTCTCGCCCGTGAAGTTGTGCTCGGTGAGCCAGATCCCGTCGAAGCCCGCCGTCTCGGCGAAGCAGGCCTGAGCGACCAGGTCCTGGATCGCGCCGTAGTCGGCCTCCGGCGACCCGGAGTGGGCGAGCGTCAGCCAGCCGAATCTCATCGATGGCTCTCGGTCCGCCTCCTCAGAGCGCGCGCCGGTGAGAGAAGGCGATCTCTTCGCTGGTGATGAACTCCAGCAGCACGGCCTGGCCGTCCTGGTTCGCCTTCCGCGCGCGCTCGAGCGCCGGAATGATGTCCGCCGGCTTCGTGACCCGCTCGGCCTGGCCGCCCATCGCGCGCCCGAGGTCGGCATAGTTGCCGCCGATGTCGCGCGCCCGGTACCGATCGTGCGAGACGACGAGCGCGTGGCGCTCGATCGCCATGGCGGAGTTGTTGAGCACGATCGTCGTGATCGGGATGGAGCAGCGCACGGCGGTCTCGAAATCGAGCCCGGTCATGCCGAACGCGGCGTCGCCCATGAAGTTCACGCAGAACTTGTCGGGGGCCGCGAGCTTGGCGCCCATGATCAGGCCGAGTCCGGTGCCGAGCGCGTGGGATTTGCCCCAGCCCATGTAGCCGCGCGGGGCCGCGGCGCGGTAGAACGGCACGAGCTGATTGCGCGGGCTGCCCGAATCGTGGGTGACGATCGCGTCGCGCGATTCGATCGCCTGCATGAAGTCCCAGATCACGCGATACGGCGTGATCGGGACCTCGTTCGAGGTGAGCTTGGGCATCCACTCGGCGAGCCACGTCTCCCGCGCCTGTCGGACCTCGCCGGCGGCGCCGCCGTCGCGGGAGCGGCCGCGCAGCAGGTCCCGGGCCGCGTCGACGAGCTGACGCAGGACCGCCTTGGCGTCGCCGAGGATCGGATGGTCGGTGGCGTAGTTCTTGTTGAGATCGCGCTCGTCGTTGGTCGCGTGGATGATGGTCTTGCCCGCCGGAATGTTCGAGGCCATGCCGTGCTTGGTGAAGCTGCAGCCGATGCCCAGCACCACGTCGGCGCGTGACAGGAAGTGGTACGACGGCCCGGACATGACGCCGCCGCCGGCGGTCCCGAGCGCCAGCGGATGGTCCTCCGGGAACGCGCTCTTGCCCTCGAGCGTGGTCATGACCGGAATCTGGAGCAGCTCGGCGAGCTCGAGCAGCTCTGGGCAGGCTTCGGCGTACATCACGCCCTGCCCGGCGTGGATCACGGGCGCCTTCGCCTGCAGCAGCACGCGCGTGGCGGCCTCGATGTCCCGGGCGTTGCCCGCGGGGCTGGTGGCTTTCACCGGCCGATATTGGAGCGCGATCTGATCGGCGACGTCGGCGACCGCGACGTCCGCCGGGATCTCGACCATGACCGGGCCGGGGCGTCCCATCCGCAACAGGTTGAACGCCCGGCGCATGACCTCGCCGAGCTCTCCGGGCTGGTTGAGGGTCTCGACCCACTTCGTGACCGAGGCGTAGGTGCGCGCCGAGCTGAAGAGCGGAAACACCTGCGCGCGGTCGCGCTGGTGGCCCAGCGGCAGCACCAGGATCGGGACCGAATCGGAGTACGCGGTGGCGACGCCGGGGAACGCGTTCTCCGCGCCAGGCCCGTACTGCATCGCGAACACGCCGAGCCGCCGGCCGTTCGTCGTCCGGCTGAAGCCGTCGGCGATGCCGACCCCCACGCGCTCCTGGCGGCAGAGCACCGGGCGGATCCCGGCGGCGGCCGCCGCGTCGATCACGGGGGTCGTCGGATATGTGCTGAGAAATTCCACGCCTTCGCGCTTCATGATCTCGGCGAGCGCGTCGACCACCTTCATCTCTGGCTCCTTTTGGAGACGGGGCTCCGCCCCCTCTCGACTCCCCTGCGAGCACGCGGGGTGTCGGCTACGGTCCGAGCCCCATGGCTTGACGGCCGAATTGTTCGGCGACGAGGTCCCAGCTGAGCGCCGCGTGGTGCGACGCGCCGTGAGCGTCGCGGTGGCAGCGCTGGATCGGCTCCGCGTCGAGGACGGCACGGGCGCCGCTGCCCTCGAACAGGCGGTCGACGGCGCGGACACACAGCCGCGCGATGTAGGCCTTGTCGCGCCGGTAGCGGGTGCGATCGAGCTCGGAGAAGCCCTCCGCGCGTGCCGCTCGGTCGAGGATCTCGCAGATGTCCTGGCGGTGGAGCGCGCGCGCCGCGTCGACCTCGGCGCCGGCCTCGGCCAGCCTGAGCTGCAGGGCCACCGAATCCGCGGAGCGGCCGTGCCCCGACATGCGCTGAGCGCGCGCCACGAACTCGTCGACCGCGCCCTGGGCGATACCGATGAGGGGCGCGGCCAGGTCCCATCCGGCCAGACACCGGAGCGGCGCGCGGTAGCTCAAGCGTCCGTGCAGTTCCCAGCCGGTCATGTCCTCGACGCCGCACCGTTCGGGATCGACGACCCGGTGCGAGGGCACAAAGGCGTCCTTGATCACGATGTCCTTGCTGCCGCTCCCGCGCATGCCCGAGGCGAACCACGTGTCGACGATCTGGTAGTCCGAGCGCGGGAGTAGGAGCCACCGGGGCTCGGTGGGGCGCGCGCCCGGCACCGCCACCATCACCCACGCGGCCGCGTCGCAGCCGCTCGAGAACCCCCAGCGGCCCGACACCCTGAACCCGCCGTTCGCGGGCTCGATTCGGCCGCCGGCCGGGTTCAGGCCGCTGGAGAAGAGCGTGTCCGGACCGGTCGCGAAGAACTCCTCCTGGCATCGCTCCGGAAAGTGGCCGAGCCACCAGTTGTGCGCCGTCCAGAGCGAGTAGCACCACGCCGTCGAGCCGCAGCCGCGGCCGAGCTCGAACCCCACCTCGAACGCCGTGTCGACCTCGACGTCGTGGCCGCCGTAGCGGCGTGGATTGCCGATCCGGATGAGGCCGGAGGCGAGCAGATCCCGAACGCTTTCTGGGAGCACTTGTCGCAGCTCTTCCGTGCGCGCCGCGCGCTCCTTGAGCACCGGGACGAGCGCCTTGGCCCGACGAAGCAGCTCGTCCCGGGTCGGGGACGCGTGGTCGATCCCTGCGGAGGCGAGCTTTCCTGGGCTCACGGCGCCCCCATGCTACGCCGGACCGAGCGTCAGAGCGAGACCGGATCAGGAGGCCGAGACGGGATCGACTCGTCGCGCCCCGCTCAGAAGGCGAGCCCCAGCGCCCCGGCCAGGAACCGCATCAGTGGCGTCGCGCGGCGGCAGGCCGTCACGAAACGAGCCGGAAAGTCGGGCGCGCAGGCCTGGCGCTCGGTGAACTCGGCGCCGGCCGTGAAGGAGAGGCGCTTGAGGTCCTCGATGAGCGGATGGTCCGGGTCGAACCCGCGCGGCGGCCGCGTCAGGGTCGCCTCGTCGTGCGAGAGGCCCGCGCGCCTGGCCTGCTTCCACCCGCGCGGATTCCTGACGATCGCCTCGCGGATCGCGCGGAGCCCGTCGGCGCCCGGATGCCAGAGGCCCGCGCCCATGAACACCGAGCCGGGCTCCAGGTGCAGATAGTAGCCGGGCGCGTCGAAATCCCTGGGGGCCTTCAGACCGAAGTGGATGCCGACGTTGGTCTTGTACGGGGTCTTGTCGCGGCTGAATCGCGTGTCCCGATAGATCCGCATCAGCGAGCCGCCCGACGGCCGCGGGTCCACCGAGATGTGACGGCTGATCCGCGCGAGCCCGGGCGCGAGGGAGGCGACGAGCGCCAGCATCGGATCGCGCACTTCGGCCAGGTACCGGTCCTTGTTTTCGTTGAACCATTCGCGGTCGTTGTGGCGCCGGAGCTCGGCGAGAAAGGCGAAGACGTCGCGGGAGACGCGTGTCATGGCCCGATCAGATCGCGCGGTGCAGGCCGCCGCTCAGCTCGAGGTCCATCGCGGTCTCCGGCGAAGCTCCCGCAGGCTGCCGACGATGCCCTTGGGCAGGAAGATGATGAACAGGACCAGCAGCACGCCGTACACGAGATTGTCCCAGCCGACCGCGCGGGTGCCGAACCCGATGCGCAAGATCTCGGCGAGCAGGATCGTGATCACGGCGCCGATCGTCGGACCGAGCGAGACGTAGATGCCGCCGACGACCACGGCGAAGACCATCTGCAGCGAGACCGCGATGCCGCTGACGGTGTCGGGCGAGATGAACATCTGGTACTGGCAGTAGAGCGCGCCCGCCAGCGCGGTCATCGTGGCGCTCAGCACGGTGATCTTGAGCTTCTCGGCGGTCACGTGCACGCCGGTCGCGGCCGCGGCGTCCTCGTCCTCGGAGATCGCCTCGAGCGCGTAGCGGAGCATGCTCCGGTCGACGCGGTTCCAGACGTAGAGGCCGACGGCCCACACCGCCAGGGCGATCAGGTACCACGTCGTCTTGTCGCTGAACTGGAACGCCCACAGGGAGCTGCCGCCCTGATAACGCTCCGGCGTGTAGCCGAGGGAGCCGCCGGTGTAGTCGCGCGTCGCGGTGATCACCTGCAGCACGATCCCCGACAGCGCCAGGGTGACCAGCGCGAAGTAGTGGCCGGTGATCCGGAACCGGAAGCACGGATACGCGACCAGCGCCGCCAGCGCCGCGCTGGCGACGACCGCCAGCGGAACGCCGAGCCAGGGGCTCACGTGGCCGTAGTTCCACGCGAGCGCCGTGACGTAGGCGCCCACGCCCATGAAGCCGCCGTGGCCGAGCGAGACCAGGCCGAAGCGACCCATCACCGACCACGAGGTGTACGCGAACGACCAGATCAAGATGATGATCAGGATGTGGAGCGGGTACGGCTGGCGATAGACGAACGGCAGCGCGAGCAGAACGGCGCCGCCGACCCACGGCAGATAGGCGGTCACGAGCGCCGGGCCATCAGCCCCTCGGGCCGCACGAACATCATCACGATAAAGAAGGCGAAGGCGAACACGTAGCCCCACTCGAGGTCGAGGTAGAGCCCGCCGACCGAGATGATCTCGGCGAAGACGAACGCGGCGACGAAGCCGCCGCCGAAGTTGCCGAGGCTTCCCAGCACGCAGATCAGGAACGTGATCGGCCCGAACGTGAGCCCCACGAACGGATGCACGTCGTACTGCAGCACCAGCAGGCACGCGGCGAGGCCGGCCAGCGCGCCGCCGAGCCCCGACGTGATCAGGTAGATCCGCCGCGTATCCACGCCCATGAGCGGCATGATCTGCCGGTCCTGCGCGATCGCGCGGATCGCCGTGCCGGTGTAGGTGCGGGTCAGCAAGAGGTACACCAGCACCATCGCGATCAGCGCGGCGCCGAAGGCCAGCAGGCGCGAGTAGCTGACGAACATGCCCGCCACCTTCAGCACCGGCAGGCGCAGCCCGAGGTTCTTGAACTCGATGCCGAACAGCACCGTCGCCGCGGACTGCAGGAAGAAGAGGACGCCGCCGGTGGCCAGGAGCTGGTTGATCGGCGCCGCGCCGAGGAGCGGGGCGATGACCAGGGTGTGCAGCACGAGCCCGAGCAGACCGACGCCGACGATGCAGACCGCCGCGGCCAGCACGATCGGCGCGTGATAGATCGTGTAGAGGAAGTACATCGCGTACATCCCCAGCATGATGAGCTCGGCGTAGCAGATCCAGACGACGTCGATGACCCCGAAGACCAGGTTGAGGCCGAGCGAGAGCAGCGCGAGGACGCCCCCCAGCAGGAGGCCGTTGATCACCGCCTCGAGCAGGAAGATGTCGAAGATCCCCAGGGCGCGGCCTCCTCAGACTCCGAGGTACGCTTCGCGGATGCTGTCGCTCGCCAGGAGCTCGGCGGCTCGCCCCGCGGTGTGGATGCGTCCGGTCTTGAGCAGGTACGCGCGATCGACCACGCGCAGCACCTGCTGCACGTTCTGCTCGACGATCAGCACGGTGAGGCCGCTCGAGCGAATGCGATGGACCAGCTCGAACACCTGCTCGACGAGGACCGGCGCCAGCCCCGCGGACGGCTCGTCGAGCAGGAGCAGCTTCGGCTCGGACATGAGGGCCCGACCGATCGCGCACATCTGCTGCTCGCCGCCCGACATGCTGCCGGCCAGCTGACGGCGGCGCTCGCGCAGGCGCGGAAACAGCTCGTACACGACCTCGAGCTGGCGGCGGAACTTCGGCCGCGCGGACGGTACGAAGCCGCCCATCCTCAAATTCTCCTCGACCGTCATGCGCGGGAAGAGGCGACGGCTCTCCGGCACGTGGGCGACCCCGAGCTCCACGATCCGGTGCGCCGGCGTGGCCGCGAGGTCGACGTCTTCCAGCACGACCAACCCGGAGGTCGGCCGGATCAGGCCCGAGACGACCCGCATCAGGGTCGTCTTGCCGGCGCCGTTCGGGCCAATCACGCCGACCGCCTCGCCGCGATGGACCTCGAGCGACACGTCGAACAGCGCCTGGAAGGTGCCGTATCCGGCGCGGACGGTTTTCAGCTCGAGCATGAGCGCGGCCCGCCGGCTCAGGCGCGGGGGGCCGCCGCGGCCGCCGACACCGCCGCCGCCCGGGTGCCGAGATAGACCTCGACGACCCGCGGGTCGCTCGCGACCCGCGCGGGGAGCCCCTCGGCGATCTTCTCGCCGTGATCGAGCACCATCACGCGATCCACCACGCGCATCAGCACGCCCATGATGTGCTCGACCCAGATGATCGTGACGCCGAGGTCCCGGCAGATCCGGCGCAGCAGCTCGGCGGCCTGATCCATCTCGTGCTCGTCCAGACCGCTGAGGCTTTCGTCGGCGAGCAGGAGCTTCGGCCCGGTGGCGAGCGCCTTGGCGAGCTCGAGCTTCTTGAGCGCGGCTGCCCCGAGCCCGTCCACTGTGGTCACGCGATCGGTCGGCAGCCCGACCAGGCCGAGCGCGCGCTCCGCCGCCTCGAAGGCCTTCGCGCGCGAGTGCCGCCCCTGGCCGAAGAACCCGGCGAGCACCACGTTGTCCAGGAGCGAGAGCCGCCGGAACGGACGCGGGATCTGAAAGGTGCGGCCGATGCCGAGATTGATGATCCGGTACGGCGGCTGCCCGGCGAGCTCGCGGCCCTCGAACTTGATCGAGCCGGCGTTCGGCACGAGCGTGCCCGAGAGCATGTTGAAGATCGTGCTCTTGCCCGAGCCGTTCGGGCCGATCAGGCCGACGATCTCGCCCTTCTCGACCCCGAACGACACGCCGTTGACGGCGGTGAAGCCGCCGAAACGCTTGGTGAGGCCCTGGACGGCTAGCAAGTCGCTAGGACGCGAGGCTCACTGCGCCGCGTACGGTGACGAGCCCGGCAGCGGCAGCACCGGCTCGC
>Ga0134088_10000354_pt1 | contig 14953 bp, 7 predicted proteins | sample 15_taG_3_FD_94461 | JGI IMG/M metagenome (GOLD analysis project Ga0134088, IMG submission 94461) | Grasslands soil microbial communities from the Angelo Coastal Reserve, California, USA - 15_D_Rain_20cm_5_09182015 | ecosystem: Environmental > Terrestrial > Soil > Grasslands ...
CGGCCGCCTTGTCCGGCTTGTTGCCCGGCGCCTTGGAGTAGACGTTGTAGAGCCGATCGAGCGCCATCGCCGCCTGCTCCGCTGCGCGGACCCCGGCGGCGGCGATGGCGTCGGCGTCCCCCGTGAGGCTCTGCATGAGCTTCTGGGTGCCGGCCTGGTCCCAGTCGCGGCCGGCCAGTCGCGGCGCCTCCTGGCTCATCGCCGCCGCGATCTTTGTCGCGCCCGCGGTGACGCCGGCGCGGTCGTTCTTCATCACGAGATCGACGAGGGCGGCCACGTCCTGCCCGAGCGTCTTTGCCGCCTCCGGAGCCAGCACGTGCTTGACGACCGCCGCGTGTCCCTGAACCTTGCGCAGAGCGTCGTCGAGCAGCTTCGCCGAGACGCCGCCCTTGGCGCGGCTGGCCAGCTGCTTGGCGGCCTCGCGCAGCAGGATCGCCTGCCCGGTGGCCCAGACCTTCGTGTCGGCCCAGGTCCCCTTGTCCCGCCAGTGCGGCGGCATGTTGGCGCTGAACGTGGCCAGCTCGAAGGCCAGGAGATCGGGGTGGCCGGCCGCCACCAGCTCCTGATCGATGCTCAGGTGGCAGGACACGCACTTCTCCGAGCGCAGGAGGAAGCTCTTGGTGTCGTACATCCCGAGCTTCACCGATTGCTCGTGGGTCCAGCCCTTCTCGGCGTGCGCCTCCAGCCACTTTTCCGCCGGGCCATGGCAGGCATCGCAGAACACGCCGTCGGTGATGTCGAACTTCGGCCCGCGTACCGCGGCCGGCACGTTCACGGCATGGCACGTCAGGCAGCGCTCGCTCGCCTCCGCCTTGGTGAGCTTCAGCTCGCGGGCAATCTTGGAGGGGCTCACGCCCGACTTCAGCTTTTCGTTGGTGAGCGTCGCGTAGGCCTTGGCGTGCTGGTCCTTCTGGGCCCACACGATGTTCTCGTTGAGCTTCGGATAGTCGGGCTTCGGCTTCGTGCTCCCGTGGCAGTTGGAGGCGGCGCACGAGGCGGCGCCCGTGTACTTCAGCTCGGTGGGCGCCTGCGCGTGGGCGCGCGGCGTGGTCGTCACGCTGCCCGGCCGCACGCCGGACAGCAGACATCCCAGGATCAGCACCGCGAGCGCGGCATACGCTCCCCGACGCAGCATGACTCCACCTCTTCTCATTCACGGCCTCCTCGGCGCAGCCGCGGTGGCGGCGCCTGCTCCTGCGGCTCTTCCTTCTTCGGCGCCGGCGCCCTCGGGGGCGACGGAGGCTCGTCGCTGACGGTGTAGACGCGGCCGTCCCGCAGATAGAGCCGCTCCATCTCCGCCCGGTTGAAGGGCCGGGAGCCGAGGCGGTTGAACACGGCGATCTGATTGCCCGCCTCGTCGACCGCGCGGTCACGGTCCGTGCCCTTCGAGACCGCCAGCGCGGGGCCGCGCGTCTTCGCGGTGGCGATGAGCCGCGGCTTCGGCCGCGGGCTGAACCCGAGATAGGTGGGCGTCTCGCTCGGTGACGTGAGCTGAAGCACGCGGAGTCCGTTCCGGCCGTCGGCGACGTAGGCGAACAGGCTGGCGTTGGTCATGCCCACCTTCACGTCGTGCACGTCGTCGAGCGCGCCGCCCGCGTCGTAGACCTGGTCCACCACCGGCTTCTCCGGACGCTCGATGTCGACGATGACCAGCCCCTGCCGGCCGGCCGCCACGTAGGCGTGGGTACGCACGAGATAGAGCCCGCGCGCGTCGGCCAGCCGCAGGGCGGCATCCGGCACCGGTCGCGGACGATCGGGCGAGGTGACGTCGACGACTTTCAGACCCTCGGCGTCGGTGACGAAGGCGTAGCGGAACTGCACGGCCACCGCGCGCCCGCCGACGATGTGGGGCGAGCCCACGGTGGCGACCACCTTCGGCTTCAGCGGATCGTCGAGGCTCACGATCACGAGGCCGCGGTCGGCCAGGATGTAGGCATGGGTGCCGGCGACCGTCAGATTGACGGCGCCGTTCAGGATGCCGCCCGGGTTGAAGGCGAGGGCCCGCTCCAGAAAGTTGTTCGCCGGATCGCCGTCGAGCAGGGTCGCGACGCCCGCCCGATGCGGGCTGTCCGCGGGGTTGCCGATCACGACCAGGCCCTCGAACCGGTCCGTCACATACAGGTAGGCGTACAGGGGGTGGATGCGCTGCTCCTGGTTCTCGGGCCGCTGCGTCCGCGTCGGGTCGACGGCGAGCGTCGTCGGCGAGGCCACGGCGGTGGCGAACCGCGTCTTCACGTAGAGCCGCTGTCCCAGCGGCGAGACGGGCGCCGTGACCAGGCGCTCGGAGAATCCCTTTTGATCGATCTGGGCGACATCGTAGGCGCGGAACCCTCCGGGGCCGTTGGCGGTGTAGAGGTATTCCCCGCGGAGCTGGATGCTCAGCACCTCGTCGCGGCCAAAGACGTCCAGCACGTCCCGCCCGCGGTGGTGCAGCGCCTCGCCCAAACGCCGCCCGCGATGCTCGTGCTGCGCATAGTTCGTGGGATACGCCAGCCGGTGGAGCTCGCTTCCGAGCACGGCCTGCGGCTCGTCGCGCTCGGTGACGGCGATCGCTTCGAGCCCCCGCGTCCCCTCGGCCACGTAGATGTACCGGCCGAGGAAGTTATAGAAGTTCGTCCCCAGCATCAAGACCTGCGCCATCCACGCGTTGTTGTCGTTGCGGGCCGAGACGTGGCAGTCGGTGCAGGACTTCGTCTCGGTGGCCCGCACGGTGTGCGGCACGAACGTGCTGAAGGCGTGACCGGCGAAGCCCTCGGCGGAGACCGTCTGCTGCTGTGAGTAGACCCACTCGCGGTTCTGATTCTGCGAGCCGACGAGCACCGCGCACGAGGAGCGCGCCGGGGAGACTCGATGCTTCATGACGGTCGGATCGATGGCCAGCATGAAGACGTCGTCGCGGATCGTCTGGAAGTTGTACGAGGTCCAGTTGCGCTGCGTGTCGCCCTCGAAGTGGAGCATCGGCTTGCGACGGTTGGCTCGCATCGGCAGGTGGCAGCCGAAGCAGCTGGTGACCCAGGATGTGTGGCAGCTCTGACACGTCATGCGCGCGTCGGCGTGCGCGAGCTCACGGGCCTCGCCGTCCGTGGAAACGGCGGTGCCCCAGGCCGCACCGTCGCGGCGGAGCGTCTTGGCGAGGCGGGACTTCGCACTGCGCTCGGGATTGGCCCGTGCCCACGGCGAGGCGGGATCGATCGTGTCCGCCACCTGCGTCACCGTCCACTGCAGGCCTTCGGTGACCATCGACCGCTGGGTCAGCGCCTCGCCGAGCCACTGGAACCGGCGCTGGCCGAACGGCGTGCGCAGGGACGACAGATCCGTCCCGCCGGCGGGCGCGGCGGGCCCCGACGTCTTGAGGGTCGCCCGCTGCTGGATCGTGCCGTGACACGTCGTGCAGGTGATCTCGATGGCCGCGCGCGTCTCGCCGTACAGCTTGCCGTTGCCGTGCACGTCCTGCTTGAAATGACAGTCGACGCAGTGCATCCCCTTCTCGAGGTGGATGTCGCGCAGGTGCACGGCCTTCTTGAATCGCTCGGGGTCGTCCGGCTGCACCGCGGCGCCGGCGCCGTCGAGCAGCTGCCCTTTGCGGTCCTGCTTGAAGACGGCGCGGAAGACCCAGCCGTGGCCGTGGAAGTCGGCGAACTGCGTCCGCGTGAGCTTGGGATTCAGCTCCGTGACGTTGGCGAGGAATTCGGGATCGGACCATCGGCCTCGCACGGCCGCTCCGTCGGGGTTCGACCGCTCGATGGTGTCGATCTGCTCCGCCGTGAGCCTGGGCTCCTCGCCCGGATACATCAGCGTGCCATCGGTCTCGTTGTCCCACCACGTGTAGCCGAGAAAGCTGTTCGTGACGGTGGTGCCCGGATGGTGGTGGCACACGACGCACTGGCTCGAGGGGATCGACGTCGTCAGCACGTGCTTGATGGGATGGCCCGACTCGTTCCGTGCGATCGTCGGATCGGCGGTGGCGCTCCGTCCGCGGTTGCCGTACTGCGCGTAGGCGGCGGAATGCACCGGCGACCGGTCGTTCGCGTAGATGACGTGACATCCCGTGCAGCCGCTCGAGCGGTAGTCGCCGGGATGATCGTTGGTGCCCGGGAACGACAGGGCCGGATCGAACAGCCGGGTGCGCTGCAGATTCAGCCACACGGGGTCGATGCGGTTCAGCGTGCCGAGCCCCCGCGCGCTCAGACGGTTGGCGGGCCGGCCCGGCGCCTCGTCGACGTTCGGCACCCCGAGCTCGAGCGGCCGCTGCTGGCCGCGCTCGAAGATGCGCAGCACGTTGCTCGGCTGCCCGATCTCGAAGCGCGGCAGCGGCTCGAGCCAGGGCAGCACGCCGTTGCCGACGGTCTCCGCGAGCGTCGGCGGCGGCGTCGTGTAGAGCCGGCGCGGCTCGCCGCTCTCCGTGTAGCTCTCGCCGAAGAGGGGGCGCTTCAGCGGGAAGCTCCCGTTGTTGTAGAGGGCCGCCGCCCAGAGCATGGGCCCGGTGGTCATCATGCTCTTCTCGACCTGCGCCACCTCGGCCGCGTGGCAGCGGCTCTGGCCGCACGCCAACCGCGCCGCTCGCAGGTCGCCGGGGTTGACGAAGCGGACGTAGTCGGCGCTCTCCCGAGCGAGGCGGACGTACGCGCGCGGGTTGGCGGCGCTCTTCGCGAGCTCGGCGAGGCGCGGCTGGACGTGCGCCTTCTTCTTGACGTCGTCGTAGGCGGTCGACCCGGGCTGCGTCGCGGCCGCACGGGCGACATCGCCGCGCCCGCCGTGGCAGTCCACGCACGCGAGCTTCACCGTGGTGGCCGTGTGCATGGTGGGAGCGTCGGTCGCCGTGTGACAGGTCACGCAGCCGACGTTCTTCCGGTCGACGTCCGCCTGACTCTGCCGACTCAGGTCGGGCCCCTCCGACGTCGCGGGTTCCGGCGCTGGGGAGGGCACGGGCGGCACCTCGGGCGTCTCGGACGGCCGCCGGATCCGCTGCGCGAGCTCGCCGGAGCCGGCGAGCGCGAGGGTCGACAGCGTGGCGGCGGCGACCACCGCCACCCCCGCGAAGGAGCGCCACAGCCTTCGTCTGGACGACGCGCTCATGCGTGGTGGATCTTGCTCAGAACGTGAAGGTCATGGAGAGAAAGGCCGAGTACAGCAGGTCGTAGGGGAATCCGGTGGTCTTCTCGAGCCCCCGGGCCGTGAACGTGAACGTCTCGTTCGTGTACACGTCGCGCAGACCGCCGAGCGCCTGGAGCACGCCCACCCCGCCCGTGATCACCACGTTGTCGATCAGGAACGGCCGCCAGCGGAGACCGAGGCTGTAGTCGATGCCGATGTCCTCCCGGATGTTCGGCTGAAAGAGCAGGCGCTCGAGGACCGCGGTGTGATGGAAGCGCAGATAGTTCACGTTCAGGATCGCCTTGAGCTTCGGCGTGAGCTCGACGTCGGCACCCACGTTGAACAGGAAGAGGCCGGGATTGACGAAGTTGGGCTGGCCCTCGATCTTGCTGCTGCGGAGGCTGGGGACGAGGCTGTTGCGGCCCACCAGCTCGAGCCCGGTGCCGGTGAGAGGCAGCCCCTGGCGCACCCAGTAGCTGAAGCCGCCGCCGGCGAAATTCGGATTGTCGAAGATCGTGTCGAACCCCCGCGCGACGCGGTCGGCGGGCTTCGAGTCGCCGGAGGCCCAGAAGAAGGAGGCGCGCGGCCGGAGCCAGTCCAGGTCCGTGGACACTTCGAGCGCCGCCATCTGGGCGCTGATGTCCTGGGCCCGATCATTGATCGGATTGCGGTTCTCGCGCCCCACGACCTGGTAGAACGCGTGCGTCACGTTGATGGGACCGATGTGGCCGTCGCCGTTCCACCCGAGCCAGACCGCATCCACGACCTTTCGGGCGAGCGTGCCCACCGGGGCGGGTCGGATCAGGAACCCGTTGGTGTCGAAGTGCTTGTCGCCGCTGTCGTTGAGGACGTGCAGGTTGAACATCAGGGTGTAGCCCGGCGTGAGGAAGTCCTGAACGAAGAAGTTGACGATGCCGAGGTGCTGCGAGCGCGTGTCGAGCAGCCGGTTCAGTCCGCTGTTCGTGTCCTTCTCCAGGGGACGAAAGTAGACGGCGTTGTACTGATACCGATTCGACCCGAGGTTGCCGAACAGGCGGAAGCCGAGCTGGTCGTCGCTGAAGATGAAGCTGCGAAAGTCGCTGGTGAAGGGCTGGATCCCCGCGCGGGCGGAAATGAAGTCGTAGTGCGGGCTGAGATCGCCGAGGTGGTACTCGACGAACAGCTCCTGGAGGCTCTTGAAGCTGTCGAAGCGCGTGGTGCCCTCGCGCACGTCGACGTTTACGATGCCCGTCTCCCGGACGTCGAGGTAGTTCAGGTTGAACACGGGCGTCACGCGGATTTCAAAGTCCCGCGGCTTGAAGGCCGTGTCGCCCTTGAAGAAACTGAACGACAGGATGAAGTTCTGGTTGACGAAGATCTGATCGCCGGTGCCGAAGAACTCCGCTTTTCCGGGCTCGGCCGCGCTGGCGTTGCTCGGCAGCGGGATCCGCCGCAGCTCCAGCAGGCTGTCGCTGATGGCCGACACGCTCAGGAAGTAGCGCTGTCCGAAGATCGGATAATCGCCCTTGAGGACGTTCTGGTTGTACGGATCCCACCAGCGCCCTCGCACGTATGGCGCCTCCAGCGGCCGCTCGTAGCGGTTCCAATCGGGGAATCCCAGGCGCCAGCGGTCGAGGATCGGCACGAAGTCGGGGCTGGTCTGGATCGGAACCGGCCGACTGGAGCTCGGACCGGTGAAGCCGGGTGGCTTGTCCTCGGACTTCGGCGGAGCCGGTGGCGGCGTCGTCGTGGGCGGCGGCTGCGGTGGGGGCGGCGTCTCTTCCGGCGAATCGGGCTCGGGACGCCGCGGGCGCTGGGCCAGGAGCACGGGCGCTGGCGTCGCCCACGCGGGCGCGGTCACCGTCGGCTGGCCGGAGACGGCGGGAAGCGCGGCCAGGGCCACGACAATCAGCGCGACCATTCCTCGGTCCCCTGTCCTGTGCGGCGGTGCGGTGCCCAACCCGGTGCCGTGAGGCCGCAATCCTATCCCGAGTTCGCGGACCGGTAAAGGTTATCGGCCGTCCGGCCGCCCCGCCTGTGGGCAGTCGTTGACATGGCCCGGTCACCAAGCGTAGGTTTCGCGCACCGAATTCGAAATCTGCCGGTGAGGGCCATGTCCGAGAGAGCGATGCTGATCGACGAGCTTCGCGCGATCCAGCGGGAGCACGGGTACCTTCCCGCCGCCGCCCTCCGGGCCCTCTCCGAGCGCGCGCGAATTCCGCTCTACGACGTCCACGGAGTGGCGAGCTTCTATCCGCACTTCCGGCTCACGGCGCCACCCGCGGTCGACGTGCGCGTCTGCGCCGACATGTCGTGCCATCTCCGCGGCGCCGACGAGCTCAGCCGCTCGCTGGAAGCCCACCTCGCCGGCCGCGAGCTCTCCGGCGTCGTCGTGCGCCCGGTGTCGTGTCTCGGACAGTGCGATCGTGCGCCGGCCGGCTCCATCAACGACGTCATCGTCCCGGGGCTGACGCCGGCCCGGCTGACGGATCTGGTCGGCGCGGCGGCGGCGGGCGCCGCGCTGCCGCATATGGAGAGCACGCGCGCTTCCACCCCGCTCGGGATCCACCCCTACGCGGCGGGCGTCCACTACGCGGCGCTGCACGGCCTCCTGGCCAGTCGCGACATCGAAGGCGTGCTCACCACCCTCAAGGCCAGCGAGCTTCGCGGGCTCGGGGGCGCGGGCTTTCCGACCGGGGTCAAGTGGGAGATCGTCCGGGCCGCCCCGGGCCCGGAGAAGTACGTCGTCTGCAACGCGGACGAGAGCGAGCCGGGTACGATCAAGGACCGCTTCCTCATGGAGCACGCTCCCCACCTCGTGCTCGAGGGCATGATCCTGGCGGGCATGGTGACGGGCGCCCGCACCGGGATCATCTACATCCGCCACGAGTACGAAGCCCAGGCGGCGGTGCTGCAGCGCGAGATCGACGACTGCCGACGGCGCGGCCTCCTCGGTGCCGGCGCGCGCGGCGGTCGCGTGCCCTTCGACGTGAGCCTCTTCGTCAGCCCCGGCGGCTACATCTGCGGCGAGGAATCGGCGCTGCTGGAGGCGCTCGAGGGCAAGCGCGCGGAGCCGCGCAACAAGCCGCCGTTCCCGGGCACGCACGGGCTCTGGCAAAAGCCCACGGTCATCAACAACGTGGAGACGTTCGCCCTGGTGCCGCTGATCCTGACGACCGGCGCCGAGGCGTTCAAACGTCTGGGGCGGGGCGGCGCGGCGGGCCCGAAGTTCGTGGGCGTGAGCGGTCACGTCGAGCGCCCGGGCGTGTACGAGATCGCGATGGGCACCCGGGCGCGTGAGGTGATCGTCGAGCGCGCCGGCGGCGTGCTCGATGGACGGGCCCTCAAGGCGTTCGCCCCGTCGGGTGCGTCGTCGGGCTATCTCCCCGCGTCGATGGTCGACGTGCCGCTGGACTTCAAATCGCTCCAGCAGGCGGGGTCGATGCTGGGGTCCGGGGCCATCGTCGTCTGCGCCGACGGCACCTGCATGCTCGACATGGCGCTCAATGCCGTGCGGTTTTTCAAGAATGAGTCGTGCGGCAAGTGCGTGCCCTGCCGTGTCGGCTCGGCGAAGCTCGTCGACATCCTGAGCGAGATCGCTCACGGCCGCGGCCACGCCGAGCACCTCGAGACGATCGACCAGCTGTCGGAGGCGATGGCCCTCACGTCCATCTGTGGCCTGGGCCAGGTGGCTCCGGCGCCCATCAAGTCGGTCATCACGCACTTCCCCGAGGAGATCGAGGTACACGTCGCCCGGCAGCGATGTCCGTCCGGCGTGTGCCCGATGGCGTGAGCATGAGCGTGGTCAATCTCTCCATCGATGGGACGCCGGTCGAGGTCGCCGCAGGGACGACCGTGTTCGACGCCGCTCGGAGCATCGGCGTCGACATCCCGACCCTCTGTCACGCCCAGCACCAGGGACCGGTCGGCGTCTGTCGCGTGTGCACGGTCGAGGTGACCGGCGGTCGCGTGCTCGCCGCCTCCTGCGTGAGGACCGTCGAGCCGGGCATGGACGTGCGCACGAACACCGAGCGCGTGCAGCGGGCCCGACGCATGCTCTACGAGCTGCTGCTGGCCGACCATCCCAGTCCCTGCCTGCGGCAAACGGCCACGGGGGACTGTGAGCTGGAGGATCAGGCGCGTCGCGCCGGACTGCAGACGTCGCGATTCACGCCGCGGCTCAGCGCCCGGGGCATCGACGACTCGTCGCCGATCATCAAGGTGGACCATTCCGCCTGCATCCTGTGCGACCGGTGCATCCGCGCCTGCAGCGAGGTCAAGCAGAACTTCGTCATCGGCCGGATGGGCAAAGGGTCGGGGGCGGCCATCGCGTTCGATGCCGACGTCCCCATGGGGCACTCCACGTGCGTGGGCTGCGGCGAGTGCATGGTCTCGTGTCCGACGGGAGCGCTCACCAACAAGAGCGTGCTCGACGTCCGGCTGCCGCAGGGAGACCTGCTGTCCCCCGAGGAGCTGCTGAGGCTTCCGATCTTCGCGGGCAGCTCGGGAACGTTCCTCGCCCTCAACAAAGGCTCGATCGTCCGGCGGCGCTTCCGGCCGGGCGAGATCATCTGCCGGGAGGGCGAGCACGGGTCCACCGCCTTCTACGTGCTGAGCGGCCAGGTCGAGGTGTCGATCTCCACGCCGATGGCCCACGTGAAGAGTGGCCGCCGGACGGGACGCGTGGGCGTCGCGAACTTCTTGCGCCGGCTCAGCCGGCTCGTGAGCAACAAAGAGGACCAGCGCGAGGAGGAGCCGCGGTTCATCCCGATCGACGGCCCCGTCGACCTCGACTACGGCAATCCGGTGGCGCGCTTCGGCGCCGGCGAGATCTTCGGCGAGATGACGTGCATGAGCTTCTACCCGCGCTCGGCGACGGTGCGCGCGGTGGAAGAGACGGTCGTCCTCGAGATGCTCCGAAACGTCCTCCACATGCTGCAGAAGAACAAGCGCTTCAAGGCCGACCTCGACCGGCGATACCGGGAACGCGCCCTCGTCACGCATCTCCGCAGCGTGCCCATGTTCGCGGGTCTCACCGACGACTTCCTCGACCACCTCCGCAACCGCGTGGAGCTGGTCCGCTACGAGCCGGGGCAGGTGATTTGCCGGCAGAGCGAGCCGGCCGACAGCTTCTTCCTGGTCCGCATCGGCTTCGTCAAGGTCACGCAGGCGTTCCCCGGCGGCGAGATGGTGCTGCGCTACCTCGCCCGGGGGAGTTACTTCGGGGAGATCGGGCTGCTGGGCGCCGGCGTTCGCACGGCGACCTGCAGCGCGCTCGATCACGTGGAGGTCATCCAGATCCGCGGCGAGGACTTCCACGCGATGCTGGAGCGCTTTCCCGAGATCGGGGCCAAGCTGCAGGAGGTCGCCGCCGGCCTCCTGGCCCAGGACAAGGAGCGTCACCAGCAGGTCAGCACGGTGCCGATCGCGGACTTTCTCACGCAGGGGCTGATGGAGGCGCAGAACCTGCTCCTCATCGATCTCGAGCGCTGCACCCGCTGCGATCTCTGCGTCCGCGCCTGCGCGGACGCGCACGAGGGCGTCACCCGCCTGGTCCGCGACGGCCTGCGCTTCGACAAGTACCTGGTGGCGACGTCGTGCCGCTCGTGCCGCGATCCGCTCTGCATGATCGGCTGCCCGGTGGGCTCGATCCGCCGTCGCGACTCGCTCGAGATCCTCATCGAGGATTGGTGCATCGGCTGCGGCCTGTGCGCCGAGAGCTGTCCCTACGGGAACATCAACATGCACGCCTTCACGGTCGCCGCCGACGACGAGCTGCAGCCGGGCCGCAAGAAGGCCGTCGTCCGCGAGAAGGCGACGACCTGCGATCTGAGTCGGGAGCTCGAGGAACCGGCGTGCGTGTACGCGTGCCCGCACGACGCCGCCATCCGCGTCGAGCCGTTGACGTTCTTCGCCGAGAAGTTCGGCCCCTCGAAGCCGCCCGGCTCCTGACCCCGTTCATGCTCATCGGCGCCGATCACCGCCGCTGGATCGTCGGAACGGTCATCACCGCCCTCCTGGCCCTGGCCGCGTATCTCGTCTACGTCCACCGCGCGCTGCACGGGCCCAGCGGCGGCAGCTGGCCCGGCCTGATCTTCGGCGCGGCGGGCCTCGCGCTCATGCTGTATGCGGGCCTGCTCGGGGCCCGGCGCAAGGTTCCGACCTGGCGCATCGGACGCGCCACGACATGGATGAAAGGGCATCTCTGGCTGGGCCTGCTCAGCTACGTGCTGATCCTGTTCCACAGCGGTTTCCGGTGGGGCGGCCCGCTGACGTTCACGCTCATGGGGCTCTTCACCCTGGTCGTCCTCAGCGGGATCTACGGTGTCGTCCTGCAGCACATCGTGCCGCGAATGATGCTGATGCAGTTGCCGCTCGAGACGGTGTACGAGCAAATCGACTCGATCGTGGCCCAGCTGCGCTCGGAGGCCGACGCGCTGGTGACCGCGGTGGCCGGGCCGTTGCCCGTGGCGGACCCCGTCCGCGCGTCCGAACGGCGCGGGGGCGGCGGGCTCTCACGCGGGCAAGTGCTGGCCCGACCCCTGCTGCGCGCCGCACCGACGTGGACGACGGCGCTGCCGGAGAGCGCCGTGCTCAGGGACGCTTACATGACCGACATCCGACCGTTTCTGGCCCTGAGGCTGCCTCGGACCGGTCGCCTGTTTCCGCCGCGGCTCGGCGAAGCCGTCTTCCTGTACCTGAGAATGGAGCTGCCGGCGGCGCTCGGCGAGGTCGTCGACGACCTGCAGGCCATCTGCGAGGAGCGGCGGCAGCTCGCCGTCCAGGTGCGGCTGCATCACTGGCTGCACGGCTGGCTGCTGGTCCACGTCCCGCTGTCGATGGCCCTGCTGCTGCTCTCGGTCGTTCACGCCATCGTGACCCTCCGGTACTGAGGCGGCCGCGTGATGGAGCCACGCTACAGCACCAAGACGCGCGCCAAGCGCATCGAGCCGGAGTACTTCAAGCGCCTGCATCCCTTCCGCCGCTGGAGGCTCATTCTCTCGATCACCGTCCCGGTGGTGGCGGCGGCGTGGCTCGTGGCGTACGCCGCGCGGGGAGATCAGCGCATCTACACGAGCGGCCCGCTGTCCACCGGGCACGCCATGTTCGGGACGCAGTGCGCGGACTGTCATGGGCCGGGCCGCGCCGCGGCGCCGGGCGGGACTCCGACCTCGGCCTTCTTCGTGCGGGTCAGCGATCGCGCCTGTCTGGCCTGCCACGATGCGCCGGTCCATCACGAGTCGCAGGCGTTCGATCCCCGGTGCGCGAGCTGTCACGTCGAGCACAAGGGGGACGTCGTGCTCGCCGCGCTGCCCGACGCACAGTGCAGCCAATGTCACGCCGATCTGACGCGGATGAGCCGGACGCCGCCGACGGTCGCCCCGCGGGTCCGTGACTTCGGATCCAGCCATCCGGAGTTCGCGGTCGCCATGAAGGAGCAGAACGTCGTGCGCCGCGTGCCTCTGAACCGCGGCGCGGAGCTCAAGGACCTCGCCCAGGTCAAGCTGAACCATCAAAAGCACCTCAAGGTCGGACTCAAGGGGCTCGACGAGCTGCGGACGCTGAAGGGCCCGTTTCGCATCCTCGAAAAGGCGGGAGGGCTCCAGCTCGCCTGCGCCTTCTGTCATCAGCCCGAGGCGTCGCGCGCCTCGATGCAGCCGATCTCGTACATCAAGCACTGTGGGCCGGGCTGCCATCCACTGGACGTCGACGCGCGGCTGCCCGACGTGGTCGCCCCGCACGACACCCCGGAGATCGTCCACGCGTTTCTCCGCACGCTCTTCATCGAGGTGTTCGAGCAGTGCCAGGCGCTCGCGCAACCCGGGCCGGCCGGCGCGGGCGCGGACAAGCTGAAGAAGCAGTGCCAGGACCTCGAGCTCGTCAGGGCGGCATCCGCGTCCGCCGCGCGCGGCGGTCGCCCACCGAGCGAGAGCGCGCCGGAGGCGCCGGCGGATCGACCGCGTGGAGGCCGCCTGGGCCGGTCCGTCGAGGCCGAGCCAGAGACCACGGACCGGCCGCGCGGAGGTCGCCTGGGCCGGCCCGCCGACGCCGAGAAGGAGACGCCGTCGCCGCGGGCCCCGAGCCCATCGGCGCTGGAGTGGGCGTCAGCGCAGCTCCAGGGCGCCGAGCGCGTGATGTTCAAGCAGAAGTGCGAGTTCTGTCACACCCTCAGCTCCGCGCCCGATCGGCTGCCTCGCGTGGCGCCGACCGCGATCCCCGCGAGGTGGCTGCCGCACAGCGTGTTCGATCACGGGGCGCACCGTCCGCTCGCCTGCACCGAGTGCCACAAGGCGACCGCGAGCACGGACACCACGGACGTGCTGCTTCCCTCGATCACCGTGTGCCGGGAGTGTCATCGGCAGGGCGGAGGGGCGAGGGCCGGCTGCGTGGAGTGCCACATCTACCACGACAAGGCGAAGGAGCGCGATCCAAGCGGCCCGTTCGCCGTGCCGCAGCTCACCAAGGGCTCGCGGTCGGCCGGAAGCCCTCCCAGGTAGGCGGCGAGTGCCGGCCATGCGCTACGGGTTCTACCTGCCCACGCGCGGCCGCAGCGCCGAGCCGGACGCGCTCGAGGCGCTGGTCGAGCGCGGCGAGGCGCTCGGCTTCCATTCCACCGTCATCGCCGACCACGTCGTCTTCCCGGTGGCGATCGCGTCGAAGTACCCGTACACGGTGAGCGGCGAATTCCCCGGCGGCGGCGACGCGCTGGAGCAGCTCACGCTCATGTCGTTCGTCGCGGCCAAGAGCACGCGGCTGCGCCTGATCACGAGCGTGATGATCCTGCCGCACCGCAACCCCGTGCTCACCGCCAAGATGCTGGCGACGATCGACGTGCTGTCGAAGGGCCGTGTCACGGTCGGGGTTGGAGTCGGCTGGCTGCGCGAGGAGTTCGCCGCCCTCGGCGCCGCCGACTTCGACCGCCGCGGCGCCGTCAGCGACGAGTACCTGCGCATCTTCAAGACGCTGTGGACGCAGAGTCCGGCGTCGTTCAGCGGCGAGTTCTACCGCTTCGAGAGCATCAAGTGCCTGCCGCAGCCGGTGCAGAAGCCACATCCGCCGATCTGGGTCGGTGGCCACACCCGCGCCGCGCTGCGCCGCGCCGCCCGGCACGGCGACGGCTGGCATCCGGTCGGCGCCAACCCCGCGGCCATGCTCGCGCCGCCGGAGTTCAAGACGCTGCTCGACGAGCTGCGCCGGCTGACCGAGGCCGAGGGCCGCGACCCGCGCGCGCTGACGATCTCCTACAAGGCGCCCCTCTACGACGCGGGCGTGCCCGCCGGCGGCGTGCGGCGCCCGTTCTCGGGCACGACCGATCGAGTGCTGGAGGACATCGCGACCTACGCCGGGCTCGGCGTCAGCGAGCTGATCTTCGACTTTCGGAGCGAGGAGCCGAAGGAGAGCCTCGAGCGCATGGAGCGCTTCGCCGAGCTGATGCGGAAGGCGCGCATCTAGCGGCGATGTGGCGTCGCGGCGGGGGCGCGCGGCGCGGCTGTGTTCGACCACGCAAATCGACAACGCGTCGCGCCTGTCAACGTGCACCGATGTTCAGCCGTGTCCGACGCAATACCCGAAACACGGGTCTCACACAGCCGCGCCGCGCGCCCCCGCCGCGGCCACGCACCCTGAGAGCGAGCACCGCTTGCGACTAGGCATACTTTGCGTAGTGTCGATGACGCTGATCTGTGGCTGCCGGGGATGGACGCACGATAGCGCGGCCCAGGATTTCCTGCGCAGCTCATCCACGCTCCAGCAACTCACGCTGCGACAGTTCCCGCACAAAGAGCAGATCGAGCTTTACCTGGAGGCGATGCATCGAGGGCATCCACCAAACATCGGCTTGGCGCATTCGCTTGCCAAAAACGGTGCGAGTATCCTGCCC
>Ga0134088_10000356_pt1 | contig 14937 bp, 13 predicted proteins | sample 15_taG_3_FD_94461 | JGI IMG/M metagenome (GOLD analysis project Ga0134088, IMG submission 94461) | Grasslands soil microbial communities from the Angelo Coastal Reserve, California, USA - 15_D_Rain_20cm_5_09182015 | ecosystem: Environmental > Terrestrial > Soil > Grasslands ...
GAGGGGGTGTCACAGGGACAGTTGTCTCTTGGGCCTTTCTTAAGCCGGGCGCACTTGCAGCAGTCACGGCTTGTAGTCACCCCATGTGTTTTCAGTTCGCATTGAGTATTCTATGTTGCGGTGATGCATGAGTAATCCGCAAGAATGCACAGCTCAACGCGCCTTTGCGCGGGTTTGACCTATTAAAATCTGTGTTTGAATGAACCCAATGCGTATATAAGCGATCGGGGACCCTTGTGGGTAAGGAACTTGCGGGACATCAAGGTAATTCGGGATCCTAAGGCTATGGATCTCCTTGCCGACCCTACGCGTAGGAAAATAATCGACCTCCTGCGGGCGAAAGAGATGGCTGTCATTCAAATTGCCGAGCATCTTGACAAGACACCCCAGGCAATCTACCACCACATGGGGAAAATGCTCGAGACGGGGCTAATCGAAGTGGCGAAGGAAGAACGAATCGACCATTTCATAGAAACATATTACCGCGCTACGGCGGAATTCTTCATGTTCACTCAAGGCGAGGAGAAGGATGAGGAGGGCGGCAGGCTCCAAGAGGCACGGACGAGAGAGGCGGTCCAAGCACTACCCAGATTGGGCCTCGGACCAGGAATAGACGACAAAACTGTCGCAAAGATAGTCGCTCTAGCCCGGAAAATGGACCAGGCTTGGAAAGGAAAACTGGCACAGGAGGTGTCCGAGAAGGTTGCCGAGATGGAGGACATCGACTACTTCACAAAACAGTTCGTCATTGAATACGCCCAAGTCGCCTCAATGAGCAGCAAGCAGTTCGACGACATGCTACGCCAGCAAAAAGAACTACGTGAATTGCTGGTTACCGGGCTCAAGCGTAAGCCAGAACTCGCGAAACAAAGAGTCCCGTAACTGTCTCTTATCTCCTAACCTCTTCTAGAGGCTGAAGTATCCGCGTTATAGAGAAGAATGACAGGGCTTCAAGAAATGGCGGCATTCTGTGACAGTTCGACGTTAAGTTACGATAATTTCGTTTTCTGCTTCTATTAGACCAGTGGACTTGATGTCCTCGTTGACTATTCTCTTTCCATCAAACCAGATGAGGTCGGGTTTTTGATGCCCCTTAAGGTCGACATAGACAACTTGAACTCTCTTCGATAAAAGCTCCTTCATTCTCAAGGCAACTTTCGCGTTTTGTTCAGGTACCGCCTTTGAATTCAGCCATACAACGGTCTTCTTAGCCGCAGCGATCTGTCGAGCCCTTGATTCTAGCGACATTGGTCTTCGATATGGCAAGGACCGAAGAATTCCTTCTCTAATCTTCGCTCTGCTCATCAACCCGAGTCTCCATCTCGCTGTCATCTGCCTCCGCTTTATCTCTATGAGTTCGGGATTTTCCGCATAGGCTCGCCTCATTGCCTCGGACTGGCCTGGTCTCTTCATTCCCGGAGGTTTGACCTTATGGTAGCAGGTCTCTGGGTTTTTGCAGGCGTGGCCCTTAATGCCCTTGTTCTAGGGTACTCTTTTGGTTCCTTGCAATGGATTCGTTTTTTCGTACCTTTGCCAGCTACTTCGCTGGCAGCTAGATGGTTCGACAGAGATTCTACATAAGTGCAGATGAGGGGAGCGAACCTGTTGCAGGTAGAGCGGAAGGCTAGGTGAAGACAATAGCCTGACCGGATCAAGACCTGGCCTGGCAGTAAAGAACCTAACTCAATTCGACTCGACTCGATTCAACTGACGCCAAGTCATGACGTATGAATCGCTAGTCCGCCTAGCCCCTGGCATTGTAGACCAAAATGACATTTTTTCCCTGGAATTTGTAGACAGGGTCGACCCAGGCTTTGTGCCGTCCATACCTTTTCAAGGTGGATGCGGTGTGCGTCTTGTCCCCGTCCAGCCTGTAGCCTGTCCAAGTTCCGTCTTGGCTAGAATATTCCGGCGGCAGGTCTGCGCAGTTGTGGACTATGAATGATAGAAGGTAGTTGTTCGACGGAGTCTCCATGTTGCAGACAGTTCCCGAGAAGCTTTCTCGTCGAATCTTCCTCACTCGGACCCAGAACCCATCCTTTGTTCGGATTGCATGGCTGGTCTTATTCGAGTACTTACTTCCATCCATGTGGAATCTTACCTCATACTCTGGCTTGGCGTTGACTCTTCGCCCTTGGATAACTCGCCTTTCCGGCCTGTCGCTTTCGTAGATAGCCGGTAGAACGCCCAGTCGGGAACCGATGAGGAGGACTTGGTATGCGGCCATCTTTGATGAGGTTGAAAGTCTCCAAGTATTCCCTCTCTTGAATCCGTCACCTTTCAGCCACCCCTCGAGGAAGGGCCTGGGGTCACGTTGTTCCAGAATCCACGGTGGGATCTTCTTGTTGAAGGCCCTGCTGCCGAACTCTTTTCTCATAAAATTTGCCAACGCCTCCTTAGAGAACCGGACGAGTAGCCCCGTCGGATGATGGTTTATTGTTCCCTTAACCCCCCAGTGTCTTGCTGCCAAATCGATAATGTGCTGGGCAAGTCCTTCTTCAGCGTGACCTAACGCAAAATAGACTTGATTCCCAATGGGATATCCTTCTGCCATGTAAAGGCCCATGAGATAGAGTAGTTCCGGGTCTCCCTCTCTTCTACCTTCGAATCGCGGAAAGAAAACCCAATCCTTTACTGTCAGCTCTCCAGCGGGCTTCCAAACCACCTTGAGAGACGGTCTGGTCTGGGGATCATACCATTTTGATCTCTGACGGACTGAGCCACAAGCTAGCACCGGGTGCTCAGGAGTCAGTCGAGTCTCGGGAAGCAGGAAAGGCTTCACGACAACAAGCTCGCCAGAATAATCCCTCTCAAAGTACCTCGTAGGAATCTCATAATTTCCATTTGCAGAGACAACCGAATCTAGCTGCTCGCCTATGGTTCCTAGACCAGGGTTCGTGAACACTGGATCTCCCTTCGGAACGCACCAAAAGGTGACGCCTTTGTTCTTGTACTTCTCGTAGACTTCCTTGAAGGTTCCGTAGTCCGGAGTGTTGATCCACCGGTAGTAGTGGTATTTGTACCTGACGCGGATCTTGAACTTGCTATTCTGAGCTCTCTTTGACCGTCTTTTTCTTTTCTTTCTTGACTCCAATTGTGTTTGCTGGCTCATGATGGCTCACCAATGTTTTCTCCCATTCGTGGGCGAGGCGAACGAACACGTCCTTGCTGGCGCACTTCAACCGTTTACTGTGGTACTGGACGAAGCGGAGGAAGCTTTCAATGTCTACATCGTCCTCGAAATCAACTGTTAGGATGTACCTCACGTGAAACCCTCGACTTGGCCTATCCGTCTCGCCGTTTCGGCCATTCTTCCAATGGATGATTAAGCGAATCGAAACCCGACTAGCCTGTCCATAGTACCATCACATTGCCTGTTAATTGGAACACCCTTCGTGGAAAATTCTCGAAGAAAAACCTGAAGGGCCCCTCCCTGTCACGGCGAGGCTTCTAGTCGTGCTAGCTTTCCGACAATTTTTTCTTCGTGGCTGGTTTTTCATGTCTGAGGGGCCCAAGTATCTACAAACATTTCTGGATGAACGTCCAGCCTATCTCGAAGAGCGTTTATATTCGCATCATTCGCGAGCTCGACTCTGTGAGTTTGTAGGGAGGAAAAAGGGCATGGAGCATCGCTTCGGGAATGGACTGGTGAACGAGCTAGTTGTATGAAAGGTTCCACATCGGCACGAAACCTTCTCCCCTCGCTTACACTCTGCCGGCTAAGTTCGACGTTCAAGCCCGTAAGCTCCGACTCGCAGCCATGCTTGTTCACGAGGCTTTCGAGTTCCGTTTCAAGAAAGATGTTGTCCTAAGTCGGCCGTGCATCTACGGAGTCTTCGGCGGAAGATTTGGGGGCTTCAAACCGATCAAGGAAAAGTGCGTTGGCTGCATGAGATGCGTGCAGGAATACCCACACATAATGACCGTGAAACTCTCAGAACCGTACAAACGACTCGGTGACTCGTACTGGACCCCTGACTCAATATTCACAATCCTCTACGAAGCATCTACTGGCAAGATACCGGTTAAGGGAATGGGCTACAAGGGATCGTTCGGGGGCGAAGGGTTCGATGATATGTGGACTGACATGTCGGAAATTGTTCGGCCGACACGTGATGGAGTCTACGGAAGAGAGTACATTTCTACCGTGGTGGACATTGGGCGGAAGCCGCAATCTCTTGAATTCGGAAGAGATAACGTGCTTGGGGCAGTCGAGACGGTTCCGGTCCCGATTCCGATAATCTTTGACCTTCCACTCGGCTCCAACGAGCAAGTCCTCAGGGCGGCCTCATCAGCTGCTGCAGAGCTGAAAACATTCTCCGTCGCCCCTCTAGGAGACTCATCGGGCGAACCCTCAACAAACAACGTTCCGTTTATCAGTGGAAAAAATGATGCAGAGGGTCGCGCTGAATTTCTAAAGAAATCTCGAATCATCGAGTACGACCCGGACAAGCCCGGCCTGCGGAACAAGCTTAGGGAAAAAACACGTTCGGTGGTCTTTGCCGCCCGGCTTCCCCTTGATGATGAAGTCGAAGAAGTGGCCTTGCAGCTTGTGAGAGAAGGCGTCGAGGCGTTGCATGTTTACGCTGATTATCACGGGATGGACTACTCTCGAAGCCCCCGCCACATCGCCAGAGCACTGAAGACACTCCATGGACGTTTGGTTAAGGAGACGGTCCGGGACCAGGTGACAATCATCGCCAGCGGTGGGATAACACTGGCAGAGCATGTTCCAAAGGCGGTCATCTGCGGGGCAGACTTGGTCGCGGTGGACACGAGTCTCCTCGTCGCTTTGCAGGCCGAGTTTCAGGGCGAAACCCGGAGCAGGACGGATTGCAAGCTCAACCCGAGAGCTATCGACCCAGCCTGGGGCTCCCAGAGAATCGTCAACCTGATGGCTTCATGGCACGACCAGCTGGTCGAGATTCTCAGCGCGATGGGAATACGAGACGTGCGCCGGCTTCGAGGAGATGTTGGACGGTCGATGCTGGACTCTGAGCTGAGAGAACAAGCATTCGAGGGAATGCCATGGGCAACAGTATAGAGCTGGTGGTGGAGAAGCACACCAAACGCATCCGCCATGGGCTTGAGGTTCTCCCCACCCTACGTCACGGCGTGCCTTCTGCGCTGGGAAACAAGCGGTGGACCGGCGAATTGATTCTATCCACATACGAGCAGGCCTTGACGGGAGAGTTGCCGAAGAACGGTTTGGAATATTGCGTCGGCAGCTCAGGAGGAGGATTCGACATTCTAGGATGGAGCGAGACAGGGGAACACTCAAAGATTGACGAGGAAAGTATCGACCTATCACTCTCCCTCAACAAGAAAGAAGAAGGCGTACGGCTGCGGGTTCCCCTTCCAATCTATGGCGGCGGAATGTCCTTTGGATCGATTAGCCTCAACTTCATGCTCGCCCGGGCACGGGCCGCAAAGCAACTTGGAACGTACACTTGCACGGGCGAAGGCGGCTATCCGGACCAGCTCGTCCCGTACAAAGACAATGTGATCACGCAGGTCGCAACCGGCATGTTCGGGGTCCGCGAGGAGACCATTCAGTACGCGCCGATTGTCGAGTTCAAGTATGCTCAAGGTGCGAAGCCAGGGCTTGGCGGTCATCTTCTAGCCGACAAAGTGACATCTGAGGTGGCAAAGATGCGGGAGTCTACGATGTTCACCAGCCTCTACTCACCCTTCCCCTTCCACAGCGTCTACTCGGTCGAGGACCACAAGAAACACGTAGACTGGATCAAAACGGTCAATCCGAGAGCGCTGGTCTCTGTGAAAGTCTCGACTCCGACAGACGTGGACATGGTTGCCATTGGTAGCTACTATGCTGGTGCGAATATCATCCACATTGACGGAGGCTACGGCGGGACGGGAGCGGCACCGGAGATTGCGAAGAAAAACATCGCTATGCCTGTGGAGTATGCTATTCCCAAGGTGCACAGGTACCTGGTTTCGGAGGGTGTCCGCGACAAGGTTGTCTTGATGGCTAGTGGCGGTATTCGGACGGCTGATGATGTTGCGAAGGCGATCGCACTCGGTGCTGACGGATGTGTCGTCGCCACCGCTGAGGCTGTGGCTGTTGGCTGCACGCACTGCGGGAATTGCGAACGGGGGCGAGGCTGTCAGGTCGGAATAACAACAACCGACCCAGAACTATCGATGTTTATCGACCCGGCTTGGGGAGAGACGAGGATTGTCAACCTCTTCCACGCTTGGGAAAAACGGCTGCGAAAGGTCCTGGCCCGGTACGGGTTCGGGAGCATTCGAGAGCTGCGGGGGAGAACTGACCTTCTCGTGAGGTACAAGTAGGATTGAGTAGCAAGAACGTCGCCAGGCAAGTGATCGATTCCCGGGCGAGTCTCCCTGTTGTCGATAACTCAGCTGGAAAACTGGAGGCGGAGGGCGGCTGCGGAGTCATCGGCGCCGCCGCAACTGTCCCGTTTGAGGGAAAATATCTCCTCCAGTCACTTGTTCAGATGAAGAACCGGGGAAACGGGAAAGGAGGCGGAATCGCTGCCGTAGGCTTAGACCCCGACCAGTTGGGTGTCTCGAGACACATTCTCGACGAAGACTATCTCATCCAGGTTGCCTACCTAGACCCTTCGGTGCGGAGCCAGGTCGAAGCTGAGTTTATTCATTCCGTTTTCCTTGTTGACAATAGTTCGCGAGTTCCTGCGCTCGCTAACTATCATGACGTTCCCGGGCTTGAAGTAAGTCCCCCTGAGGTGTTCAGATACTTCTGTCGCGTAAGGCCAGATGCGCTAAGCAAGTTCGTCCGTGAGCATCGACTTGAGAGCCTGGACAATGAATCGCTCCACGACGAGTTCGTCTACCAGAACAGCTACCAGCTCAACGTCCGCTTCTACTCCTCTCTCGGCGAGAAGAAAGCATTCGTCCTCTCGCACGGAAAAAACATGATTGTTCTCAAACTTGTCGGATACGGGGACGATGTGGTCCGATACTACAAACTCGAGGATTTCCGGGCCCACATCTGGATCGGGCACCACCGGTACCCGACGAAGGGGCGAGTCTGGCATCCGGGCGGAGCGCACCCGTTTGTCGGATTGCACGAGGCGCTAGTGCACAATGGTGACTTTGCTAACTATCACTCGATAACTGAGTACTTGGCGCAGCGGAATGTTCGCCCGTTGTTTTTGACGGACACGGAGGTTTCCGTGTTGTTGTTTGACCTGTTGGATCGGGTCTACAGGTATCCCTTGGAGTATCTGATTGAGGCGATGGCGCCGACTACTGAGCGGGATTTCGAGATGCTTTCGGAAGAGAAGAGGAAAATCTACAGAGCGATTCAGTCAACCCACATCCACGGGTCTCCCGATGGGCCCTGGTTCTTCATCGTCGCCCGTAATCAGCCTTCGAAGCGTGCTCTCCAGCTGTTGGGCATCACGGACACTTCGATGCTGAGGCCGCAAGTGTTCGCCTTGCAGGAGGGTGCTGTGAAGATTGGTGTGATAGCTTCTGAGAGACAGGCGATCAATGCCATGCTGGCGAGGTTGGCGAACGATGGGAAGATTCCGGCACGGTACGCAGATGTTTACTGGAATGCCCGGGGTGGAAGCTACACGGACGGCGGGGTTTTCATCTTCTCGCTGGAAGATGGTCCCGCTGGGATAGAGCTTGTTTGCAAGGACAAGTTCGGAACCGAAGTTCACTCGCCGCCCGGGCAGAGTTTTCTCGAGTCCGGAGTCGGCTCCATTGCCCTGAATGCGAGTGTCACCCTCCAGCTAAGGAACCTGCGAAACATGCAGGACCCATCGTTAGTCTACGACTATTTGCGTCCTATTATCCGGGATGGAGGGCAGGGCTTCACCGCCGGGGTTGTGGAGGAACTGGAGGGTCTCGCCCGAGCAGACGGGGAGAATTTCCCGTTTGTCATCGACTCGCTAACACTGCTCTACGATAGAATCTACGATACCGGGTCGAAGAAGCGGAGTGCACTGTTGCACTTGTACACGGACGCGTTGAACAGGACCTTCTCCTCGATTCCCCTGCTGACGAGAGGACTCCCGTTCACTCGGGTCGACTGGGCCTACAAGAACAATCTGACAACGCCGAGCCAACCCGGCCAGGCCCTGGTGGTCGACTCATTGGACTTCCCTGTCGAGGGAGATGATAGCCTGGCGAGATACGTAGCCCGTGCATATGCCCAGAGATGGAAGAGACTCCTTCTCTACAATATTCGCGGGCACCGCTTCATCGCCAACGGCCTGGGCCCGAAGACGAACGATTTGCGAATCGATTGTTACGGAGACGTCGGAGACTACGTTGCGTCCGGTATCGATGGAGCCGAAGTGAACATTCACGGTGCAGCGCAGGACCAGGCAGCTCAGATCATGAAGTATGGGAGGCTGGTGGTTCATGGTGATGTTGGCCAGGCGTTCATGTACGCAGCGAAGGGCGGGCACGTCTATGTTCTCGGGAACACGGCTGGGCGGCCCTTGATTAATGCTGTTGGGAAGCCGAAGGTCGTGATAAACGGAACTTGTCTTGACTATCTTGCTGAATCGTTCATGGCTGGGGATCCTTACAATGGTGGAGGGTTTGTGATTGTCAACGGGCTTAGGCCGACTCATGATGGGAGGTTCGTTGAACAGGCGACTCCATACCCGGGAAGCAATCTGTTCTCGCTCGCGTCCGGCGGAGCCATTTTCATTCGGGACCCGCATGGGAGACTGACGAGCGACCAGTTGAACGGGGGACGCTTGGCAGAGTTTACGGAGAGGGACTGGCAGCTCATACTGCCTGAGCTTCAGGAAAACGAGCGACTGTTCGGAATATCCGTAGAGAAAGACCTTCTTACAGTGAAGGGCGAACCCTTACCGTATTCAAGGGTCTACCGAAAAGTAGAACCGATTCTGCTACAAGAATTAACCTGAACACTCTAAAGGATTTTCAACATCTCAGGTTCGAATGATTGTAGGAGCCTGACGAGCCACTCGTACTCCTTCTTCTTGCCAATCCTGACTTCCACAATCTCCCCTGAGGCCGATATGATTTTGAGATATCCGGTGCGAAAGGGTGCCTGGAGGGTTCTTCATACACTCCTGCCCCGACACCAAATCGACCGATCGAAAGCTGAAGGGGACTGTAGGATCCTCCAAGATATCTTTCCTCCTCTTGCATTCCTGTTTAGACGTAGATGTTTGGTTTGCCGGTGAGGTGGTCTACGTCGAAGCCTATTCGTCCAACCAGGTACCTGAACACGTCTCTTCCCACTTCGGTGGCCCTGGAAGGGTCCACCTCGTCCTTTCGGAACTTTGACAAGAGGGTCACTGAGATATCGGTCAAGGCAGCTATCAGCGTAACTACTTCCTCCACCGAGATCTGTTTTCGGTCTTGGAACACGTCTTTCTTGATGAAATCTAGCACCATCGTGGCGTACTTTACCATTCCATCAGACCCCTCCTCCATGTCGTGAAGGACCCTGTCTGAATCTGTCAAGGCTGCCTTACCAGTGTTAGGCTTTCTAATAAGACACGCTTTGGCTTGGTGGTGGTATGCGAGAGGCTAGCCGGGTTGCCTGGCTGATCTTAACGTTGAGCCTTTTGCTTGGTAGCTGGATGGTCTTCGACGGGACGAGAAAACTAGTTACTGGCCTCTACACTGGCGAGGACACCGTTGGAATAGGGCCTTGGGCCGGCTTCGTGTCTATTCTAGGAATAGATCCTGCTGACATGGGAATAATCTTCGTCCTGCTCGGGACAGCTTGGATTGTAAATGGGGTGATCGTTGTAATTGGCGGCCCGTGGAGGTACGAACGGGTTATCGCCGCGTCTCTTCTCACACTATTCTACCTCGTGCCCGGGACACTGGTCAGCGTTGCAACCCTCGTATTGACGGCAAAAGAGCGGCATCGTTCAGCGGTCGGTACGAGTTGACGGAGTGGGAGAAGACTTTGCAACACGGAGACTTGTCCTTGCGAACGATTTTGAGACTTGGCCGCAGCGAGCACGTCCTGGCTTTGGTCCTAGCTTCGCTAGCAAACAGTCTGTTGTTGTTCAATCGGGCGTCTTTAGCGTCGAGAGCTGGGTCAAGTGTAGGTGTAGATGTTCTCGCGTCCGCGCTTGTTCAGGAGGGACTGTTGGCGATTCTCGTGTTGGGAATTGTCGTCTCAAGCCTTTCCAAGTTTGGTTGGCGGTGGCAGTATGTTCTCGCCTGCTTCTTGTTCACTGGATACGGTGGCCTTCAGATGGCCGGGACCTTCGTCTCCATGCTTGAGCTAGTTCCTGCCCTCCAATCGAAAGGAATAGGGCCTCAGGACTATCTTGGATCTTCCTACATGATCGCCCTAGGCTCTGCAGTCTGCTATCTTCTCTCAATCTTGCTTCTTAGACGGGCTTATGGAAGACTTCTTAGGGTGAAAACTGCAGCGCAAGCTATCCCTGCGGAATTTCTCTGACGCGCTCTATGCGACTTTCGCGTAAGAGTCGATGATAGCAGTGATGTATTTGACGCCGAGTATGAAATCTTCAGTTGTCGTGTACTCGTTGGGGGCGTGGGCGTGTGAGTAGGCGGAGGGCGGTCCGCTTCCCGTCCAGATGGAGTCAAGACCTAGACGTTTTGTGAAGAGATAGTCTGGTCCGGAAGCTGGGTTTCGCGGGAGAATCACCGGTGTCGAGCCATAGGCGATTCTGCTCGCTCTGACAGCTGCTTTCGAGATGGGTGCGCTTGGTGAGGTGCGTGAGGGCTCCAAGAATCCTAATGGTTTGACCTGAATATCGTCGAATCCATGAGTGTGCAAGTGTTCCTTCAACAGCTGGAGTTGTTTTCTAGGGTTCTGATTATAGACAAGTCGGAAGTCTATCTTCATCATCGCGCTTCCAGGCAGAACGGTCTTGGAGCCGGGTCCTATGTAGCCTGTTTTGAACCCGCAGATTGTGCATGTTGGCTCCATCAAGTACCGTTTGAGTGCTTCGCGGTTGTTGTTGGCTTTGAGGAACTTCTTGATTCCCCACTCTTTGAGATAATTCTCGCCTCGGAACGGAATCTTGCCCACGAGCCTTGATTGGGCAGGTGTGAAAGCTTCGACATCATCATACCAACCTCTTATGAGAATCTTATCGTCGGGGCTTTTCATCGTGTTGAGAGCCCAGACCAAGCGCCAGGCAGCGTTCGGAACTAGCGGTGCATAGGAGGAGTGCAGGTCATCTCGGGCCTTTTTGCATCGCAGTTCGACATAGAGCAAGCCTTTGACCCCGAGACTGATCTTAGCCCGGCCAGTCTCATCAAAATCTCCGTCGTAGCAGACGACACTGTCAGCCTTGAGTCGCTCCTTGTTCTCTTTTATGAATCGTGGGAGGTGTGGACTGCCAATCTCCTCTTCTCCCTCAACGATGAACTTTAGGTTGAGGGGTGGCTTGCCGCTAGTCTTGAGGTAGCTTTCAGCGGCTTTGATGAAGCTGACCACGTTGTTCTTGCTGTCCGCGGCTCCGCGGGCGATGATCTTCTTGCCCTGGACTCTTGCCTCGAAGGGTCCTGAGACCCATTCCTCCAAAGGCTCGGGCGGCTGAACGTCATAGTGGCCATAGATGAGAAGGGTCTTGGCCGCGTCTTTGGCTTTCACTTCACCATAAACGACTGGGTTGCCGTCTTTCTCGGGCAAAATCTTGGTCTGGATACCAGAAGCATCCATTTCCTTCTTGACGATTCTAGCGCAGTCCTCGATTCCCTTGCCCTGGGCAGATATGCTCGGCTGACGGAGAAGGGTGCGAAAGTCCCGGATTAGAGTCTCCTTGTTATCATCGATGTAGTCTAGTGCTTGTTTTAGGCTCGTCTTTGTTCACGTTGCGAGCATCTTGGTTCGGGTTTTTGTTAATAGAACCTTCGGAAAACGCCCTGAACTGCCGCTTCAATGAAGCTGACGAGGGCCCAAGTGAATTCCTGGCGTCTATCGAGACACCACCTTGCAGAACGCGTACCCAGGGCGCAGTTGCCCAAATTGGTCTCAGAGGTTTGCGGGGTCCAGGCCCAAGTATTGTCGGGGGGCCGCCTTGTCCATAGGGGCAAGGGTCAGTAGTATCAAGATGGAGGATGTTCAAGATGCTCTCTGGATGCAGCGCACCATTGTGAAGACTTGGTGTATGCGTGGTACTCTGCACTTGCTAGCTTCCTCGGACCTGCCTCTCTATGTGGCCGCGTCGAAGAGCAGGTTAGGATACAGGGATGACAAACTGTTCAAGCAGTACGGAATAAGCGGGAACGAAATAGAACGGATAACCGCAGGTATCCACAAGGCTCTCGATGGTTGCTGCCTGACCCGCGAGGAACTGGCGAGCAAATTGGCGAGGCAGATCAAGCTCAACCCTAAGACCCGGAGAGTGCTCGTTTCGGGCTGGGGGAGCCTGCTCCAGCCGGCTGCTCTGCAAGGAGTCCTCTGCTTTGGACCCAGCCAGGGCCCTAAGGTTACTTTCGTCCGGGCTGACCAGTGGCTCGGGAAAGGGGTGGACCCGCGCGAGAACAGTGAGGAAGCTCTGAAGACCCTGCTCCGACGTTTTCTAGCCGCGTATGGCCCGATTACATACCAGGAGTTTGGACACTGGTGGGGTGGGCCGCCGCAAATGGCACAGGAATTGATGAGCTCCATCTCGGAGGAACTTGACCAAGTAGAGTTCGAAGGACATCGGGCTTGGGTCAGGAAGGCCGATGCTGAACAAATCTTGAGGACTCCACTCACGCAATCAATACGACTTCTGCCCAGCTGGGACTGCTACGTGATGTTCTACCATCCTCGAGGGTTTCTTGTCCCTGGGAACTTTCGGCCCGGAGTCTTTCGGCAGCTTCAAGGCAATGCACCAGTGCTCCTCTTGGACGGAGCGGTTGCTGGGGTGTGGGAACGGCGTCAGAAGGGACGTCAAATCGAATTGAGAGTTGAACCATTCGTGAGGCTCAATTTAAGTGATCAGAATCGTGTCAATGAAGAAGCAATAGGCCTTGGTGAGTTTCTAGGGGCCCCTGTCGAGGTCACCTTCACGAAAGTAGCTTCACCTCAGTGACACGGCTAAGGGTTTTTTACACGTCGTTTTGTCTTGATGTTCTCGAAGAGTTTCAGGTCCACTTTCTCTAGCCTGGCGCAGCCAGTGGTGCGACTTTTGCGTGCTTCAGCAGGACAGCCCTCCCCCAGCCGCGGTGGGCGAACTCCTCCAAGGACGGCAGCTTGCCGATCTCGAACCACTTCGCCTCGGTGACTCCCTCCCCTTTCGACACGTTCATTGTTGTGGGGAATGCTAGGTAGTCGAAGCTCAAGTGCCATGTCTTGGCATCTCCTATGAACGATTCAACGTCTACGAGTTTCAAGGTTGCATCCTCAATTCCTACCTGCTCCTTTAGGAGTCGTCTCGCCGCGACCTCTGGATGCTCGACGTGTCGAAGCTCGTCGTTGGGCAGAAACCATCCGGGCTGGTTATCATACTGTGAAGTATCAGAATATTTCACCAGCAGCGCTGAGCTATGGTGCAAGACGGCTACGTGAGCCACAAGAGTATGTTCTCGACAGCTCAATACGGGTCTGTCCGGACGACGTCTGACCCCCGGAATATAGACTATTTGGAGAGGGCTCGGTCAGAGAGGTCAGTGGACTAGACAATGGTCCTCGATGACTGGACCCCGCCCTCCTCGGCGATCGGAAGAAGCCTGAAGGGGATCATTTTCGACCTAGACGGAACGCTCCTCAGCACATTACCCCTCATAATCCATTGTTTCAACGAGGTCTACAGTAGATATCTCGACAAAACCTTGAGCCCGGAGAAAATCATTGCTAGCTTCGGCCCAACAGCACGCGATCTGATCCGCATCCAAGGACGCAATCTTTCCAAGGATCAACTCCAACGGGCCGTCGACGATTATTACGAGTGCTACCGCGAAAACGCATCTAGTAAGGTTCTCATCTTTCCCGGTATCCCGGAATTGCTTGAGAAGCTGCACCGGTCAGGCCGACGACTGGCTGTGGTCACAGGGGTGGAAAGGGTCTTGATGGAATACACATTGACGAAGTTTGGCTTGAGCGGAATGTTCGAAGCCATGGTTGGCGGAGACGATGTTAGGAATCCGAAGCCTGACCCTGAGGGTGTCAAGCTCGCGCTTGAAAGAATGGGGTTAACCTCTAGGGAGTCTATCTTCATCGGGGATTCTCCCGCCGACATTCTCGCCGGAAAGGCCGCGAAGGTTCTGACAGCTGCTGCCCTCTGGAGTCCAGAGGGAAAAGCAGACCCGACTGAAGCAGGACCCGATTACAAGTTCAGAAGCGTTCAGGAGCTTTCCACATTTCTAATGCCATCAGAGAAGAAAGAGGAGCCGGGCTTCTATTTCGCGAAAGACCTAGGATAAGGTCAGACGGGCTAAATCCAGACATTCTTCACTCGTTTTTCTGTCCGTTTCTTGACGAATCCGGACAGCGCAGCTGCAGGTATCAAGATCATGGCGAGTCTCAGAATGAAGTCCTGACCGTTGACTGGTGTTGGCGAGGTTGATGTGGGAGGCTGGGCAGGCTGACTTGACAGGGTGGCGGGGTTCCTCTCCCCATCTGTGCTTCCGATGAGAGGAGTTTCCACATTACTGTTAGCGGCTGGCGAGAGTAGTGCCGGAAGAGCGAGGAGCGCGATCCCCACAACCGCCCAGAGGGTAATATGCAATGCTAGCCTAGGCTTGGTTCCCAGTCTCATTCTTCTTCCCCACTCTCCTTTAGTGCCCGTTCCTTGCTAGACCTCTGTGCTCCGTGTAAGATAATGCCACTGGTAAGAACGGCTTGTTCAACCATCAGAACGGCCTCATCCTCCACACTCTCAACGTCTCATTCCACGAGACCCCCGCAGCAGTTACGCCGAAGACGAGTGCCATGATGTTGTGGACGGACAGGTTCGGAGGGTAGAGGAACGGGTAAAGGACCAGCATCACTGTGAACATGGTGGAATAGAAAAA
>Ga0134088_10000374_pt1 | contig 14691 bp, 14 predicted proteins | sample 15_taG_3_FD_94461 | JGI IMG/M metagenome (GOLD analysis project Ga0134088, IMG submission 94461) | Grasslands soil microbial communities from the Angelo Coastal Reserve, California, USA - 15_D_Rain_20cm_5_09182015 | ecosystem: Environmental > Terrestrial > Soil > Grasslands ...
CGAGCTGCTCAACGAATGGAAGAAGTCGAGTGAAGCCGAAAAGCTCCCAACGGCATCGAGTGAACCCGCAAGGCCTCGGTCGCAGGCCGAGAGAGACGAGAAGGTGGTCTAGACGCAAGCTTCAACTCTGCAGCGGCAAACCGAGAACTGCTTCTTCGAAGAGATTACCGCCTGCTCGGGTTCAGTTAGAGACGGCGTTTGCGAGGGACACACAAAGGAAATCTTCAAGGCTGCCCTAAGGTAATCCCATAGAAAGCTGCGGTTAGGTGCCAAAGCCCATTGCGTTGCTGATTCTTGACTGCTCAGGGTTCACGCGATCTACTGAGGAACGTGCGTCTCGGCGACGTGCGTTTCGTTGAACAAATGAGACGCCTTTGTAACCTTCAAGATCGAGTATTGAGATAGGGCAGCAACCGCCGCAAAGGCGATCGTGTGAAGGTCCAACGAAGCGCTCGACGCGGAGGACAGAAACTCCCAGTAAAAGCTAGCAATGAAGATGCTCAAGATTGTTATCGATGCCAGAGCCACTGCGGGAAGGCGCGCCACCCGCGCCGCAAGGAGGACCGCAATCGGGACCGTGCACGCGATGAGGACTTGGAAAATTTTCACCAAGAGAGTTCCCTGCCCGACAACCGCCGAGATGCCCGCGGGTAAGAAACCTGCGACCGAAATGGTAGGGCTCAGACCTGCCAAGGAATATGCGATAAAATTCGAGAGTTCGTAGACCCAGTAAGAGACGTAGAGGAGCACGACGGCGAAAGCCAGGTCGACGACGTGTTTCAGGCGCCTCATCACGTCCCATGGGATGCCACCCTGGGCATTTATGGAATCTCATACTATCCCAACAAGAATCGGAGCACATCTTTGGAAAGTGGCAAACCTCTGTACAGGGCGGACGGAGGGGCGAGGGTGCGGGTGCGCGCGAGAGCCGAGTCATCCTTTGTCGGGCGTTAGCTAGGAGGCTTCTTGGACAAGAAACGGCTCGGCGTCCTGCTGCCGCCTCTTCATCCCACGCCGGACCAGATAGCCCCCGTATGTGCCCAGAGATACCGTGAGGGCCAGGATGGTCGGATAGTTCAGGGGGAGCGAAACGTCAACGTTGTGCGAACCGAGAGAGCTATCTCGTGAGGAAACACGGACGCCGAAGTATAACACGTCCGCCGAGTAGGTACCGAGGGGCAACTCGACGGAGACGACACCTTTTCCGTCTGTAAGGTGAGAGGTCTGACTCCCGTTCGCGCCGGTTATTGTCACGCTCGCGCCCCTGAACGGAAGACCGAAGATGTCAGTGACCTTGATCGTTTCCCTGTAGATCGTGAGCGGGATCTTATAGGTGGTTGTCAGGTCTTTGGTGACCAGCGTTGTGTACGACTGGACGGCTGGCCCGACTGTTATGTTGGACCAGATTACCCCGACCAGCGAGTAGTTTGAATTTGCATCCAGCCAAACCCGACCCGTCACGGGGACTGAGATTTGCCCGCTCGGGCCGAGGAGTGTCACGCTTGAAGGAATTACACTCACTCCGTCAGCGCTCTCGAACTCGAACTTGTCGAACAGCTGTTTTCTGTAATTCGCGGTCAGCTGTCCGTCGCCCGTGACGACGAAAGATAGCTGAGCGCTCGCCGAGACTGTGTATCCGGTCCATCCAAAGAACATGTACCTCGCGTCCGTCGCTGGGGTGGTAGCGTTGAGGACAGAGACTGTGTGCTGAGACCCGGCAACCCAGTTGAAGGTTGCGGGGAGGGGGTAGGTGGTTCCGTCGACCGTTGCGGAAACCAATGGTCCATTGGTCGTGATGGTGACCGTGGGATCCGCGGGTGTACCTCCGGGTGCCAAGACAGCCTCCCGAGGGGCCTTCAGCAACACCTGAGCTCGGTCACCTCCTCCACTCACCATCATTGTCGCCCCCGAGCCGAAGCCCCTCGCCCTCGCCTGGGGTTCGGTTGTCATGGCCCCCGGATAAGCGGAGGTGACAATATACACGACTAGAAGAAGACCAAGAGCGGCAGCAGACTTCGCCAACTTCGAGCAAGCCTACTGCGCGTCGTCTAAAGTAAAGAGTTGTGAACTCCGAATATGGATTCGGAGTCAAAGGGGCCATACGATCAGGGGAGGGTTCTGTTACCTTTTCAGAGAAGCATCTTATGGTATTTCAGAGGCGGGATCGCTTACCTTCTCAGGGAGGCGTCTTATGGTATTTTTCTCTGTGCGTCATAAATCGGTTGAGAACCAACCTTATCTGGATTCCCGATGAAATGTCAAAGCTTAGCAGGGCTTCTCCTTCTGACGCTTCCCATGTTCTTCCAGCTGGTGCCAGCACGCGCGGCTCCACTGTCGATAAATGAAGTCCAATCGGGGCTCCTTGCGCAGGACTCACTTACATCCGGGAATACCGCATACTGGTACTTCTACGGCGACGCAGTGCTAACGGGCGCGCCTCACGCTTACAACGAAGATTCACAGGGGTTGCATATCGGTATCCAGGCAAACAAGGCAGGAACGTGGATTGGATTCTTCGCAGAATCGCCCAATACCGCGGGACAGCTCTTTCATGCGGTCCTCACCCTCCCTTACTCGAAGATCTCGTCGAATGAGTTTAACACGGGGCTCTACGTGCAGACCTCGACCGACCACATCAACTACGTTACCTGCGCGGCGCAGGCCGACTCAACGGGATACTACTGGTCTGTCGTCTACACCAGAGGCAACGCCCAGTCGGCACGACAGTACTTTACGGTGTTCTCTCAGCCCGGCGGCCCGACCGTTCCTCTGACTCGCGACTGCACCATCATCACGAACGGGTCGAATCAAATGAAGGTCTACCTCGACGGGCAGCTCGTCTACTCAAGCAGCAACCTCAACCTCCAGATGCCCTCTCCGTTCAACTCCTACCTCGAAGTCCAGAGCACCTACGCGGGCGGAATGCTCTCCGCAAAGTACAACGACTACTACGCCACGATTAGCAGCGACGTACAGGTTCAGAACGCACCGCCAGGCGATACGGCTCAGGTCATCGACTCCAAGGGCAACGTCCTGGCGAGCGCAACTGTCGGATCAGGGGGGGTGGCCCTCCTCGATGTAGGTCAGACTCACCTGCCAATCACCGGCTACGTCCAAATTTACGATACGGCCCACAACCTAGTGGCAACGACTGGTGGAACAGGCGCCATCTGGGGCGGCGATGTCTATCGCGTGGGCACCACGACTACGACTACGTCAGTCACCTCTTCTTCTGCGACGACGACCACAAGCTCCTCGACCACCCTCACTAGTACCACTACTGCCAGTTCAACGACCTCGGCCGCGAGTTCGTCCGTGACCTCGACTTCGACTAGCACTATGCCCTCATCGACCACGAGCACCGCGACAACAACGACTGCCACGACAACAACCCCTACGACTACGAGCTCAACCACCATTTCCGTGACGAGCAGCTCAACCACATTCACGTCCACGACCACAGCCAGCTCCAGCGTTGCCACGCCGAAACTTACGGTCAGCACACAGGATCGCTACGGCTCGCCCCTCACAGGGTACTACACAGAATTATACCTGAACGGGAAGAAGGCAGCTGATGGATATACCCCCGCCACCTACACCCTCAACAACGGGCAGGCCTACACAATCGAGTCCGACGGATACGGGTCGTGTCCCTTTGACCACTGGCTGGACACAGGGAGTACAAACAACCAGAGAGGCATCACCCTGACTGCAGACACCGCCCTGAGGGCCGTCTTGAATTGCGGCACGACAACCACAACCGCCACGACTAGCACCACGACAGCTACGACGACCACGACAGCTACGACGACCACAATCTCCACCTCAACTTCCACCACTACGACTGCAACCATCACGACAAGTTCGACTACGACCGGTACTGTCACGACGACTACGACATCCGGTGGAGGGACGTCGCATATGACAATCAATGCACAGGATACAAACGGGGCGCCGCTCACTGGTTACTACACAGCACTCTACCAAAACAACCAGAAGTTAGCGACTGGCTACACTCCTGCCGTCTACACCCTCAATAACGGGCAGACGTACACCGTGGAGGCTGACGGGTACGGGACATGCGTCTGGTATCAGTGGCTCGATACGGGGAGCGCGAACAACCTGAGAGACGTCACGCTGACCGCGGATGCCACCCTCACGGCCGTCTTGAAGTGCGCTCCGTAGTCAAACGCCAGTCCCAACCAAGCTACTGGGCGCGAACCTGACGACGGAATGGATTCAGGCCCCAAGAGTTTCCTCCCCCCTCGGCCAACTCATCTAGTGATGGAGGCCTCCTATCTAAGTTTGTTATCTACGAAACCATCCTGTGCAATATAAGAAGTCTACGATAAACGTTTCATGTGCAAGCCGTTACTTGAAAGCCAGTCCAAACTCTCACGTGAAGGCTCATTCCTTATGGCGGGTTCGGCTCTTACTTCTCATCCTGCTCTCAGCCGCAGTCGCGGGAATACCTCCTCTCAGGGTTGTCGGGGACCAGGTCATTACGACGGTCCCTACGGGGTCGGTTACAAACGTCGCCGTTAATCTCAGCTCTGACCTGATATACGTTTCTCAGCACGGCTCGGGAACCGTCTACGTAATCGACGGGTCGAGCAACACGATTGCGAACACAATCCATGTCGAAGCTCTCCCTTGGGGCGTCGCCGTAGACTCCGCCTCGAACAGGGTTTACGTCGCGCACTACGATATTTACGCCACCATGACAAGGAAGGGGAACATCACCGTGATAGACGGCTCAAGCGCCAGCGTCCTCAACAAGGTCACGGTGGGAATCGACCCATTCGACGTCGCCGTAAATCAGAACACGAACAGAATCTACGTGAGCGATCCCTTGGCGCGTAAGGTCTTCGTGGTAGACGGGTCGACGAATAAGGTCATAACCGGCGTCTCTGTGGGGGAGGTCTACGGACTTGGAGCAAATCCGGTCACGAACCGCGTATACGCCGTCTTCTCCTGCTTTCTCGCCGTAATCGACGGGTCTTCGAACACGGTGATAACCACTTTCAGTGTCTCTTGCCCGCTCCCGTCGAACGACGTCGCGGTCAATCCGAATACAAACAGGGTTTACGTGGCCGCCCGCTACAGCGTGGAAGTCTTCGACGGATCAACCTACGCTCACATTGCCAGCATCAATCCAGGGTGCAACACACCGGACGCGATCGGCGTCAACCCAGCCAACAACCTTGTCTACGTCGACTGCATCAACAACCAACAGGTCTCCATAATCGACGGTTCGACTAATATCGTCCGCCAGACGATTGTTCTCGCCTACTCTCCACAAGACGTAGACGCCAACGCCGCGACGAACAACGCATATGTCGCGACTACGAGCAACCTTGCCGTCCTGGATCCACCCACCACTTCATCCATGACCACGACGGAAACCACTTCTGCGGCCGGAACATCGCAACTTACCGTGAACGCCCAGGATACTACCGGAGCGAACCTCACAGGGTACTACGTGGTCCTTTACCAGAGCGGAACTGCGGTGTCGAGAGGATACACACCAACAGCCTTCACCCTCAACAAGGGGCAGGAGTACACCATCGAAGCGGACGGGTACGGCTCGTGTGCATTCGCCTACTGGATGGACAGCGGTGACCCGAACAATCAAAGAGCGATTTTGATAGTCAGCGATACTTCTCTGACTGCCGTGTTGAACTGCAGTACATCTGCATAGATTGGTCTGAGTCTCCGGTAGATCTCCGAAGAAACATCGGAGGGAAGAAATGATTTATCTCGTCTCAACCCTGACCTCAGCGTGAAGAGTAGCAGCGAATCGTTGTCGCTAGCGATTCAGCCGATACTCGACACCTTCCTCAACCATGCGGTCGCCCTGACAGGATGCCACACCTACGGAATCGCACGCGCGAGTTGCGAATACGACATCCTGGTCGTCAGCGAGGAGGAGAAGCCAGACTCCTCGATGCGTGTCTCGGAGAGGTACTGCGACATATCATTCATGAGTCGGGAGGAGGCCATGAACCCCGCTACCCCCGAGCTCGCGGTCGCCCTCGCTTCCCTGGTCCCCCTGAGGGATAGCTCCTGGACTCTCTCGACGGCGGCCTCGGCCAACAAAGCGATGTTCGCGTCAAACGCGGAGCGCAGCGCAGAATCGAGGCTCTCGCTCGCGCTTAAAGGCCTAGGCAAGGCCGACGAGGCTCTCGGAAAGAACTCTACCGTAGACGCCGACTTTTGGTTGACTGCCGCGGGGTACGACTTCGCGCTCGCATCTATCTACGCATCGGAGGTGCCGCCGGCTCCGAGCCACGTCCTGAAACAGATGAAGACAATCTCGAGCACGGGTGAAGCGAGCTTCACGGAATGGTCTGCCTCTGTCGGCCTCGAGCAGTCTTCAATAGAGGCTTGCGCGAAGCGCCTCGATGGACTCTTGACGGTCTACGACATCGTCAGCTCCTCCGGGGCGGATGCGAGGTCAAACCGACTGATCGAGGCGCGGCGGACGGAGCACGCGGCGAAAATCCTGCACGCCAAGGCGGGAAATCTAATCGACTCACTTCAATCCGTAGACTGCTTCGCCTACCTGGGCTACGAGGCCGTCCTGACCCTCTTCTCTCTGCTGGAGCTCCAGTCGATAAAAGAGTCAGTTGAGCCGGAGTACGGCGCGATATTGAGCGTCTTGACAAAGGGGAGGCTGGGGATAATTAGCGAAGAGGTAATCAAAGAGCTCGGTTGGAGGAGGGAGGAGAAGACGCTGACGCGAGCAGCGGACCTTCTACGACAGGCCATCTCTGATCAGGCCAAGAGGATCTAGCCACTAGCGTGACCCTCTCCGGGGACAATATCGCCGGAGCCCCAGCTGACGCCCGGTCCATGGGGAGAAAGGCTTTCAAGTCCGCGAAGGCTCGTTCGTGGCCGCATGAAAATCGATGAAGTCGAGCTGGCGGTTCCTGAGGGGTACCAGCTAATTCTCGGGCAGAGCCACTTCATCAAGACGGTCGAGGACCTCTACGAGACCCTCGCCTCCTCAATGCCGGGCGCGAAGTTCGGGATTGCATTCTGCGAATCGTCGGGTAAGGCCCTAATCCGGTACGATGGGACGGATGCCGAATCGGTCAAGATAGCGAAGGAGTTCGCGAGGAGGCTGTCGGCGGGACACGCCTTCGTCGTCATCCTTCGCGGCTCCTACCCCATCAACGTGTTAAACAGGATCAAGCTTCTTGACGAGGTCACTGGAGTCTATTGTGCCACAGCCAACAAGGTCGTGTCGCTCGTCGCGGACATCGGGGAAGGAAGAGGGATCCTAGGGGTGGTGGACGGAGTGAAGAGCAAGGGCCTCGAGGGACCCTCGGACAAGAAGGAAAGGAGAGAGTTTCTCAGGAAAATCGGATACAAGCGATAGGAGACCCGACCCGCCTCTAAAAATCTTATAAGAGCTTCCGAGCTCACGCTGGCAAAAACCGATGCTGACGAACAAGTGTGCGGTCGTCGTTAACGACGGGATGGAGAATAGCCTTCTACCCAGCCGATTCGGGGAGAGGGCCAGCTCTACGCTGCTTCAGTACGTCCTGGATTCTGTCTGGACGGTCGCGGATGAAATCCTCGTCATCTTCGACGAGGACCCGGGTCTCTCTCTCATCGAAACCATCGCCCCGTTCGGTGTGAAGGTCGCGATAGATAGGGAGGGCAGCTCGGTCCTATCCAGGATCGTCGCAGGGTTCAAGGCGACCCATGCCGAGAATTGCCTCGTTGTTCCCTCCTCCGCCCCTTTTATCAAGCCCAACGTCATCTTTCAGCTCTTCGAGAGCGTGAGAGGATTCGATGCAGCTGTCCCTAGGTGGGGGAGCGGGAAAATCGAACCCCTCCTCGCCGCCTACAACAAGAAGGCCTTTCTAAGCGCCGCCGCCCGTAGCAAGAAGAAGGTGCTGAGCTCTCTGGTGGACAAGCTCTCCGCGGTATCCTACGTCGATGTGGAGAAGTTTCTGAAGCCGCTCGACCCAGAGCTCTACTCTTTCTTCAGGGTGAAGGACGAGCGTGACCTAAGGAAGGCAAGAAGGATCGCCCAGTCCAGGCCGAGATAGCCCAGCCTTGACCTGCACGATGGGAGTTCTCGAAGGGAAGGAACTCCTGCTCTACTCCTTCCCCTCCCCGCACCCGTTCACGAGCGCGAGGGTGCAGAGGTTCTGGGATGAAGTGAGAAAGAAAGGCCTCGAGGTGAGGCGTCTCGCCCCACAGAAGGCGGAGAAAAACCTGATCGAGCTCTTCCACACGAAGGAGCACGTCAAGTACGTCGAGCTTGCCTCCAACCTGGGATACGGCGCCCTCGACCAGGGAGACACGCCCGCATACAAGGGGGTCTTCGAGGCGACACAGTACGTGCTGGGCTCGACCCTCTTCGCGGTCGAGAGCGTCCTGTCGGGCGAGGTAGATCACGCATTCAACCCAGTCGGAGGTCTCCATCACGCGACCCGAGACTCCTCCGCCGGTTTCTGCGTCTTCAACGACATAGGAGTCGCGGTCGAGCTGATGAGGAGCCATCGGAAGGTCAGGAGGATTCTCTATGTCGACATCGACGTCCATCACGGCGACGGCGTCTTCTACTCTTACGAGTCGGACCCGGAGCTCTTCATCTTCGATATGCACGAAGACGGAAGATTTCTCTACCCGGGTACCGGCTCAGAGAGTGAGACCGGCCTCGGCGACGCGAAGGGAACAAAGGTCAACGTCCCCCTCCAGCCGGGGGCGGGTGACGGAGAAATCGAGAAACAGATTCCTAGGCTCGAAGAATTCGCCAGGAAGGCGAGACCCGAGTTCATCATCCTGCAGTGCGGTGCCGACGGGTTGGCCGGCGACCCAATTGGGGGGCTGAACTACACCCCCGCCGCACACAGGATGCTCGCGACTTCCCTCCACAAACTCGCTCATGACCTCTGCGCCGGCAAGATCGTGGCTCTGGGGGGTGGAGGATACCTTCCAACAAACTGCGCGAAGGCCTGGGTGGGAGTCGTCGAGAGTCTCAGGGCAGCATAGTTCTCCGTATCCGACAAAATCTTCGGAACGCTTCCTCCTCCGAGCGGCGCAAAGTCTCCAACTTGGGGGAAAACTGAGTCCAAAGGAGTTAGAAAACGCATAAAAGAAAATTTTCACCAATAAAGTAAGAAATGCGAAATTCGTGCATCTATCCTTAATACCGTCCACAACATAAGGGAATGAGTGGAAGATGAGTCACTGGGTGTATTCCGACCCAAAGACGAGGATGCAGCCGAACTGCGGCTTCTGTGGCCGAGTGCTGGGTAGAGGATTCTATTTCACCTGCCACGTCTGTGGTGCCACCTACTGTTACACTCATCGTCCGACCAAGTGTTCACACGAAAAGCTTCGTTCCGTCCGAACGGTGAGTCGATAGTCCCGGCTCCGCTCGGCTTGAGGAAAGATTTTAGCAGCATATTGCAACTGCTCACGCAGTGAAGAAGGCCTACCTTTCCGTCCCGATGATAGCGAATCGATCCCTGGACCGAGCCAGGTTGCTGGCGGAGGTGATAGAGGAGGCCGGGTACAAGCTCGCTTCCCCCTGGGTGGTCGGCCCTATAGAGAACCCTGACCCCCGAGTCCTCAACGTCTTCCTCCGCGACAGGAAGGGGGCGGAGAGCAGCGACGTCCTTGTCGCCGACGTCTCCACTCCTAGCACCGGCGTGGGGATGGAGATAATGGCGGCATATCTGGCGAAGAAGAGAGTCGTGCTGGTGGCGAAGAAGGGGAGCGTCGTCTCGAGGATGCTGCAGCACATGGACGGGAGGGAGTTGATAGAATTCGAAGACGAGGAATCGATGGCGAGACAGTTGCTAACCACCCTGAGGCGAAACGCCCCCAAGTAGCTTCGCTCTGTAGACGTCTCCGGTTCTGGGCGAGTAGAAGGCGTTGAAGGTGAGGTAGCCAATTGATACGATCAGAGTGGCCAAAATCGAGATCGGGTCCCCAGTGAGCGAGGCATAGAGCGCGACGAGGAACGGAGCGGTTGTCGAAGCCGTGACCCCCGAATAGAACATGGCCTTCCTACGCAGAGGCGACACGCTGGCCAACGAACCCCTGTCGACGATTAGAACCGGTGTCACTGCCCTCTCGCCAATCAACCGAACGACCCGTGAGCTGGACTTCCTGAGCGCGGAGCGCCCGACAACGAGCCCGCTGAATCTTATGCCCACCATTCGTCCTACGACGTAGTGCGAAGGGCAGTGGACCGCATAGAGTATGATTCCCTGTGCTAGGAGGAGGGCGAGCGGTCCGGGAACCCATGGAATCCTGAAGACGAGAAGCGGCGGAATCGCGAGCGCGATCACGAAGGCCTCGAGCACCATTCCGGTCCCTACTCTGGTCGTCTTCATTCTCTCGACAGCTCGCTCCGTCGACTTATTACTATGTGCTACCACCACCAGGACGTTGAAGCGCGCAGTATTTTCGGAGAAGGCACCGAAACCGATAGGCCCATATTCACAGGCGGTCGAGGTCGGCGGTTACGTCTTCTGCTCAGGGCAGACAGGGCTGGACCCGAGAACGGGAGAGCTTGTCGACGGGGTCGTCGCGCAGACGAACAGGGCGCTGACGAACCTGAAGGAGGTCCTCGCGAAGGTCGGGCTCACCCTCGACGACGTCGTGAAGACGACCGTCTTCATGACAGACCTCGCCGAGTTTTCAAAGATGAACGAGGAGTACGCGAAGCACTTCCCCATGGTCCCCCCTGCTAGAAGCACCGTTCAGGTAGCGGGCTTGCCGAGGGGTTCGAGAGTCGAGATAGACGCGATAGCGGTCAAGCGCTCTTCTTGATCTGGGGAGGAGACCAGGACTTCCTGTAAGGGCCCCGCCTCCTCTTCTTCGATTTCTTGCGCCGTTCCGCCCCGACGAGTAACTTGTCCTCGCTCATTTCGAGACCTTCGCGTAGGCGACTATGCTAATCATCCCGGCGACGCGGAAGGCGAAGTCCTTGAAGATATTCGCCTCGGGAGAGTTCGGGAAGGCGGCCACGACAGGCGCGCCGAGGTCTGACTGCTCTCGGATCCTAGTCTCGAGGGGAATCTCGCCGAGAAAGTCGACGTTCAGCATGCTCGCGACTCTCCTCCCGCCTCCGGTGGAGAAGATGTAGGACTTTTCGCCGCAGTGCGGGCAGAGGAAGTAGCTCATGTTCTCGACGATTCCCAGGATGGGCACGTTGAGCTTCCGGAACATCGCGAGCGCCTTCGTGGCAATCGTGAGGGCAGCCTCCTGTGGCGTGGTGACGATGACGACTCCACCTAGCGGCACAGTCTGGGCGAGGGTGAGAGAAGAATCCCCTGTGCCCGGAGGAAGGTCAACTATCAGGTAGTCAAGCTCTCCCCAGTTTACCTTCGTTAGAAGCTGTCGGACAGCACCGGCGACCATCGGCCCCCTCCAGATTAGGGGAGTTTCGTCTTTGTAGAAGAAGCCGAGGGAGGCTACCTTTACTCCGTGCGCCGATGGCGTCTGGATAAGGTCACCCTCGACGCCGGGCGCAGCGCGTATCCCCATCATCAGGGGGATGTTAGGCCCGTAGACGTCGGCGTCCAGGAGACCAACTTTCGCTCCTGAGGAGGCTAGGGCGACGGCAAGGTTCACGGCAATCGTTGACTTGCCCACCCCGCCCTTCCCACTCGCCACGGCGATGACGTTTCTGACACCCTTCAACACCTCAGTCTCGTCGTAGGGCCTCGTCGCCATCACATTGGAGGAGACCTTCATGCGTAGCTCTTTGACGCCGCGCAGCGTTCCTATTGCTTCCTTTGCTCCCTCTTCAATTCTCGTCCTAAGGGGGCAGGCGGGCGTCGTGAGGTTCAGGGTGAAGGAGACAACCCCGTCCTCGACCCGGACGTCTTCCACCATGCGCAGGGAGACAACGTCCCTCCCGAGCTCAGGGTCGGAGACGGCCGAGAGGGCCTTCAGCACCTCATCTCTTGACACCAACGGACCTTCGAATGGAAGGCGCGCCTTCTCCTATAAAATATTGACTCCGTCAATGGGTGGATATCGTCGCCGTTGCTAATTTAGAGGCGCTCCCCCACCTTTCGCCACTCAGGCGATCACCGAGAGTACAATCTTGATGCTATCTTCTCCCTTAACCGGACGAAAAGGCGTTGCCTCTTGCGTAGTTGAGGAGAGTGGTGCCTCCCTACAGACTATCTCAGGGGATCATCCTATGTGGTCTCCTTCTGATGAAGACTACTGCTACTACAACTGCGCCCCCTAGTGCCACCCCTCCAAGCAGCAACGGGTTCAGCCCAAGTATGGATGAGAGAGAACCGCCCGCGGTTGTACTAGACCCGGTTGACGTTGAGGCGATTGACGTTGTTGTACTCGTAACACTTGTCTGGCTGGAGGTTGACGTCAGCGCTGATGTGGTTGATTTGCCCGTTGTCGTCGTGGTTGAGCTGCTCGTGGTCGTGGAGGTCATCTTACTCGTGGTCGAGGAAGTGGAGGCACTACTCGTGGTCGAGGAAGTGGAGGCACTACTCGTGGTTGTTGCTGTCGAGCTAGTGCTGCTGGTTGTGGTTGTTGAGGTGGTACTCGTTGTCGTAGACGACGTCGAAGTACTCGAGGTGGTGGTAGTGGTTGTCGATACGTTGACTAAGCTCCCGAAGACGGCAATCGGAGTTACCCCGCCCGGTGGGTATGCCCTCATCCTGCCCCAGTCCACGACATTGCTGCCTGCCGCATTGGCGGTCTGACCAGCATAAATTCCGTTGTTGGCTATCGTAACGCCACTGTCAGTACCTATGTATGAGTTTCCCGCTCCATCCGCAAACCGCTCACTTCCGGTTGCAGACCAGATAACCTGCCAGATGCCAGCGGGGAAGGTCGTTTGCGTTGTGCTCTGAAGAAGCCCGTAGCCCGTCGACTTCTCACTAGCGAAGCGAGTGTTCGCGCCAGAATTCCAGAATGCGGCGTACCCGTTGTATAGGCCGTCAAAGACGCCGGGGGCATTTGAGGAATAGCTGGTTGAAACACCCATCATCGGGTTCACGCTTCCTGACGACACCATGTACGCCTCTGAAACCGAAGGGTAAGCGATCGGCGCCGCCGCGACAAAGCACCAGGCGCTTGAGGTGGAAGTTGTGAATGTGACCCCGTTATTGACCGACACCGTACAAGTTGGAGCCGAGGATACCGGCTTTACCTCTGCTATCGCGACGGCATAATTGTCTGAGCCCGACCAGCTCATCGTGTAGGAGCCGGCCGTGGTCGTGGCTATGGTGCTTCCCTGTCCAGACATTCCATCGGCTGCCACCGCCCATCGCCTCGTCTGACCCGACCCCGTCGTGATCTTGGTGGAGGAGCTGTCAAAGGACATCGCATCAACTGTCCACGAATTCGCGTTGGTGGTCGTAATCGATTGTGAAGGAGTTCCCGTGCCGGCTTTCGAGTTGGTCGTCGGCATCGGAGTTGTCTGGTCTACTCCCGAGAGAGATATCGCTCCACCTGCCGCCCCGTCGCTGCTCACGGTCCCGCTGAGTGTGACCTGAGCGGTGTGCGCGCCCGACGGGGGGTTCAGCAGATACCAGAGGGAGGCCTTCATTTGCGAGGTTCCCGTGCCGACCCCAACCTTCTTGATCAATGAGACGCCGTTGTATGTTACGGTGCTAGCGTCGAATCCACTCGATTTTTCTACAGTCACTCCGACTATCAGTATCGAGTTTGATAGACCTGTTCCAACGGTGTGTGTCCACGAGTAGGAGGAGACGGCTCCCAATCCAGACGCAGAGTTCGAGGTCGCGTCAAGTGCGATTGTCGCACCGCCCGCCCCAGAACTCGATACTGTCGTCCATTTCGAGCTGAGTGACGTCCCGGCGAAGTTGTCGTAGAAGGTGAAGACGTTCGCCCCGTTGTCGTTGGCCCCGTAAGTCCCTGGGATATTGGGCGCTTCTCCCCAATAAACGCCGTCGAAATGAGTGGAAGTCGAGAGGAAAGTCATGTAGACCGTCTGGGTTCCTCCGCTGCCCGCTATCGCCGATGTCAGCTTGACCCACGCCGAGGCGGAGGTCGCGCTCGTTGCGCACGAAGGCGCGCAAGATTCGAGCCACGCGTTGAGAGTCGTGGCACAAGCGATGTCAGCGCAGAAGCGGATGTTCCCCAAATCCGACGCTTCGTAACTCGAATAGGCGGAGGGGTTCCACGTTATCTTCTGCTGGAAAGTGGTCGGTGTGGCAGACCCCTGGTTGTTCGTGAGCGTAATCGGCACATAAGCCACAATCCCTGTTGCCGCGTGAGTCGCGGGGAGGAGAAGAAGGAGAGTCGAAGCTGCAATGACCGTGGCGATGACGCCGGCGGCCCATCTCTGAATCACACGAAGCCCCTCTCTGAGGGGGAATTCCGCGCAGAAACATAAGGAGATTATGAAATGGAAATACAGATTGAGCGAACATCTTCGCGAGAAATAACGGGCAGCCACCTAATCCAGCAAATATTGGACGACTCCATAGTAGGCGTCCTTGGGAGATCGATGCAACTCGAGTCGCTCGGACGAAAAAGTGAAGTTTGTCCTCGAGAGGGATAAGTGCGCGGTTGACGAGGTCATCATGAATAATAACGCAGGGTATGACCCACGATAGTCGCGTTTGTACTCCGTCCATCCTCTTCACGGAATTCCCGAGGTGAGGAAGAATGACGATATCGCAGAGCTGATAATCGGCGCCCTCGGATCCGCCG
>Ga0134088_10000387_pt1 | contig 14533 bp, 13 predicted proteins | sample 15_taG_3_FD_94461 | JGI IMG/M metagenome (GOLD analysis project Ga0134088, IMG submission 94461) | Grasslands soil microbial communities from the Angelo Coastal Reserve, California, USA - 15_D_Rain_20cm_5_09182015 | ecosystem: Environmental > Terrestrial > Soil > Grasslands ...
GATCGGGACCCCGCAGGCGCCGCTGATCGAGCCGCGCCCGATCGAGGTGGAGGCGATGCGCGACGCCTTTCGGCTGGGCGTGCGCGACCTCGGCGGCATCTGGGATCTCATCCTGGCCCCCGACACGCTCGGCGAGGTGCTCGTGCTGGAGGCGGCGCCGGGCCCCGTCCTTCGCTTCCCCGATGATCTCTGGGCGCGCATCGTCTACGAGTTCGCGCTCGGCCATCACTACGCCGTCGTGCACCGCGAGCACCTGCTGCGCTCCCTGGTGCCGCTCTACCTCGGCCGCACCGCGGCCTACGTGCAGGCGACGCGCGCGGCGACGGCGGAGGCGACGGAACGGACGCTGGAGAGCGCCGCCCTCGCCTTCGAGCGACAGAAGCCCTATCTCGTGGAACACTGGCGCTAACCATGCCTCGCGCACCTAAAGCCCGCCTGCCCGTCCGCAAGGAATCGGGGGCGCCCGCCGCCACCCGCAAGACGGCCGGCCCGCGGGGCGACCTGCCCGCCGCCGCCGACCTCAAGCGCACCGTGGTCATCGAAGCGATCGCGCCGGCCGTCGACGGGGGCCGTTATCCGGTCAAGCGCGAGGTCGGTGCCGTGTTCGAGGTCAGCGCCGACATCTTCAAGGAGGGCCACGACGTGCTCGTGGCGTTCCTGCTCTACCGTCGCGCCGACGAGCGCGCGTGGCGCGAGACGCCGATGCGCTTCGTGGACAACGATCGCTGGGCGGGCGCGTTCACGCTCGCGGAGAACGCGCGCTGGGTCTACACGATCGAGGCGCTCGCCGACCCGTTCCGCTCGTGGCTCGCCGACCTCGCCACACGCGTGGAGGCCGGTCAGGACGTGGCGAGCGAGCTCGCGGAGGGCGTGGCGCTGATCCGCGACGCCGCGCGGCGCGCGCGTGCGGGCGACCACCGCGACGCCCTGGCGGCCTATGCGCGGCGCGTCGAGCAGGCGCCGTCCAAGGCCGAGGCCGTCGAGATCGTGCGCGACGTGCGGCTGGCGCACTTCATGGATGCGCACCTCGACCGCGGCGCCGCCACGCGCGCGGCACGGGAGTTCGAGGTGGTGGCCGACCGCGAGCGCGCGCGCTTCGCCGCCTGGTACGAGTTCTTTCCGCGCAGCAGCGGCGCCGAGGGCCGGCACGGCACGTTCAAGGACGCGGAGGCGCAACTCGACCGCGCGGCCGCCATGGGCTTCGATGTCGTCTACCTGCCGCCGATCCATCCGGTCGGCCGCGCGCATCGCAAGGGCCGCAACAACGCGCTCGCCGCCCAGCCCGGCGAGCCCGGCAGCCCGTGGGCCATCGGCGGCCTCGAGGGCGGTCACACCGCCATCCACCCGGACCTCGGCACGCTCGACGACTTCGATCACTTCGTGAAGGAGGCCGAGCGCCGCGGGCTGGAGGTCGCGCTCGACTTCGCGATCCAGGCCTCGCCCGACCATCCCTGGGTGCGCGAGCATCCGGAGTGGTTCTTCCACCGGCCCGACGGGACGATCAAGTATGCGGAGAACCCGCCCAAGAAGTACCAGGACGTCTACCCGATGAACTTCATGGGCGACGATCCGGGCCCGCTCTGGCAGGAGATGAAGCGCGTAATCGAGTTCTGGATCGCTCACGGCGTCAAGACGTTTCGCGTGGACAACCCGCACACCAAGCCCATGCGCTTCTGGGAATGGCTGATCCGCGCGGTGCAGCTGGCGCACCCCGAGACGATCTTCCTGGCCGAGGCGTTCACGCGCCCGAAGATCATGAAGGTGCTCGCCAAGTGCGGCTTCACGCAGTCGTACACGTATTTCACGTGGCGCACCCACAAGCAGGAGCTGATCGAGTATTTCACCGAGATCACCACGCCCCCCGTGTCCGACTACTTCCGCGGCAACCTCTGGCCCAACACGCCCGACATCCTGCACGAGACGCTCGTGCGCGGCGGCCGGCCGGCGTTCAAGTTCCGCCTCGTGATGGCGGCGACGCTGTCGTCGCTCTACGGCATCTACAGCGGCTACGAGCTGTGCGAGAACGTGCCGGTGCGCGAGGGCTCCGAGGAGTACCTCGACTCGGAGAAGTACCAGCTGAAGACGCGCGACTGGGACGCGCCCGGCAATCTCGTGGACTACGTCACGCGGCTGAACCGCGTGCGGCGCGCGCACCCGGCGCTCCAGCGCTACGACAATCTGAGGTTCTACGGCGCCGACGATCCGGCCGTGCTCTGGTACGGCAAGGCGTGGGGCGACGATCGGGTGTTCGTGGCCGTGAACCTCGATCCGTTCCGCGCGCGCGCCTGTCTGGTGGACGTGCCGCTCGACGCGCTCGGGCTCGCGCCCGACCAGCCGTACCGGATGCGCGAGCAGTTCTCCGACGCGGCCTACGAGTGGCGCGGTCCGCGCGGGTACGTGGAGCTGGACCCCCAGCGAGAGCCCGCCCAGATCTTCGTGCTGGAGAGATAATGCAACGCCGCGTGTCGCGTCGCCGACCGTCGAGCCGCGGAGCCCTGCGAAGCGGCTCCGACGGCGAGTAAGAAAGTCGAAGCGGATGTCCGACTGGTATAAAGACGCGGTCTTCTACGAGGTCCACGTCAAGGCGTTCATGGACGCCGACGGCAACGGCGTCGGCGACTTCGCGGGGCTGACCGGCAAGCTCGACTACCTGCACGACCTCGGCGTCGACTGCCTCTGGATCCTGCCCATGTACCCGTCGCCGACTTCTACGGCATCCACCCGGCGTACGGCAGCCTCGAGGACTTCCAGAAGTTCCTCGACGCCGCCCACGATCGCGGCCTGCGCGTCATCGCCGACCTCGTGATGAACCACACCTCCGACGCGCACCCGTGGTTCCAGGCCGCGCGCTCCGATCCCGCCTCGCCCTATCGCGAGTACTACGTGTGGAGCGACTCGGACCGGACGTACCGCGAGGCGCGCATCATCTTCACCGACACCGAGAAGTCCAACTGGACGTTCGACCCGGTGGCGAAGCGGTACTACTGGCACCGGTTCTTCAGCCACCAGCCCGACCTCAATTACGACAACCCCGCCGTGAAGGCGGCCATGCTCGACGTGATGCGCTGCTGGCTGGACCGCGGCCTCGACGGCTTCCGCTGCGACGCCGTCCCCTACCTCATCGAGCGCGAGGGCACGAGCTGCGAGAACCTGCCGGAGACGCACGCGATCCTGAAGGAGTTCCGGCGCGTCATCGACGCGGAGTACAGCGGCCGCGTGCTCCTCGCGGAGGCCAACCAGTGGCCCGAGGACGTCCGGCCGTACTTCGCCGACGGCGACGAGTTCCACATGGCGTTTCACTTCCCGCTCATGCCGCGCCTGTACATGGGCGTGCGGCGGGAGGATCGCCTGCCGATCACCGACATCTTCACGCACACGCCCGCGATCCCGCCCAACTGCCAGTGGTGCCTGTTTCTGCGCAACCACGACGAGCTGACGCTCGAGATGGTGACGAACGAAGAGCGCGACTACATGTACTACGCGTACGCCTCGGACCCGTCGATGAAGCTGAACCTCGGGATCCGCCGGCGGCTGGCGCCGCTGATGGACAACGACCGCCGGCGCATCGAGTTGCTGAACTGCCTGCTGCTCACGCTGCCCGGCAGCCCGATCGTCTACTACGGCGACGAGATCGGCATGGGTGACAACGTCTATCTCGGCGACCGTAACGGCGTGCGCACGCCGATGCAGTGGTCGGACGATCGCAACGCGGGCTTCTCGTCGGCCGAGCCCGGCGCCCTCTACCTGCCCGTGGTCACCGATCCCGCCTACCATTACCAGGCGGTGAACGTGGCCGCGCAGGAGAAGGATCCGGCGTCGCCGCTCAACACCATGCGGCGGCTGATCGCCGTGCGGAAGCAGTCGCCGGTCTTCGGGCGCGGCACCATCGAGTTCCTCCGGCCCCGCAACCAGGCGGTGCTCGCTTACCTGCGCGCGTGGCGCGACGAGACGCTGCTGGTCGTCGCCAACCTCTCGGCGCGCCCGCAGCCCGTCGAGCTCGATCTCGCCGCCCACGAGGGAGCCCAGCCCGTCGAGATGCTCAGCCGCAATCGCTTTCCCGCCGTGGCGCGTGCGCCCTACTTCCTGAGCCTCGGCCCGCACGGCTACTACTGGTTCCGGCTCGAGCGGCGCGACCGGCGGCCCGTCCGCTATGGAATCGAAGACACCGCGATCTAGGTACATGGGGGGCCCCGAAATGGCCCCCCAAACCCCCCAACGCTCGGGGCGCCCCGGGGGACCCGGGGCACCCCTCGATGCCGCTGTCTGACATGCGCCCCGACATGGCCCCCCATACCCCCCAACGCTCGGGGCAGCCCGGGGAACCCGGGCCGCCCCTCGATACGCGTCTGGCCGACTGGCTATCGACCCGGCGCTGGTTCGCGGCCAAGACGCGGCGGATCGTGGCCACGGCGGTCGACGATCGGGTGCGTGTCGGCGGCGCCACGCTCTGCGTGGTGCGCGTGGGCCTCGACGACGACTCTGACGACCGCTACGTGGTGGCGCTCGGTCCCGGGCCGGACATCGTGGACGCGCTCGACGACGCGGAGTTCTGCCGTGCCCTGCTGAGCCTCGTCGCGCGCGGCGGCGCGCTGCGCGGCGAGCGCGGAACGCTGACCGGCCGCCGCGGCCGAGCGTTCGTGGACGCGCTCGGCGCGGTACCGGCTGTGCGACGGCTCGCCGGCGAGCAGAGCAACACCTCGGTCGTCTTCGGCGAGGCGCTGATCATGAAGCTCTTCCGGCGCCTGGCCGACGGCCTCAACCCCGGCCTCGAGATTGCGCGCTTCCTCACCGAGCACACGTCGTTCGACGGCACCCCGCGGCTGGCCGGCGCGCTCGAATACCACCCGGGCGACGGCGGGTCCGCCACGCTCGCCGTGCTCCAGGAGTTCGTCGCGGGCGGGCGGGACGGCTGGACCTGGATGCTCGAGCGGCTCGCCGGCGGCGAGCGCGCGCTCGACGCCCTGACGCGGCTCGGCGAGCGCACGGGCGAGCTGCACATGGCGCTCGCCACGCCCAGCGCCGATCCGGCGTTCGGCGCCGAGCCGATCACGCCGGCCGACGTGGCGGGCTGGGCCGAGGGCGTGCGGCGCCAGATCGCCGCGGCGCGAGAGGCGGCGCGCGAACGCGTGCTGCCCGACGTCCCCGACGTGGGCGGCCCGGCCGGGCTCGGCGCGCTCGTCGGACGCGTGAAGACCCGCCACCACGGCGACTTCCACCTGGGCCAGACGCTGGCCGTCGCCGACGGTCGCGACTTCGCGATCATCGACTTCGAGGGCGAGCCGCTGCGCCCGCTCGAGGAGCGGCGCCGCAAGCACACGCCGCTGCGCGACGTGGCGGGGATGCTGCGCTCGATTGGCTACGCGGCGGCGAGCGCCCGGCTCGCGGCGTCCGAGCGGCGGCGGTGGGAGACGGACGCGCGCGCGGCCTACCTGACGGCGTATCGCGCGGCGACGGCCGGCGCGCGCTTCGTGCCGGAATCGGACGACGCGTTCGCGCGCGCCGTCGCGGTGCTGGAGGTCGAAAAGGCCGCCTACGAGATCGTCTACGAGGCGAACAACCGGCCAGACTGGGTGGAGATCCCGCTCGCGGGCTTCGTCAGCGCGACGGCGTCGCTCGGCCGCTCGGCTGGGGCGGCGTGAACACCATGCTCACCGCCGACCACGCCTCCTTGTCGAAGATGACGACCAGCCCCTCCTCGTAATAGAAGGAGTCGCTCCCGCCCTCCTTGCTGTAGCCGCTGGGGCGCCCCCAACCGGTGAGGATCGTGTCGCGCGTGAAGACGCCGTGATGCGGCTCGAGCCGGAACGAGCGAACGACGTCGCGCTTGAACCCGCCGGCCTGGAGCAGGCCGAAGTCTACGACCATGCGGGTCATGCCCGCTGGGGCCTGCGCGCCCTCGTAGATCCAGCTCGTCGTGTCGTAGCCCTCGACCTTCTGCCCCTCCGTGCGCGTCGGCCCGCCGTACTGCGCGCGCACGCCCTCCATCGTGCTCGTGGCGGGACTGATCGCCCCCCAGTCCGCCGCGGCCGCGGGCACGGCGGCGAGCGCGGCGAGCAGCGCGGCGGCGAGGACGAGCCGCACGTCAGAACCCCAGCGCGGCGCCGTCACCGCGCGGGTCGGCGCCGCCGAGCATGGTGCCATCGCGGAAGCTGATCGCGTGCGCGTGGCCGGTGCGCGTGAAGAACTCGGGCGCCGGCTTGATCGGGTGGCCCTTGCGCACGAGCGCCGAGGCGACCGGGCGGGGCACGCGGCTCTCGAGGTGGATGGTGTCGGCCGGCTCGCCGGGAAGGAAGGCGCCGATCAGGAAGCGCGGCCGCTCGATCGCCTCTTGCGGGTCGAAGCCGTAGTCGATCAGGTTGGTGAGGACCTGCACGTGGAACATCGCCTGGCCGTTGCCGCCCATCGTCGACAGCGCGTGGGCCGGGCGCTCGTCGCGCGTGACGATCGAGGCCATCAGCGTGTGGAACGGCCGCTTGCGCGGGGCCAGCGCGCTGGGATGGTTCGCGTCGAGCTGGAAGTGGCGGCCGCGATTCTGGAGGAGGACGCCGCAGCCGGGGACGACGATGCCGGAGCCGAAGGGGTTGAAGAGGCTCTGGATGACGCTCGCCACGTTGCCGTGGCCGTCGGCGGCGACGAACCCCGTCGTGTCGCCCTCGGGATCGCCCGCGGCGTACGCCTGCGCCTTGCGCGCGTCGAACGCCTTGCGGCGCCTCGCCGCGTACTTCTTGTCGAGCAGCTCGGCCAGGGGCACGCGCGCGTGCGCGGGATCGCCGATCCAGCGGTCCCGGTCCGCGTAGGCCAGCTTCACGACCTCCAGCAGCAGGTGCAGGTGCTGCACGGAGTGCAGCGGGCGCCGGGCGAGGGGAAACCGCTCCAGAATGTTGAGGGCGATGAGCGCGGCGAGACCCTGCGTCGGCGGCGGCGTCTCGTAGACGCGGAAGCCGCGGTACGTCGTCGCGATCGGCTCGCCCCACTCGCCCGTGTGCTCGGCGAGGTCCTCGGGCCTCAGGAAGCCGTCCGCGGCCATCCGGTCGGCGATGGCGCGGCCGACGCGGCCCGTGTAGAAGAGGTCGGGGCCCTCGGCGCCGAGGTCGCGCAGCGTGCGCGCCAGGTCGCTCTGCACGAGCGGCTCGCCAAGCCTGGGGGCGCGCCCGGCCGCACGGAACACGCGGTGCCACTCGGGATCCGGGGTGAGGCTCGCGAACTCGTCGATGGCCTGGCTCGTCAGCCACGACGTCGGAAACCCTTCTGCGTAGTGGATGGCCGGCCCGAGCAGCGAGGCGAGCGGCCGCGTTCCGAAGCGCTCGAGCAGCATCCCCCAGCCACGCACGCAGCCGGGCACGCTCACGGTCATGGCGCCGACCACGGGCAGCGCCGCGGCGCCGCGGCGCTTCAGCTCCTCGAGCGAGGCGCGCGAGCCGGAGCGGCCGGCGCCGTTCAGGAAGTGCACGCGCCGCGTGGCCGCTTCGTAGTAGAGGACGAAGAGGTCGCCGCCCACGCCGCACATGTTGGGCTGCGTCACCGCGAGCACGGCGTTGGTGGCGATCGCCGCGTCGGCGGCGGTGCCGCCCGCGCGCAGCACGTCCAGGCCCGCCACCGTCGCGTAGGGATGCGCGGAGGCCACCATCCCCTCGCGGCCGAGCGCCACCGGGCGATGCGCGTAACCGATCTGGGGCACCCTCACGCCTCCTTGAAGAGCCGCGTGATCTCGTCTCGAGCGAAGGTGGGCATCGGCCACGACTTCGTGCCCTCCACGAGCGTGACGCCCTGGGCGCGCTCCACCACCTGGCCGATGAAGTGGCAGTCGATCGCCTCGCGCGCGAGCGCGTGGATGACCACGCCCGCGTCGGCGGGATCGAGCGTCATGAGGAGCGCGCCGGAGGCGATGGTGCCGAGCGGGTCGAGACCGAACGCCTCGCACAGGAGCTTGCCCTCCGGCAGCACCATGATGCGGTCGCGGTCGATGCGCAGCCCGACGCCGGCGGCGTCGGCGAGCTCGTGGAGCGCCGTCGCGATGCCGCCCTCCGTCGGATCGTGCATCGCGTGGACGCTCGCCAGCTCGCAGGCCAGCTCGGCCTCGGGACGGACGCTGATGCCCGGCACCCTCAGCAATCCCCGGGCGCGTCGAATGGTCGCCGCCGGCACGCCGCGCGCCCGCAGCTCGGCCTCCTTCTCGCGCGCGATGATGGCCGCGCCTTCGAGGGGCACGCCCTTGGTCAGCACGATCGCGTCGCCGACGCGCGCGCCGCCGGTCGTCACCAGCTTGTCCTTCGCGACCTCGCCGAGCATGGTGCCGGCCACGATGGGCCGGTCGAGGCCGTGCGTGACCTCGGTGTGGCCGCCGACCAGCGCGACCTCGAGGTCCTCGCAGGCCTCGGCGAGCTGGCCGAACAGCGCGCGTACGCCGACCTCGTCGGTGGCGCCGGCGGGCAACAGCAGCGTGGCGAGGAACCAGCGTGGCGTGGCGCCGCGCACGACGATGTCGTTGGCGTTGACGTGCAGCGCGTACCAGCCGATCTCGTCGGTCGCGAACGTGATCGGATCGGCCGTGGCCACCAGGTAGCGATCGCCGAGGTCGATGACGGCGGCGTCCTCGCCGACGCGCGGACCCACCACCACCCGTGGATCGCGGGGCGCGTGCTTGTCGAGAAGCGCCTGCAACAGGTCGCCCGGAAGCTTCCCGAGTGGCAGGAACGGCATCGCGCCTCGTAGTATACCGTGGTGACGCGGCGCCCCATCGTCGAGTGCGTGCCGAACGTCAGCGAGGGCCGAGACCCGGCGCGCCTGGCGCGCTTCGCGGCCGCCGTGCGCGCCACGCCGGGCGTCACGCTCGCCGACCTCCACGCCGACCCGGATCACCATCGCTCGGTCTTCACGTTCCTCGGCGAGCCCGCCGCCGTCGCCGCCGCCGCGCTCGCGCTGGGCGACGCCGTGTTCGCCGAGATCGACATGCGACAGCATCGCGGCATCCATCCGCGCATCGGCGCCCTCGACGTGCTGCCGTTCGTGCCGCTGGCCGGCGTGAGCATGCCCGAGGCCGTCGCGCTCGCCCGCGACACCGGCCGCGCGTTGGCGGACCGCCACGCGCTGCCCGTCTATTACTACGGCGAGGCCGCGCGGCGTCCCGAGCGCCGTGTGCTGCGCGAGCTGCGGCACGGCGAGTACGAGGGGCTGGCCGTGCGGCTCGGCGTGGACGACGGCCGGCCCGACGACGGCCCGGCGCGCTTCGACGCGCGCCGCGGCGCCATTCTGGTCGGCGCGCGCGATGTGCTGATCGCCTACAACGTCTGGCTCGCGAGCGACGACCTCGTCGCCGCCCGCGCGATCGCGCGCGAGGTGCGGGCCAGCGGCGGCGGGCTGCCGGCCGTGCAGGCGCTCGGCCTGCCGCTGGCCAGCCGCGGGCGTGTGCAGGTCTCGATGAACCTGCTCGATCACCGCCTCACGCCGATCCCCGCCGCCTTCGACCGGGTGGCGCAGTTGGCGGCGCGACACGGGATCGCCATCGAGCGCGGCGAGCTGGTGGGGCTGGCGCCGCACGCGGCCTTCGCCGGGCGCGCGCCGGCGTCGGTGGGCCTGGTCGGCCTCACGAAGGACCAGCTGCTCGACACGCACCTCGCCCGCGCCGCCGACGCTCACGCCGCCGGATAAGGAGACCGCATGGACCACGCGTTCCTGGTCGAGACGTACGCGTCGGAGCGCCTGAAGACGCTCAGCGTGTGGAGCATGTTCGCGGACGAGGATCTGAACGTGCGTCCGCACCCGCGGTGGTTCGTCGGGATGTTGGGATCGACGTCGGCGCGCCGCCACGGCCGACGGAGGAGAAGCGGCTGGCGTTCATCCGCCGCTACGCCGACGACTCGGGCGACCGGCTCGCCGCCCTCGGGACCAAGGACGCCGCGTGGTGGCCGAGGAGGTCGCACACGGCGCATCACCGCGCCGAGCAGACGACGCTGCTGCGCCTGCTCGGCCGGCAGGTCTGGAGCGTGTACGGACCGTCGGCGGATACGGGCGGCCTGCCGGCCAACGCGGCGCCGACGATCTACGCCTATGCGGACGTCGCGGCGCTCCTCGAGGGTGAGGCGCGCGGCGGCGCCAAGGCGCCGCTGCCGGGGCCGGGCCGCCACGCGAGCACCGAGCGGCCCGAGCGCTGAGCGTCAGGCGCGCGCGGCGAGCAGCTTCAGGAGGTCGGCGGTGAGATCGTAGAGCTGCGCGCAGCCCGTCGGCCCACCGAGATGCAGCTGGATGCGCCGGCGCAGCCCGTCGTCGACCATCTCGCCGAGGAGCGCGCCGATCTTCCGCTGCGGCTCCGAGCAGATGCCCATGTACGGCAGGCGGGGCGTGAGGTGCTCGGCCTTCACGATGCGGCCGGCGGCGTCGATCTCGTAGGTGATCTCGAAGCCGTGGCAGTTGTCGTGCATCGAGTGGAAGAGCGCCAGCCGCCCGTCGCGCCGCTCGAGCCGCGCGACCTTGCGGCGCTCGAAGACCCCGCGCTGACCGGGGCGCGGGCTGTAGAGATCCGGCTGCATCGGCGTCGCGATGGTCCGCGTGCCGAAGAGCGCGCGCCCGGCGTCGCTGTAGGTGAAGCACGAGTCGGGCAGGTCCACCCAGCCGGTGGTGTCGAGCTGCCAGCACTCCCAGGGATCGCCGCCCGCCGCGCGCTCCGCGCGCTCGCGCGGAAACTTCGCCACCTGGCGCGCCAGCCGCGCCGCCTCGACCACCGCGTCCACCGCGAGCGCGGCGCCGGCGCCGCCGCCGGCCGCCTCCATCACGCGCCGGGTGAGGCCGCCGACCATCGCCACACCGGCGAGCCGCGCCACGCCGTCGGCGACGGACGCCGCCACCTCGCCGCGCTCGACGCGACAGCGCGCGGCGCGGATGGCGTAATCCGGCGAGGGCGTCGCGACGATCGCCACCTCGAGGGCGCGGTCGGGATCCTCGAGCCGCACCGTGTGCGTGAAGGCGTCGTCGTGAGTGTTGTCCACCCGGCCGGTCGTCACGCGCTCATAGCGGTCGCGGCCACGTAGCAGCGCCGGCTCGATCACCGGGGTCCGCTCATCCGACTCGAGCCGCCGGCGAGGTACTTCTCCGGCTCGCGATCGAACTTCTGCTTGCAGCCCACCGCGCAGAAGTAATAGGTCTGGCCCTTGTAGGCAGACTGGGCTGCCGCCTTCGTGGGCTCCACGGTCATCTTGCAGACGGGATCAGTCGCCACCACCGGACTCCTTCACTGGCTCGAGGGTCGCCAGCGCTTCAGCCGCAGGCTATTCGTCACCACGGATACCGACGAGAAGGCCATCGCCGCGCCCGCGAGAATCGGCGAGAGCAGCACGCCCCAGAACGGATAGAGCAGCCCTGCTGCCACCGGGATCAGCACGACGTTGTAGCCGAACGCCCACCCGAGGTTCTCCTTCACGATCCGGATCGTGCGCCGCGAGAGATCCACCGCGGCCACGACACCGCGCAGGTCGCCGCGCATCAGCGTCACGTCGGCCGCCTCGATGGCGACGTCGGTCCCCGAGCCCATCGCGATGCCGACGTCGGCCTGCGCCAGCGCCGGCGCATCGTTGATCCCGTCGCCTACCATCGCCACGCGCCGGCCGTGCTCGCGCAGCCGCGCGATCTCGCGCGCCTTGTCCTGGGGAAGAATCTCGGCCAGCACCCGGTCGATGTCGGCCTCGCGCGCGATCGCCGCCGCCGTACGCCGGTCGTCACCGGTGAGCATTGTGACCTCGATCCCGCGCTGCCGCAGCGCGCCCACCACCGCCCGCGCCTCCGGCTTGAGCGTGTCGGCGACGGCCACGAGGCCGAGCGGGCGGAACGCGACGGCGAGGTAGACCACGGTCTTGCCCGCCTGCGCGAGCGCCTCCGCGCGCGGCGCCAGCGCGCTGACATCCACGCCGCGGGCCTCGATCAGCGCCCGATTACCGAGCAGCAGGCGGCCCTCCGGCGCCAGCGCGTCGATCCCCTGCCCCGGCACCGTCACGAACTCAGTGACCGGCGGCAGCGCCAGGCCGCGCTCCTTCGCACGCGCGACGATGGCCTCGCCGATCGGGTGCTCCGAGCCCTGCTCGGCGGCGGCGGCGAAGGCGAGAAGGTCCTCCTCCGCCACGCCCGGCGCGGCGATCACGTCGGTCACCGTGGGCCGACCGACCGTCAGCGTGCCCGTCTTGTCGAACACGACCGTATCCACGTTCGCGAGCGTCTCGAGCGCCGTCGCGCTCTTGACGAGGACGCCCACCTCGGCGCCACGGCCGGTGGCGACCATGATGGCGGTCGGCGTCGCCAGCCCCATCGCGCACGGGCACGCGATCACCAGCACGGCCACGGCGTTGGTCAGCGCATAAAGAATGGAGGGCGAGGGGCCGAGCAGCCACCAGCCGACCAACGTCGCCGCGGCGATCGCCAGAACGACCGGCACGAACACTGCTGCCACCTGGTCCGCGAGGCGTTGAATCGGGGCACGGGAGCCCTGAGCCTCCTCGACCAGCTTCACGATCCGCGCGAGCGTCGTCTCGCCGCCGACGCGCGTGGCGCGGAAGACGAACGAGCCGGTGCGGTTGACCGTGCCGCCGAAGACGGACGCGCCCGGCGCTTTCTCCACCGGCAGGCTCTCGCCCGTGAGCATCGATTCGTCGATCGTCGACGCGCCCTCGACCACCTCGCCGTCGACGGGCACGCGCTCCCCGGGCCGGATCCTCACGAGGTCGCCGACGACCAGCTCGGACGTCGGCACGTCGACCTCGACGCCGTTGCGGAGCGCGCGCGTGGTGCGCGGCGCCAGCGAGACGAGTCGGCGAATCGCCTCCGACGTTCGGCCGCGCGCACGGGCCTCCAGCCAGCGGCCGAGAGCGACGAGCGTGATCACGACGGCGGCCGTCTCGTAGTACGGCATCGCGCCGAGATCCATGAACACGTGCGGCCAGAGCGTCACGGCCAGGCTGAAGAAGTAGGCCGCGTTGGTGCCGAGGGAGACGAGCGTCGACATGCTCGCGCTGCGGTAGCGCACGTCATGGAGGAAGCCGCGGTGGAAGTCGGCGCCGACCCAGAACTGCACGGGCGTGGCGAGCAGCAGCAGCGTCCACGGGTCGCGCAGCCACGCCGGCGCCCACGGGAAGACCTCGGTCATGCTGCCGAGCACGATCGGAATCGAGAGCGCGATGCCGACCAGCACGCGCCGGCGCAGGCGCCCCTGCTCCTCGGCGCGCGCGATCTGCTCGCGGTCCTGGGTCGCGTCGCCCGGCGTCGCCGGCGCGGACGCCTCCGCCAACTCGTAGCCCGCCGCCGCCACCGCCGAGGCGAGCGCGGGCGCGTCGGCGCGCGCCGGGTCCCATTCCACGGTCGCGCGCTCGGTGGCGAGGTTCACCGACGCCGCGCCGACCCCCGGCACCCCGCGCAGCGCGCGCTCCACCTTGCCCACGCACGCCGCGCAGTGCATGCCGCGGACGGCGAAGGTGCGCTTCTCCTTGTCCATCAGCGTCCGCCGAACCGCGCGAACACGTCCAGCAGCTCCTCGATCTTCTGCTGGCGGTCGTTGCGGCTGCCCGAGCGCATCGCGTCGGCGACGCAGGACTCGATGTGCCGGCCGAGCAGGAGCTTCTGGCACTGCTCGAGCGCGCCCTGCACGGCGGAGATCTGGAGCAGGATGTCCACGCAGTAGGCGTCGTTCTCGAGCATCCGCTGCAGCCCCTGCACCTGTCCCTCGATGCGCCGCAGCCGGCCGCGCGCCTTGGCTTTGGTCTCCTCGTTGAGCATGCGTTATACCCCCTGGGTGCTGATACCCCCGGGGGGTAATATCCGCCCGGGGCTCGCGCCTGTCAAGCGCCGCGCGGCACCCGCAGGCGCAGGGCGCCGGGCTCGAGCGTGAACACGACGGGCGTGGCCCCGACGGGCTCGCCGTCGACGTGGGTCGGGAGCGGCGTCGGCGCGCTGACCCTCACCTGCCGCGCGCGGCGGACCGTCACGCGCGGGTTGCGCAGGTGCGTGCCCGGATAGATCGTCGGCAGCCAGCGAAGCAGCTCGACGCGACCGAGCGCGCCGAGCACGACGACGTCGAACACGCCGTCGGCGGGATCGGCGTCGGGCGCGATCTTCATGCCGCCGCCGAACCAGCGCCCGTTGGCGGCGACCACCGCGGTGATCGGCACCGCCGGCTCGGCGACGCCGTCCAGCTCGAGCACGGCCGGGGTCGGGCGATGCAGGTGCACGCTCGCGATCACCGCGGCCAGGTACGGCAGCGTCCCGCGCATGCGCACCGACTGCGCACGGCGCGCCACGGCGGCGTCGAACCCGGCGCCGCCCGAGATCGTGAACCAGCGCCGCCGGCCGTCGCCCCACTCGGCACGGCCGAGGTCGAGCTGCCGGTCGCGGCCGTCGGCGAGGGCACGCACGGCGGCGATCGGATCGCGGGGCACGCCGAAATTGCGGGAGGCGTCGCAGCCGCGCCCGGTGAGCACGGCGCCGACCGGCGTCCCCCTGCCCGCGGCGCGCACGCCGTTGACGACCTCGTTCAGCGTGCCGTCACCGCCGACGGCCA
>Ga0134088_10000410_pt1 | contig 14356 bp, 12 predicted proteins | sample 15_taG_3_FD_94461 | JGI IMG/M metagenome (GOLD analysis project Ga0134088, IMG submission 94461) | Grasslands soil microbial communities from the Angelo Coastal Reserve, California, USA - 15_D_Rain_20cm_5_09182015 | ecosystem: Environmental > Terrestrial > Soil > Grasslands ...
CGTCCCTCCCGAAGCCCACGCGCTCGTCGCCGAGGCGGCTCGACGCGCCGCCCCCGCAGGCGCCGCACCGGCGTTCGTATTCCCCGAAACGCCCCGCCCCTTCGCACGGATTCGTTCAGCCTTTACAATTCGGTCGAGGACTCCGAGTCTCGTCCACCCAGTCGGGCCCGCCGCGACCACGCAACCGGACCCGGACAAGGCTCGAGGAATTGGAGGAACGAAGCCACGATGACTCCGATGAAACGGCGGTGCAAAGAGGTCCGCACCCTCCTCATGTACGCTCAAGACGGCAAGGGGATGGGGCACATTGCTCGGACGACAACGATTGCCCGGCATCTTCTCGCGGTCAATCCTGATTTGGTCGTCTACATTACGACGGAGTCCCCGGTCATCGGGGAGTTCCCGTTGCCGGATCGGTGCGACTACCTCAAGTTGCCGAGGCGGCTGAGCCCACCGACGGTCGTCGAGACCGAGGCGGAGCACGAGGCGGCGATCGAACGCTTCCGGATTCACGTCCGATCCCGAATTCTCCGTGAGGCCTCCCTCGCCCTGGCTCCCGACCTCGTACTGGTTGATCATGAACCGCTTGGTCGGAAAGGCGAGTTCCGGGAGGGTCTGTTCGCGTTGAAGGAGCAGTCCCCCACGACGAAGTTCGTTTTCGGTCTGCGGGACATCATGGACGATGTCGCCCGGATTCGGGCCCAGTGGCAGGACTTGGGTGTGTACGAGGCCCTTGAGAATCTGTACGACGGCATCGCGGTCTATGGCTCGCGCCATCTGTACGACGTCGCGGAAGCGTATGCGATCCCACCGTCCGTGCGTTCCAAATTGCACTATTGCGGGTACATCGTCCGGGAGGCCGGCCGCATCGATGCGGACTCGATCCGCGAGCAGTACCGCGTGCCGCCGAAGGGACCCCTCGTCGTGGCGACGGTCGGCGGAGGGAGCGACGGGTATCCGGTGTTGGAGGCCGCGCATGCGGCCGTTCAGAGGTTACATACACAGCATCCGGATCTCAACGCAATCCTCGTCACGGGACCGCTCATGCCAATCGACCAGCAGGAGAAGCTTCGCGAGCGGGCCACGTCGACCTGCCGCGTCTTCTCCCGGGCGGACAACTTCCAACTCATGGCGGCGGCCGATGCCGTCGTGAGCATGGGTGGATACAACAGCGTGTGCGAAGCGCTCTCCGTCGGGCGCCCACTGGTGATCGTGCCGCGGTCGACACACAAGATTGAACAGCAGATCCGGGCCGAGACCCTCGCGGCGTATGGCCTCGCCCGATGGGTTCACCCCCGAGATCTGAACGGCGGCGAAGGGCTCGCACAGGCCATCGAGTGGGCGTTATCCAAGAATCCACGGGACCACGCCGAGCTCATTCGAAAGATCATCCCATCCTTTGACGGAGCCTCTAATCTGGCCCGGTATCTCGCTCGCTGGCTGGAGGACAATTGAATGAGCGACCGAATGGACATCCGCGGGGCGATCGGCGATGGAGCGGCGCGCATGAGTCTGCCGGACCTCCCCCAGCCGGAGGAAACCCAGGCCATCCTGACCGGGGCGCTGCGCGAATTGGAGGGGATCGACACCCGGCTCGAGACGTGGACCGCGGACGACCACTTCACCCAGTTCGGGAAGCGACTCGTGGTTCGGTATGATCTCGAAGCCCGGTTGGCCGCTGCTCCCAACGTCCGTCGATACCACTGGCTGGGGAAATTCTATGATCGGGACGAAGACGCCCGCCGCGTCGCAAGCGTCCTTCGCGAGCTGGCCTCGTTCGACGGCCACGCTCAATCGGGTCTGGCATTTCCGAGCGTCCTCGCCTATCACGCCCCCCGTCGCCTCCTATTGTTGACGTATGAATCCGGCGAGTCCATGACGACCGCGATGGCGCAGGACACCGAAGCGATCCTCGCGGCGATCGGGCGAGCCTTGGCCACCTTGCACTCGCTCCCCATCGCCCCGACCCGGATTCTGTCTCCGGACGCCGTCCTCGAAGACCTTCGGCCCAGGGTTCGAGATCTTTGCGACAGGTTCCCCAGCGAAGCCGAGTCTCTCGGGAGCGCCTTTGCGGCCCTTGAGCGGGATATGCCGTTTCTCCCTTCGGCGCCGGCCTTCGTCCACGGCGACTTCGGCCCAGCAAACCTCCTCTGGAGAAAGGGTCACGTCGTCGTCTTGGATTTCGACAAGTGCGCGTTGGGCGATCCGGCGGCGGACCTCGGCAATCTGTTCGCCCAGCTGTTCCGGACGACAATCAAAAGGCCGGAAATCCTGCGGGACTTCGCTTCCGCGCGCGCGACGGTCCTCGAATCCTATTCACGCTGGTCACCGGCCGATTCGAGGCTGGATTCCCGGGTCGCATGGTACGAGCGTGCAACCCTGTTACGGAAGATTCATGGATTGCTTTTTAGCAAGAGCCGAGACCAACATCCCGAGGCGGTTCGGCAGCGCCAGGCCGAGGCGGTCCAGTTGATGAGGATGGGATAGCCGTGCACGAGCGACCGGGACCATGGTTTCAGCCAGCGACCTGCGGTCCGCCCGTGGAAGCGGCGAGCAACGCAAATCCTGTGCACGGCGGGCAGCTCGCGGAGGATGGGACGGAGGGCTTCCCGTTCGACCCCGACTTTCCACAGCTTCCGATTGCATCGAACCCACGGCTAATGCTCGATATTTTCCGGACCGAGCTGAAGCCGGTCGCAGAGAAGCGCTACGAAATCCAAGAATGTAGACCGTTCCGTTTCCGGTGCCGCCAGTCGAAGTCTCGTTGCGTGCTGCAATACACGCTCCGCATTGCTGATCCATCGACAGGTCGCCGGTGGGACCAGTCGGTCACCGGCCTGCTGTATGCCGACAAACGCAAGGCGGAGCGGCGGTGGCACGAGATGCAGGCTACAGATCCCCGCCGAGGCATTCCTAAGGAATGGCTCGCCTTCGAACCCGTTAGCATCATTTCTGGCCTCGGAATGCTGGTTCAGATATTCCCCTTTGATCGGAGACTTCGGAATCTCGGTCCGATAATGGGAGGCGCTGGGCGAACCGTTGATCCATTGCTCCTGGCCCGCCTCGATCCAGGCGAATGGGAGGTCGAGAATCGGACCATCGAACCGACGCGATACCGCACCGAGCGCGGGGCCGCCCTCCGCTACGCGATACAGGCCCGCGAGGCGCGATCTGCCCGGCGGGGGACAGTGACCTGTTACTTGAAAGTCTACCGCAATGACGATGGCGCGGAGACGTGGCGATTCCTTCTGGCGAGCCAACGATTGACCGCTGAGGGTACACGGCCATACGAAACGATTCGCCCCATCGCTTACTTGAGTGATCTCCGCACCCTCGTGTTCGAAGAGGCCCCCGGCCGCCCGCTGAGTCAATTGTCGCCTCAATCCGGACATGCCGCTCAGGCAGTACGATCCGTCGCAAGGGCCCTAGCGGCCTTCCATCAAGATGAGATTCCGGCTACCCGGCACGAATCGCTCGCGGACCGGTTAGAGGCCGTCCGAAAGGCGGGGCTGCTCATCCAATGGGCATGCCCCGGGACGCGGGACACCGTCCAAGCAATTATCGCCGCCGTCACGAATGGCTTGGAAGAGGCGTCTCCCACACCAATTCACGGGGACCTCAAGTCGGATCACGTCTTCGTATCAGACGAGCGGGTGGTCTTCATCGATCTCGATTCGGTCGCGTTCGGCGATCCGGTTCGTGACGTGGCATCTCTGTTCGCCCATCTTACTTGCAAGACCGGGTCGCTTTCGATGCCGGCGGATCGGGCGCGTGAGATGGCGGCGGCATTCGCCGACGAGTACTTTCGTCACGCACCTAGTTCGTGGCGAGCACGCTTCGGGCTGCACAGCGCCGGCGCCTTCCTCGAGGTGGCAGGCTGCATCTTCCGGTCTCAAGAGCCCGGTTGGCCCGAGACGACCGCTCGGATTGTCGAAGAGGCGCAACGAGCTTGCGAGGAGGTCCAGGATTGACCGGACCAGGCGAGGGGCCGGAAGATCCGGAAAGGCGGCCGCCACGGAGGCGCTTTGAGAGCGATGAAGAGGAGGATCGGCCTGACGCCAAACAACCGTACGCAGAGCTTTTCGACCCAATTCGCGCCGCGAACGAACTCTTCGCGGAGCTGCTGGATGAGCTGAGGCTGTTAGACGAGCGGAAACCGCCCTCCGAAGGGTCTGTGGCCGACGGGACAGATGGAGCCCCCCTTCTGATTTCGGAATTCGGGCGCGATCGTCGAACGGACGTCCCAAAGTCGCGTCGCCGCCGGATCGCCAAATCCGTGGCGGTGATCCTCACCGGCCTCCCTGTCGTTGCGTGGCTACTCAACTATATTGCCTCCGCCTACAACGTGCAGGTGGCGCTGCTCGCCCTCCCATATGAATTCGGCCGCTCGTTCCTCTCCGACTCCCAGCTTGCACTCCTGCTGGTTATCGCGCCGTTTTTCGCTTGGGCGATCTGGGGCGTCATCGTCATTCGTGAGCGGCGACGATGGGAGCGGACTCCAGGTGTCGAAGCGCCGAAGCAACTTTCGTCGGGAACCTCTCCCCAGCGGGTCCCGGCGCCGGGCCTGTCCCCGGTTCGCACCGATTCCGGACCCGGTCGCACACGAACTCTCGGACGCCTCCTCTCCTATGTGAGGCCGCACTGGCCCTACGCAGCCGCTGTCTTCGCGGCGATTGTTACCGCCGCCTCCATGGATTTGACACAGGTCTGGATCCTGTCGTTTCTTTTCATCGGGCAGGTGGCCCGTCTCGGTCATGCAGAACTGCTTCCCACCGTCCTGCTCCTTCTAGGCGCGACCTTTGCGTTCAAAGAAGTCGCCACGTTCCTCAAAGACTACTTGTCGGAAATCCTGGCTCAGAAAACGGTGCACAGGCTTCGGTCCGATCTCTACGAGAACATCGAGCGAATGCCCATGAATTTCCTCGATGGGTCGCGCTCCGGCGAGCTGGTCTCCCGCGTCGTCAGCGACACGAACGAAGTGGAAAAGGTCCTCACGGACAACGTCGCGGATTTCGTCACGAACGCGGTCATGGTCGCAGGGGCACTCGGCCTGCTGTTCCTTGTGAACGTCAAGTTCGCCCTCCTTGTCACGCCAGCGGCCCTCTTCATGGTCGTCGTCGTGAACCGGTTCAAGAAGGCGATCAAGCAAGTATCGAAGAAAATTCGTGAAGCAGTGGCGGATCTCACCGCAAAGGCCTTCGAGGTCGTGTCGGGTCTGCGCATCGTGAAGAGTTTCCGGATGGAGCACCACGAGGCGAGCGCCTTCCGAGACCGGTCTCTGGCGATTGCCAAGGCCAAGGTGCGACTCGCCCGCCTTTCCGGCGCCTATTCCTCGGCGGTGGATCTCCTCACCTTCGGCTCCCTCGCGGCGCTCATCTGGTTCTCAGCCCCCGCGGTCGTCTCTGGGACCCTGACGGTCGAGGCGCTCGTGGCCTTCCTCGGATACATGGGCAAAGTTTTCAATCCGCTCGTCGTCTTGAGCAAAGTCAATTTCACGGTCCAGAAAGCAGTCGCGGCCGGGGACCGCATCTTCGAGTTCATGGACGCCAAGGTGGAGATCCTGGATGCGCCCGGCAGCCTTGTCCCGCCAGCGATCGAGGGACGCATCGAATTCGATGCGGTGACATTCGGATATCGGCCGAATCGAAACGTCCTCGCGGAATTCTCCTTGACCATCGAGCCGGGCGAGACGGTCGCGGTAGTCGGATCCAGTGGGGTGGGCAAGTCCACAATTGTCAATTTGCTCCTCCGGTTCTACGAGCCGAGCGCGGGTCGGATCTTGATCGACGGCTACCCTCTCGATCGGTTGAATCTGGGTTTCTTGCGGAAGAAAATCGGCCTCGTCATGCAAGAACCGGTCCTCTTCTCGGGGACGATTCGAGAGAATATCATGTATGGCGACGTTCACGCGCGCGAAGGCGACGTCGTGCGTGCCGCACAATCGGCAAACGCCCACGAATTCATCGTCGGCCTGCCGAAGGGATACGACACACAGATTGGCGAGCGCGGGGTTACGCTTTCCGTAGGCCAGCGGCAGCGGATAGCGATCGCTCGCGTCCTCCTGAAGAACCCAAGCATCCTCATCCTTGATGAAGCCACGTCGAACATCGACTCCGAGTCGGAATCACTCATTCAAGAAGCCTTGCACCGCCTCGCTCAGAAGAGGACGATGATTGTCATCGGGCATCGGCTTTCTTCGATCATTGATGCGGACCGGATTGTCGTCCTTGAAGATGGAGGCATCGCTGAGGTCGGGACCCACCAAGATCTACTGGGGAAAGGAGGGGTCTACGCCCGGCTCTATGAGGCTCAGATCGAGCGAGGAATAACACCCAGGGAGGCGCCACACAACCAACTCGACGCAGTGTAACACCGTACAATCCTGGCTCGTGCGGTTGCGGAAGCACCGGGTTGCGAGACGAGACAAACGCCGATGCGCGACCGCCTCGTCATTCCCGGCGAATATCAACGATTCGCCCGTCTCTGCGATTGGATTCGACGGGTGTCAAAACACATTCGTGATGCAAGTGGCCCAAGTGTGGCTCACCTGATTGCACTCAAGGCCAACTGAGTTGGAGTTGGCGACCAACCCTTCATAGGACTGATCTCCTACGACCCGGAGCGGATGAAGGGGAAGGCCGCGGTTTGCGAGGGACCCCGCGCGAAAAAGCCCGACTTTCGCGGCATGGCCAGAGCACTGATCGGCGCGGCGAGGAATTCTCGAAAGTCCGGGACTGCCCGCGTTGGCCTCGCCGTGAATTCTCACCCGCAGCGGGGGGACCGAATCGATCTGCGGCCTTGGGCCATGCGCCTCAAATCCGATTCCGACGAAGAGCTGTTGGAGGAGCTGCGGAAGTCGTTGAGGCGAGTGAAAGCCCTTGAAGGGTTGAAGGAGAACGGGGCGAGGATTCCAAACCAAGCATCGACACGCCGCACCGTCATGGAAGCGCCGCGACGAATCCGACGGATGCGGCAGCCCGCTGCCATCAGAGGTCGAACCGCCGTCGCCGCTCTCGCTCTCTGCATCCTAATCGCCATCGCGGCAGGATGGGCCTTGTTCCATATAGGGGGAATGCCGGGGAAGCCTGTCGATGTCTCTCCACCGCGGTGGAAGGACGAGTCCGCCACGCACTTCACGTTCGCCGCCTCCGCGGACTTCGGGGGGCTCGGCGACACCGACTCGACGGCGCTTGCGCTCCGCGCTCGAGCGGCGGGCATGTCGTTCCTCCTCGCTCTTGGGGATCTCGGAAACACGACGAACGAGGCAGGGTGGTGCAGTCAAATGAAGCACTATGTGCCGGAGGTGCTCATCGTCCCGGGGAGTCACGACGTGAGCCAGGGTGGCGGCGAGGGCATCTCGGATTACGTGGAGAATTGCCCATACCCGTTGACCTCGCCCGCCGTCCCGGGCGTGGGCACACCGGGTTACGGGTACGAATACTACTTTGACTACCCCGCCGAGACGCCGCTCGCACGCTTCATCATGATTTCACCGGGGCTCGGCGGAGGGCTGAGCTACAACTACAGCGAGGAGTCGCCGCACACGGAATGGCTCGAGGACGCCGTCGACAACGCACGGGATCAAGGAATCCCATGGGTCGTCGCGGGAGCTCACGCGCAATGCATCACGATCGGTGTAAGGGAGCGCTGCACGATGGGCCAGGGCCTCTTCGATGAGCTCGTCGAGGCCAAGGTCGACCTGATCCTGGCGGGCGGCGACCATGCGTACGAACGCAGCAAGCAACTCCGACAATCCGATAGCTGCGAGTCTGTGAACTCCACTGGGCCGGCGGACCCGTCCTGCGTCGCGGACGGGGGGTCGCAAGACATCTATCCGAAGGGGAACGGGACGGTCGTCGTCGTGCAGGGCGTCGGAGGAGAGGACCTCACCAACATTACCGTGGACGGCAGCAACCCCCAGATCGGGTACTTCGCGCAAGCGATGGGTCGCAATGCGAACACGAAGGGCGAACTCCCGGGATTCGGATCCGTGTTCTACACGGTGACCGCAGACTCCGTCACGGCGAAAACCGATTTCTGTCCGACCGGGTCGGTCGGACCGGACGGTCACTGCACCGCTGACCGCTTCCGCGTTTTCGCCGATCGGTTCTCGATTTCGGATTCCGATTCGGGTCCGGCTTCGCCTCCTCCAGACGCTCCGACCCAGCTCAGCAACCCGTCTGGTGGCCCGATGGCCTCGAGCTCTGTTGAGGCGACAGCCGCGCCCCGAAAGGTCCGATGAAGTCGCCGTCTCCATGAGACTGGCGAGTGACTTCGTGGGCCCGGGGCTCGTTCTCCGGCGTGAGCTCGAGCGGAAGCGTTTTCGCGTCCTGTCATGATACCGGGTCGATGGACCTGCAGTCGATCGTCGATCGGGACATTAGGCTCACGGAGCGTGCACTCGAAAAGGCGGCGATTGCCGCCCCGCCGCGCTCCCACCTCCACAAGGTCGCCGAGGATTTCGTGACGATGGCGCGCGCATACTACTCGGATGCGAAGCACTTCCGTGAAAAGGGCGAGCTGGACAAGGCCCTCGCCACCGTGAATTACGCCCACGGTTGGCTGGATGCCGGCGCGAGGCTCGGGCTCCTCGATGTTGGCGGCGACGACCAACTCTTCACCCTCAGTGAGTGATTAGAGGACCCTCGCGCCCCTGTTGTCGACTTCGCATCGTTGGAGCGTCCCGAACTTGAGGTACAATGTCGCCAATTGCTGTCGGTTCCCGGTGGCGACCACGGAATGTCCGAGCATGGCCATTGTCGCCCTCCCGAACATCCGGCTGGCGCGAATCACTTCGAGGACCCGTTTGTCCGCGAGGCCGGTTCCTTCGGCGAAACGCACCCCGAGTTCGAAGAGTCGCTCCAGAGTGGGATTCTCGGAAAACTCGTCGACGAGCGCACCGCCAATCCGGTTGATCGCGGCGACTTTTTTCGAATCCCGAAGGACCGTTTTGGTGGGCATTTCCGCGCCGATCACGGCGAGCAGGAGCTCCGCTTCGACGGGGAAGGTTCGTACCTCCGCGTAGCCCGGCGCGCCCGGCTTGAGCCGCAAGTCCATTCCGCCGATCGACGCCGGGACGACGTCGCCAAGACCCGTGCCGCACTCGACCTCCGTCTCGTGAGCGACGGCCACCAGTTCGTCTCGGGGGATCTTCGCGCCGAGCGCATCGTCGAGCGCGAGGGCCGTGCTCACGGCCGCGGCCGCACTCACTCCGAAGCCCTGCGACACGGGCAAGCTTGTTTCGCTCAGGATCTTGACTTCGCAGGACCGGTCACCGAGGACCTTCTCCGCGACCCTCCGGGTGACGTCCGCCCGCTGGCGGCGGCCGTTGACAATCACGTCGATGGACGCGCGGGAGTCGTCCCGGACCCGCGCCACCGTGCGAACGCCGAGGCTCAGGCACAGGCCGGCGCCGCGCGAGCCCTTCTTCCGGGGATCCGGATCCTCACGGACCTCGAAGAACGCGGTGACATGCCCGGGGCAGAACGCCTCACCCTCGGACACCATGGAGGATGGCCCGCCACACCCGCTCGGCCGCGAGCGCCTTCGATCCTTCGAACGTCTCCGAGCGACCCTTGCGGTCGAAGATCGTGATGGACGTCGTGTCCCCCTTGATCTTTGAGATATCGTTCGCCACGACGAAGTCGACGTCCGCTTCCTTCACGAGGGACATGGCACGGGCCTTCAGGTCGGCTTCGCTCACGCCCGCCTCGGCCTTGAAGCCCACGAGGGCCTTCTTGGCGCCTTTGCGGAAGCGATTGAGGACCTTCGGAGTGGGCTGCAGATCGAGGGTCAGGACGCCGTCCCGACTCGGGATCTTGCCGGTCTGTCGATGTGAGGGCGTAAAGTCCGAAACCGCGGCCGGGACGACGCAGACGTCGGCGTCTGCCTTCTCGGCCATGGACACGAGGTCCCCGGTCGTCTCGAAGGTCTTGAATGGGAGCCACGGCGGGACCGGCGTCTCGTGACGCCCGAGCCAGAGCTCCACATTCGCCCCGTGCTCGAAGGCGACTTTGGCGAGTTCGATTCCGGTGCCGCCTGTCGAACGGTTCGTAACGACGCGGACGTCGTCGATCGGCTCGACGGTCGACCCGGCCACGACCAAGACCCGCATGTCGAGGAGGTCCTTCGGTCCAAGGCGGCGGATGACGCGCGCCACGATCGTCTCGATATCCGCCATCTTGCTTTGTCCTCCTCACGCTTTGGTTCGACCAGCTCGACGCGAAGTTCCTGGAGGCGCCTGACGTTCGCGGCGACGGCGGGGTTGTCCATCATCGATTCGTGGGCCGCAGGGGCGATCAGGATCGGGATGCCGGAACCGAGTGCGTTCGCGGCGTAGGTCGTGACGGTGGAGTCGTCGATTCCCTGCGCGATCTTGCCAATCGTGTTCGAGGTGCACGGTGCGATCAGGAGGAGGTCCGCCTTCCCGTCGCGACCGCACATCTCGAGGTACTCCATCGAGCCCGTAATTTGCGTCACCACGGGATGGCCGGTCGCATACTGGAGCGCGTTGGGATGGAGGATTTCCGTCGCGGATCGCGTGAATACCGCGTGGACCTCGGCTCCATGCCGGATGAGCTCGTGGGCCAACTTCACGCACTCGACGGCGGCAATGCTCCCGGTGACTCCGAGGACGATCGTCTTGCCCTGGAGCTTGAGGCTCTTGAGGCCTCGCAGGCGCTCCGCCGGGTGCATTGCGTGACGATTGCCATACGCGATATATAGCTGTGGTCCCGGAGTCCCGAGGGTCCGATCATTACGAGCCCACCGAGCAACCTTTAATCCGCGACGCCCGTTAGCTCCGGCCGCTTCGATGGACTATCAGACGACCCTGGAGCATCTCTACCGACTCGAGCGGTTCGGGATCAAACTCGGGCTGGACAACATCCGGCGGCTCCTATCCCTCCTCGGAGACCCTCAGCGTGGCCTGAAGGTCCTCCACGTCACCGGCACGAACGGGAAAGGCTCCGTGTGCGCCTATGCCGCGTCCGTGTTGCGGGCCTCCGGATATCGGGTCGGGCTCTACACCTCCCCGCATCTCGTCCGGTTCAACGAGCGGATCCGCGTGGACGGTGAGCCGATCACCGACGACGACGTGTTGCGCCTTTGGTCCGGCATGCAGCCTGCGATTCAGACGATGACCTCCACCCGGGCGATCGATCATCCGACGTTCTTCGAAGTCACGACGGCGATGGCCTTCGAGTATTTCCGTGAGCGAAAGGTCGACATCGCCGTCCTCGAGGTCGGGATGGGCGGTCGGATGGATGCGACGAACGTCGTGGACGGCCTCGTGTCCGTCATCACGCGGGTGGACCTGGAGCACACGGAGCATCTCGGCAAGACGGTCGAACGGATCGCGCGCGAGAAAGCCGGGATCATCAAGCCATCGTCGCGAGTCGTGACCGTCGACCAGGACGCTCTCCCGGTCATCGAGGCGAGATGCCGGGAACTCCACGCGCCCTTGTCGGTCCTCGGACGGGATGTTCACGCGGAGCGGATTGCCGGCGACTTGCGCGGCCAGACCGTTCGCGTCCGCGGGTCGTTCGGGTCCGTCGATGTTCAGACGCCGTTACTCGGCTCGTTCCAGGTGGAGAATATCGGCATCGCCGTGGCCGCCTTCGAGGAGCTTCGTTCGGCCGGGTTCACGATTCCGGACGAGGCGATCCGGCCCGGGATCGCTTCCGTCCGATGGCCCGCGCGGATGGAAATTGTCCGCGAGTCCCCGATGGTCGTCGTCGATGGAGCCCACAATCGCCCCGCGGCCGAAGCCCTCGCCGCGTCAATGGCCGAGACGTTCGTCGGTCGCAAGGCTGTCCTCGTCACGGGCATCCTGAACGACAAAGACCTGCCGGGCATGGCGGCCGCATTAGGGCCGATTGCCAGCCGCGTATTCGCCTGTCGGCCCAAGTCGCATCGCGCGTACGACGCCGGGGAAGTCGCGGCCGCCTTCCGACCGTATGCGGAAACCCTCGTCATCCCGTCGGTCCGAGAAGCGATCGATGCGGCGCTTCAGTCGGCGGGCCCGGACGACCTGATCCTGATCACGGGCTCGATTTACACCGCGGGGGAGGCCCTTGACCATCTCGGCGTCCGCCCGTGACCGGATCGCGTTCATCGTGCGGGATCTATCCCGTCGGTACCTGCCCGACGGCAATCTGCACGCGGGCGAGACGGCCCTGGCGAAAATCGTCGCGGAGACGGAAGACCCGTTCAAGGTCTTGATCTCGACGATCCTCTCCCAGCGGACTCGGGACGAAATGACCGAGGTCGCGTCGAGGCAGCTTTTCTCGAAGTACGGGGACCCGACGGAACTCGCCGGCGCGGACCTCGGCGACGTGGAGCGTCTCATCAAGCCGGTCGGCTTCTATCGCCAGAAGGCCGGCCAGATTGTAAAGGTGAGTCGGACCCTCCTCGAGCGCCATGCCGGCTCTGTGCCACGGACCTACGAGGAGCTGATCGAGCTTCCCCAGGTCGGCCCGAAGACCGCGAACTGCGTCCTCGTCTACGGATTCGGCGTCCCACGCATCCCGACCGACACCCACGTCCACCGGGTGAGCAACCGGCTCGGTCTCGTGCGGACGAAGACTCCGGAGGCGACCGAACGGCGGCTCATGCAGACCGTGCCGATGGAGTACTGGCTCCACATCAACGAGTTGTTCATCCGATTCGGGAAAGACCTCTGCCGACCGATCGGCCCTCGTTGCCCGCAATGCTCCTTCACCCGGTTCTGCCGATTCTATCCGAAGACGAAGTGGTCACGGGAGGCGCGTCGCCGACGTCGAAAAGCTGCGAAACGCCGGGCCTGACTGCACCTTTGATATCGTTGCGCGGTGGTGTCCGATCCGGATGCGGATCGATTTCCTCGAATACATGGCGATGGACCTCCTCCGGAAGGAGCCGTTCACGATCGCGAGAGGGTCATCGGCCGTGGCCCAGAACGTCCTGGTCATCGTTCATTCCGGTTCGCTCACCGGCACCGGGAGCGGCGCTCCAACGGATGTGACCGGTGAGACGATCCGGTCTGCGATGGAGGCGATCAAGGCGATGGCGCGAGCCCTCGAGGGGTTCCCGTTCGAGCGGCCCCGCGAGGTCGCCGACAAAATGGACAAGGTCCTCAACGGCAGCCCATCGGTCAAGGCCGCGATCGACATCGCGGTCCACGACCTCGCCGCGCAACAAGCGGGCGTGCCGCTGACCCGGTATCTCGGCGCGAGCCGGGATCGGATGGTCACCGACATGACGATTGGAATCATGGACACTCGAGGCGCCGTCGAGCGAGCCCAGCGGTGGGCCCAAGCCGGATTCCGCGCGCTGAAGGTGAAAATCGGCCGGGACCCGAAATCGGATATGGATCGGCTGCGCGCGATTCGCGGGGCCGTCGGTCCCCGGATCGAGTTGCGAATCGACGGGAACCAAGGGTACACCTGGAGCCAGGCGCTCAGCTTCGCTCGGGCGGCGAAAGACCTGGACATCTCGGTCTTCGAGCAGCCGGTGGCCAAGACGGACCTGGAGGGGATGCGCGTCCTGACGGAATCCTCGCCGATCCCGATCATGGCAGACGAGATGGTCCTCACGCCCGATGACGCGAAAAAGGTCCGGTGGGCCAACGCCGCGAAGGCCGTGAACCTGAAACTGATGAAACATGGCGGCATAAGCCGAGCAATCGACGTGAATACGATTTGCGAATCTGCCGGCTACCCCACGATGGTCGGCTGCATGGGGGAACCGCAAATCTCGATCGCGGCGGCGCTGGCCTTCGCCCTCGCTCAGAAGAACGTTCGGTGGCTCGACCTGGATTCACACTTCAATCTCGCTGAGGATCCCTCGAAAGGCCTGCGTTTCGAGAACGGGGAGTTGATCGCGCCTGACCGACCCGGGCTCGGTGTTACGTTGGCTTGACGGGATCCTGCGGCTTCCCCGGTGGTTCCGCGGACAAGGCGCGATCCTGTTCCTCTTCTTCGATTACTCGAGCGACCGCGACCACCTCGTCGCCGTCACCGAGACGCTGGAGCCTCACGCCGCGCGCCGCGCGGCCCTTGACGCTGATATCGGCGACGGCGCAACGAATTACGACCCCCGCTTTCGTTGTGGCGAGGAGATGCTCCTCAGGTCGGACGACTTTCACCGCGACGACGCGGCCTTTCGCGTATTTCGCGCTGGTCGTGCGGACTCCTTTAGATCCCCGACGGGTCTTCCGATATTCGGAGATCGTCGTGCGCTTGCCGTAGCCGCTGGAAAGGACCGTCAGCAACTCGGCTTCCGGGTTGCTCGACAGGGCCATCGATACGACCTCGTCTCCCGATCGGACGCGCATGCCCGCGACACCCGCCGCGGGTCGGCCCATCGGACGGACTTC
>Ga0134088_10000418_pt1 | contig 14293 bp, 13 predicted proteins | sample 15_taG_3_FD_94461 | JGI IMG/M metagenome (GOLD analysis project Ga0134088, IMG submission 94461) | Grasslands soil microbial communities from the Angelo Coastal Reserve, California, USA - 15_D_Rain_20cm_5_09182015 | ecosystem: Environmental > Terrestrial > Soil > Grasslands ...
GCGCGAACACCTCGTCGTAGATATGGATGAGGATGCCCGAGCGCGTCGTCGCCGACGGCAGCACGAAGGTCAGCACGGGGAACGCCAGCACCAGCTGCACGTACACGGCGAGGCTGCGGCCGCGCGCGCGCTCGAGGATCGTGCGCGCCAGCCGCTCCGCGAGCCCGCTCTTCACGACGGCGGCGCCCATCGTAAGCACGCCGACCAGGAAGTACGGCACGGGGCTCGCGAACCCCTGCAGCGCCGCGCGCATCGTCGGCGTGGCGCCGCTGAGCGGCAGCAGGGTGACGGCGAGCAGCGCGGTGACGCCGGGCTCCAGCGTCTCGCTCGTCCACAGCACGATCGCGATCAGCATCACGAGCAGCGCGCGCTGGCCGGCGAGCGGCAGGTCGGCGAGCCACGGCGGCAGCCACAGCGCGAGGCCGAGGACCGCCAGCGCGGGGACGACGGCGCGGCGCTTCAGGGCTTCAGGTACGAATAGTGCTCGCGCGACTGCAGGCGGGCCACCTCCGCGACGCCGGAGGGGACGAGCTTGGCGTCCGGCACCACCCGCGAGGGCTCGATGTTCCGGCGCTCCAGCGTGAAGCGGCACACGCGGAACTCGACGCCGCGCAAGGCCAGCTCGTCGACGTCGGTGACGAACGCGGTCCCGCCCGGCGTCTTCGCCTCCTTGAGCAGGAAGTCGATGCCGCGGCCGTGGGCGACCACCACGATCTTCGCCGTCGGGTCCGCCGACAGGTGATTGCGGATGTTGGTCATCGTGCGCGCGGCCTGCTCGACGCCCTCGTTGAGGTGATAGACGACCTTCACCGGCTCGGTGGCGCCGGCCGACAGGAGCGGCGCGAGCAGCAGCGCCAGGGCCAGCCACGCGATCGCGCGCGTCGTCATCGTCATGCCTCCAGGCCGGCGCTCAGCGCGGCGCGGCGCTCTGCCAGCGCACGTGCCCGACGAAGAAGGGACCGAGCGTCTGGAGATACTGCGAGGTCTGGGCGGTCTTGCGCATCGTCTGCACCAGGTGCGACAGCGGGTGGAGCTCGCGGCCGATGAGGCCGATCACGAAGTCGTTGTCGTGGACGTCGAGGCCGTGGCAAGCCAGCCGGACATCGTGGGCGAGGTCGGCGTCGCCGTACGCGCGGCCGAGGATCGAGTGCTCGCGGATGATCTCCCCCTGCTCCTTCGGCGAGAGGCGCCCGAACGCCCCCGTGCGGCGCAGCGGGTACCAGATCGCCCACGGCCACGCCGAGTTGAGCACGGTCCGCCGCGGCCGGAGGAACAACCACTCCTCGAGGTCCTGCTCGAAGCCCGCGGCGTACGTGCGTCCGAGCATGGTGAGCTCGCGACGCAGCGACAGGCCGGCGAACGGCTCGGTGTTGAGCAGGTCGCGATACGCGCCGACGAGGGCGGTCGGGTCCTCGCTCATGGCGAGCACGCCGACGCCGCGTGGGTCGTTGACGTCCTGGTATAGCACCGCCTCGAGGCGGCTCGTCTCCAGCGCGGTGACGAGCGGCTTGGGATCGGCGCAGCCTCCGAGCACCTGGAGCTGCATGAAGAGGCGGCGGTCGGCGTGCTGGCCGCCGGCGCCGCGCTCGCGGACGTCGGCCTTGACCTGCTCTCCGCCCGGTTGCCCGACGCCCGCGCTCACCCTCAGCCTCCCCGCGTGTGCATCTCGAGGTGCGGGTCGCGCTTGAGGCCGCTGATCTGCACGAGCGGCGTCCGCTCGCCCAGCGCCAGGCGGTCCTCGGCGCCGCGGTCCGTCCGCGCCGTCCAGCCGCCGGTGATCAGCGCCTTGAGCTGGGCGCTCGACGCGCCGCCCCGCAGCGGGCCGCGCAGGTCGATGCCGCGCATCGCGTAGAGGCAGAGATACCAGAGGCCGTCGGCGGTGAGCCGGCTGCGGTCGCACTCCGCGCAGAACGGCGCCGTCGTGGAGGCGATGATGCCGAAGACGGTGCCGTCCGGCAGCCGGAACCGATCGGCCGGCGCCGACGACGTCTCGACCACGGGCACGATCCCACCGTAGCGCCGCGCCAGCACGTCCAGCATCTCCGTGCGGCTCACGACCTGCTCGGCCGACCAGCGCGTGGCGCCGCCGACGTCCATGTACTCGATGAACCGCACCTCGGCGGGCACGCGCCGGCCGAACTCGATGAGGTCGGCCAGCTCGTCGTCGTTGACGCCGCGGATCACCACCGTGTCGAGCTTGGTGCCGCTGAAGCCGGCGCGCGGCACGGCCGCGATGCCCTCGAGCACCTGCGCGTGGTGGTTCCGCCGGGTGAGCGCCGCAAACCGCTCGGGCCGCAGCGTGTCGAGGCTGACGGTCACGCGGTGCAGACCGGCGGCGCGCAGCGCGGGGGCATGCTCGGCGAGGAGCACGCCGTTCGTCGTGATCGCGAGGTCGCGGAGCGCGGGCCGGGCCGCGAGCAGCCGGATGAGCGCCGGCAGGCCGCGCCGCAGCAGCGGCTCACCACCCGTGAGGCGGACCTTGTCCACGCCGAGCTCGATGAAGACGTCGACGAGGCGGCTGACCTCCTCGAAGTGGAGGATCTCCTCTCGCGGCAGCCAGACGTACTCCTCTTCGGGCATGCAGTAGCCGCAGCGCAGGTTGCACCGATCGGTGACCGACACCCGGAGGTTTCGGAGCGGACGGTTGCGCGTGTCGACGAGCGCGGTGGCCATGTCGGTCAGGCGGTCCCCGCCAGCGCCGGCTCGGCGGCCAGCGCGCGCTCCCACTCGCGCACGAGACCCGCCTTCTTCACGCCGACCTCGAAGTGATCCCAGGGCATCCGCTCGCCGACCGGCCGCTCGCGCGTCGTGTAGAAGCCGGCGTCGCCGTCCCACTCGCGCAGCGCGCGCCGCCAGTCGCCCTCCAGGCGGGCCGCCAGCTCGAGGAAGTCGCCCACGCGCCGGTCGCCCCGCGCGAGCAACGCCTGCAGCGCCGCCTCGCGCGGATTCTCGTGCAGCACCCGGACGTTCGAGAAGGTACGCACACCGCGCTTGATCGTCTCGAGCTTGGCGCTGAGCGACTCGGCGCCGTCGAAGGGCGCCCACTGGAACGGCGTCCATGGCTTGGGCACGAACGACGAGATCGACAGCGTGAGCTTGCCGAACGGCTTGCCGGTGGGATCGAGCACGCGCAGCCGCTCGAGCATCCGCCCCGCGAGGTCGGGAATCGCCGCCACGTCCTCGGACGTCTCCGTGGGCTGGCCGATCATGAAGTAGCACTTGAGATTCGGGATGCCCCGGGCGCGCACGAGGTCGCAGGCGGCCATGAGCTGCGCGTCGGTGATCGCCTTGCGGATGGCGCGCCGCAGCCGCTCGGTCCCCGCCTCCGGCGCCATCGTGAGCGTGCGGTGGCCGCCGCGCGCGAGCGAGGCGACGAGGTCGTCGGTGAGGCTGTCGGCGCGCAGCGAGGAAATCGACAGCTCCATGCCATTGTCCTCGACGATCTTCAGCAGCTCGCCGATCCACGGATAGTCCGACACGCAGGCCCCGACGAGGCCGATCCGCTTCTCGCCCTGAGCGGCGAGGTCGGCGATGGTGGCGCTCAGCGCGGCCACGCTCCGGTGCCTGACCGGCCGATAGACCTGGCCCTCGAGGCAGAAGCGGCAACCACGGCCGCACCCCTTGCCGACCTCCAGGAGGGCCATGTGGCCGTACTCGGCGTTCGGCGTCTTGACGGCCGCGATCGTGCGGAACTCGTCGACCTGCTTGAGCCGTCGCTTCACCACGATCGGCGGCGCGCCGCGCTGGGGCCGCACGTCAGCCACCGTCCCGTCCGGCGCGTAGGTGACGTCGTGGCGCTCGGGCACGTAGACGCCCTCGAGCCGCACGAGGCCGTCGAGGAACGTCTCACGCTCGCGGTAGCCCTCGCGATACGCCTGCATCAGCTCGCCGACCAGCTCCTCACCCTCGCCGACCACGATGAAGTCCATGAAGGGCGCGATCGGCTCCGGGTTGGAGAAGGCGCAGACGCCACCCATCAGGATCAGCGGATCGTGGTACCGCCGCTCGGCGGCGCGCAGCGGGATCTTCGCGAGCTCGAGCAGGCGCAGGACATTGATGTAATCGCCCTCGTAGGTCACCGAAAACCCGATGAGCTGGAAGTCGGTGAGCGGGCGCTGCGATTCGAGCGACAGCGGCGGCGTCGACGTCCGCCGCATCTCGTCGAGATCGGCCGGCTCGGGCAGGAACACGCGCTCGCACACGACCGCGGGCAGCGCGTTGAGGTGGCGATAGATCGTCTGAAAGCCGAGGTTCGACATCCCGACGGCGTAGGTGTTGGGGTAGACGAGCGCGATCGAGACGCGGCCGCCCCAGTCCCGGTACACCGTCCCCTGCTCGGCGGCCAGCAGTGCCTGCGCTTTTTGCTTAAGTTTCCATGACATCCGGATCAGTCTACCACGTCGTCCGGCTCAGCCCTTGATCACGCCGATCGGCTTCAGGCGCGCCACGCGCGTCGAGATGCCGAAGCGATGGACGACGTCGACGACCTCTCGCACGTCCTTGTAGGCCTCGGGCATCTCCTCGGCGAGCGACTGGAAGCCCGCGGCCCGGGCGACGACCCCGCGCTGCGCCAGCTCGTCCACGATCCGCCGGCCCCTGGCGGCCTTCACCGCGGCCGTGCGGCTCATCACGCGGCCGGCGCCGTGGCAGGTTGAGCCGAACGTCTCGCGCATGGCCGCCTCCGTGCCCACCAGCACGAACGAGTAGCGTCCCATGTCGCCCGGCACGATCACGGGCTGCCCGGGGAACGAGCGCGTCGCGCCCTTGCGGTGGACCAGGAGCCGGCGGCGCGTACCGTCGACGTCGTGCTCCTCTTCCTTGGCGATGTTGTGGGCGACGTCGTAGACCACGCGCATGGCCAGCCCGGCCGGCGTGACGCCGAGAACGCGCTCGAAGACGTGCCGCGCCGCCTCGGCCAGCACCTGGCGGTTGGCGAACGCGAAGTTGGCGGCCGCCCGCATCGCGCCGAGATACGCGCGCGCTTCCGGCGAGTCGATGGGCGCGCACGCCAGCTGGCGGTCGGGGACGCTGATGCCGTAGCGCGCGAGCGCGGCGCCCGTTGTCTTCAAGAAGTCGGTGCACACCTGGTGCCCGAGGCCGCGCGAGCCGGTGTGGATCATCAGCGTGACCCCGCCCGCGTGCAAGCCGAGCCGCGCCGCGACGGCCTCGTCGTACACCTCGTCGACGACCTGCACCTCCATGAAGTGGTTGCCGGAGCCGAGCGAGCCGAGCTGGCGCACGCCGCGCTCGATGGCCTGGCGCGAGACGGCCTCGGGGTCGGCGCCGGGAATGGCGCCGGCGGACTCGATGGCCTCGAGATCCTCGCGCGTGCCGTGGCCGCGCCCGACCGCCCACCCCGCGCCGTCCGCCATCACGCGGCCGAGCTCGCGCGCGTCGAGGCTGACCGAGCCGCGCCCGCCGACGCCGGTGGGCACCGTCGCGTAGAGCGCCTCGACGAGCGCGCTCACCCGCGGCGCCACCGCGGACGCCTCCAGGCCCGTGCGCAGGAGCCGCACGCCGCAGTTGATGTCGAAGCCGATCGCGCCGGGGCTCACCACGCCGCTGCGCACGTCGGTGGCCACCACGCCCCCGACGGGCAGCCCGTAGCCCTGATGGATGTCCGGCATGGCGAGCGCGGCGCGCACGATGCCCGGCAGCGTGGCGCCGTTGGCGAGCTGCGCGAGCGCGGCGTCGGTGCGGATCTGGCGCATCAGCGGCTCGTCGGCGACGACGAGCCCCGGCACGCGCATGCCGGGCGCCGCGTCAGGCGGGATGCGCCAGAGGTACGGACCGACCTGCTCGACGCGCATCGCCCACCGCGGGGCTCAGCTCGCCGGCACCGGCGAGGAGCGATGCCGCGTCCACGCGAGGCCGATCACGGCCACGAGCACGCCGAGCACGCTCGCGAGCTGCGGCACGCGGAAGTTGCCGAGCCAGAAGCTGTCGAGCCGCAGCGCCTCGATGGCGAAGCGCCCGATCGAGTAGAGGCCGATGTAGCAGAAGAAGAGCGCGCCCGGGTACTGGCGCAGCGACGGGCGCAGCCAGCTGACCAGCGCGACGAAGACGGCGAAGTCCCAGATCGACTCGTACAAGAACGTCGGGTGGAAGTACTCGAACTGCCCGAAGCCCGGCGGCCGATGCGCGGGCGAGATGTAGAGCTTCCACGCCACGTCGGTCGGCCGGCCGAACGCCTCCTCGTTGAAGAAGTTCCCCCAGCGTCCAATGGCCTGGCCGAGGACCATGGCCGGCGCGATGACGTCGAGCCCTTTCAGGATCGGCACGTGCCACTTCCACGCGAGCAGCACGCCGACCAGGGGGCCGACGATCAGCCCGCCGTGCATCGCGAGGCCGCCCTCCCACACCGCGGGGATCTTCCACGGCTGCTGGCCGTAGTAGTCCCAGTTGAAGATCACCTCGTAGAGCCGCGCGCCGATGATCCCGGCGAGGATAGACCACTGCGCCACGCTGATGATGTCGTCGGCCGGCAGGCCCTCGCGCTTGGCCTGGCGATGGGCGACCCAGAGCCCGACCACGATCGAGGTCGCCATGAGGATCCCGTACCAGCGCACGGGGAACGGCCCGAACCCGAAGATCGCAGGGATCTGGAACGCGATGGCGCCGGGTGACGCGAACATGACGGACTACGATAAACCGTGGGAGGCGGTTAGTCCAAGAAACGCGACGGCTTCGGCGAGGGAGCCCCAGGGCCGGAAGGCCGGCTCTTCCAGAGCGGCATCGAGCCTCGCAACATCCGCCCGCCGCGCGATCGAGATCGTCGACGCCTTCGCACGGCGTCCGCGAATGCCGATCAGCCCGCACGCCCACGTGAACAGCGTCAGGATGTCTTCGGAACGGTTGTCGAACGAGCAGGTCGGATAGTCTTTCCCGTTGACGATGCGACGGTGGCGACACCCATCGGACTCGATGCAGCCACGGACGAAGTTCATCGGATGCAACCGAACGAGCGCCCCTTGCCACGGCTCCAGGACGATGGCCCGCGGGTGCTTCGGGCCGGGCCCATGCTGCGGGAATAGTCTCAACCACGCGCGAGAGTATGAGCTGACGTAGATGCAGTTTTCTCCATGCTTCACGAGCCCGACGCGTCTCTCGGGAAGCACGACGAACATGGCGGCAGCGCAGCTTCGGATGATGTCGGGCCGGTTGCGATTGAGATAGATCGTCAGACGCGACGTTCGAGGGTGTCGCTCGATGTAGCCGTCGCCGAGATACAAAGCGAGAAGATAAGCGTAGGCCGAGTGTTGATGCTCGGCAAGCAGATCGAAGCCGCGTTCGAGGAACCGGCTGGGATTGGTGGGGGCGGCAGGATTCGAACCTGCAATTCCCTGTCGGGACAAAGGGTTTTAAGCCCTCCGCTTATACCAGTTCAGCAACGCCCCCGCTTCCAGTGATTCAGCGTACACGGCTACCTGTCCCGGAGCGAAAGAAATGGAGGCGGCGGCCGGATTCGAACCGGCGCATCGCGGATTTGCAGTCCGCTCCCTTAACCACTTGGGTACGCCGCCGTGCGCGAGGAAGAAGTGAAACGCTGGAGCGGGAAACGGGATTCGAACCCGCGACCCCGACCTTGGCAAGGTCGTGCTCTACCACTGAGCTATTCCCGCGTTCCAGCGGAGTCGAATTGTACCACGCCCCTCAGGGGGCGGCGGCCCGCAGGGCCTCCGCGGCGTCCTCCGGCGGGGCGGGATTGATGAAGAAGCCGCTCCCCCACTCGTAGCCGGCCACGCGCGTGAGCTTCGGGATGATCTCCAGGTGCCAGTGGAAGTACTCCACCGCCCCTTCGCGCAACGGCGCCGTGTGGAGCATGAAGTTGAACGGTGGCGAGCCGAGCGTGCGGTTCATCAGACGTAGGAAGGTGCCGACCATCTCGGCCAGCCCGCGCAGCTCCTCGACGCCCGACTCCTCGAAGGCCGAGCGGTGGCGCACGGGCAGGATCCACGTCTCGAACGGAAAGCGCGGCGCGAACGGCTCGAGCACGATGAACCCGGCGCTCTCGGCGACGACCCGCCGCCGGTCGCGCCGCTCCTGGCGGATGACGTCGCACCACACGCAGCGCTCCTTGCGCTGCCAGTACTGCTGCGAGCCCGCCAGCTCCTCGGTCACCATGATCGGGATGATCGGCGTCGCGATGAGCTGGCTGTGCGGGTGCTCGAGCGAGGCGCCGGCGGCCTCGCCGTGATTCTTGAACACGAGCACGTACTCGAAGCGCGGGTCCTTCTTGAGGTCGAGGATGCGGTCGCGGAACGTGAGGAACACGTCGGCCACCGCGTCGATCGACATCGTGGCCAGCGACGCGTAGTGGTCGGGCGTCTCGATCACGACCTCGTGGGCGCCGACGCCGTTCATCCGGTCGTAGAGGCCCTCGCCGGACGGCTCGAGGTCACCCTCGATGCGCAGCGCCGGGAACTTGTTGGGGACGACGCGCAGCGACCAGCCGGGCCCGTCGCGCGTGGTGTCGGGCGGGCGCACGGCCACGATCTCGGGCGGCGTCTTGTCCTCGTTGCCCGTGCAGAACACGCACGGCCCGCCGCGCGGCCGCACCGGCTCGGTGTTGAAGTCATTCGGTCGGCGCGCCCGCTCGGTCGAGATGATCACCCAGCGGCCGACGACCGGATCCTTGCGCAGCTCAGGCACGGCGGCCCTCGAGCGGCGCGTCTTCGCGCGTGGGCGCGCGGCCGAGCAGCGACGCCAGCGCGTCGGCGGCGGGCTTGCCGTCGAAGAGCACGGCGGCGACCTCGGCGCAGATCGGCAGCGAGACGCCGTGGCGGGTCGCCAGCGCCAGCGCCGAGCGGACCGTCGGCACGCCCTCCGCGACCATGGGCGTCTTCGCCGACGCCGCGGTGAGACTGTCGCCGCGCGCCAGCGCCATGCCCAGCGAGCGGTTGCGCGACAGGGTTCCCGTCGCGGTGAGCACGAGGTCGCCCATCCCCGCGAGGCCGGCGAGCGTGGTCGGCTCGCCGCCGAGCGCCACCGCCAGCCGCGTCATCTCCGCGAGCCCGCGCGTGACCAGCGCGGCGCGGGCGTTCTCGCCGAGGCCCAGGCCGTCGGACAGCCCCGTGGCCAGCGCGACGACGTTCTTCAGCGCGCCGCCCGCCTCGACGCCGACGATGTCGCGATTGGCGTAGAGTCGGAAGGCGCGGGCGCCGAGCTTGCCCTGCAGCATCGACGCGAGCGCGTCGTCGGCGGCGGCGATGACGGCGGCCGTCGGGCTGCCCTGGGCCACCTCGCGCGCGAACGTGGGCCCCGAGAGCGCGGCCACGCGCGCCTGGGGAAAGCGCTCCCGCACCAGCTCGCTCATCCGGACGTGGCGCACGGGATCGAAGCCCTTGGTCGCCGAGACGATGATCGTCTCGCGACGGGCCGGCACGCTCGCCAGCGTGGCGGCGAAGAACTCCGAGGGCACGACCATCACGATGACCTCGGCACCGTCCACCGCGGCCGCGACGTCGCCGGTCGCTTCGACGCCGGCCGGCAGGTCGAAGTCGGGCATGTAGATCGGATTCCGGCGGCGCGCGCGGATCCCGTCGACGATCTCGGTCTCGCGCGCCCACAGCCGGACCGGCGCGCCGGTGCGCGCCAGGTGGATGGTGAGGGCGGTGCCCCAGGAGCCGGCTCCGACGACGGCGATCATGGCGCGGGGTCCTGGGCGCCGGAGGCGCGGCGCTCGCCGAGGCGACGCTCGGTGCCCGCACGCAGGCGCGCGATGTTCTCGTGGTGGCGCAGCACGACGATCGCGGCCACCGCGACGGCGCCGACCACCGCCGGGCGCGGGGCGCCGAGCGCCAGCGCGCCGAACGGAACGCACGCGGCGCCGAGGAGCGAGCCGAGAGAGACGAAGCGCGTCGTGATCACCACCACCAGAAACACGGGGAGCGCGGCGAGGGTTGCCAGCGGGATCAGCCTGAGCAGCGCGCCCAGGCCGGTGGCCACGCCCTTGCCCCCGCGGAAGCCGAGAAAGAGCGACCAGCAGTTGCCGACCACGGCCGCCACCGCCCCCACGGCCAGCGCGCGGGGAGCGCCGCCATCGATCCAGCCCGCGAGCGCGACGGCGAGATAGCCCTTCACGATGTCACCGAGCAGCGTGACGATCCCGGGGAGCCGGCCGGCCGTGCGCAGGACGTTGGTCGCCCCGATGCTGCCGCTGCCGTGGCGGCGGATGTCGGCCACGCCGAACAGCCGCGCGACGAGGTATCCGACCGGGACGGCTCCGACGAGGTACGCGGCGACGGCCGCGAGGACGATCACGACCAGCGTTCTTCGTCCGGCACGATCGCGCGGTAGTCCGCCTTGCGGAAGAACCGGTAGAAGTAGTCGACGGCCGAGACAAGGGTGAGCGCAACGGCGACCCAGAGCACGCCGACGGCCGCGCCGTGGAACGTGGGCGAGACGATTCCCTTCTCGAGGATGAGCATCGTGATCGCGACGTACTGGCTCGCCGTCTTCCATTTCGCCAGCCGCGAGGCGGGCACGATGACGCCGTGGCCGGCCGACACCGCGCGCAGCCCGGTCACGGCCAGCTCGCGCCCGATGATCACCACCACCGCCCAGGCGGCGATCTTGTCGATGGTGAGCAGCGACACGAGGGCGGCGGCGACAAGCAGCTTGTCGGCGATCGGGTCGAGCAGCGTGCCGAGCGTGGTCACCTGGTTGCGGCGTCGCGCCAGCACGCCGTCGAGCCAGTCCGTCAGCGCCGCCGCCGTGAAGATGGCCGCCGCGATGAGCGCGTGCACGCGGGAGCTGGAGATCAGGAAAAGGATCAGCAGCGGAACCGCGACGATCCGCGTGAGGGTGAGCCCGATCGGTAAGTTCACGCTTCGCTCCCGCTCGCCCGACCGCTGGGCTGCGCCATTATCCGCGCCCCGCGACGACCTTGTCAACGTCGGCACGGTAGACGGGCACCACGCTGGCCGTGTCCAGGGTCAGGCAGGCGGCGACGTCGGCCGCGCGTCCGCGCGAGGCCAGGTGCCGGGCCCACGACGAGTCCCGGGCCAGCCGTCCCACGTCCTTGCCGTACGGCCGCGCCAGCTCCGCCGCTTCCCTGGCGGCCGACGTCGCGTCCGCCCCGGGCTCGGCGGCCAGCAGCCGCTCGGCCAGCAGCCCGGCGCACACGTGGTCCTCCAGCGAGCGGGCCCCCCGCTCCCCCGAGCAGAGCAGGAGCACGTCGCGTCGCCCGGCGAGCGCCCACGCCGCGGCGGCGCCGAGGTTCACGAAGGCGGCCACCCCGATGGCGGCGGCGCCCCGCGCGGCCAGCAGGGCACGCGTGCCGTTGCTGGTCGTCATGATCACGGCGCGGCCGCCGATGCGCGCGCGCGTGAACTCGAGCGGCGAGTTGCCGAGGTCGAAGCCCTGGAGCGGCTCGCCGCGCCGCTCGCCGGCCACCAGCGCCTCGGGCAGTCCGGCCAGCCGCGCGCGGGCCTCCTCGGGCGTGGCCACCGGCACGATGGCCGCGCAGCCGTTGGCGAGCGCGGTGACGATGCAGGTGGAGGCGCGCAGGACGTCGACGACGAGAACGGTGGAGGTCGGGACGGCCGCCCGGTCGAGGCCGTCAGGGGTGACGGCGACGTCGACGCGCACGCTCAGCCCCGGCGGTCGCGCAGCGAGCGGATCCTGAGACGGAGCGCGTTGAGGTTGATGAAGCCCTCGGCGTCGCGCTGCCGGTAGACGGTGTCCGCCTCGAACGTCGCGAAGTCCGTGCGGTAGAGCGAGCGCGGGGAGCGGCGGCCGGCCACGGTCACGTTGCCCTTGTAGAGCTTGAGCCGCACCGTGCCCGTCACATCCTGCGCGCACTCGTCCATCAGCGTCTGCAGGGCGCGGCGCTCGGGCGCGAACCAGAAGCCGTAGTAGATCATCTCGGCGTAGCGCGGCACGAGCCCGTCGCGCAGGTGCAGCACCTCGCGGTCGAGCGTGAGCGACTCGAGGGCCCGCCGCGCCACGTGGAGGATCGTCCCGCCCGGCGTCTCGTACACGCCGCGCGACTTCATGCCGACGTAGCGGTTCTCCACGAGATCCACGCGGCCGATCCCGTGCTCGCCGCCCAGGCGGTTCAGCGCGGTGAGCAGCTCGACCGGGCCGAGCCGGCGGCCGTCGACGGCGACGGGGTCGCCGTGCTCGAACTCCAGCCGCAGCTCGACGGGAATGTCGGGCGCCGATTCCGGGGACTGCGTGAGCTGGAACATCTTGTCCGGCGGCTCCGCCCACGGATCCTCGAGGATCCCGCCCTCGTACGAGATGTGGAACAGGTTGCGGTCGGTGGAGTACGGACGCTCGGCCGTCACCGGCACCGCGATGTCGTGGCGCCGCGCGAAGTCCATCAGCGCGCTGCGCGAGTTCAGGTCCCACTCGCGCCAGGGCGCGATGACCGTGAGCTGTGGCGCGAGCGCGGCGTACGTCAGCTCGAAGCGCACCTGGTCGTTCCCCTTCCCGGTCGCCCCATGCGCCACGGCGTCCGCGCGCTCCTTGAGCGCGATCTCGACCTGCGCCTGGGCGATGAGCGGCCGCGCGATCGAGGTGCCAAGGAGGTAGGCGCCCTCGTACACGGCGTTGGCGCGCAGCATCGGGAAGATGAAGTCGCGCACGAAGGTCTCGCGCAGGTCCACCACGTGCACGCCCACGGCGCCCGTCTTGAGCGCCTTGTCGCGGATGGGGATCAGCTCCTCGCCCTGGCCGAGGTCGGCGCAGTACGCGACGACCTCGCACTTGTAGGTCTCGATGAGCCAGCGGAGGATGACCGAGGTGTCGAGCCCGCCGGAATAGGCGAGCACCACCCGCTTCACGTCAGGCATCGTCGGCCGAGCCTCCGAGGAGGTCGAGGATCATGGCTTTCTGCGCGTGCAGGCGGTTCTCCGACTGGTCCAGCACGATCGAGCGCGGGCTGTCGAGGACCGCGTCGGTGATCTCCTCGCCGCGGTGCGCGGGCAGGCAGTGCATGACGAGCGCGCTCGGCTTGGCGAAGCCGACCAGCGTGTCGTTGAGCTGGTAGCGGCTGAAGGCCTCCTGCCGCTTCACCTTCTCCGCCTCCTGCCCCATCGAGATCCACACGTCGGTGTAGAGCACGTCGGCGCCGGTGGCGGCCCGCCTGGCGTCCTCGGTGACCTCGAGCCGGCCACCGAGCCGGCCCGCCTGCTCCAGCACGCGCCTGTCGGGCTCGTACCCCGGCGGGCACGCGACGATCATCGAGGCGCCGAGGAGCGCGCCGACGAGCACCACCGAGTGGCAGACGTTGTTGCCGTCGCCGATCCAGGCCAACCGCGTCCTGGCCGGATCGAGCCCGCGCTCCCACAGCGTGAACCAGTCGGCGATCGCCTGGCAGGGGTGCTCGAGGTCGGAGAGCGCGTTGATCACCGGGATGCTCGCGTGGCGCGCGAGCGTGTCGACGGTGGCGTGGGCAAAGACGCGCGCGGCGATCCCGTCGACCCAGCGCGAGAGGTTGCGCGCGACGTCCGGCACCGACTCGCGGGTGCCGAGGCCGATCTCCTGGCCGGAGAGGTAGACGGCCCTCCCCCCCAGCTGGACGACGCCGACCTCGAACGTCACCCGCGTGCGCAGCGACGGCTTCTCGAAGATGAGCGCCAGCGAGCGGCTGGCCAGCGGCGCCCCGCGGCGGCCCGACTTCCAGCGCTGCTTGAGCTCCGCGGCGAGCGCGAAGAGGGCCAGGACCTGCTCGCGCGTGAGGTCGCCCGCGGAGACGAAGTGCCTCACGCCTTGGCCTTGGCGAGCACGGTGTTCAAGATGCCGAGGGCCCGGCGGACGTCCGCGGACTCGACGATGAGCGGCGGCACCAGCCTCACGACCTTCTCGCCGGCGCTGAGGACGAGGAGCCCAGCCTCGCGACAGGCGTCGACGATCGGCGCCGCCGGCGTCGAGAGCTCGACGCCGATGAGGAGGCCGCGGCCGCGGACCTGCTTGACGACCGGGCACGCGGGCTGCAGCGCGCGCAGGCCGTCCATCAGCTCGCGGCCCATCCGCGCGGCGCGCTCGGGCAGCTTGTCGCCGATCACGGTCGTCAGCGTGGCGAGGGCGACCTGCGTGACGAACGGCGTGCCGCCGAAGGTCGAGCCGTGCGAGCCCGCCGTCAGCACGGACGCGGCCTCGTCCCGGCAGAGCATGGCGCCGATGGGCACGCCGTTGGCGAGCGCCTTCGCGAGCGTCATCACGTCGGGCTCGACGCCGGCGTGCTCGTAGGCCCACAGCCTGCCGGTGCGGCCGACGCCCGTCTGGATCTCGTCGAAGATCAGCAGCGCTCCCGACTCGTCGCACAGCTTTCGCAGCCCCGGCA
>Ga0134088_10000430_pt1 | contig 14142 bp, 7 predicted proteins | sample 15_taG_3_FD_94461 | JGI IMG/M metagenome (GOLD analysis project Ga0134088, IMG submission 94461) | Grasslands soil microbial communities from the Angelo Coastal Reserve, California, USA - 15_D_Rain_20cm_5_09182015 | ecosystem: Environmental > Terrestrial > Soil > Grasslands ...
CCTGGTACTGCTCGCGTGGCGAGGAGATCCGCTCGGCCGTCGCGCGCAGCGTCGCGGTGACGCCCTCCGCCTCCGCGTCGCCGCCGCCGACGTGGAACTCGACGGCCGGCCCGTTCTGCCCGAACGCGATCACGTCGCCGTCGTTGAGGGCCGCGTCCCCGGTGATCTGGCGGCCGTTCACGAAGGTCCCGTTCGTGCTGCCGAGGTCGCGCACCAGGAACGTCGCCCCCTGCCGGATGACGGCGGCGTGGCGCGATGACACGTCCAGGTCCCGCTCCGGATCGAACCGGACGTCGGAGAGCGGGTGGCGACCCAGCCCGATGTAGGCTTTGCGGAAGGTTTCGACCTGTCCGACGCGCGCGCCCGACAGGAAGGTGAACCGGGCGGTCACGGGCTCCGCGTGACCAGGTAGAGCGCGGCGGCGACCGCCGCGGCCGCGACCAGCACCAGCGTGATGACGCGCCAGCGCTCTCCCCGCGCCCGCCGACGCGCCGGCTGAGGCGGGGGACTCCCCGTGTACACCGGGACGGGCTCGGTGCTGGTCTCGGTGTCGAGCAGGGGATAGACGTGGTGGCCCACTTCTTCGAGCGCGTTCGCGGGGCGGAGCCCGGCGCCGTCGAACCGGGCGATGATCACCGTGATGTTGTCGGGACCGCCCCGCTCGTTGGCCAGCGCGATCAGCCGGTCGGCCGCGGTCTGGAGGTCGCTGGCACGGGTCACGATCTCGGCGATCTCCTCCTTCTTCACCTGGCCCGAGAGCCCGTCGGAGCAGAGCACCAGGATGTCGCCGCGCCGCACTTCCTGATGGGTGAGGTCGACCTTCACCCGCGCGTCGGGGCCGAGCGCCTGGAGGATGATGTTGCGGCGCTCGCTCTTCGCGGCCTCCTCTTCGGTCAGCTCCCCGGCTTCGACCAGCCGCTGCATCAGCGACTGGTCCTTCGTGAGCTGCACCGCCTGGCCGTTGCGGATGAGGTAGGCGCGGCTGTCGCCGACCTGGGTCAGGTAGAAGTGGTCGCTCAACACGCCGACCGCCGTCGTCGTCGTCCCCATGCCGCGCACTTCGGGATGGGCCTTGGCGTAGGCGTGAATGTGCCCTTTGGCGACCTCCACGGCCTCCTTGAGGCGGTACGCGAACCGATGGGGCGTGGCCTCCCGCTCCCGGCCCCAGGCGCGGATCATCTGCTGGTAGATCGTGTCCGTCGCCATCTCGCTCGCCACCTCGCCCGCGGCCGCCCCGCCCATCCCGTCGGCGACGACGAAGAGCGACCCGCGCTCGCCCACGTCGTGCTCCCGGACGTCGGGCAGGAGCGAGGCTTCCTGGCGCGTCAGGTCCGCGACGAGGAAGCGGTCCTCGTTGTGGTCCCGCGTCCTGCCGCGGTCGGTCTTGGCGAAGACCTCAACTTTGACGGGCTTGGACGAGCGTCCGAACATGCGCTAGGGCTGACACAGGCTGTTCTGGAGCACCTGGTATGGGTGGTTGTCCGGGTCGAGCCGCGCCGATTCCTGGGCGTATTGGCATGCTTTGCCCCGGTCGTCAAGGCGGGCGTAGGCGTTGCTCGCGACATACGCCGCGAACGCCCGGTCCTTGGGCCGGACCCCGGGCGCGCGGTAGATGTCGAGCGCCGAGTCCCGGATCGTCGCGGCCGCGAGCACCTTGTTGCTGAACTTGTCGAACAGGTCGTCCGCGAGCTCGTAGGCTCGCGCGGGGTCGATCCCCGTGGCCCGTGGCGGTGTCGGGTTCGCGCGTGTGTGCGCCGCCGCCTGGTTCGTCGAGTCCGGCCGCGCCCCGTCGTCCGTCTTCCTGCCGCCGCCCAGCAGCGAGACCGCCGCGCCCGCCCCGCCCAGCACCACCACCGCCCCGGCGATGATCGGCACGAGCGAGCGCCGCTTCGGGGGGGGGAGGGGGGGGGCCGGCTCGAGCAGCTGCGTCTTCTCCTCAGCGTGGTCGCGTGTCGCGGGCAGCGGCGTCACCAGACCGCCTCGGCGCTCCAACCCGACCACGCCCGCCACGTCGTTCGCGAACTTGGCCGCCGACTGGTAGCGGTCGGTCGGGCCGCGGGCGAGGGCGGCGTCGAGCGTCTCCTGGAGCCCCGGCGGGAAGCGCAGGTCGGGCCGCGCGGTCACGAGCGTCGCGGGATCGTCGGTCAGCCGCTTGATCATCGTTTCTTGGACACTGGTCGCTTGGAACGGCAGCTTGCCGGTGAGCATCTTGAAGAGCACGAGGGCGAGCGAATACAGGTCGCTCCGGCCGTCGAGCTTGTCGCCCGAAAGCTGCTCCGGGCTCATGAACTCCGGGGTGCCGACGACGAGACCGGTCTTCGTCACCTTCTGGCTATCGTCCCCCCCCACGGCCTTGGCGATGCCGAAGTCCACGACCTTCACGAGGTCCACGCCGTCCCGCCCGCGGGTGAGCATGATGTTGTCGGGCTTGAGATCGCGGTGCACGATGCCGAGGTCATGCGCGGCCTGCAGCGCGTCGGCCGCCTGGACGAAGATGCTCACCGCCCGGTGCACCGGCAGCGCGCCCTCGCGCTCCATCAGGTCGGTGAGCGGCTCCCCCTCGATGAACTCCATCGCGAGGTAGATGAGGCCCTCGGGCGTCTCCCCGAAGTCGTAGATGGCGCAGACGTTCGGATGAGTGATGCGACTCGCGTTCGCAGCCTCGCGGTTGAAGCGCGCCACCGCGTCCGGGTCGTGCACCATGGCGGGGTTCATCACCTTGATGGCGCTCTTCCGTCCCATCTTCACGTGCTCGGCCAGGTACACCTGCCCCATCCCGCCTTCGCCCAGCTTGTGGAGCACGTGATAGCGGTCGGCGACGACCTGGCCCACCAGATCGTGCGCCGGCGAGGAGGCCCGCAGCGTCTGCCCGTCGTTGGGGCAGAACCGCACGTCGTCGGGATACTCGGTCGAGCAGACGGGGCAGATCTTCACGCGGGAATCTCGATGCGCAGCAGCTTGTCGCCCACCAGGACCCGCGACGCGTTCCGCAGCGGCATGTCGCCGCGGGCCGCGAGCGCGATGCCGTTGCGGCTGTTCGCGTCCACCACTACGAAATCGGCATCCTCGGACTGAACGATCGCGTGCCGGGCGCTCATCGACGGATCGTACGGAAACAGCCAATCTCCCTGCTCCCGGCCGATGATCACGTCGCGCCCCGGCGAGAGCTGGACGACGTCACGCGCGCTGCCGTCCGAGCGCAGCTGCGTTAGGCTCGCAATGTCGGCGCTCGGGATCAGGCTGCCCATCCGCTTCGTGGCGTCGGCGTCGGGCGGGTGCGGCCCGGGGTAGCCGAGCCGCCGGAACCGGATCACCTGCGAGCCGATGAGCAGCAGGTCGCCGTCGACCAGCCGGTGGGGCTCCTCGAGAAACACCCAGGTGCCGTTGCGGCTCCCGAGGTCGCGCACCACGAGCGCCTCCTGCTCCCAGGAGATCTTGGCGTGCAGCGGCGAGAGGAAGACGTCGTCGGGGAAACGGATATCGCCGTCCTGGCGACCGATGGTCGTGTCGGGCGCGCGCCGCTCGAAGCGCTCCTGCGCGTTGCCCGCCTCGTCGAGCAGCACGAGGACGATGGGGGCGCCCGCGCGTGGCGTGACGGCGGGCGAGCGTCGCGCCTGGGCCTCCACGAGCGGGGCGCCGCAGGTGGCGCAGAATCGCGTGCCGGCGGGGACGGTCGACCCGCAGCGCGCGCAGCTCGGCCCCGAGCCGGGCGCCGTGAGCCGCCGCCCGCATTGCGGGCAGAACGGCAACAGGGCGCTGGCGTGACCGCCGCAGAACGGGCAGGGGATCGGCTCGCCGGGTGCCAGCGCTAGAGGCGGAGCGGCCAGCCCAACGTGCGCCCCCGGCCCCCCCGTCCCCCCCGTCCCTCCTGGGCCCCTCGTCCCGCCTCCCGGCGCCGCCGCGGCCCGTAGTCGCCCGGACTTGCCCATCGGCTTCCCGCAGTCCATGCAGAACTGCGCACTGGGGTCGTTATTGCGGCCGCAGTAAGCGCAGGCGGTCACAGGCGCACGTGCTCCACAGGGCCCATAAGTTACGGCCTGCCAATCCATTCCGCAATTGACGGGTCGAAAGCGGCGATGCTAGTTTGCGCGCCTGTGCGATCGCTCGGCGTCCTGCCGCTCCGCCTCCTTGTTGCGCTCGCGCTGCTCGCCGGGCGATCCGAGGCTCAGGTCGATCCCTCCGGCCCCTGGCGCACCCTCCACACGCCCCACTTCCGCATCCACTTCCGTCCCGCGTACCGCGGCGTCGCGCTCACCGAGGCGCGCGAGGCGGAGCGGGCGTACGCGCTGCTCGCCTCCGAGCTGCATCCACCACGCGGCACGGTGGACCTCACGCTGGGCGACGACATCGATGGCTCCAACGGATTCACTACGGTGTTTCCCTCCGGTCGCATCACGATCCTGGCCCCGGCGCCCGCGACCGATCCCGGGCTGCTCCAGTACGACACCTGGCTGCGGCTCGTCACGACGCACGAGCTGGCTCACGTCTTCCACCTCGACCGCACGAGGAGCTTCTGGGCCGTCGCGCAGCACGTGCTGGGACGGGCCCCGGGGCTGTTCCCGAACGAATACCAGCCGACGTGGCTGGTCGAGGGACTCGCGACGTACTACGAGTCGCGCTTCACGAACGGCGGGCGCGTGCGGGGCAGCTTCCACACCCAGCTGCTCGCAGCAGACCGCGCGGCCGGTGCTTCGCGCTCGTCGTGGGACGCGGAGCCCTTCACGCGCTGGTCCGACGGCTTCGCGCCCTATGCCTACGGCAGTCGGTTCCTGCAGTACGTCGCCGCGACGGTCGGCGACTCGGCGGTGCCGCGACTCGTCGAGGCCACGGCGGCGCAGCTCATCCCGTTCAGGGTCGGTCGTCAGGTCGAGCGCGTGGCGCCGGGACGCACGCTCGCGGGCTTGTGGCCGCAGGCAACCGCGCCGAGCGCGGCGCCGGGCGCGCCAGCAGCGGGCACCCGCGTGCTCGACAGCCTGCTGCGGACGGAACCGGTGCCGAGCGTCTCGCCCGACGGCCGCCGAGTCGCCTACCTCGCCGACGACGGCAAGGGCGCGAGCGAGCTGCGCGTCCTCGATGGGGAGACGCTCCGGCGGGTCGCGGCGCACGCGGTGAACGGCAACGCGAGCTACGGCTGGGACGGGGACACGGTGGTCGTCGCACAGCTCGATTACACGGGGCGCCGTCAGCTGCGGAGCGACCTGTACCGTTGGGTACCGGGTGGTGTTTGGCGGCGGGAGACGCACGGCGCGCGCCTCACTCAGCCGGCCGGCCGCTCCGTCGCCATCGAGTTGCGCCCGGGGGCCAATCGGCCGACGGTGCCGGCGCCGGCAGACCCAGGCCGGGGGGAGGGGGAGGGGGAGAGGGAGGGGGCCGAGACGTGGGAGGCCGTCGTCCCATCGCCCGACGGGCGCTGGATGGTCGGCACCCGTAACGCCGCGGGGCGCTGGGCGCTCGTGCGCTGGCCGGCCGATACGCCGGTTGCTGCCGTCGTGCTGGTCGAGTCCCGCTCCGTCCTCGCCGATCCGGTGTGGACGCCGCGCGGCGAGCTGTGGTTCGTCGCCGATCCGTCGGGGTTCCCGCAGGTGTACGCGTGGCGCGATGTGGGAGGCGGGATCGCTCAGGCTCTCACGGCCGAGCCGCTCGGCGCGCGCAGCCCCGCCCCGCTGCCAGACGGGACGCTCTTGTACTCGGCGCTCACGGCCGGGGGCTGGGAGCTGCGGCGCGCGCCCGCGCTCGCGGACGGCCTCCCCGCCCGGTTTTCGGAGCCGCTGCCGTTCGATTCCGCGCCCCCCCTCGCGGTGCCGGCGCGCGAAACCGGCTACGCCGTGTGGCCCTCGCTGCGGCCCCACTTCTGGATCCCGTTCTTCCTGAACGCGGGGCCGACGGGGCGGTTCGGCGGAGCCGTAACCGCCGGGACGGACGCGCTGCACCGCTTCACGTACGCCGCTGACCTGCTCCTCGCGCCGCAGCCGTTCCGTGTGACAGGCGACTTCATCCTCCTCAGCGACGTGCTCGGCAACCCCACGCTTGATTTCTCGGCGTCGAGCGCCTGGCTCGACGTGGCGGCGCCGCCGGGCGTCACGCTCTCGGAGCTGAGCCAGGCGGCGGCCGTGGGCGCGGCGTTCGTGCGGCGCCGCTGGCGCAGTCTCGCGAGCGTGCGGGTCGCGGCGGAGGTCCAGCGGTTTCGCTACGCCGCGGCGCCCGACAGCGCCCTCGCTGCCGCCTGCCCCGCGTGCCTGGCGCGCGACCTGATCGGCGGCTCGGCCACGTTGGCGCTGTCGCGGGTGGTCGCTGGTGCGCTCTCCGTGTCGCCCGAGGACGGGTTCTCGTGGTCGCTCACGTATCGGCGCCGCGACGAGCGCGGGACCGGCCGCTGGTCGAACGAGCTGCGCTCGCAGCTCGCGCTGTACGCGCACGTACCCGGAGGAGGGCTCGGCGGGTTCGCGCACTCCGTGCTCGCCGTGCGGCTCGCCGCCGGCGGCCTCGACGGGTCGCTCGGCTCATTGTATCGGGTGGGCGGGGTGTCCTCGGGGAGCGTCGCGCTCTCCTTCGGCCAGTCGCTCGGGGTCAGGCGCCTGTTCCCGATCCGCGGCTATCGCTACGGTGAGCTGGCCGGCCCGCGCGCGGCGACGGGCACGGTCGAGTACCGGCTTCCTCTGGCGCTGGTGGGCCGCTCGCTCGGTCACCTGCCCGTGGGCGCCGACCGGGTGTGGCTCAACGCCTTCGCAGACGCGGGTGACGCGTGGGATCCCGGCACGTCGCCGCAGCTCACGCGGCTGCGCTCCGCGGGCGTCGAGCTGGCCGGCGCCGTCACCGTGACGTACAACCTGCTCCTGCAGCTGCGGCTCGGCCTGGCGGAGCCGCTCGCGGCTCCCCCGTCCGGCGCTGCGCGGCGCGCCAGTGTGTACTTCGCGTTCGCGTCCGACTTCTGAGCCGGCGGCCCGAACTGGGGTTGCGGCGCGGCGTATAATGGATACCGCCATGCGCGCCGCGCTCCCCCTGCTGCTCGCGCTCAGCGCCGCCGTCCCGGATCGCCTCGCCGCCCAGTCGCCTGCGGACCGGGCGGCGCTCGAGGCGTTGCGCGACTCGCTCACGGGGGTGCGCGACTCGATCGCCCTGAAGCGCCTCGAGGCCGCGGGGATCGAGCTGGCGAAGCGGCACCGGGACGACTCGCTGATCCATCTGCGGCTCGGGTTCCTCGCCTACCGGCTCGGCGAGGTCACCGGCGCCAAGGGTCATTATGACGACGCTGCGGGCGAGTTCGAGTGGGCCGGCGAGCTCGCGCCCGATTGGCCCTACCCGTGGTACGGCCTGGGCCTCGCTGAATTCGCGCAAGGCGAGGCCGCGTCCATCGCGATCGAGAACATCCGGGAGCAGCTGGGCAAGGACTACATGACCAAGGCCGCCCGTGCGTTCGCGCGCGCGGTGCAGGCCGACCCGGCATTCGCGCAGCCGACGATCGATCTGGCGCGCACCGCGCTCGCCCAGCGCATCCAGCCCCGGCTCGACGTCGCGCTGGAGGCGGTGCGGCTCGCGGCGGCGTCGCCCGCCGGTCGGAATCCCCGGTTGCAGCTCGCGCGCGGGCGCGTGGAACGGGAGGTCGGCGACCCCGACTCCGCGCTCGCGGCCTTCGGGGCCGCGCTCGCGGCGGGCGCCGACTCGGGCCTCGGCCTGCTCGAGCTGGCGCGCACCTATTACTTCGTGAATCGCCCGGCGCAGGGCTGGCGCGCCTACTTCGCCGGGGCGCACGCGGCGCGCTCGCCCGAGGCCCTCGCCCTGTACCGCGCCGACCTGAGCGTGGTCGGTGGGCCGGACGAGATCACGCCGTTCGACGGCTTCACCTCCCCGGGCCCGCGCGCCGAGTGGCTCGAGCACTTTTGGCGACGCCGCGACGTGGCCGAGGCCCGCAATCCCGGCGAGCGCCTGGCCGAGCACTACCGGCGCTGGTTCTACGCGTGGCGCGAGTTCCGGCTCGTGAGTCGCCACCGCCATTACGACATCACCGAGCGCTATCGCTCCGACCAGGCGGAGTTCGACGACCGCGGCATCATCTATCTGCGCCACGGGCCGCCGGACAAGCGGGCGTCGTATCAGCAGGTGCTCGACCGCATCGAGCCGAACGAGACGTGGCTGTACCGCCGCCCCCCACCCGAGGGCGACCTGATCTTCCACTTCGTCGCGCGCGGCGACGTGCAGGACTTCAAGCTGGTGGAGAGCCTGGCCGACGCGCTCACGGCAGGCCACGGCGGGGCGCTGACGCTCGAGGTGCGGCGCCCACGGTTCGACCCGGTCCTGAGCGACTTGTTCGCGTCCCGCGCCGAGATCAGCCCGGCCTACGCTCGCCTGGGCAACACCCTCGGCTCGACGAACACGGGCAGGGCGCTCGCCGACGAGCGCACGCTCGGTCAGCGCAGCATCGCCGTCGGCACCACGACCGACAGCTACACCCGCGAGTTCGCCGCGCCGCTCGGCACGGTTGCGTCCGAGTTCGTGGTCGGGGCGGTTGGGGGGGGCGGGGGCGGGGGGGGGCAGGACCTGCACGTGGTGTTCGCGATTCCGGCACAGCGGCTCACACCGCTGTCCGACTCCGACCGCGTCGTGTATCCGCTCGCCTTTCGGTTGTTCGTGTCCGATACGGCCGACGATCTCGTGGCGCGGCTCGACACCACCCGGGCCTTCAAGGCGCGCGCGCCGCTGGCGGGCGGCAGCTACCTCACCGGTCAGCTGCGGCTGGCCGTCCCTCCCGGCCGCTACCGCTACCGGCTGTTGGTGGAGCAGCTCGACGAGCACGCGGGAGACCTCGTGACGCGCGACTCCGTGACGGCCGAGCACCTGGACGGTCGCCGCTTCGCGGCGAGCGATCTGGTGCTGGGGCGGCGCGGATCGGGGCTCGTGTGGGTGGCGTCGTCCGACACCGTGCCGCTCAACCCGCTCGCGGAGTTTCCTGCGGGGGGAGCGGCCGAGCTGTATTACGAGGTGTACGGCCTGGGACCGGGCGCGCCGTACCACACCGTCGTGCGGCTCGAGCGGACGGGCGGGCGCTCGTTCTTCAGCCGGCTGTTCGGCGGGAAACAGGCGCCGGTGCTGCTCGAGTTCGACGCGTCCGCGGACGGACCGCGCACCGTGGTGCGTCGCAGCCTCGACCTGCGCGACACGCCCAAAGGGAATTACGTCCTCACGGTGCAGATCCGCGATCCCGCGACGGACGTGACGCTCACTCGGCGGTGCCGGTTCGTCGTCGTTTCGCGCTAATCAGTTGACACCCGCTCCGGCCGGTCCCTAGCTTTCACCGTTCCCTCGGAGAATGGATGTACTGCTCCCGCTGCGGCACCCAGAACGACGACACCAGCAAGTTCTGCCGCTCCTGCGGGCTGGACCTGACGACGACGACTCCGGTCGGCGCCGTCCGCGACCAGCACCCCGACGTTACCGAGATCGACTTGGTGCGGGAGCAGCTGCGGGACGAGTACGACATCCTCGAGGAGCTCGGGCGCGGGGGCATGGCGATCGTCTTCAAGGCCCGCGAGAAGCAGCTGGAGCGCGACGTCGCCATCAAGGTCCTGCCGTTTTCCCTCGCCTTCGACAAAGAGTTCGTCGAGCGCTTCCAGCGCGAGGCCCGCACCTCGGCCAAGCTCGAGCACCCCGGCATCATCCCGATCTACCGCGTCGGCAAGAGCGGCCGCGTCATCTACTTCGTCATGAAGTTCCTGCGCGGCAAGCCGCTCTCGAGCGTGCTCGCCGCGCGCGGCTCGCTCCCCCCGGCCGAGATCCGCCAGGTCCTCGTCCAGGTCGCCCGGGCCCTCGCGTACGCGCACAAGAGCGGGATCGTGCACCGCGACATCAAGCCCGACAACATCATGTTCGATGAGCACGGGATGGCCGTCGTCACCGATTTCGGCATCGCGAAGGCGGCGACCGGCGGCAAGCTCACGGGCACCGGCATGTCGATCGGCACGCCGCATTACATGAGCCCCGAGCAGGCCCGCGCCCAAGCGCTGGATGGCCGCAGCGACGTCTACTCGCTCGGCGTCGTCGCCTACCAGTGCCTCACGGCGCGCGTGCCGTTCGACGGAGAGGACTCCTTCTCCATCGGCTACAAGCACATCATGGAGGAGCTGCCGACCCCCCCGCTCGAGAGCTACGATCAGCGCACGCTGTTCGAGATCATCAAGCGGATGATGGCCAAGTTGCCCGACGACCGCTTTCAGACGGCCGACGACCTGGTCCAGGCGCTCGAAGCCGGGGGCACGTTCGCCGCCGTCGGGCTCGCGACGGCGCCCACCAAAGCCATCCCCTCGCTCGCGGGGGCGCGCCTGGCGGGCGCCGCCACCACGCCGCTCCCGCGTGTGCCCCCCGGCGCCGAGCCGCACCGGCGGTCCGTGACGGCCGGCATCGCGCTGTGGGTGCTCGTCGTCGCCGTGGCGCTCGGAGCCCCGGGGCTGTACGCGTACAAGAAGGGCCTGTTGTTCTTCGCCCACGGTGTGCCGCACGACTCCGCCGCGGCGATCCTGCAGCGCGACACCGTCGCGCAGCGCCTGCTCGCCGACACCGGTACCGCGCCGGCCGTCGACTCCGTCCCCCCCACGACGCGGAGCCCCACCGACACCGCCCGCGCCCGTCTCGTCCCGCCCGGGACGCCCGGCCGCCTCACGCTCCAGGGCCTGCCCGCGGGCGCCCGCGTCACGCTCAACGGGGCGCCGTTCCGCGGCTCGCAGGGCGAGGTGCCCCCCAACGTCTACAAGCTGGCGGTGCAAGCGGAGGGCTACGCCGCCTTCGAGCGCCAGGTGATCGTCAGTCCGGGCGCCCCGCTGACGGTCAAGGTCGACCTGCGGCCGTCGCGCGACTCGAAGTTCGGTCCGTGCGAGCAGTACGGGCCCGCCTACAACCAGGACGGTATCTGCTGGGACGCGCGGCCGGTGCCGCTCGCGTCCACGAAGATCCCCGTGCCGGCTGACGCACCCATCGTCCCCCGGCCGGCGATCCTGCTGTGCCACGTGTCGCGCTCGGGGGAGACCATGGAGGTCCGCGTCTTCGTGCGCTCCAACGTGGATCCCTTCAACGACCAGGCGCTCGATCTCGCCAAGACGCTGCGCTGGAACCCGGCCCAGAAGAATGGCGAGCCCGTGGACTCCTGGGTGCAGGTGCAGTTCGTGCCGGAGCGGCAGTAATCGACATCCATCCGACGGCGTTCATCGCTCCCGGGGCGGTCGTGCTGGGAGACGTGACCCTGGGGGCGCGCGCCAGCGTGTGGTACGGCGCGGTGCTGCGCGGCGACATGGCCGCGATCGCGGTGGGCGAAGCCACGAACCTCCAGGACGGCGTGATTGTCCACGTGGACGAGGGGAAGCCGACGCGCATCGGCGCCCGCGTCGCGGTGGGGCATCGGGCCATCCTGCATGCCTGTACCGTTGAAGATGAGTGCCTGATCGGGATGGGCAGCATCCTGCTTAACGACGTCCACGTCGGGACCGGCAGTGTCGTAGCAGCGGGCGCGGTGGTGCCCGAGGGAACTCGGGTCCCGCCCGGCTCGTTAGTGGTGGGCGTGCCGGCGCGGGTGACCCGCGCGGTGGATGAGGCGCTGCGCCAGCGGATCCGGTACACGTGGCAACACTACGTCGCGGAGGCCGAGCGGCACCGCGCGGGCAAGTTTGTGATGTGAATTCCCGGAACCCCTTACGCGCGCGGCGCGGTGCGCCAGCCTTGCTCGGGCCGTCGGGCGCGCCTACCTTGACCTCCCGCGCTTGCTGAGCCGGCGGCCGGTTAAATTTCACTACATCACGACCACGCTGAGACACGCGCTCACCGAAAGGGACGAGCTCGCATGACTGCTTCCAGCCGCACAGGCACCCTCGATCTGAGCCCCAACGCCGTCACGGTGCTGGAGCGGCGCTACCTGGTGAAGGACGACCAGGGCACCCCCGTCGAACGGCCCGACGCCCTGTTCCGGCGGGTCGCCCGGACCGTGGCCGAGCCGGACCGGCGCTACGGTGCGTCCGACAAAGGCGTGGAGGGCCTCGCGGAAACGTTCTTCGAGCTGATGGCGACGCGGGTGTGGATGCCCAACTCGCCCACCCTCATGAACGCCGGCCGGCCGCTGGGCCAGCTGTCGGCGTGCTTCGTGCTCCCCGTGGACGACTGCCTGTCGAACGGCCAGAGCGGCATCTACGACACGCTGCGCGCCATGGCGCTGGTGCACCAGTCGGGCGGTGGCACGGGGTTCTCGTTCTCCCGGCTCCGGCCCAAGAACGACGTGGTCCGCTCCACCATGGGCGTGGCGTCGGGCCCCGTGTCGTTCATGAAGCTGTACGACGCCTCGACCGACGTCGTGAAGCAGGGCGGGACGCGCCGCGGCGCGAACATGGGCATCCTGCGGGTGGACCACCCCGACATCCTCGAGTTCGTGACCTGCAAGGACGACCTCACGCAGGTGACGAACTTCAACATCTCGGTGGCGGTGACGGACGCCTTCATGAAGGCCGTCGAGGAGGGGACGAGCTACGACCTCATCCACCCGCGCAGCGGCAAGGTGATGGGCCAGTTGGATGCGCGCGACGTGTTCCGCCAGATCGTCCATGGCGCCTGGAAGACGGGTGAGCCCGGGGTGTACTTCATCGACCGGGCCAACTACTACAACCCCGTGCCGCGCCTCGGCAGCTACGAGGCCACGAACCCGTGCGGCGAGCAGCCGCTGCTCCCCTACGACGTCTGCAACCTCGGCTCGATCAACCTGGGCCTGTTCGTGAAGCAGGGAGACGTCGACTGGGAGCGGCTGCGGACGGCGGTGCACGTGTGCACGCACTTCCTCGACAACGTCATCGACGCGAACAAGTACCCGCTCGCCGAGATCGACGATCTGGCGAACCGCATTCGCCGCATCGGCCTCGGGGTGATGGGCTGGGCCGATCTGCTGGTGCGCCTCGGCATCCCGTACGACTCGGACGAGGGGGTGGCGCTGGGTCGCCGGGTGATGGAGTTCGTGGATGAGGAAGCGAAGGTCGCGTCGGAGCAGCTGGCGGAGCAGCGCGGTGTCTTCCCCGAGTGGGAGACGTCGATCTGGGGCCCCGACGCGAGCTGTGCCCGCGGGCCCGACGGCGAGCGGGTGCGCCCGATGCGCCGGCTCCGCAACTGCAATCTCACGACGGTCGCGCCCACGGGCACGATCTCGATCATCGCGAACTGCTCCTCGGGGATCGAGCCGCTCTTCGCGGTCGCGTTCATGCGCAACCAGGCCGGCGTGCTGATGCCGGACGTGAACGAGGACTTCGTCGCCATCGCGCGACAGGAGGGCTGGTACTCGGACGACCTGATGCAGCGGATCGCGGAGGCGGGCCACATCCACTTCGACGCGGTGCCGGCGCAGTGGCAGCGCGTGTTCGTGACGGCGCACGACGTCACCCCCGAGTGGCATATCCAGATGCAGGCGGCCTTCCAGGAGTTCACCGACTCGGCGATCTCCAAGACCTGCAACTTCGGGCACGATGCGACCGAGGAGTACGTGGAGAAGATCTACCGCTACGCCTACAAGCTCGGCTGCAAGGGCGTCACCGTGTACCGCGACGCCTCGCGCGAGATGCAGGTGCTCTCGACCGGGGCCACCGCGAAGAAGGTGCAGGAGCAGGCGGCGAACGGGCAGACCGCCGTGGCCGAGGCGCTTGGCCGGATCGCCGAGCTGGAAGCGGAGCTCGAGCGAACCCGCGGCATGCTGCATGACGCGGAGGCCGAGAACCTGCAGCGGCGCGCCAAGCGCTCGCGCCCCGACCTGCTCAAGGGATCCACGCGACGGATCGAGACGCCGCTCGGCACGATGTACGTCACCATCACCGAGGACGACCGCGGCCAGCCGTTCGAGGTCTTCATCTCCCTCGGCAAGGCGGGCGGGGCGCTCATGGCCGACGTCGAAGCGGTCGGGCGCCTGATCTCGCTCGGGCTCCGCTCGGGCATTCCCATGCGGGAGATCTACCGCCAGCTCCGGGGCATCTCGTCGGACCGGGCCGTCGGCCTGGGGCCCAACAAAGTGCTCTCGGTGCCGGACGCCATCGGCATCGCGATCGAGAAGTGGATGCAGGACCGGCAGGGCATCCAGCAGGATCTGCTCGCCGAGGCGGAACGGGGAGGGGCGGGGGCGGCGGGGGCGGCGGGGGC
>Ga0134088_10000433_pt1 | contig 14056 bp, 11 predicted proteins | sample 15_taG_3_FD_94461 | JGI IMG/M metagenome (GOLD analysis project Ga0134088, IMG submission 94461) | Grasslands soil microbial communities from the Angelo Coastal Reserve, California, USA - 15_D_Rain_20cm_5_09182015 | ecosystem: Environmental > Terrestrial > Soil > Grasslands ...
CGTCAACCTTGGCCAACGAAGCCTCCATGATGACGGCTCCGGCGGCTTCCGCGGTGACGTCGCTGCTCTGTCCGAATGCGATCCCAACCGTCGCACTCATGAGGGCAGGAGCATCATTGATGCCGTCACCCAGGAATAAGGTCCTGGCCGCCCGGGTCTCCCGACGCACGATAGCGACTTTCTCTTCGGGACTTTTCGACGCGTACACCTTGCTTACCCCGACCAAGTTGGCCAGATACTGCGCCTCGGATTCCCGGTCGCCCGAAACCAGCATCACCTTTTCGAACGGGTGTTTCTTCCCGAGATGAGCGATAAAGGGCTTACTTTCACGACGCGGCTCATCATGGAAGCGGTAAGTCGCGGCGTAAACGCCGTCAATCGCAATCATGCATTCCAGTCCACCGGCAAGGGGAGGCAGCGCCGACTCTGCTGTGCGAATTTCCTTGAGGAGCGTGCTGCGATTCGTAACTCGGATTTCGCGACCCAAGACGACGCCGCGCAATCCTTTTCCCGGGGGTTCGGCAATCGCGGCCGCCTCGTGGAGAGATAACTTTGCCTCGGCGGCAGCGCGCAGGAGGGCTCCGGCAAGAGGATGCTTCGAATATTGTTCGAGGCTGGCAACAAGGCTAAAGACCGTATTCCGGTCGAAACCGGGAGCAACCAGCTGTTCACTCAGTTGCGGCAAGCCATACGTCAATGTTCCGGTTTTGTCCAGGATGATAGTCCGGCAGGTATCGACCTGTTCGAGGACCGCGGGATCCTTGACGATGATGCCGCGCTTGGCGGCCAGGGAGATGGAACCGATGATGCTGACTGGAATGGCAATCAGGAGCGGGCATGGGGTTGCGATTACCAGTACGCTTAGAAACCGAATCGAGTCGCCGCTGGCAGCCCAAGCCGCCAGGGCAGCCAGCACGGCGAGCGGCGTGTAAAGCGCTCCCAGCCGATCGCCCAGGCGGCGAAGGCGCGGGCGGTTTTGCTCCGCAGCGCGCATGACCTTCATGATCTTGGCGTAGCGGGAATCCACCGCCAATTTCGTAGCCCGAATCGTCAGCGCAGCTTCACCATTGATGGCGCCGGACAACACCCCAGCCCCCGGGGTTTTTGAGATCCTGAATGGCTCGCCGGTGAGATACGATTCGTCCATTACGCTGTGCCCCTCAACCACTACACCATCGACGGGACAGGTCTCGTGGGGATAGACCACCAAACTGTCCCCGAGTTGAATGTCATCCAGCGGGACATCGCGAACCGTTTCGGCCAGCCTGCGGTGCGCAAGGTTGGGCATCCGTTTGGCGAGCGCCTTCAGCACCGAAGAAGCGTTGCTCACGGCATAGCTTTCCAGTGTGCGTCCGCCGGCAAGCATCAGCACGACGATGGCGCCCGCGAGGTACTCGCCGAGCACCGCGGAGGTCACGATGGACATTCCTGCCAGAAGGTCGGAGCCAAACTCTTTTCGAAAGAGTTTGACAGTCAGGGAGTAGACGAGCGGCGCTCCACCCAGCGCCAGCACCGCCAAAAGCGGGGCGTCGGAGGCGGCCTTCGGGGCTCCTGCGAGATATCGCAACCCAAGGTGAAGAGCGATCCCAACCGTGGCAAGAAGCGCGATGGCGCTCTCGAGAGATGAATAGAAGAGATTCCGCGTCTGTGCGCTTACCTTCGTCTTGGCCGTATCAGGCGAGCGTAGCCCGTCGGCTATCCTCGCGTCCACTTTGGACGCTTCCACCCATTCGCGCAGCACGCCTGGGCCTCCTTCCCTGGACCAGCCCTTTCTCACTTTGCCATCGACGCCTCCGGGCATCTGTGACGCCCGTCACAACGAGATGTGATGCTGCACCATGCGCGGCGGATCCGCGAGACTCTTCACTCCCCGCTATTGATCAAGCGTTGAGATTCGTTGGAGGCAAGAAATGAGCCATCGAAACGCAGCCGTCTCCCTGCGGGTCATGGAGCACGTCGCCGGCGCGCTCGATGCCGCGTCCTGGTTCGGGTCCCAGTCCCACTCACGAACGGGAATCCCGCGTCATAGCCTCAACGTGACCGGGACCACTCAGGCCCGTGAGCCCGGTCACTGCGCCGGCTTTCGGGACGTAGGAAAATGCGGCGGTGAAAGACGAAGATTGGTGGCGGAGCCGGATCGAGCAAAGCTCGGGGCCCCGTTCGGAGCTGTTGGCTCTTGGGAGCCCCGCAAAGGCTCTGTGGCTTCCCGCAGTACGCTCCGCCACCAGCACTCTTGGGGCGCAGCGCGGTCTCAGCATACCAGTGGGATGCTCCGGTGGATACTCCGGCGGTAGCGGTGTCCTTCTCCCCTCTCACGGGCAATAAAGTTAGCGCCGATCGTAATGTCCTGGTGTCTGTAATATCTCAGAAAGAGTAAGCCGACCCGCGAGGAGGCTTCCGACCTCCGCGTGACTTACTCCACTTGCTGCAAGTTCAAAGCGATTCGGACCCCGTTCACCAGAACTATGCTCTGATTGACCAAATCCTGGCTGGTGATTTCGGCTTCCGCAAATTGACGGAGGGGTCGAATCGGGCAGATGAAATCGGTCGCCTCTGAGGAGGCCTTAGAGGTTGAAGCAAGTCCGTTGAGGACCGTTATGTCCAGGGTATCGAATTCCTCGCCCTGGGGGACTTTCTCCAGAATGGACTTGAGGAGCGGTGCCAGGAAAAGATCAAAACTTTGCGCGGCCCGCTTGTAGATCGAAGTCGATTCTCTTTCGAAGCGCTCGGGATTGCGGAGCGTGAGCTGCAGGACAACGTGGTTTCGAAAGATCGCAAAAGAAGGCGGTGCATAGTCAACGAAGTGAAACTTCGCGAGGCCCTCTCTGACCAGTTCGTCAATTTGCGCCTTGTATTTCACCTGAAGACGGTCTGCATCGCCGGGGCTAGGCGCTGCTCCGGGCGCTGCTTGCACTTCGGGCTTGTCTGAACCCGGCTGGGGACTCGAGCCGGGCGAAGCAGGTCCCGCCGTCCCCATCGATGCCTTCGTGTCAGGCTTCTCGAAGCCCGCCCGGGGGTCTTCCTTGACGCTCGACAGGCGGCGGTCCGTGTTTGAGGTTGGGGTGGGGGCGGAGGCCGAAGCCCGTTCGGGCTTGCGCGGGACCGACCGTTCCAGTCCTTCCACGTCCAGCGGCTCACGCCCGCCGAGCGCGAGACCAAATGCTTTTCCGCTCAGAAAGATTTCCGAACGATTCAGGAGATCCTGCCGGTCTGAGTCATTCGAGAGCTTGGAGTAGCCGAGGGCGTCGGCCTTGCCGAGGACGACTACGAGGATCTCCTTCCCCTCATAGTCGTAACTTCGGTTTCGTCTTCGGACGTGATAGGAAATCTCGAACCCGACAGCATCGCAAGCCACCTGGGCGGGGATTTCCTCGGGGACAAGCTGAAGGATGGGAGCGATGACCTCGTTAAACGTACGGCTGGCGCGTTCGTTTTCCGTGAGTAGGTCAGCGTTGTACGCGGCGTTGTAATTGCCTGTGACCTTCAACACCAGCCGATCGTGGAATTTGACGAACTCCAGGCCGCGGGTGTCTGCCTCCGTCTGATGTTGAGGGTCGAGGCCCACGTATCGGCTGAGCAAGAACGTGAAGGGAAATTTTGTCGACCTGATAGCCCGATTCAACGCTTCGAGCTGCGGGAAATAGGTCTGTTCCAAAGCTTTGAGCTGAGGGTTGACAATCTCGCTGGGGCTGACCTGCCCAAATCCTGCTCGCATGCCAACCCACAGCAGCATCACCGGGAGCAGGAGGGCGGCAGGGGCACGAAAGCGGGAGAGAGAGATAAGATTTCGCCACTGCGCGTCGACGGCTTCGCGGAAACAGAGCCCTAAGGGCAGGTCATGACGAATAACAGGCTGACTCATATTCCCTCTGGTAACTCGACGCATCGTGGGTCGCGCTATTTCGTCGAATATCGAGGCCCGGGCCGTGCTGGCGGTCGATAAGGCGGTTGCGCAATAGCGCGGGCATACGCAATGATCGCTCGTATTTCCTCCTGCGCCAGCGTTTTGCCCCAGGGCGGCATTATGGGGGACTTGGCCATCGCGCTGCCACCCAGGGTGATGATATTTTGCATGAAGTCATCGCTCAAGCTGTTCAACGTGGCTCCGTCATTGAACAGGGGTGGGGGCGTCGCAAGATTATTTCGGTTGGAGGGTCCAGCGGGAGTCGAGTCCGCGTGGCACCAGACGCAGGTCTTATAAAACAGACGCTTGCCCTGGGCCTGCTGATAATTGAGGGGAATGACATGTTGCGGGTCGTTCCAATCCTGCTCCACATCGTAGGCTTCCCGAAATGGGTCCGGGGCGGTCGTCGCGTTCTTTTTCCGGCAGGCGGGCAGCGCAAGGAGGGTCGAGACCACGAGGACGGCGGGCAAAGCGCGCGCGTTCATCGTCCCCCCCCTTGCACGGCAGCCCCCCGCGCCCGCGGCTTGACCCGGCCGCTTTCCCGAAGCGTCAGCAAGTAGGCTGTCAAAGCCTTCACCTCGTCATCGGTGAAAGTGCGCCGCGGCTCAATCGTTCCGGGCACGAGGGCTTGCGGATTCTTCAACCACGCCTCAATCCACGAAGTCGTCATCCAATTCCCCACGTTGCTCAGGTTGGGCCCGACATACCCTCCCGCAGATCCTATGGTGTGGCACGACTGGCACTGATACTTCACCTCATATAGCTGCTTGCCGACGGAGGCCAAGTGCGGCGTGAATTCTTTTTCGCCGCTGCCGGCAGCGGGGATCACCTCGGGACTTTGGAAAACCATACCGATGTAGTCGGCCAGAAGGGAGGCTTCTTGATCCGTCATGTTGAATTGCGGCATGCGCAACGTCAGCGTGGGGCGCAGAGTTTGCGGGTTTTTCAGGAACTCAATCAACCATTTCCGCTGGGCCCTGCTGCCTTCGTAGGAGAGATCGGGGGCAAGATCCCCGCCAAAACCGTTGAAACGGTGGCACACGGAGCATTGATAACGCTCGTAAACAGCGCCAAAAGCCCCCGCCGGATGAAACGTCGCTTGGGCACGAGGAACTATCAACCGCGCCATCCCGCTCGCGGAGGAAGTCCCGGTCATGCTGAGCAGGGCCGTCGTGATCGCGTCAAGGTCTTCGGGCTTCAACTGATATTGCGGCATCCGCGCCGCAGGGTTGACGGACAGGGGATCGGTAATCTTCACCTGAAGATACGCAATCAGATTTCGAGGAATTCTCGCCTGCCCGAATTCGAGTTGTGAAACATTCTTGCCGCCCAAGCTGGAAAGATCAGGGCCAAAATCTTTCTGCGGGCTGACGTCCCGAATGACATGGCAACTCGCGCACCCTTTTTCCAGAAACAGCCGGCGGCCAAGCTGGATTTCTTCCGATTGCGGCGCGCCCAGTTTCGGAACGTCACTGAGAAGGTCGGGGTCGTTCAGTGTCGTGGTGATGTAATGCGTAACCTTGAAGAGATCCTCATCGGACCACTCGTACCGCGGCATCTGACTGTGCGGCAGATAGGCTTGCGGATTTCGGAGCCAGGCCACCAACCAATCCTGGTTCACCTTGCTTCCGACTTTCGTAAGTTCGGGTCCGATGTCACCGCCAATCAATTTGGTTTCGCCGGCCCGGGTGACTGCGAGGGAGTGGCAGGTGGAGCAAAACATCTGGCGGAATCGGAGCTCGCCCTGCTCCACCAAGTCCGGCCTCTTTTCCCATGTCGCCGCGACACGCGGATCGAACCTGTAAGGTTCGACCGGCTTGCTTCGGAGAGAACTCAGGAAGGCGGACAGGCCCGCGAGCTCCTGCTCGTTCAGGCGGAACTTGGGCATCCGCGGCTCTTCTTCCGTCTCGTATCCGTTCACCTGGACATTGCCCGAGCTGTCGATGACGGTCTGCGGCTCTTTCAACCATTTGTAGAGCCATTCGCGGCTCACCTTGGCTCCGATATTGGTAAGGTCGGGGCCCAGCATGGCGGGGCGCTCAATACCCTCGAGCCGATGGCAACCCACGCAATTCAATTTAACCAAAAGCCGGCGCCCGCGATCGAGCTGGGGCGCCTCGGGCAAAACGTCGAGATGACAAACACCGCAGGAGGCCTGGACGTATCGAATAGGTAAGAGCGGTTGTTCCCAGGCCAGGGTCGTCTCATGAGCTTCTGCCACTTCCGTGGCGGCGCCCTGGCCGCGGTGGCAGATGACGCATCCCCAGTCCTTCACTTGGTGCGGAATCGCTGGGTGGGCACGGAAAGGCTGTGGCACGGAAGGGTCCGCCAGGGTAGCCTCGGTGATTCCCTGATGACAGGTCACGCAGCGGTCGATCACGTTCAGTTCGGGAATCCAAATCTGATCAATCCCCGTATGGTAATTCGCGAGTAAACGCTTTGTGTCGGGCCGTGTCAGGGCATAACGGGCGTACCGATGCCTGTACCGTTTCCATTCCCGGCGCAAGTCTTTTACAGGAGAGATTGCCAGCACTGCCAGGAACACCACGCTGGCGAGCGCGAACACATAGCGCATGCCACGCGAAACTTTTCCCATCCCTTCGGCTTCAGACGCCATGCCCTCTCCAGGGCCATACCCACGACCAGCCGGGGCCTCTGAAAAAAGTGCCTACGAGTGTCAGAACCACCGACACGGTAATGAACCAGGTCATCACCCACCAGGACACGGGCCGGGTTCGCAAGAATTTCCACGCCGGCTGCCCTTCCGGCTTCAAGAAGGAGGAGAACAACAAAGGGCCTGCGACAGCAACCGTAGGCACGAGGACCGTCCAGGCCCGGAAAATCGCCAGGAAAGCCACCAAGGCTACCAGGATCGAGAGAAACACCTTGAAGCGGAGAGCGCGATTCCCTGCCCAGAGCGGTTCACCTTGGACGTTCACGTTGAAATAGGGGATGACGACGAAAGCCACCACCACCAGGGTAGGGATGATAATCCCCGCCACCAAAGGCGGGAAGTAATGAAGTAATTCCTGCAAGCCCAGAAAGTACCAAGGTGCCTTGGCCGGGTTGGGCGTGACCAGAGGATTGGCTAACTGCTCAAGCGGGGCATCCCAAAGGAGCGCGATTCCCACCAGCACGATCACCATAACCTGAAAAGCGATACTCTCGCGAAGCAGGAGGTGAGGAAAGGACATTAACTGCCGACCCACATCCCCTTTGACTTTAGCGGAGGTCTTTTTGGTAATGAAGACAATGCGCTGTGGATTCTTCAGCGCGTCTGAACCAAACCCGGTCTCGTAGCTATTCTTCTTTTCGACCATTTTCTTCTTGGAAGGTCTCTTTCACAGTCAGACCGCCATCTTTCTGGATCCGCCAGAAGTGAACGCCGACCAGCACGATGGCGATGAGGGGCAGGATAACGCAATGCAGGACATAAAACCGAAGCAAGGCGTTTTCGCCGACCAGGTTGCCACCCAGCAGCATGAAACGAACCGGCCTGCCCAGAATCGGCATCGCGGAAATGATGTTGGTCCCTACCGTGATGGCCCAAAAGGCCAGTTGGTCCCAGGGTAGCAGGTAGCCCGTGTAGCTCAAGAAAAGCGTGACCAGGAGTAATCCGACGCCCACCACCCAGTTGAACTCGCGAGGAGGCCGGTACCCGCCGCGGTAGAAAACGTGGAACATGTGCCAGAAGACGGCAACGACCATCGCCTGCGCAGCCAGCCGGTGAAGATTCCGCAGGAAAACCCCGTTGGAAACGACGAAGCCGAGGTCTTTCATGTCGCGGTAGGCCTGCGGGACGGCGGGGTGATAGTAGAGCATCAGCAGGATGCCCGTTATCACGAGGACCACGAATAGAAAAAAGGTGATCGAACCGAGATAATACGTGGCACGAACGCGCAAGGACTTGTCCCGCACCTTCACCGGCAGCGCGTGCAGGAAGAGGTTGCCGAAGACGGCGAGACTCCGCGTCCGGTTGGTGCGTGCCGGGCCACGGCGAAAAATGGATTTCCAGACCTGTGTCGCACGCAATCGACCGAACGCCTGAGCGAGGGAACTTGTAGCCACAGGCCTCCTCACACTTTCAGGATCTGGCTGGGTTTCACAACTTCAAGTTTATCCACCATCAGCTCACCCTCTGCAGTGAGCGTAATGGCGAAATGGGGCAGAGGGCGTGGAGCGGGCCCTTCGATTTTGGTGCCATCGGGTCTGAACTTACTCCCGTGGCAGGGACAGGCTATCTGATCGGCTTCCGGCTTCCACTGGGTAATGCAGCCGAGATGCGTGCAGACTGCCGAGACGGCGTAAAAGCCCTCTTTCGTCCGCACGATGTACACCTGCTGGTCCTGAAGGTACGTCATGGAGTTGACCGGAAACAGGTCGGGGTTGCCTGCCCGAAAGGTTGGAGACGGTTCGAACAGCACGTTGGGCGAAAGAAACCGGTAGGTGACCACCGCTGCGCCAAGGCCCGCGATCCCCAACGCGACCGAGGCCACCTCGTTGAAAAAATCACGGCGGTTGGCGTCCCCTCCGGGTGAAGGTTTCTCGGGTTCGCTCATTTTCGTCCGATGATCTTCTCGACGGGGATGATTTTCGGATCGCGATCGAAAACCTCGAATGCTTCCATCGTGATGGTGTGCGCCGGGCATCGTTCGGCGCACAGACCGCAGCGGATGCAGATCGTTTCGTCCTTCACCATGACCGAGCCTTCGCTGGCTGTCAATTCTTGAGCCTCCAAGTGTTGCAAGATCCCCTGATGAAAGCCGGCCTCCGCGGCCAGGCGGCCCTGGGTCTCCTCGGAAAACCTGACCTGGCTCAGGGGCACCAGTTGGAGGCAGTTTTCGGGGCACACGTCCACGCAACCACCGCAAAGAATGCACTCCGTACCTTCGGCTTCATTGCCATCGAAGATGGTGTTGACCCAGCACTGAAGACAACGCGACGCCTCACGTCGGGCCTGTTCCTCCGTGTAACCTGTTTCGACTTCCGCCACCCCCGTCCGCCGGTCGAGCGGGATCACAGGGACCTGAAGACGGGAATACTCATCAAAGTCCGCCGCCATCTGGTGATGGTCGAGCACGGTGACTTGCACGTACCTGGGCCGAGGTTTCCACCCCGCTCCCAGCAGATAACGGTCGATCTGTTCGGCCGCTTTCTTGCCGTCCGCCACCGCGCTGATGATGAGGCGCGGCCCGAAGGCGATATCACCCGCCGCAAAAATTCCGGGCGCGGTAGACATCAGAGTGTCGGGGTTAACTTTGACCATCCCTTGGCGGGTGGTCTCGACTCCGTCGGCGGGAGCGAGGAAAGATAGGTCAGAGGCCTGACCGATCGCCAGGATGGCCGTGTCGCAGGGAATGATGCTTTCCGTTCCAGCTTCGAAGGTGGGATTGAATCGGTGCTGGACATCGAATACCGAGGAGCAGCGGATGGTCTCAAGTCCGCTGACCTTTCCGTTCGCGCCGATAAATCGCTTCGGTCCGAGCGAAGGATGGACCTTCAATCCCTCCGACAGACCTTCTTCGATTTCATCCTCGAAAGCGGGCATCTCCTCGCGCGATTCCAGGCACACGAGGTGAACTTCCCGCGCACCCATCCGCAGCGCTGCGCGGGAGACGTCCATCAACTCCTTCATGGCGACATCCAGTTCGCTCGGGGTCAAGCTGTCGGGCAGGAGCGAACTGCTGAGAGTTTCCAGCGTCAACTGTTGCTGCCGGCGCAGGGCGGAGCGCGCCACGTCGATGGCCACATTGCCCCCACCAATCACCACCACCCGTTTGCCGATGGAAAATCGGTAGCCGAGATTCACGTTGAGCAGGAAATCGATACCCTTCACGACGCCGTCCAGATCGTTCCCCGGCACGGTCAGGTCGCGGCTGCGGTGCAGTCCCAGAGCAAGCAGGAAAGCCTTGAAACCTTGTTGGCGAAGATCAGCCAGCGAAAAGTCCCTGCCCAGGCGCGCGTTCAGCCGGAGTTCGGGGCCGAGATCAAGGATTTCGCGGACCTGCGCCTGGAGAACGTCTCGCGGCAGGCGGTATTCCGGGATACCCAGACGCATCATGCCGCCCGGCACTTGCGAGGCCTCAAAGACCGTCACGGGATAGCCGAGCAGTGCCAAGTCGTGCGCGGCGGAGAGCCCTGCCGGCCCGGAACCTATAACGGCCACTTTCTCGGGATGAGTGATCTTCGGCTTTTCCGGAAAGACATCGATGGGGTTACGAGACTCCGGCCCGTAGCGCTCGGTGACGAAGCGCTTGAGCGCGCGGATGGAAATCGGAGCATCCAAATGCCCGCGCCGGCAGGCGGTCTCGCAGGGGTGACCGCACACGCGACCGCAAATCGAGGCGAAGGGATTGGGCTCGCGGGCGTACCGGTACGCTTCTTCGTACCGCCCCTCAGCGATGAGCGTCACGTACCGCCCCGCCTGCGTGTGCACCGGACACGCCTGCATGCAGGGGAAGTTAGACTCAAGCCAATCGAGATCGACGAGCTTTGAACGAGCTTTCATCCGGACGATTCCCCGGGTCTCGAATGTTCCTATTTTTTCACGGTAAGTTCAACGTTGACCGTGCCGCTCGAAGCGTCGACCGCCAGCGTAACAGGTTTCCCCTCCTCACTCCACGTCTTCAATGTGTAATGACCGGATGGGACGTTCTCGATTTCAAAGGTCCCCTCCTTGTCAGTGACAGCAAAATAGGGCGTGGATACGACGACAACGTAACCGGACATCTCCAGGTGAACGTTGCAGAGGAGCGAAGCGGCGCCCAGATCGTTGAACTGGAACGACTTCTTCACGCCCTGAGGCCAAGTCCCCAGATTATGCGCCAGCTTTTTGTTCCCACTGACCGATGGCCAGTAGACGTTGTGGCCCACGCGGTCGCTATTCAGGAAGTCCACCGTGGTGCCCTTGAGTACGATCATCACATGAGGGATGAAGGTCATTTTCTTCTGGTCGATCACCGCGTGCTGAGCTGGCGGATCGAAATTCTTGCCCGGAATCGCCTCCGCATAGACAGCGATGTTCCCGGCCGAGCGAATGCCCTGGACGGTCACTTTGCCTTTGATTTCTCCCGCCCAGCTCAAGCGCGTTGAGAGACCGCCGAAAAGGATGAAGAACAAGAGAATTGCTCTGGTCCCAAAGTATTCCATACTTTACCTCGCTTGAATTGGTTTCCCATTACGTGCCCCGCGGGAAGCTCACAAATCAGAAAGAGTAATCGATCCCAGTCGCAAAGCCGCTAGGCCGAAAGAATTTGCCGGGCTCGCCCGCCGACTGCTCCCATTTGCGCTGGTACTCAAAAGCTACTTTGATATTGCTACGAACCAGGAATTGCACGCCCGGCCCATAGCGATTTCTCGTGTTTCGACGCGAAACCCCATTGAGAAAGTCGGTCGGTGAATTCACAGCGTCGAACCGCATGATCCCGATGAGCCATGGGTAAAACCAATACTCTGCTTCGGCGAAGCCTCCATTGAAAGTGACCGGAGGCCCCTGGTCCAAGCCGAAAGTTGTGAAGTTGGGAATAAGATTGGCGTCATGGCCGTACATTCCTAGTCCATAGAGCTCGAATTGGCGGTACTTGAATCGGAAGTCGCCACCGACCCGATAAAACGGCTCGTGAATCACGCCGAATTCCGGAAAAGCGACGCGGTCGGCGTTAAGTGCATTTCGACCGTAGTAGTAAAAGCTTCCCAAGCGCAGGGAAGTGTGGTCGCGCGGACCCGTGGGCCCTGCCGCTTGGACCTCTTTCCGGACGCTGGCATCTCGCTCGAGGTTAAACCGTTCTGACACCCGGATATAAACGTCCTTGGAGTTACGCGATGCCGGGTCGCCGTTGTTGCCGTTCAGCAGGGTAGCCGACCAGGAGAAATTCCCGTCGTTAGGATAGCCACCGATTTCGATCCCACGCTGAGACGCGCCGAGCGCGAAGGGATTCGCTGTGGTTCCCGGCAAAGACGCAATGTTGCTCGTCTGGCCGTAAATATCATAGTCGCTGAGGTTGATGGTCCTGGCCTGGGTAAAGGGCAGGTCCAATTCGAACTGCCCGAAGCGAACGTTGAGAGCGTCCTTGGGCAACCTGATGTAATGGCCGAGGTCGTTTACTTTCAGGTATCCGTCCCCAAGACCCCCTTCGGCACCCGATCCCTCTGCGGAGATGTCATCGTCAACCCAAAACGAGATGTTCGGTCCGAAGCTCCCCGCGGCGATTATCGCAAAAGTGTCAGGAGTGAACAGGTCCGTTCGAGGCAGGAAACCCAAAGCCAAAGGCTGCTTGGAGTTGTAGGTGGCGAAGCCCGAATACCGGAAGCCAATGGGAATGGTTCCCGGAATTTCCCCTGGATAAATGGCCTTTGGAAATGCTTCACGCTGCGCCTTCGCCCCCAGCATCACGGGGGGCTCCTTTACGAAGGTTTCGTCGTCTTTGGGGAACTTGAAGCCGTTCTTCTTGAATGCTTCTCCGAAGTCGTTGAGCTCCGGGAAGTTATTGTGACAGGTCGTGCATGAGGTCTGATATTTACGTGCAAACGCAGGTATCGCAGATGTGCGGGGGATCGCTCCAAGGAACAGCCAGAAGAGATAGCTCACCCCGAAAGCAGTAGCCAATAAGCTTGCCTTTGACGCTCGACGCAACATTTAGTAATCCTCCCTTGTCGCGGCTGACACCACTCGCGGCCGCATATAAGATGCTCACTTCCCCTTGTCTTTCAAAGTACTCACCGCTCTATTCCGTACCATCGTCATTTTACCACCCAAGCTTAGGCCCTTCGTCCGAGTGACGACCATGAGCTAGGTCACAGACCGTTGTGATGGCCGTCACATAGACCTCCGCAGGCGGGCAACACCGCATGCACCCCCGAAATAGTTCCGACCTACCATTCGGGCTTCACTTAGGGAGATGACAGAGAGAGGGATCTACGAGCCCTGTGACAAGGAGGTCCCTTGATCAGAGCGCAATGCGTTTGGGCACCCATCCCTGGGCACCCCGCTCGTGGCATACAGGTTTGAAGTCAAGTTTTGACCTTCCGAGCCCCCCGAACAGTTCCCGTTCCGACCCCTGCTGCGCAAGTCGGCCTTGTAGCCCTGCGGGCCCATTGTGATCCCCGTCACGAGACGATGTGACCCACGGCATAGAAAGCGTTCTTCCCGCGCGTATACGCTGTGGGACGTCGCCGTGTGAGCTCCTGGACTGCGCCGGACCCTTCTGCTTCCGAAGCAGAAAGCGACGAACCGGGGAGGACCAAAATGCAAGTGCAATCCGATCCCACCGCCGTTGACGCCAACCGCGAGCTTGACTTCCGCGAAGACCGGATTTTCCGTGACCTTTCATCGGAGGCCTTGACGCGCCTGGAGAGCATTAACGTCTACCAACGCCGCGCCGTCCTTTTTGCCCAGGATGAAACGCCACAGGGCGTCTTTCTCTTGCGTCGCGGCCGTGTGAAGCTCACGGCCCGGTCCGAGGGCGGCAAATCGGTCATCCTGCGGATCGCGGGGCCGAGCGAGGTTCTGGGTTTGAGCTCGGTGCTTTCGGGAGTACCGTTTGACGCAACCGCCGAAGTCGCCGAACCGTCAGAACTCAGTTTCGTCAAGAGTGAAGACTTGCTCCGCTTCCTCGGCGAGCACGCCGATGCGTGTATCCGGGTGGCCCAAGAGCTGGCTCGAGATTGCCACATCGCAAACGAGCAGATCCGCACAATGTGCCTGTCTGCTTCGATGGCCGCGCGATTCGCCAAGTTCATTCTGGCCTCTGCAGCCCGGGCCAACGGTTCGGAACGGGCCGCGGGGTTTCAACTCACCCTAACCCACGGCGAGATCGCGAAGCTTATTGGAGCCTCGCGTGAAACGGTTACGCGGCTCTTCAGCGATCTCGAAAGGAAGAGACTCATCGAACGCAGGGGAACCCTTTTGGCGATTCGAAAAAGGGCCCGCCTGAAAGAGCTCGCTCGGTCGTGAGCGAGGTTCGATAACGATCGGAGGCCTTGTCGATGGCGCAGGTTGAACCCGCTGTCTCGCAAACGGCTCTCGCGGTGGCGCCCTGTCCGCCACCCCGGCTCGTATTCTGGGAAGTGACCAAGGGATGCAACTTGCGGTGCATCCACTGCCGCGCCAACCCCACGGAACTCGCGTCTCCCCTCGACCTGCCCACCCGCGAG
>Ga0134088_10000442_pt1 | contig 13980 bp, 8 predicted proteins | sample 15_taG_3_FD_94461 | JGI IMG/M metagenome (GOLD analysis project Ga0134088, IMG submission 94461) | Grasslands soil microbial communities from the Angelo Coastal Reserve, California, USA - 15_D_Rain_20cm_5_09182015 | ecosystem: Environmental > Terrestrial > Soil > Grasslands ...
GCCGCAGGCGGCGAGCAGGGCCACCAGGAGCGGGGCGGGTCTAGCGCCGACCGTTTTCCCCTCGGACGAAGCGCACGGCCTTGGCGAGGTTTTCGGCGAGCTGCGCCAGCTCGGTGGCGCCGTGGGCGAGGTCTTCGATGGCCTTGAGCTGCTCCGCCGCGGCGGCGGCCACGGCATCGGCCTCGGCGGTCGAGGACTGAGCGCCCCCCTTCGCCTGCTCGAGGGACGTGCCGATCCGCCCAGACAGCGCCGCGATGCCGCGCGCCAGTTCCGCGACGCGCTTGCCGGCGCGGGCCGTGCCGGAGGCCGCCTCCGCGATGCGGCTCAAATCCGCCACCCACTCGGCCGACCCCTGCGCGACCTCGGTCAAGTCCGTCCGGATCCGCTCGAGCAACTGCGCCGCGCGATCGAGGGCCCGGCGGGTTTCCTGCGCCGACTTGCCGACGGCTCGGGCTTCGCGGCCGCTCGCTTCGGCGAGCTTATGCACCTCGTCGGCCACGACGGCGAAGCCGCGCCCGTGCACGCCCGCCCGCGCGGCCTCGATGGTGGCGTTGAGAGCGAGGAGGTTGGTCTGATTCGCGATGAACCCGATGGTCTCCGAGAACTTCTCCACCTGCTCGGCCACGTCGCGCAGCCGGCGCACCTCAGACGCGCTCTCCTCGGTGGTGACGCCCAGGTCCTTGAGGCGGCGGACGGCGGTCTCGGTCGCGACGCGCACCTTATCGGTGGTCTGTTCCATCTGCGCGCCTGCCTCGCGGGTCTGGTCGCCGGCGGCGGCGACCTCGCTGGCGTGTTGCTTGAGTTGGTCTGCCTCGCGCGCCACCGCGCTCACGAGGCTCGCGGCCTGCTTCGCGCCGTGGCTGGCGCGCTGCGCCGCCGCCGCCACCTCCTGGCTCGAGGCGTGGATCTCCTCGGTCGTGGCGGTAAGCGTCTCGATGTACGTGGTCGTTCGCTCGGATGCGCCGACGACGGGCTGTACCGACGCCTCGATTGCAAGCAGCAGGGCGAGCTGCGGCGCGAGCAGCGCGAGCATCTCGCCGTCCGTCTCGCGGTACATGAGGGGATCCGAGTGACGCACGCTCCAGAGCCCGACGAGCTGGCCGGCGTGATACAGCGGCACCAGGACCTCCGCGCCGGGTCGCTCCTCTCCCGGGACGACGACCTGGTCGGGCCGCAGGGCGTGTGCCACGACGGGGCGACGCAACCGCACCGCCTCGCCGGTCAGTCCCGCGTTGGCGTCGAAGCGGAACTGCGTCTGCCCGCCCGCGGCGGTGTCGGCGACCAGCTCCATCTCGTTGGTGCGGGAATCGTACCGCGCGAAGCCCATCTGCTCCCACGGCACGAGGCGCCGGGTGAGCTCCTGGATACGGGTGAAGCTGCGCGCCAGCGAGATGTCCGCCGCGATGACCTGGGACAGTCCTTGGACCAGCGCGAGCTCGTCGGCGCGCACGCCCAGCCGGATGACGTGGGCGCTCGTCGCCGTCGCCGCGGCGAGGACCGCACCCACTGCGAGCATTTCGACCGGGCCGAGCCCCGCGTGGACGAGGCGCAGCCAGGCGAGCGCCAGCGCGGCGGAGCAGCCGTACACGATCGTCTCCCACCGCGCCGTGAGCCACGCGTCCACCCAGGCGAGCGTGCGGCCGAGCGAGAGCTCGAGATAGAAGGTGGAGTTGACGACGACGGGCAGGAGCACGAGCAAGACGGCGAGTGCCGGAAGGTTCGCCGCTGTGAGCGCGTCGCCGCCGCCGGCGCCGCCCAACCGCTCGTACGCGGCGCCGACGACCGCCGTACCGGCCGTGAGATGGGCGGCGTTGCCCAGCGCCGCTCGCGCCGGCAATCGCCGCAACACCAGGTCGCCGGCTCCCATCGCCACGGGGGCCACCAGGGCCGCGCACGGCCACCCGCGGTCGAGCACGGCGAAAACCATGACGCCGAGGATGTAGGAGGCGAAGCCGTTCCCCGGGAGCGCGATCCCGTAGCGGCGCGTCAGCGCGCCTACCACGACGAGCGCCACGAACTCGGGTCCGAGGCCCGGGCCGAGGGCGGCCGGGTCGCGCGCGTACGCGACGACCGCCGCGACGATGGCAACGATGGCGCCGAGGGAGACGAGCGCCCGCACGAGCACGCCCGGCGGCGTCTTGGAGCGAGGAGGGAGACTCATGCCGGCCGGTCCTGGTCCTCGGGGGGGTAGATGCCGCGCAAGCTCGGGACTGTAGCGTGGCGTGTCAAGCGCGACTATCCTTACGCAACCACTCCATGCCACTCACACCCGCTATGCGCGTCACCATCGAATACTGTGTCGTCTGAAACTATGAGCCTCGGGCCGCCGGTCTGGCGGCCGAGATCCGCAAGGCCTACGCGCACGCGGACGTGAAGCTGATCCAGTCCTCGGGCGGCGTGTTCGAGGTCGAAGTCGACGGCCGGCGCGTGTTCTCCAAGAAGACGCTCGGCCGCCACGCCCAGCCGGGGGAAGTGCTGCGCCTGATTCAGCAGATGGCTCCGCCGGCGCGTTGAGAATCGCCATCTCCACCGGCGGCGGCGACGCCCCGGGGTTGAACGCGGTGATCCGGGGCGCCGTGCTCGCCGCGATCCACCGCGGCTGGGAGTGTGTCGGCATCCGGCGCGGCTACGACGGCCTGCTGGACGAGGACCGCGTCGTGGCGCTCGACGCCGGCGCCGTCCGCGGCATCACCCACCTCGGCGGCACCATCCTCGGCACGACCAACCGCGGCGATCCATTCCGGTGGCGCGAGACGCGCCCCGACGGCAGCGTGATCGAACATGACCGGGCCGACGAGCTCGTCGCGGCCTTTCGAAGAAAGGGCATCGACGCCCTCATCGCGATCGGGGGCGACGGCTCGCTCCGCATCGCGCAGCGGCTGTTCCGCGAGAAGGGGATTCCGGTCGTGGGCGTCCCGAAGACCATCGACAACGACGTCGGCGGGACCCAGCTCACGTTCGGGTTCGATACGGCCGTCCAGACAGCGACCGAGGCGATCGACAAGGTTCACTCCACCGCCGAGAGCCACGAGCGCGTCATGGTCGTGGAGGTGATGGGCCGCCACGCCGGATGGATCGCGCTGCACTCCGGCATCTCCGGCTCCGCCGACGTGATCCTGATTCCCGAGATCCCGTTCGACATGGAAAAGGTGTGCGAGAAGATCCGTCATCGCGAGGCGGAGGGGCGCCATTTCAGCATCGTCGTTGTGGCGGAGGGGGCGGCTCCCCGGGGCGGCAGCGTCTCGCTCATCGACCCCGAGCACGAGCGCCTCGGCGGGATCGGCGATAAGGTCGCGCACTCGATCCAGGAGATGACCGGCAAGGAGACGCGCACGCTGGTGCTCGGCCACTTGCAACGCGGCGGCAGCCCCACGACGTTCGATCGCTTGCTGGGTCTGCGGTTCGGCGCCGCGGCGGTGCGCGTCATCGCCGACGGAAAGTTCGGAACGATGGTGGCGCTGCGTCCCCCCACGATCGCCCCGATCCCGATCGACGAAGCCCTCGCCGCGCCCAAGCTCGTACCGCTCGACTCCGACACGATCGCGACTGCCCGCGACATCGGCATCAGCTTGGGAGACTGAGTACGGTCCGAGCAGGTGACCGCTCGGGGTGACACCGAGTGCCCCGAGGGCGCGCGGCGCCGAGGGCCCTAAGTGCCTTCGACGGCGGCTCTTATCGGATGAGCCTCGGCTGTGGCACGGCGCTTCCACCAGGCTCGCCGCGACGGAGGTGACCTATGAAACAGTGGGTTGTGGCATTCGGACTGTTGCTCGTGCTCACGGCGGTCGCCGCCCCCGCCCCCGCACAGACGCGAGTCAGCGTGGCGGTCGGGTTCGGTGTTCCGCGGCCTTACGTGTCGGGAGTCGTCGTCGTGGGACGGCCGTACTTCTATCGCCCGTACTTCTATCGGCGGCCGGTGGTCATCGTCGTACCCCCGCCCTATCGGGCTCACCCGCTCTTCGTGGATCGTGCGGTCGTGGTCCGGACGTGGGGCCGCCGCCATCATCATCACCACCATCACTTCCATTCTGATGACGACGATGAGTGATCGTCGCGCATGGTTCGCGAGCCGTACCACTCGGAGCGGGAGCGTGCGGATGTGGCCGATGCGGAACCCGCTGCCCTAGGCGGGGTCGCATGGTACGGTGGTCAAGCGGGAGGCGTCGCACGCACGCCTCCCGCTTTCTTCATTCCGGCCCCTCTATATTGCGGGCGTGCGAGTTTCGCGCGACCACTTTCTTCCTCCCGATCCCCAGGCCTTCCTCGCCGCCGAGCCCTCCACGGGGCGGGTGGTCGTCATCGCCCCGACCCGCGCGGCCTGCGAGACGATCGAGCTGGCGCTGGGGCTGAACATCGACACGGTGCTCGAGCGCGAGCACGGCGGCGACATCCGCCGTCTGGCGGCCTCGGGACGTGGCTTCGGCGTCGTGGCGGGCACCGGCACGGGAAAGACCCTCGCCATCCGCTCGATCGCGGAGACCATCCTGCGGGCGCCGCTCAAGGTCGGCGTCGTGAACCGCGAGCGCGAAGCGACGCCCGAAACGCCCACTTGGAACGTCGTGATCGTCACGACCGGGATCGCGCGCCGCTGGTTCGAGGATGGCTTGATCACCGAACGCGACACGCTCGTGGTGGACGAGATCCACCAGACGTCGGCTGAGCTCGAGCTCTGCCTCGCGCTGGGCAAGCGGGCGCGCTGCCGCTTCATCTGGCTGTCGGCGACGGTGGATCCCACGTTCTACGCCCACTACCTCGGCTCGGTCGAGGTGCTCGAGACCCGCGCCTTCGACCCGGCGAGGGCGGCGGCGGTGCGCGTGCTGCCCCAGAAACCGCTCGAGTTCCTGAATGAGCGCTTCATCAAACGAGTGATGGCGCAGCGCCGCGGCGTCGCGGTGTTCGTGCCGACGCGGGCGGAGGTCGAGCAGATCGCCCGGGAGCTGGGAGATCGCTGGCAGGCCTTGCCCACCGCCTTCTATCACGGGGGCGAGCCGATTCGCGTGATCCGGCCCTTCCTCGACGGAGAGGTGCGACGCCCGTTCCTGCTCGCCATGACCGCCGCCGGCCAGTCCGCCCTGAACATCCGCGGGCTCGACACCGTGGTGATCTACGACGCGCGCTACACCAACGTGGTGGAGCGCGGCCGGAACGTGCTGACACGGCTCTACCTCGGCGCAAACGAGATCCTCCAGATGGCCGGCCGAGTGCACGGCCGGGTCGAAGCAGGCGAGGTGTACATCCTCAGCGACCGGGATCTGGATTTCGCGGGGCTCGAGCCGACGCCCCCGGAGTTCCAGCTCGCGGGCGACGCGGAGCGCGTGGCAATCACTTGCGCCGCGTTGGGCGTCGATGCACGCGACCTCGACCTGCCCGTCCCGCTCGATCGCCGAGCCTATCGCGATGCCATGCAGCTCCTCACGGAGCGGGGTCTCATCGAGCATGGCCGACTCACGCGCTACGGACGCGAGGTCGAGGCGATGCCGGTCGAGCGGCCGTGGGGCGAGCTGTTGTATCACGCCGATGCCGAGTTAATCCCGATAGTCGCGGTCGCGGCCAACATCGAATCGCTGCACCGCATGACCCGTGAGGAGCGGGAGCTGAAGGGGCTCATCGTGTCGGGCAGCGATCACCTCACCGCCTACAACGTGTACGCCGAGGCGGTCAACAAGCACGGCTATCTGGGCGAGGTGTACGGCCTGCCGCGCCACCTGTTCCGCGAAAGGGTCGATCAGTGGGCGGAGGGGCGCGGGGTGCTGGTCAAGGCCATCGAGGACGTGGCCCTCGGTACCGCGTCGGTGTACCGCCAGCTGGAGCTCGCGCTGCCGGACAAGCTGCCCTACGCCGGCGAGAAGACGCTCGCAGCGTTCGCCGAGCTGGTGGCCAGGATCATGCCGTTCGACTTGGTGATCGACGAGGAGACCGCTGACGGACGGGAGGCGCGGGTGAGCCGCGGCTCGGTGTGCGGGAGCTGGGGGGCGATCGCAGGTACGCTCCGCTACTTCGCCGACCGTTTTGGAGTGCCCCGGGCAAGTATCGAGGGGACACAGCTCCCGGAACGGGCGCTGCGGCGCTACGCCCGGCGTGGGGCGCCGACCGTGACGTTCGAGCGGCACCGCCGGCGCGAAGGCCTCATGGCGGTACGGACCGTCGAGTATTTCGGGTTCGTGCTCGAGCGGGACAGCGAGCCGCTGGGAAGCCCGTTCCCACCCGACCTCGCCGCCGCGGCCCGGGCGGCACTCGTCCAGGCCGTGCTCGCGGGGGAGACGCCCCACCCCGACCAGGGGCGCGTCCGGCGGGCCCTCGAGCGGTTCGGCTTCTACTGGCGGCGCTCGGGCGGGCAGCTCACGGAGGCTGGGACGGAGCCGCTGACCGCCCGGCTCGCGCAACAGCTTGCAGCAGTGGCCTCGTGGGACGACTTCATCAACACCCGTCTCACGCTCGACGTAGAAGAAGTGGTCCCCGCGGAGGTGCGCCACCAGCTCGACGCGCTGCCCGCTTCGATCCATTTGTACGGTGACCGCGTCCCGCTGGACTACGAAGTGGAGCAGGGCGGGGGCGTCATCAGGCTTCGCCTGAGGGAGGGGCAGGCGCGCCGCCTCCAGCCCCGAGACGTGCCGGCGCTGGACCGTCCCGTGCGCTTTACGGTGCTGCGCGGCAAGCGGGAGGCGGTGCGCGCCGCGAGTGTGGAGGAGCTCCACCGGCAGCTCAGCGGCCTCTCGCGCGAGGAGCGCGCCCGCCTGGTTCGTGGAGGACGCCGGCGGCGCCGCTAGGGACCCGCTTCGAATTGTGACGTCGTCATGATCCGGGGGTCCTCTCTATGATGTCCTGTGCGGCTTGAAACTCTTACCCTGTATCCGAGTATCCAATTCGTATGCCTCAGCGAGAGAAGATGCAAACCGCCCCGCCTCCGTCCGGCTTCGCGCCGCTCGGCCAGGCAGTTATGGAGTCGTTCGCCGAAGGGATCGTGGTGTTCGACCCCTACGGCAGAGTGATCTACGCCAACCAGCGTGCGCGGAAGGTGCTGGACGGCTTGGGCGACCCGGCGTTCCTACGCGGCGGCGCGCTGCGAGAGCGGTTGGTCGGGTTGGGGGGCCGCGCCCGCGCGTTGAAGCAGGGTTCGCTGGAGCTGGGCGAGGCGGTGTTCCTGCCCGACGGCGACGACGCGAAAACGCTCGCGGAGCGCGAGCGGCGGGCGATCCTCGACACCCTCGAGGCCACCCACGGCAAGCTGGCCGAGACGGCGCGGAGGCTCGGTATCAGCCGCACCACCCTGTGGCGGAGGCTGCGGGCTTACGGCCTTCGGACGGACGGGCGCAGCGCGCACCGGCCGACGGCGCGCACGTAACGGCCTCTACCCGCCCCTTCACCAGACTGCTGGCGTCGTCGTTTCGGGCCGCCTAGCTTCCCGCTCAGGCCACCGCCCGGGAAGCCATGCCCCCCACGCCGTACATCATCGAAGAATACGTCCGCTGGTCCGACGTGGATTTCGCAGGCATCATCTTCTACGGCTCCTACGTCCGATTTTTCGAGATCGCGGAGACCGAGCTGTTCCGCGCCTGCGGCCTCGCCTACGCCAAGATGTTCGATCGGTACGACGTGTTCCTCCCGCGCAAGGCGGTACACAGCGAGTTCTACTCGCCCGCCCGGCTGGACGACCGGCTGCGCGTCGCCACCTACGTCGGGCGGGTCGGCACGACCTCGATGACCCTCAACTTCGATGTGTTCCGGGGCGCCGCTCCGTCGTTCGTGGCGGCGGGCTGGATGGTGCTCGTGTGCGTGGACCGGAAGCGGTTGAAGCCCCGGCCGCTCCCGGCCGGGGTGATCGAGGCACTCGCGCCTCACACGTTGTCGCCCGAGTCGGCGCGCGCGCTGCTCGGCGCCCCCTCTCCCTGAACGCGCAGTCGCTGGCGCTGCTCGCGCTCGGCGTCATGGGGGCAGCGTGCGCGAGCCGGGAAGCGCCAGCGGGGCGGCTGCGCGCCCGGATCGCGCGGCCACCGCACGACACCGTGTCTTTCGAGGCGGCGGCCAGTTCACGCCGCTGCGGCCGCGCTCGGTTCCCCGGCCTGCTCCTCACCGGCACGGAGCGCGGCAACGGCGTGCTCGTCCTGCTCCGCCCGGGCGACTCGCTCGCGAGCGGCGAGTTGCCACTGCTCGCACGCGCCGACAGCACCTCAGAGCGCGGCGCCATCGTCGTGGCGCGCTACATGGTCGGCGAGTCGGCGCACGGCGTGATGCTCGACAGCGGGACGGTTTCGGTGAGCAAGGCCGGGGATGTGCTCACGGCGAGCGCCCGGGGAGCGGGCGCCGAGGTCGCCGGGGCGGGGCGCGTCGTGCTGGAGGCGTCGTTCGAGTCGGTGCGGGTGGGATCGGATACCGTGCCGTGCGAGGCGACGCCGTGACCGACCGGGACTAGGGTACGCGGACGGCGGCGCGCCGTTAGATTGCAACGCGTGGAGCAGACCTACTTCCGCAAAGGCTTCGGTCTCAAGGGGCGCATCGAGGCAGCCCTCACGGCGGACTACCACAGCCACGTCGTGGACCGAATCCGCCAGCAGGGGTTCGTGCTCGCGCTCGGTGATCTCACCTTCAAGCTGGCGGGTGAATTCGGGTTCTGCTACGGCGTGGACCGCGCGGTGGAGTACGCCTACGAAACCCGCAGCAAGTTTCCCGGCAAACGCATCTTCCTCGTGGGCGAGATCATCCATAACCCGCACGTCAACACGAAGCTGCGCGCGATGGGCGTGGAGTTCCTCGCCCGGCTCGAGGGTGGCGATTTCGACGTGGGCGCCGTCACCCCCAACGACGTCGTCATCCTCCCCGCCTTCGGCGTGACGGTGCGGGACTTCGAGCGGCTCCGGGCACTCGGCTGCGTGCTGGTGGACACAACCTGCGGCTCGGTGCTCAACGTGTGGAAGCGAGTCGATTCGTACGCGCGCGATGGTTTCACCGCGATTATTCACGGCAAGCACTACCACGAGGAGACCAAGGCGACCTCGAGCCAGGTGACCAAGTACGCCGGCGGGCACTACCTCGTGGTGCGCGACATGAGCGAGGCGCGCGAGGTCTGCACGTACATCGAGGGACGAGGGAGTCGGGAGCAGTTCTTGCCGCGGTTTGCGCACGAGATGTCGCCCGGATTCGACCCGGACCGGGACCTCGTGCGTGTCGGCGTGGCGAACCAGACAACGATGCTGTCGGGCGAATCGCTCGCGATTGCCGCCGAGGTCGGGAAGAGCATGGCGCAGCGATACGGAACAGCCGCGCTCGCCGAGCACTTCCGCACCTTCGACACGATCTGCTCGGCGACGCAGGACCGGCAGGATGCGGTGCTCAAGCTGATCGCGGAGCCGCTCGATCTCATGGTCGTGATCGGCGGCTACAACTCGAGCAACACGACCCACCTCGCCGCGATCTGCCAACAGAAGGTCCCGACCTACCACGTCGAGGACGCGGCGTGCATCGACGCCGAAGGCGGCACGATCCGGTTCCGCCCCGTGGACGCGCAGCAGGAGCAGCGCCGCAGCGGGTGGCTCCCGCCGGGGCCCCGGACCATCGGGATCACGGCTGGCGCCTCCACGCCCAACAACAAGATCGGGGAAACGATCGAGCGGATCGCCGCGGCGCGCGGCCTGACGCTGGACGGAGTCCTGAGTGGCTGACCCCGGGGCGCCGCCCCGGGGTTAGCCTCGCCATATTTCCGTTATGCCACTCTCCGGCTTCCACCCGGCCGTCGCCCGCTGGTTCGAGGCGCGGTTCCGCGAGCCTACGGAGCCACAGCGCCGCGCCTGGCCGGTCATTCAGGCGGGCCGGAACGCGCTGATCGCCGCGCCTACCGGCTCGGGTAAGACGTTCGCCGCCTTCCTGGCGGCCATCGACTCGCTGCTGCGACAGGGGCTCGACGGTACGCTGCGCGACGAGACGCAGGTGGTATACGTGTCGCCCCTGAAGGCGCTCTCCAACGACGTCCAGAAGAACCTCTCCGAGCCGCTCGCCGAGATCCGCCGCACGCTCGAAGCCATGTGCCTCCCGGACGTGGAGATCCGCCCGCTCGTGCGCACGGGCGACACGCCTGCGGCGGACCGCCAGCGGATGGTGCGGCGGCCGCCCCACATCCTCGTGACGACTCCCGAGTCACTGTACCTGGTCCTCACGTCCGAGCACGCGCGCGACATGCTCCGCAGCGTGCGAACGGTGATCGTGGACGAGATCCACGCGGTGGCGCGAGACAAGCGCGGCAGCCACCTCGCGCTGTCGCTCGAGCGGCTCGAGCACCTCGCGGGCCGGCGGCTGCAGCGCATCGGGCTTTCGGCGACACAAAAGCCCATCGAAGACATCGCTCAGTTCCTGGTCGGCGCCCACCGAGCCCCGGCACCCGAGTCCCGAGCCCCCACCATCATCGACTCGGGGCACGCCCGCGCGCTCGATCTCGCTATCGAGATTCCCTCCTCACCGCTCGAGGCGGTGATGGCGGGGGAGGTGTGGGACGAGCTGTACGACCGGCTGGCGCAGCTGATCGGCGAGCACCGCACTACGCTCGTGTTCGTGAACACCCGCCGTCTCGCGGAGCGGGTCACGCTGCATCTCTCCGAGCGTCTCGGGGCGGAGCACGTGACATCGCACCACGGGAGCCTCTCCAAGGAGAAGCGGCTCGCTGCCGAGACCCGCCTCAAACAGGGCCAGCTCAAGGCGCTCGTCGCGACGGCGTCGCTCGAGCTCGGGATCGACATCGGGACGGTGGACCTGGTGTGCCAGATCGGTTCGACGCGGTCGATCGCGACGTTGCTCCAACGAGTGGGTCGCGCCGGGCATCACCTCCAGGCGATCCCCAAGGGGCGACTGTTCCCGCTGTCGCGCGACGAGCTGGTCGAGTGCGCCGCGCTCGTGCGGGCGACCGCCGCGCGCCGGCTCGACCGGCTGATCATCCCCGACCACCCGCTCGACATCCTGGCCCAGCAAATCGTCGCGGCCGCGGCGGGCGACGAATGGGATGAGGAAGCGCTGTACGAGCTGCTCCACGGCGCCTACCCCTATCGCGAGCTGACGCGCCAGGACTTCGACGCCGTGGTGCTAATGCTGGCCGAAGGGTTCACGACGCGCCGAGGGCGTCGTGGAGCATACATCCATTACGACGGGGTGAACCGCCGGCTGCGCGCGCGCCGCGGGGCCCGGCTCGCGGCGCTCACGTCGGGAGGCGCGATCCCCGACATCGGCGACTACCGCGTCATCCTCGACCCGACCGAGACGTTCGTCGGCACGGTGAACGAGGACTTCGCCATCGAGAGCATGCCGGGCGACATCTTCCAGCTCGGCAACACCTCCTACCTGATCAGCAAGGTCGAGTCGGGCCAGGTGCGGGTGGTGGACGCACAGGGCCAGCCGCCCAGCATTCCGTTTTGGCTGGGGGAAGCGCCGGCGCGGACGCCGGAGCTGTCGGAGGAGGTGTCCCGGCTGCGCCAGGACGTCGCAGACCGCCTGGGGGATCTGCCCGGCACCATCGCCTGGCTGGTCGGCGCGGTGCCCGGCCTTCCCGAGCCGGCCGCCCGCCAGATGGTGGAGTATCTGGATGCCGGGAAGAAGAGCCTTGGCGTCATCCCCACGCAACACACGCTCGTGCTGGAGCGCTTCTTCGACGAAGCGGGCGGGATGCAGCTGGTGCTGCACGCGCCGTTCGGTAGCCGCATCAACCGGGCGTGGGGCCTCGCCCTCCGCAAACGGTTCTGCCGCAGCTTCAACTTCGAGCTCCAGGCCGCGGCCACCGAAGACGCGATCGTCTTGTCGCTCGGTCCGCAACACAGCTTCCCGCTCGAAGATGTGTTCCACTACCTGAAGCCCGAGACCGCCGAGCACCTACTGGTGCAGGCGATGCTGGACGCGCCGATGTTCGGCTCGCGGTGGCGCTGGAACGCGACGCGCGCGCTCGCGGTGCTGCGCTCGCGCGGCGGCAAGAAGGTCCCGACGCCGCTGCAGCGGATGGAGGCCGAGGACCTGGTGGCGGCGGTGTTCCCGGATCAGCTGGCGTGCCCCGAGAACCTAGTCGGAGATCGTGAGATCCCCGACCATCCGCTGGTGAAGCAGACGATCGCGGACTGTCTACTCGAGGCGATGGACTTCCCGGGATTGAAGCGGGTGCTCGAAGCGATGGAGGCAGGCCGCTGCACCCTGATCGCGCGGGACACGCCCGAGCCGTCACCTTTGTCCCACGAGGTGCTCAACGCCAAGCCCTACGCGTTCCTGGACGACGCCCCGCTGGAAGAGCGCCGCACTCAGGCGGTGATCACGCGCCGCGGCCTCGACGTCAAGACGGCCGACGACCTCGGCAAACTCGACCAAGATGCGATCGATCGCGTGCGGGAAGAAGCGTGGCCGGAGGTCACGAGCGCGGACGAGCTGCATGACGCGTTGCTGGTGATGGGGGCCGTACCGATTGGCGATTGCGGATTGCGGAATGCGGATTGGCAGGGGCATTTCGAGGAGCTGGCAGGGCAACGCCGGGCGGGCCGGCTCCTGACGGAGCGCCCCCTGTGGATCGCGGCCGAGCGCGTACCGATGCTGGAGGCCGTGTTCTCCGGGGTTGCGTGCGAGCCGCCGCTCGCGCCGCCCGAGCGGGAACGGGCGAAGAGCTGGACGCGTGAAGACGCGCTGCGCGAGCTGGTGCGCGGGCGGCTCGAAACAGTGGGCCCCACCACGACCTCCGAGCTGGCGTGTGCCCTCGGCGTCCCCGTGCCGGACGTCGAGTTCGCGCTCGGCGCGCTCGAGCACGAAGGGTTCGTGCTGCGCGGCCGCTTTACCCCCGGCGTGGCCGTGCTGGAGTGGTGCGAGCGACGGCTGCTCGCCCGCATCCACCGCTACACCCTCGACCGCCTGCGCAAAGAGATCGAGCCGGTCACCGCGGCCGACTTCATGCGCTTCCTGTTCCGCTGGCAGCGCCTGGCAGAAGACGCGCGAGCCGAGGGGCCTGAGGGGCTCGCTGCGGTGCTCGAGCTGCTCGACGGCTTCGAGCTGCCGGCGGGCGCGTGGGAGACGGATGTCCTGCCCGCCCGAGTCACGCAGTACGATCCCCTCTGGCTGGATGGTCTGTGCTTGTCGGGCGAGATCGCCTGGGGCAGGCTCAGCGCAACGCGGAATGCGGACGTCGGAACGCGGAACAGAAGGTCCGGTCCGATTCGCACGACGCCGGTGGCGCTGTTCCGGCGGGAGCGGGGAGCGGTCTGGCGGTCCCTCAACGCCCAGTCCGATCCCTCGGAGCTGCCACTCTCGCACTCCGGGCGGGCGCTGCTGGAAACGCTCGACGGGCGCGGAGCATCGTTCTTTGGCGATCTCGTCAATGCGACCGGCCTGTTGCGCAGTGAGGTCGAGAAAGGGCTGGGCGAGCTGGTGGCGTGGGGCTTGGTCACGTCGGACAGCTTCGCGGGGCTGCGCGCGCTGCTGATTCCGTCCGACCGCCGACGCCCCATCGGGGGCTTCCCGCGGCGCGGTCGGGTGGCGCCCTTCGGGGTCGAGACGGCAGGCCGCTGGTCGCGGGTGCGGCAGGCGTCGCTCCTGCCCGAAGACCAGTTCGCCGAGGCGGTCGCCTGGCAGCTGCTGCGACGCTACGGCGTCGTGTTCCGCCGGGTCGTGACACGCGAGACGCTGCTCGTTCCGTGGCGCGATCTGCTGCGGGTGTACCGCCGCCTGGAGGCACGGGGCGAGGTGCGCGGCGGCCGCTTCGTCGGGGGGTTCTCAGGGGAGCAGTACGCCCTGCCCGAGGCGGTGGGCCTGCTGCGCGCGGTGCGCCGCCAGGAGACGAGCGGCGCGCTGGTCACGGTGAGCGGCGCGGACCCGCTGAACCTGGTCGGGATCATCACGCCGGGAGACGCGCTGCCCGCGCTCGCGACAAACCGCGTGCTCTACCGCGACGGCATCCCAGTGGCGGTCAAAGAGGGAGAGGGGAGGGGGGAGAAGTTCCTGGCCGAAGTCGGGCCCGATGAAACAGCGTTGCTCCGC
>Ga0134088_10000449_pt1 | contig 13917 bp, 12 predicted proteins | sample 15_taG_3_FD_94461 | JGI IMG/M metagenome (GOLD analysis project Ga0134088, IMG submission 94461) | Grasslands soil microbial communities from the Angelo Coastal Reserve, California, USA - 15_D_Rain_20cm_5_09182015 | ecosystem: Environmental > Terrestrial > Soil > Grasslands ...
AGGAGGATGAGCGCGCCGCTCATCGCCGGGGCCGGCGCCGGAGACGGCGGTGGAAGCTCGGGCTCGAGCGCGCCGACGGGAAGGTCGATCGTGAAGCGGGCGCCGCTGCCCAACCGGCTCTGGACGACGATGTGGCCACCGTGCTCGCGGACGATGCCATACGAGATGCTGAGCCCGAGCCCGGTGCCCCGCACGCCCTTGGTGCTCACGAACGGATCGAAGATGGTCGGGACCAGCTCCGGGGCAATTCCCGGCCCGTTGTCCTCCACGACGATGCTCACGCGCTCACCGTCCAGCGCCCGGATCGAGACCCGCAGCCTGCGCTCGCCCACGATGTCGGCCAGGGCCTGCTTGGCGTTCGTGACGAGGTTGAGCAGCACCTGCTGGAGCTGATGATCGTCGGCCCAGATGTCAGCGACGTCGGGCGCCACCTCCGTCTCCACCGTCACCCGGGCCAGCCTGAGATCGGCCGCGCTGACATCCAGCACCTGATCGAGGAGCCGGCGGAGGCTCACGCGCTGGCGCTGCAGCGGACGCTTGCGGCCGAAGGTGAGGAGGCCCTGCACGATGCGGCCGGCGCGATCGATCGATCGCTGCATCACGACCAGGTGCGGCTTCATCGCTTCCGGCGCTTCGTCGGTCAGGAGCTCCACGCTTCCCTGCAGCACCGCGAGCGGGTTGTTGAGCTCGTGAGAGACGCCGGCCACCAGTTCGCCCAGCGCCGAGAGCTTGGCCGCCTGGATCATCTGCTGTTGGGCCAGCGTCAGTCGGAGCTGCTGATCCTCGACCACCTCGTTGAGCTTCCGCGCCGCGTCCTGCGCCTCCTCGAGGAGGCGTGCGTTGTCCACCGCGTACGCCGTGTACGTCATGAGCGTGTTGAGGAACTGTAAATCGGTGCGGCTGAACGGCGGCGTGGTGCTGATGCCGCCCACGCTCTGCTTCATGGCGAGGTTGACGACGCCGATGATCCGGTCGGCGACGCGCAGGGGCATGCAGATGAACGAGCCACCGCCGTACTTGGGATCGTTCGGCTTGCCGAACCTCGGATCGGTCTCGATGTTCTCCACCAGCACGGGCTCGCCGAGCTGCACGGCCTTGCCGGACACGCCCTCGCCGACACGGACCTCGGGCCCGCCCAGGACTTCTGTCGAATGGCCGCGGGCGGCCACGACCTTCAGCGTCTGCCGGTCGCGGTCGAGGAGCATGATCGAGCCGATACGGGCGTGGACCGCGCGCATCGTCCGCTCCAGGACGTCGGCCAGTAGGTCCTGGATGTGGGGGATCTTCGAGGCCATCTCGACCATCTCGTTCAGGGTGCCGAGCTTGAATACGAGATCTTCGAGGCGCTCGGTAGAGGCGCGCAGGTCGGCCAGCATGCGGCTGAACGCGTTGGCCAGCTCGCTAATCTCGACCACCGGGCCCAGCCCCGCGACGGCCCCGTGATCGGCGGCGGCTCGACTCCCGGTCGCGTCCACCGGCGCCGCGACGTCGACCGCGCGCGCCAGTGACGAGATGCGGGCCACCATGCGATGGAAGACCGCGTAGCCGAGCACCGCGACCACCAGCGCGAGGAACAGGCCCATCTGCGCCTCGGTGCGGGCGGCGAGACCGAAGTGCCAGAGGAAGAAGACGAACAGCAGCAGGGGAAGAACGCCGACCAGAGCGAAGATGATCGCGGCGGCCCGGCGGAGGTCGAGCATTCGTTCCAGAATACCCCTCGGCGGCCACGAGCCCTAAAAACGCGGGCGGCGTATACTCACCGTCGCCATGCGAGCGATGGTCACCGATCACCCGGGCGATTTCGACGTCATGCGCGCGCGGGACGTCGCGGTGCCAACGCTCGGACCGCGCGAGGTCCTCGTCCGCAACTACGCCTCGGGCGTCTGCTACCACGACCATCTCATCCGCGTCGGCGTGATGAAGCGCGGCATCACCTTCCCACTGATCCTCGGTCACGAGGGCGCGGGCATCGTGCAGGAGGTCGGCAGCGCCGTGCGCTCGCTGAAGCGGGGCGACCGCGTGGCCTGCACGCAGTGGACGGAGAACTGCGGCCTCTGTCGCTTCTGCCGCACCAACCGTGAGTCGCTCTGCGCCGAGCGCAAGTACTTCGGCCACGATCGCGACGGGACGTACGCCGAGCTGTTCAAGATCCAGGAGGACTCGCTCCTGCCCCTGCCCTCGGCGATCAACTTCGAGGAGGGCGCGATCCTCTCGTGCGCCATCGGCACCGTCCTGGCGGCCATCCGCGACGTCGGACGGACCCAGGCCGGCGAGTACGTGCTGGTCACCGGCGCCGGTGGTGGCCTGGGCGTCCACGCCGTGCAGATGGCCAGGCTGTGCGGGGCCACCGTCATCGCTCAGACCACGTCGCCCGAGAAGGCTAAGCTGATCCGCGAGGCCGGCGCCGACGAGGTCGTGATCGCGCGCGACGGCAAGTTCGCCGACGAGGTCCGGCGCGTCGCCCGGGGCGAAGGCGTCGACGTCGTGTGCGACAACGTCGGCGCTCCCGTGTTTCAGGAAGCGCTGCGGGCCACGGCGCGCGGCGCGCGGTATGTCCTCGTCGGCGAGCTGACTGGCGACACCGTGACCTTCAACACCGCGCGGCTCTTTCTGAAGGGCGTGAGCCTGCTCAGCACCACCAGCACCTCACGCGCCCAGCTCGCCGACGTCATCGAGCTGGTGCGGCAGCGCAAGCTCCGCCCGATCGTCACCGAGCGCTTTCCGCTGGACGAGGCGCCCCGCGTGCACCGTCTCATGGTCGACCGGAAGCTCTCGGGCCGCGTCGTGCTCCTGCCGTAAGGCGTTCCAACCACAGGAGGTTCGTTCATGGGCTCTCGAAGACTCGAGGCGGAGACGACGGCGGAGGCCTACCTCGAGCTGCTGAAGGACCGCGGCATCGACGTGTTCCTCGGCAACGCCGGCACCGATTTCGCGTCGCTCGTGGAGGCGTTCGCGCGCTTCGAGACCGAGAGTGGCCGCGCGCCGCGCCCGCTCGTCGTGCCGCACGAGTTCGTCGCCGTGTCGATGGCCCACGGCTATTACGCGGCGGGTGGACGGCCGGCCGCCGTGATGGTCCACGTCAACGTCGGCACCGGGAACGCGTCGACGGCGATTATCAGCGCCTCGAGGGCGAACGTCCCGATCTTGATGTCCGCCGGGAGGACGCCGATCACCGAGGAGGGCCTGCCGGGCGCGCGCGACCTTCACATCCACTGGGCCCAGGAAAGCTTCGACCAGGCCGCGATGCTGCGCGAGTACGTCAAGTGGGACTACGAGCTGCGGACGCCGGTGCAGCTCGAGTCGGTCGTGGACCGCGCGTTCGAGCTGATGCACGCCGAGCCGCGAGGCCCCGTGTACCTCACGCTGCCCCGCGAAGTCCTGGCCGCTCGCCCCGGGCCGATGACCATCACGTCACCGTCGCGGCGCGAGTCTCGAAGCGAGCGCTTCCCAGATCCCGCGCGGATCGACGAGGCCGCCCGCATCCTCGCGCGTGCCGAGTCCCCGTTGGTCCTCGTCTCGGCCGCCGGCATCGATCCCCGCGCCGTCGCCGGCCTCATCGAGCTGGCCGAGGCGGGCGGGATCGCCGTCGTCGAGGCGGATCCGATCTACATGAACTTCTCGCACCGGCACGATCTGCATCTTGGCTACAACCAGTCGGGGACGACGAATCCCTCGGTCGGCGAGGCCGATGCCATCCTCGTGATCGAGGCCGACGTCCCGTGGTATCCCGCGCTCGCCAAGCCGGCGCCCGGTGCCACGATCATCCACCTCGGCGTCGATCCCTTCTTCTCGCGCTATCCGATGCGGAGCTATCCCTGCGACGTGCCGATCGCCGCCACGCCGGCCGCCGCGTTGCCGCTGCTCGCCGAGGCGGTGCGTCGTCACGCCGATCCTCAGAAGGTGGCCCGCCGGCGCGAGCGCGTAGCCGCCGAGCACCGGAAGCGTCAGGCGACCTGGGAAGAGATGGCCGTGAAGCAGGCGAGCGCGTCGACGATGGGCTTCGCGTGGGCGTCGCGATGCATCGGCGCGATCGTCGACGATTCCACGGCGGTCGTGAACGAGTATCCGCTAGACCGCCGGTTCGCTCCGTTCACGCGGCCCGGCAGCTACTTCGGGTCGCCGCATTCGAGCGGCCTCGGCTTCGGCCTGGGCGCAGCGCTCGGCGTGAAGCTCGCCCGGCCCGACACGACGGTCATCGCCACGGTCGGCGACGGTGCGTACTTCTTCGGCGAGCCGCTGTCCTGCCTGTTCGTCCAGCGCGCCCACCGTCTGCCGCTCCTGACCGTGATCTTCAACAACCAGCAGTGGGAGGCGGTGAAGTTCGGCGCGCTGGCCGTCCATCCCGCGGGCGCCGCGAAGGCACGCGGACGATTCCCGCTCAGCGAGCTGACGCCCTCGCCACGCTTCGAGGAGATGGCGAAGACCGTGGACGGCTACGGTGAGCGGGTGGAGAGCCCGGGCGAGCTGCCGGCGGCCCTCAAGCGCGGCCTGGCGGCGGTGCGCGAGGGGCGGCCGGCGATCCTGAACCTTCTCGCCCAGCGGAACGTTTAGCATGAGGGGGGGTCCAGGCGGCCCCGTGCTAGACTGCCGCGCAACTTCAATCAGGAGGGCCCGATGAGCCGTCACTTCGCGTCGTTTGCCGTGATGGTCGCTCTCGTCGCCGTGATGGCTGGCGCCGTCGTGAGTGGCGCCCTGGTGGGTCACGCCGCGGATCCGATTCCGATCGGCGTCTCGGTTGCGCAGACGGGCCCGGTGGCCCTGGCGGGCCAGGAACAGGTGCTCGGTGCTCAGATCGCCGAGGAGTATTTCAACAAGCACGGCGGCGTGAACGGCCGGCCCATCAAGCTCGTGTTCCAGGACGGCGGCAGCGACGAGCCGACGGCCATCAACGCCTTCCAGAACCTGATCAACGTGGCCAAGGTCGTGGGCATCATGGGGCCGAGCCTGTCCCAGCAGGCGTTCGCCGCGGACCCGTTCGCCGTCCGCGCCAAGGTCCCGGTCATCGGTCCCTCCAACACCGCCAAGGGTATCCCGCAGATCGGCGAGTTCGTCTCGCGCGTGTCATCGCCCGTGGCCATCGTGGCGCCCAACGCCGTCAAGGCCGCGATGGAGATCAACAAGAACCTCAAGAAGGTCGCGGTGCTGTACGCGCAGAACGACGCCTTCAACAAGTCGGAGACCGAGACCTTTCAGCAGACCGTGAAGGATCTCAAGCTGGATCTGGCCACGGTGCAGACCTTCCAGACCACCGACACGGACTTTACCGCGCAGGTGACGAACGTCCTCAACGTCAATCCGGACCTCGTGATCATCTCCGGCCTGCAGGTGGACGGCGCCAACCTCGTCAAGCAGCTGCGCGACCTCGGCTACAAGGGACTCATCGTCGGCGGCAACGGCGTGAACACGGCGGCGATCTTTCCGATCTGCAAGGCCAAGTGCGACGGCATCCTGATCGCGCAGGCCTACAGCCCGGCCTACAAGAGCAAGATCAACGACGAGTTCAAGTCCGTGTACAAGGACAAGCAGAAGAAGGACCCGCCGCAGTTCAGCGCCCAGGCCTTCGCCGGCATCCAGGTGTTCGTGGAGGCCCTGCGCGCGCTCGACAAGAAGTCGCCGCTGGCCAAGATGGACCTGGCCACCCTGCGCGTGGAGCTGAACAAGCAGCTCATCGCCGGCACCTACGACACGCCGCTGGGGGAGATCTCGTTCTCGACGGGACCGGGCATGGGCGGTGAGATCGTGCAGAAGCAGGCGTATGTGGCCCAGATCAAGATGGAGCCGGACGGGACCAAGGGCACCTTCGTGTTCGTGAAGTAGCCCCGGCTCCGGGGCCGCGTGAACGGGAGGCTCTTTCTCCAGCAGGTCCTGAACGGGCTGGCGATCGGCAGCGTGTACGCCATCTTCGCGCTGGGGTACACGCTGATCTTTTCCGTTCTGCGCATCATCAACTTCACCCACGGGGCCATCTTCACGCTCGGGGCGTACGCGACGTACGCGCTCACCGGGTCGCAGTTCGGCATCAACGGGCTGCTGGCCGGCGCCACGCTGCCGGTCCGGCTGCCCTTCGTGCTGGCCCTGCTCGGTGGCTCGCTGGTCGCCGCGGTCTCCGGCGTGATCGTCGAGCGGTTGGCCTTCCGTCCCCTGCGCACGCGCGGCGCCGATCCCCTGCTCACGCTCGTGTCGAGTCTCGGCGTCGCCGTCGCGCTCGTGAACGTCACCCAGTATCTCTTCGGGGCCGAGCCGTATTCCTTTCCCGATCCGCTGAGCGAGCTGCCCAGCGCGGTGAACTTCGGCACGGCCGGTCAGCCGGTGCTCGTCCGCACGGTCCAGGTCGTCATCTTCGGCGTGTCGATCGTGATGCTGGTGCTGCTCACCTACCTCATGAACGCGACCCGCACGGGCAAGGCGCTGCGAGCCGTGGCCGAGGACACGACGACCTCCAGCCTGCTCGGGATCGACACCGACCGGCTCATCTTGCTGACCTTCGTCATCAGCGGCTTCCTGGGCGGCGTGACGGGCACGCTCATCGGGCTCAGCGTCGGCATCGCGGGCCCGTACTTCGGGATCGCCTTCGGGCTCAAGGGCCTGGCCGTGATCGTGCTCGGCGGGCTCGGCGACATCCCGGGCGCGGTGGTGGGCGGCCTCGTCATCGGGCTCGCCGAGGCGTTCGTGCCGGCGCAGTACATCGCCTACCGCGAGGCGGTGCCGTTCGCGCTGCTCTTCCTCGTGCTCCTCGTCCGCCCCCAGGGCTTGCTCGGCCGCGCTCAGGTCCAGAAAGTGTAAGGCCTCGGTTGGCCACCTTCCTCGCGACCTACGATTTCCTCCTCGTCTCGATGGTCCTCGCCGCGGTCCTGGCCCTCACGCTCTACCTGCCGCTCATGGCCGGGCAGCTCTCGGTCGCGAGCCCGGGGTTCTACGCGCTCGGCGGTTACGTCGCCGCGATCCTGTCCACCAAGGTCTTTCATCCCGGGCCCGGGCTCTATCCCGTCTCGCTGGTGCTGATCGAGATGGCCGTGGCCGCGGTCGTGTCGGGCATCCTGCATCGCCGTGGGCCTGCCGGCGCTCCGCTTGCGCGGCATCTTTCTCGCGCTGGCCACCATTGCGTTCGTTCAGATCCTGGGCGTGGTGGCGCTCAACCTGGACGTGACCGGTGGCGCCATCGGGATCTTCGGCATCCCGCAGCCTTTCGGGAGCCAGCTTCAGTACATGTGGCTCGCGATCCCCCTGCTGCTGCTTTCCATGCTGTTCGTCGCGCGACTGGAGCGGACTCGGACGGGACGCGCGCTGATCGCGCTGCGCGAGGACGAGCTGGCCGCCGCCGCGATGGGAGTGGATCCGACCTATCACAAGGTCCTCGCCTTCACGGCCAGCGCCGTGCTCGCCGGCGCCGTCGGCGCCATCAGCGCGCACTTCATCAACACCTGGAACTCACGGCAGGGGACCTTCGACACCAGCGTGAACCTCATGGCCTTCGTGCTGGTGGGCGGCTCCCGGACGTTCGTCGGCCCGGTCGTGGGCGGCCTGGTGCTCACCGCGCTGCCCGAGGCGCTGCGCGGCGTCGCCGACGTCGGTGGGCTGCCGCCCTGGTTCGCCCAGTTCCTGCGTGACGGCCGGCTCATCATCTTCGGCGTGCTGATCGCGCTCGGCACCGTCTTCTTCCCGCACGGGCTGATCACGCCGGGGCTCCTCGGGCGCCTGGGCCTCGGCCGTCGCACAGGCAGGGTGTGAGCGCGCCGTCGGACAACGGGTCGGCGCGGGCAACCGACATGCTGTCGGTGGAGGCGCTCACCTGCAGCTTCGGCGGGGTCATGGCGGTGAGCCGCGTGTCGTTCTCCGTGCAGCGCGGCGAGCTCTTCGGCCTGATCGGGCCCAACGGCGCCGGCAAGACGACGCTGTTCAATCTCATCACGGGCCTCAGCGCGCCCACCGCCGGCCGGCTCCGGTATCAGGGCCGTGACATCACGGGCCTGCGGCCCCACCGCATCGCCGGCCTCGGCATCGCGCGCACGTTTCAGAACGTGCGTCTGTTCGGCGAGCTCTCGGCGCTCCAGAACGTGATGATCGCGCGTCACGTGCGGACGACGAGCGGCCTCGTGGGCGGCGTGATCGGGCTGCCCTCGGCGCGCGCCGAGGAGCGCGAGACGCGGCGCCGGGCCCTGGCGCTGCTCGAGCTGGTCGGCCTCGCCGACCGTCCCGACGAGCGGGCCCGCAACTTCGCCTACGGCGACCAGCGCCGGCTCGAGATCGCGCGCGCCCTGGCGCTGGAGCCCGAGCTGCTTCTGCTCGACGAGCCCGCCGCCGGCATGAATAGCGGGGAGAAGCGGAGCCTGGGCGGGCTCATTCGTGGCATTCGCACGCGCCTCGGCCTCACCATCCTCTTGATCGAGCACCACGTGCCGCTCGTCATGGACCTCTGCGATCGCATCGCGGTGCTGAACTTCGGCGAGCTCATCGCGCTGGGCGCGCCCGCGAACGTCCAGCGTGACGCCGCGGTGATCGAAGCCTATCTGGGCGACGAAGTATGACGTCCGCCGGCCCGTCGGCGCCGTTGCTGGCGCTCGAGGACCTGTCGATCCACTACGGCCGCGTCCAGGCCCTCGAGCACGTGAGCCTCGAGGTCCGCGCCGGCGAGGTCGTCACGCTCATCGGCGCCAACGGCGCCGGCAAGAGCACCACGCTGCGCTCGATCTCGCGCATCGTCCCGATCTACCGGGGGCGCATCGCCTTCGACGGCCGCGACATCAGCGGCGTGCGGCCGAGCGATGCCGTCCGCCTGGGCATCGCGCAAGTCCCCGAGGGCCGCCGCATGCTGGCGCGCCAGACCGTCCTCGACAACCTGGTGCTCGGGGCGTACACGCGCTCCGACGGCGCGGAGATCCAGGCCGACGTGGAGCGGCAGTTCGCCCGTTTCCCGCGTCTGGCCGAGCGCCGCCGGCAGCTCGCCGGCACGCTCTCCGGCGGCGAGCAGCAGATGCTCGCGATCGCCCGCGCGCTGATGAGTCGTCCCCGGCTGCTCCTGCTGGACGAGCCCTCGCTGGGGCTGGCGCCGCTGATCGTCCGTGGGATCTTCGACATCATTCGCGAGCTGCACCAGGCCGGCGTGACCATCCTGCTCGTCGAGCAGAATGCGAGCCTGGCGCTTCAGATCGCCGACCGCGCGTACGTGCTGGAAGCCGGGCGGCTCACGATCTCGGGGCGCGCGGCGGAGCTCCTGACCGACGAGCGCGTGCGCCGAGCGTACCTCGGATAGTCGGTCAGCTCGCTCGCGCCAGCTCGACCTCGACCTCCTCGACCGGCTGCCGAGCGCGCACGGCCAAGCTCGGTGGCCCATCGAAGGCCAGGGTGCCGAGTGACAGAATCAGCACCCGATCGGCGTAGAGCGGAGCGAGCCGCCAGTCGACAGCGCTGACCAGGACCGGGAGTCGCTCGCTGCGAGCGAGCGCGCGCAGGACACCGAGCACATCACCGGCCTCGGACAGCGAGCGGCCCTCGTCGACGTCCCGGCAGATCAGGTGGTCAGGGCGCGGGAGCAGGGCGCGCGCGACGGCGAGGCGACGGCGTCGCCACTCGTCGAGCGTGGCGACCGCATCGAGCGCGCACGGACCGAGACCGACGCGCTCGAGCGTCGCCAGCGCGACGTCACGCTCGATGACCGATCGGCCGCGCGTGAACAACCGGCGCAGGCCCCAGTGATCCCGTGGCAGGACGGCTGAGAGCACCGAGGTCCGAGCGGCTGGTGGGCTGTCGAGGCGGACGTTTCCCACGCGGCGGGCGATCGCTTTCCTCGTCTCGCGCATGACCGGGGCGCCGGTGATCCAGGCCCGCCCCTCGGTCGCAATGGACGCCGCTGCGGCCACGTCGAGCAGCCCGACCCGTGCGGCCCGGTCGGACGACATGACGAAGGTCACCTCGCCCCTCTCGAAGCCGGCCGTGACCCGGCGGAACAGCCACGCTCCGGTTTCCGTGTGAGCTCCGACGCCAAACAGCTCGATCACCGGCCACCTCCACGTCGCGGGATTTCGCGGCGGAGCATGCGGCGTGAGCGTTACGGCTTCATGACGAATGCATGAAGTTTCGGCATGATCGCCGAGACCCGGTGAGCTCGGGACCCGGTGAGCTCAGGGCCCGGTGCGGCCCCGCCAGTCATAGGCGAAGATGCTCACGCGGTACTTCGGCGACTTCTCGACCGCCAGCACGAACTGCGTGCGATTGAGTGGCGCGACGTTGTCGCCGAGCCAGACGACCTGCTGGGTCTTCACGGTGCCGCTGTCGTCGAGGGCTTCGACGAGGAGTTGAACGCGGTCCGCGGTGGCGCCGTACCGGTTGGTGACAGTGCCCGTCAGTGCGGGCCGGCCGTGTCGCTCTCCCGGCTGCCAGTCGATCACGAAGTACTGATCGCCGGTTGCGACGAGGGGGCGAAGCCCGGAGCCCGTGAAGGTGGCCGGGGTCATTTCCGACAGCGCGCAACCGGCGACGCCACCGAGGAAACACGCCGTCACGAGCCTCGCGATCATGTTCATGGGTCTCTCCTCCGGGGTGCCGTCACTTCTCGTCGAGCAAGAGGATGTCGAGCTCCTTGTCCTTGCCGCGCAGCCGGCTGACGAGATAGCGGAGCAGGTTGGCGTAGACGATCCGGCCGAGGCGATCGTGCCGCTCGACGAGCCGGCGGAACTCCGCCTTGGACAGGAAACAGAGCTTCGCGGGCGTCAGAGCTTCCGCCGACGCCGAGCTCGGTTGATCGTCGATCACGCCGTACTCGCCGAGACAGCGTCCCGGACCCAGGCGGTTGAGGCGGATGCGACTGGGCCGATGGGCGCCGCTGCCCGCTCGCTCCGGCAGGAAGACCTCGACCTCGCCCTCGAGGACCACGTAGAGGCCGTCGGTCGGGCTGCCCTCGGACAGGATCAGGTCCTTCGGCTTGCGCGGCAGGAGCTCGGCCGCCGACAGCACCGCATCCAGATCGGGAGCGGTCAGGCCCTTGAAGACCACCGAGCCGGCCAGGATCGTGCGATAGCTATCGAGATTTGGCATGGGCCTCGATTCCTCTCACGTGGTGGCCCGACGAAAGCGGGGCAGGCTGACCTCGGGCGTCACGTCGTCGAAGACGACCTCGACGCGCATGCCGATTGTAATCTCGGCGTTCGGGACGTTCACGAGGTTCGCCGTGAGCCGCGGACCCTCGTCGAGCTGCACCTGCACCACGTTGTAGGGGAGGTCGGCGGCAAACGAGGGAAAGTAGCGGTGGTGGAAGACGACGAAGGTGGACACCGTGCCGCGCCCGCTGACGGCCACCCACTCCACGCGCTCCGACAGGCACTCCGGACAGACGGGCGCCGGCGGATACCGGAAGCGACGGCATTCCGCGCAGCGCTGGAGCGCCAGCTCGTGGCGCCGCGTCGCGTCCCAGAAGGGGCGGTTGTCGGGGGTGATCCGCGGCAGCGGCTTGCCGTAGGCCGTCATCAGTCGTCGGCCATCATGAATGAAAGATCGTGGAGTCGCCCCACGCCGTGGCCCACTGCATGACGCGCGCGCCGCGCACCTGGCGCTCGCCACAGTCGCCGCGGAGCTGGCGGACGATCTCGGCGATCGAGTTCCAGCCCGACACGTGGGCCTCCGAGAGCAGGCCGCCCGACGTGTTCATGGGCAGCTCGCCGTGAAGCTCGATCCGGCCCTTCTGCGTCCACGCGGCCGCCTCGCCGAGGCCGCAGAAGCCGAAGCGCTCGAGCACGAACCACACGAGCGGCGAGAACGCGTCGTAGGTGTAGAGCGCGTCGACGTCCTTCTGCGTCACGCCGGCCATGCGATAGACGGAGAGCTGCTCCTCCGTCGGCGTGTAGCGGAATTCACGCTGCTGGCCGATGCCGAGCCCGGGCGTGGCGAAGAGGAACTCGTCGGGGCCGGCGCGCATTCCCTGCATGCCGGCGATGAACACCGGCGTCCGGGCGCCGTCGCGCGCCCGCTCGGCGCTGGTGACGAGCACCACCGCGGCTCCGTCGGAGACCAGGCAGCAGTCGAAGAGGTGCAGCGGCTCGACGACGAACCGGGATGCCTGGTGGTCCTCGAGCGTGAGCGGCGATCGCATGATGGCGGCAGGATTGAGCGCGGCGTGCTTGCGAAACGCAATCGGGACGGCGCCGAGCTCGGCGCTCGTCGCGCCGTAGAGCGCGAAGTAGCGCTGGACCGAGAGCGCCGCTCCCGCCGCGGGCGCGGTCAGCCCGTATACGGGGTTCTCCTCGTGGGTGCCACCTTCCTCGCGCGTGCCCTCGAAGTCGCCCGGCCCGCCCAGCAGGCCGCGCTCCTGGATGAAGCTCACGCCGCACACGCAGGCCACGCAGCGCGCCAGCCCCGTCGCGACGGCCATGGCCGCGTGCTGCAGCGTGGGCCCGACGAAGCGCCCGTGCGTCCAGCTCTGGTCGGCGAACCGGATGCGTAATCCGAGGGCCTCGGCGAAGCGGTCGTAGTCCACGCCAAGCGGCCAGCCGATGTTGATGACGAGACCATCCACCTCATCGCGGCTGACGCCGCCGTCGGCGAGCGCGCTCTTGAACGCCTGGGCGGCGAGCCGCATGGGCGTGTCGGTCGGCGCCTTCGAGAAGCGGCTCGTGCCGACGCCGACGATGGCGGTGCGGTCGCGGATCGTCATCACGTGAGCAAGTCGCGGAGCTTCACCTTCTGCACCTTGCCGGTGGCGGTGACGGGCAGCTCCGCGCGCTTGGCGAAGCGAAAGACGTGCGGCACCTTGAAGGCGGCCAGCCGTTCGCGACAGAAGATGCGCAGCGCCTCGGCCGAGACGTCGCCGCGCTCCTTGAGCACTACGACGGCGGCCAGGACCTCCTCGCGGCGCGGGTCGGGCAGGCCGATCACGTAGACCTGCTCGACGACCGGATGGCTGGCCAGCACCTCTTCCACCTCGAGGGGCGCGACGTTGATGCCGCCCGTCTTGACCATCTCCTTGAGGCGGCCGCGAAAGCGGAGCCGGCCGTCATCATCGAACGTCCCGAAGTCTCCGCTCCGGAAGAAGCCGTCGGCGTCGAAGGCCTCGGCGTTCTTCTGGGGATCCTTGTAGTACCCGGGCGTCATGTAGCCCCGGATGACGATCTCGCCGACCTCGCCGGGCGGAAGCTCACGGCGCGTCTCGGGATCGACGACGCGCACGTCCATCCCCGGGAGCGGACGGCCCACGGTGTGAAGCCGGACGTCGACCGTATCGTGGGCATCGGTGACCGCGCAGTTGCCGTAACACTCGGTGAGGCCGTACACGTTGCAGATCTCGCGCGCGCCGACCTCCATCACCGTCCGCATGGCCTGCGGCGAGCCGATGGCCGCGCCCGTGCGGAGCGAGCGAAGATCGCGATGCGCGCGGTCGGGATGCTCCCACAACGCGAGCGCGATGTTCGGCGTGCCGTAGTAGACGCTGCAGCGCTCGCGCTCGATCAGGGCCAGTGCCTCGCCGGCCTCGAACTGTTCCTGGAGCACCACCGCGCCGCCGTGGGTCATGACGGCCAGCAGCGCGTTCTCGCAGCCGAAGCCCCAGAAGAGCGAGATGCCCATCCACATGCGGTCGTCGGCGGTCAGGTGCTGGCGCTCGCCGATGTTCCACATGTTCTCGATGAGGCCGCGGTGCTGGAGCTGGACGCCCTTGGGCGTGGACGTGGTCCCCGACGTGTAGAGGATGTACGCGATGTCCTCGGGCGTCAGCGCGCGCTGCCCGGCGTCGATCTCGGCGTCGGTCACGTCACGGCCGAGGTCGGCGAGGTCCTCGAACAGCGTGAGTCCGGGCCGGCGCTCGCCGCCCAGCGCCACTACGCCGCGGAGCCGGGGCAGCCGCGCGGAGCCCGGCGCCATCTCCGCGAGCGTGGCCAGGTAGTCCTGGCCGAGAAAGCGATCGACCGTGACGAGCGTGCTGGCATCGCAGTG
>Ga0134088_10000454_pt1 | contig 13864 bp, 7 predicted proteins | sample 15_taG_3_FD_94461 | JGI IMG/M metagenome (GOLD analysis project Ga0134088, IMG submission 94461) | Grasslands soil microbial communities from the Angelo Coastal Reserve, California, USA - 15_D_Rain_20cm_5_09182015 | ecosystem: Environmental > Terrestrial > Soil > Grasslands ...
ACAATCATTTTGGGGTCAGCGGTAATTGACGATGTCTTGGGGCTGGTTCTCCTCTCGGTTGTCATCGGAATCGAAACTCATACCAGCGGCGGGACTTCTGCTACAGGCTGGTTGGCTGTGATCGAGTCCGTAGGATGCATGGCCCTGTTTTTCGGCTTCACTTTCTTGATCGCGCCATCCTTGATAAGTTTTGTCTTCAGTCAAGTAAGGCACCTTCACGGCGAGCATAGCTGGGTCGCATTGGCGTTGGGTATCGCTTTTGTTTTCGGTTATTTAGCTCAATCAGGGGGTGGTATGGCAGCGATTACGGGATCATATTTTGCCGGGCTCCTGATCGGGCGGACGACGTCGGTTGAGAAGGTGATCGGGGATGTTCGGTCGATGACGAACTCGTTCTTCGGTCCCCTGTTCTTTACTTCCGTTGGACTTGATACGAACGCCCGTCAAGTGGGTGGTCACCTGGGGTTCTTCTTGATGATCCTAACTGTGGCTGTCTTGGGAAAAGTACTGGGCTGCGGGATCGGCGCAAGGCTGAAAGGACTTAACCTTCAGGAATCCCTGGTCGTCGGCGCAGGCATGATCCCTCGCGGCGAGGTCGAGCTAATTACAGCCAGCATCGGGTGGTCAGCGGGTCTGATTTCGTCCCCGGTCTATTCTCTGGTCGTCGTCCTAATCCTGGCGACGACTCTCATTGCCCCTGTCCTGCTTCGTATTTTCCTCCCCAGTCGGTCTTCTCACGCCTCAAACGACGCCTCCCCACCACTGATTGCCGGACTCCCGGGCCGATAAAGATTTCCTACTTTTATATCTTGCTGATTCCAAAACGCGAGTTCTTACCAGAGCCCTGCTTAAGCCAAAAAGTGGCGAAAGGGTGATTGTACATAGAGGGGAGCGACCAGAGACGAAGCCAGACTCAAAAAGAATTTGACCTTTCATCACTGCTATCGTATACTCCGCCGCCAGGAACTGATGTGCTCGCCAGGATTGGGGGGATCGGGCCTAGTTCCTCACCGGGGTAGTCTCTAGACCCATTGATGGCTTGACTTACGAGTGGGAGGAAGACTGTCTTCGCGAGCAGGTGAGGAGGGGGGCGCCTTGGCGCATGCCCCTGGCAAGGCGGGGGTCTGATGGATTCCTTCCTTCTTCTTTGGCCTCCACACATCGCGCTGCCTATCGTCGTGGCGGCTTGCGTGCTCGCCCTTGTCGTGGAAAGGTGGCTCCACCGCCGCGCCGAGCGGAACCGAGCGGAGGCTGAAGCCCTCCGCTTCTCAAACCTGCATTTCCTCACTCGCGCTCTTTCCGAGAGCGGCGACGTCAAGAAAATGGCCGAGGAAACCCTGGAGCGAACGCTCCAGATGTTCTCTGCGACGGAAGGGTACGTGTTGCTTAAGACGCCCGGCCCGCAGGGCATCAACCACTCTTACGCCAAAGGGTATTCGGCCGCCACGTTGACGCGACTTTCCTCGGCCCCCTTGCGTTCTTACCTGGCTTCCTCCGCTGAGCGCTGGGGTAACCTCATGGTCTTTCCGGACTTCCGCCGGCCCGCCCTGACTTTCACCTGGCAACGCGACCCGCTTTTCAAAGAATTCCGAAATGTCTTTACCGCCGAGGGGCTTAGAAGCCTTGTGGTGGTAGGCCTCCAGATCAAAGAACGGTCCTATGGGGCGCTGCTTGTCAGCAGCCGGGCTTCCAGGACGTTTGAGTCGAGTGAACTGCGCCTGATGCTGGCGATCGGCAACCAAGTGAGCGCCGCCCTGCAAAACCGGTGCCTGAGCCAGGCTGTGGACCGACGCAATGAGGAGCTGAGGATTCTCCACCGCGTGGGCGAGGCACTCCGCGCCACTTTCGACCTGGAGGTCCAGGCCGAGATCCTGCAACGCGAAGTCCGAGGCCTGGTGGGGACGACGACCTTTTCCCTGGCTTTCCAGGACTCCCGCGACGGCCGCCTGGAGACGGTTTACGCCTACGAGGACGGCTCGCGAGACAAGCCGAAGGCCTTCGGCCTTTCGGAGTATGTCCTGCGGACTCGCGCCCCACTGATGATTACGCACAAATTCCTTGAAGAAGCGCGGCGCCTGGGGGTGGCGTCGGTTGACCCCCGCATTCGCACTTGGTGCGGTGTCCCCATCAATTTTTCGGACGGTTCGATGGGCGTGATGGCCGTCGCTGACACGAAGCACGAGCACACGCTGAACGAGGAGAAGTTCCAGTTGCTTCAGGTCTTGGCGGACGAAGCCGCTGTGGCCATTGAAAACGCGCGGCTGTTCCAACGGGAGCACCGCCGGACGCGCCATCTGGCGCTGTTGAACGAGCTCGGACGCAAGGCCATGGCCATCCTGAACCCGCAGGAGCTGGTCACAAAAATCTGCCAGCAAATACGCATTGCGTTCAGCTATGACCTGGTACGCCTCGGCCTTTTCGACTCCGAACGGGGCGAGCTGGTGGTGGAAGCCCAGGACGGGTACGGGTCGGAAGTCCTAGGCCGATCGTTCAAGCTTGGCGAAGGCCTTGCCGGAATCGCGGCTCAGACCGGCGAACCTGTGGTGGCCAATTCCATCCGCGAGGACGAGCGCTACGTCCCGCTCGACGCCCGCGCTCAGTCGGCTCTGAGCCTGCCGCTCCGCTACCAGAACGACACCGTGGGCGTCTTAAGCATCGAGAGCTTCCGGGAACAGAATTTCTCCGAGCAGGATGTGCTCACCCTCCGGTCACTAGCCGACAATTTCGCCATCGCGTATCACAACGCTCGTGCCTACCAGTCGGCCCAGGAGCAAGCCGTCACAGACAGTCTGACCGGCCTGAAGACGCACCGCTACTTCATGGAAGCGCTTGAGGCGGAGTGGCGGCGTGCCACCCGGACGGGCCAGACGTTCTCGGTGATTATGGTGGACCTCGACGGCTTCAAACAGGTAAACGACCGGCGGGGCCACCTCGAGGGCGACAAAGTGCTCGTTGCCGTCGCTCACCTGCTTAAACCCCGCCTGCGGCAATTCAACGTCGTCGCCCGTTACGGCGGAGACGAATTTGCCATTCTGATGCCCGAGTCCAAGATGGACCAGGCGGAAGTCCTCGCGGAGCGACTGCGCTCCAGCCTGGCGCCTGATCCCTACCTTTCCAACAACGGCGTGACGGCCAGCTTTGGGATCGGAAGCTTCCCGGTCCACGGCGCGACGCCGGAAGAAATCCTGCGCGTGGCCGATGCGGGCATGTACTTGGCGAAGCACGAGAAGGGCAATTGCGTGCGCGTGGCCACCTTCGCGCCTCACCCGGCCGGCGCCGGCAGGGAAAACGAAAAGCAGTTGCTCGAAGCCTATCTCGGCGTCACCGTGAAGCGAATGTTTTCGACGGGTCCCGAAGCGTTCGAGCAGTACCTCCACCGCTTCGAGCAGGCGACGCAGGACGGCAGCCAGGAGTCTCCCTCTTTGCTCGATACGGTCACTGCCCTTGCGTTTACGATCGACGCCAAAGACCGCTACACTCAAGGCCATTCCCAGGCCGTCTCGCGTCTGGCTGCGCAGATCGCCACCCAGCTCGGCTTGCCGGAAGCCGACATCGAAGAAATCCGCCTGGCCGGCATCCTCCATGACATCGGGAAGATTGGCGTGCCGGAGAGCGTCCTGAACAAGCCGACGCGGCTGACGCTCGAAGAGTACCGGATTATGAAGGGGCACGCCGCGCTCGGGGATAAGATCCTCGAACCTCTCAAAGTGAAGGCCATCGAGCGCATCCGGCCGATGATCCGGCACCACCACGAGTGGTACAACGGGCGGGGCTATCCGGACGGCCTTGGGGGCGAGAAAATTCCGCTGGGCGCGCGCATTCTCACGGTCGCCGATTCGTTTGATTCCATGGTCTCCGAGCGGTCCTACCAAAAAGGACGGAGTGTGCGCGAGGCCGTTGAGGAACTCCGGCGCTGCTGCGGCTCCCAGTTTGACACCAGCGTGGTCGAAGTATTTATCCGTTCAATTGAGACCCTGGGCGATCCCCGCCTGCGCGGCGCGCTCGAAAAAGTCTCGAGCTAGCGCGGGACCCCGGTCCGACGACCCCTTCCTAATATTCCCCCGTGACAGTCCCCTCAGCAGACTCCATGCACTCCGATAAATTGCAGAGAGAAGATTTTTGGCAGGAAGGTGAGAGTGTGTGGGCGCGATCCGGGTGCGGTCTTGGCTGTTGGTCGTGAGGAACCGGGCTAAGATTTCGGTTTGGTGCCCGTCTGAATTCCAGCAAGGATCTCGGCGAGCTGCTTGCGGAAGGCTTCGGTGAGGTCTTTAACGACCTGCCCTTGTTCCTCTTTGGGCTGTTCGATGGGCGGCCGCGGCGTTTCCACGAGCTTCGCGAAAGTCTCGGAGGAGGGAGGGGCAGCGGGCCTTTCAAGGGGCTCCTGTGATTTCGCCTCGATAGCTCTGGCCTGGAAAATCCGCGCAGCCTGCTGAAGGCGCGCGCGCAGGTCCTCCACCGAAGTTTCTGAAACCCTCTGATATTTTTCCAGCGACTTCGTCGAAAACTCAGCGATCTGATTCTTGAAAACTTCCATGGACTTCTGGAAAACTGTTTCGAGTTGATCGCGGGCCTGCTCGGCCCAGTCCTTGAGCACTCCCGCCCCAACGCCTACTTGCTTGTAGACCGAGTCCGAGGCTTCCTGGACAACCTGAGCGGACTTGTTCCTGATCTCTGCCAGGGCCCGTTCGGAGGACTCTTCGGCTTGCGTCTGGACCTGCCTCGTCAGCGTCTCAAGGTGCTTTTCGATCGTCTCCTGCAGGCGCGCCTCGATCTGTCGCGGCCCCTTTTCCTGGATCTCCTGGATCGTTTTCTGGATCTGCCCCCGGTACTCGTCAGCGAGAGTGAGAGACTCTTTCGTGAGGGACTCGAGCGCCGACCGCGTCAGGCTGCTGATCTGCTCCCGCGTTTCCTGGAGAACGCCTTTGGCATCGTCGGCGAGAGCGCGCCGGCTCGACTCGGTCAGGCCGGCCAGACGTTTTTGGGTCTCTTCCGCCAGCCGCGTCCCTGAAACCCTGAGCTGCTCGCCGAGCAGGTCCAAGACGTCCGTGGCCTGCCGCTGGAGTTCGTTAGCCGAGGACTCGAGCAGGTCTTCGGCGGTCTTCTGAAGCCTCTCGGAGACATCCTTCGCGCCTTTTTCCTGGAACTCGCTCCAGGACTTCTTCAGCACGGCCTGGAAGTCGTCGAGCACGCTCTGGACTTTTTGTCGGACCGCGTCGAGCGCCGAATTCGACAGTTCGTCGAGTTTGGACGGGAAGCCCTCGACCTTCGCCTTGAAATCGGACTCGATTTTTTCGTAGGCCGTGAACAACTTGGTTTCGGCGGCCCCGGAGGCGACGTTGAGGGAGTCCACGGCCCAGTCCACACGGTTCGAGATGATTTTCTTGGCCTCTTCGGCCTCGCGCTCGAAGACCTGCCGCGCCCTCGGGTTCGCGCTCGAAATTTCATCCTGGATTTGCTGTTGCATCTTCTGGATCTTTTCCTGGAAGGACTGTTCGGCGCCCTTGAACGCGCTCTCGGTCTGGTCCTTCAGGGAGTCGGCCAAGCGGCGGGTGAGATCGCCTATCGACTTTTCAAACGACTTGTCCGCTTCCTCGCGGAATTTGCCCTGGAGTTCGCTCGCGGCTGTCTCGAGGGCCTTCCGGCCGGCTTCCTGGATATTGTTCTGCGTTTTTTCGACCTCGGCCTGCCAGCCCTGCTCGAGCCCGTCCAGTTTTGAAATCAAACCTTCGACTTTTTCCCGCGAGACGAGCAAGCGGTCAACAAGAGAGCCCAACTGGTCTTCGAGCGCGCGGACGGCCTTCTCTTTTTCTCCGAGCTCCTGGAGGCGCTCTGCCAGTTCCGCCAGGTTGGTCCGCGATTGACTTTCGGCCTGCTCGGCGGGAGGCGGCGCCTGCTCGTGAACGGTCTCCGGCGCGCGCTCGGCCGTTCCCTCAGCTTGCTGCGCGAAGCGGGACAACGCCGCGACGGCCATGTTGAACTGGTTGAATTTTTCTGAATTGGAAGTCTGTTCGGCGGGGCTTGAGCTAACCCCGCTCACGGGAGCTGAAGTCTCCGGCGCCGGCTTGACGGCGGGCACTTTCTCGATGCGTCCTGCCGGCGCGGCTTCCGGGGGCTTTTCCTGGCCGCGAGCGCCGGCTCCGACGGGTCCGGCCTTCTGCCAGCCTTCCGGCGGGAATTTAATCCCCCACACGTTCTGCGCTTCGGTCAGTTCGACCCCGACTTCGTATGGGTCTTCAGGAAAGCGCTTTTCGCCAACCCAGATGACGCGGGCCTTGGCGCTGCGGCCGAGGACGGGGTTGACGATGGAGATTGGCGTCCCTGTTGCGAGCGGATGAAATGTGGCGATCTTCGCGCCTTGCTTGTTGACTCCGATCGTCCAGGTGTTTTCCTTGAATGGTTGGCCGCTGGCATCCACCCCCTGAATCGTTATAGGGATGATCATGGACAGACGGACGCTGCGGCGACCCACCACGTCCGGCGCCTCGGCGTTCTCCTGTTTTGACACAGACCCCATTCTCACGCCATTATGGTTGATATAAAAAGCCAAGTCAATCGGTCGGGCCAAGTATTGGAGGGAAAGGACATACGTCTCACCCGAAAGGGTGACCCCGCGAGGTCAAGGCGCAAATTTCCGTCTCAGGCCCGCTGTCGCGCAAACCGGGAAGGATGATACGCCTCCAATCCGCCCGCAGGCTTGCCGGTCAATACAATTTCAGAAATGATCTTCGCAGTGATCGGCGCGAGGAGAATTCCGTTTCGGAAATGGCCAGTGGCGAAGATAAGATTTTCCAGGTCTCCGAGACCCAAGATGGGTTTATGGTCCGCAGTGTCGGGCCGCAGTCCGGCCCAAGCTCGACGGAAGCGAAGACTCTTGACCAGCGGAGCGAAACGCGATGTCGCGTCGAGGATCGAAATCAGTCCTTCTCCTGTTACGGGCTTTTCGAACCCTTCGTATTCAACCGTGGTGCCGGCCAGGATGCGCCCGGGAGAGCGAGGCACCAGGTAGTGGTGACCTGCCCGGACAACCAGCGGGAGTTCGCGATCGCATTCGAATTCGATCATCTGCCCTCGGCAAGGCTGCATCGGGAGCGAAATCCCCAGAGGAGCGACGAGCTCTGCGGACCAGCATCCTGCTGCCAGAATGAACTTCGCCGCGGAAAAGACCGATCCCGAATCACTCTCAACAGTTTTCACGCGCTGGCCTTGAACGTTGATCTTCCTCGCGCCGTCGCCGCGCCGGAACACGACGCCCTGCCGAGCGCAGGACTCGACGAGCGCGCGGCACAACCGTTCGTTGTCTACCCAGTGGTCGCCGGGAACGAACAGGCCGCAGCGGATGCGAGGGGAAAGTCCGGCAACGCGCTCGCCGAGCGTCCGAGCCTCGAGTCGCTCGAGCGGCAGGCCCATGCGCGACTGGGAGGCGAAGGCCTCTTCGAGTATTCGGCACTCCTCTTCATCCGCGGCCACGAGCAACGTGCCGTCCCGGCGGTAGCCGACGCTCGTTCCGCTCAGCCCTTCGACCTCCGCGACGAACTCGGGATAAAGGTCGCGACTGGCCGCGCAGAGGTCGAAGAAAGAGTCGTGCTCCACCATTTCGCCTTGGGGGGCGAGCATCCCTGCCGCGGCGCGGCTCGCTTCGGCTCCGGGCTCGCCCGGGTCCATCACCATCACCTTCAGCCGTGCCTGCGCAAGGCGAAGAGCAACCGAGCAGCCGATCACGCCCGCGCCGATGACGATGACGTCAGGAGCGCCCGAAAAGCCGAGTCCGCCGCTCATCGCCGCCAGTGTACTCGGAAGCGAAATTTTTGGCTAGGCTGCTACCCGTTCCGTCGGAAACTTGTCCGAACGAAAGTGTGGCATAATTCAACCCTTGGCCTGAATCTGCTCCGCTCGAGGGTCCGCCATTGCCCTGTCCGATTTGCCAGAAACGCAAAGCGAAAAGGTTCTGTCCCGGCAAAGGGGAGACGATTTGCTCAGTCTGCTGCGGCACGGAACGTGAGGTGACGATTGATTGTCCCTCGGACTGCCCGTACCTCGTTTCAAGCCGCCACTACGACCAGGAGTGGGCGGAAATCGACTGGACGAAGGTCCCGTTCTCCGAGACGAAAGTCCCTTCTTCGTTTGTGGCGTCGCACGAAAGCTTGCTGCTCGCGCTCACTTACCGCATCTGCGTTTACGCGCGCGAAAACCCCCAGCTTGCCGACCCGGGCGTGAGGGCAGCGCTCGAAGCCCTGGCGGAAACCTACCGGACACTTTCGAGCGGGATTTACTACGAGCGTCCCCCGGACTATGTGCTCGAGCGCGGCCTCTACGACGCGCTCAAGGCCATCCTCGAGGACCACAAAAAAGCGCCGGCCCAGCAACTGGGATTGGCGGGCGCGCGGGACAGCGAAATCCGCGACGCGCTCGTCTTTCTCGCCCAGCTGGCGGCGGTCCGGTCGAACGGGCGGCCGAAGGGCCGGGCGACAATCGATTTTCTGCGCACGCAATTTAAACCGGAAGAGTTCTCGAAGCCGGCTTCACCGATCGTAACACTGCGCTAGACCCGGAGAGCACCGCAGGGGAGGCCGGGCGCGGCAGCCACATCGTGAGATAAAGAGCATGAGCCAGATCGACGAAGTCCGGGGCGCGGCGGATATTGTCAAAATCGTCGGCGACTACGTGAAGCTGCGCAAAGCCGGCGTCAACCTGATGGGTCTTTGTCCGTTTCACCAGGAAAAGACTCCTTCATTCGCCGTCCATCCCACCAAGCAGATCTTCCATTGTTTCGGCTGCGGAGTCGGTGGCGACGTGTTCAAGTTCGTCTTGCTGATTGAGAACCTGTCTTTCCCGGAGGCCTTGCGGCGCGTGGCGGACAAGGTGGGCATCACTCTTCGCGAGGCGCCGGGCGACGAATCGGACCAGGCGGCGCGGGAGCGCGCTCAACTCTACAAAATGCACGAGGCGGCGGCAAAATTTTACGCCGCGCAGCTCACCGGCACGGCGGAGGGACGAGCGGCGCGCGCTTATCTGGCGGACCGGGGACTCGCGGACGAAGTCGTGGCGCGGTTCCGGCTGGGTTACGCGGCGTCGAATGGCCAGGCGCTCACGCGGCACTTGTCCGAAGCCGGGTTCACGCCGGAACAGATGGAAAGGAGCGGACTCGTCCAGCGTGAGGCGGAGAGGGACCGGGTATTCGATCGCTTTCGCCGGCGCATCATTTTTCCGATTTCGGGCGAGAGTGGCAAAGTCGTCGCCTTCGGCGGGCGGGCGCTGGGAGATGAGCAGCCGAAGTATTTGAACTCCCCCGAAACACCGATCTATACCAAGGGCCGGGTGCTCTACCACCTGGACCGCGCCGCGGCGGCAATTCGCAAGCTCGACTACGCCATTCTGGTCGAAGGGTACATGGACTGCATCGCGGTGGCGTCCATCGGCGTTGAGAACGTCGTGGCTTCGTGCGGGACAAGTCTGACGGAAAACCAGATCCGGCTGCTGGCGCGGTCTTCAAGGCGCGTCGTCGTCAACTACGATCCCGATTCCGCCGGGCAGGCGGCCACCGAGCGTTCCCTGGCCCTGCTGCTCGAGGCGGGGTTTGAGGTCAAGGTGCTGGCGCTGCCGGCGGGGCTCGACCCGGACTCGTTCGTCCGCCGCCAAGGCGCCGAGGCTTACCGCAAGGCTCTTTCTCTCTCGCCGACTTACATGGATTACCTCACGGATCGCGCCGCGGTTGAGCACGATATTTCAAAACCGGAAGGGAAAGTGGCGGCGGCCGGCCGCGTGCTGCCGTACATTGCCCAGGTGCCGAACCCCGTGCTTCGCGCCGAGCTGGCTAGCCGCCTGGCCGATCGGCTCCGCGTGGACGGTCGCCTGCTGCGGCAGGAAATTGAGCGAGCGGCCGGCGAAAAGCGCCGGGAAATCCGGATGGAGCCCCAGTGGGCGGCCACGAGGGTGACGCCCGCCGAGCGCGAACTGTTGAGGGCTCTGCTGGAGGATGAAAAATTAGCGGACGAATTGCTGCCCGCGCTCGTAGACGAAGGCGTCCTCGAAGGGTTGGCGGCAGAGGCGTTGTTCAGGCAGTTCCGCGAAGCGCGGCGCCGAGGTGAAAAACTCGACGCTTCGAGCTTGGAAGACCAAGTGACCTCTGGGCACCAGCGCCTGACGTACGAATGCCTGCTCGACGGCGGAGAAGCCCCCGACAGGGTGCGGGCATTATCCTGCGTTATTGCCTTGAAAAGGGCCAAGGCGGAGCGGGAACGCGAAAAGCTTCAGACGGCAATTCGCGAGGCCGAGCGCGAGCGCAATCAGGAAAAGCTCGGGGAGCTGCTACGGGCTAAGGACAAGCTGGTCAAGGAGTTATCTCAACTCGGTCGCCCCTAAAAAAACTGCACCAGAAGAGAAACAATCTGTTGTAGAATTACATCTAACAAGTGGAGCCGTAAAGACTTGGCGGCTTTCCGTAACACGTCTGCAGGGTTGCTGGATGCGGCACCGCCGGAAGGAGGGTGGGGTGTCGCTTATTTCATTTCGTAACACTGCGGTCTCTCTCTTTCCTTCACCCGGGAGGAGAAATCCTTGGCGTTTGAAGACAAATTCGACCAGGTAAGCAAGCTCATCACCTTGGGCAAGGAGAAAGGTTACCTTCTCTACGATGAGGTGAACGACCTTTTGCCGTCGGACGTGCATTCCGCCGAAGACCTGGACGACCTCCTTGTCATGTTTGATAACGCGGGCATCGAGGTCTTGGATTCGCCCCGGGCGAAGCCCACCGACCGGCTTGCCCTCGAGAAGGTCGAAGAGGCGAAGTCTGAGGAAACGGCCGAGGACGTTGAGCTCGATCTGACGCCCGGCGCCCTGGACAAGACCAACGACCCCGTCCGCATGTACCTGCGCGAGATGGGCACCGTGCCGCTACTCACCCGCGAAGGCGAAGTGGAGATTGCCAAGCGGATCGAGCGCGGGCAACTCAAAGTGCTCAAGGCCCTCTCTCGCTCCCCCAGCATTATTCAGGAAATGTTTGGTCTTCGCGAAGACCTGACGAAGGCTCGGAGGTCCATCAAGGAAGTGGTCGTCTTTGACGACGACGAGCTGACCGAGGACAAAATCGAAGAGCGCCAGCGCGGCGTGGTGGGCCTCGTTGACGAGATTGACCGTCTCTTCCGCCGATTGCTGCAACTGAAGGCCAGGCGCGACTCGATCCCGCGCACCAAGCGGCCCCGCGAATTCCGCCGTTACAGTTGGGCCGTCGCCCGTTACCGGATCATGATCTCCAATGTGATCCGGTCCATCGAATTTACCCACGGCGAGAAGAAGCGGCTGATCGAAAAAATCCGTCAGGGGGTCGAGGAAATCAGGCCGATCGAACGCGACGTGAGTCGGCTTGAAAAGCGCCTGGAAGGCGCGCGCGGAAACGGCACGAAAGAATTGCGGAAAGAACTCCGCCTGTACAAGGCCCGGCTGGGCGAGGCGGAGGAGCGCAGAGGTTCGACGGCCAGCGAAATCAGGCGGACGTATCAGAGCATCGTCATCGGCGAGCAGGAAGCCGAGGTTGCCAAGCGGGAGCTGATCGAGGCGAACCTCCGCCTGGTGGTCTCCATCGCCAAAAAGTACACGAACCGCGGGCTCCAGTTCCTGGACCTGATCCAGGAAGGCAACATCGGCCTGATGAAAGCGGTGGACAAATTCGAGTACCGGAGGGGCTACAAGTTTTCAACGTACGCAACCTGGTGGATCCGGCAGGCGATCACGCGGGCCATTGCGGACCAGGCGCGTACCATCCGAATCCCCGTCCACATGATCGAGACCATCAACAAGCTTATCCGCACTTCGCGCCAGCTCGTTCAGGAATACGGTCGCGAGCCCACGTCGGAGGAAATCGCCAAGCGCATGGATATCCCCGTCGTCAAGGTGCGAAAGGTGATGAAGATCGCCCAGGAGCCCATCTCCCTCGAGACTCCGATCGGGGAAGAAGAAGATTCACACCTGGGCGATTTCATCGAGGACCGCGGCGTCATCTCTCCGGCCGAAGCGGTCATCAACATCAGCTTGAAAGAGCAGACGGACTCGGTCTTGAAAACTTTGACTCCGCGCGAGGAGAAAGTGATCAAGATGAGGTTCGGGCTGGATGACGGCAGCGAGCACACGCTCGAGGAGGTCGGCCAGAGCTTTGCCGTGACCCGGGAGCGCATCCGCCAGATCGAGGCCAAAGCACTGCGCAAGCTGCGCCATCCTTCGCGGAGCCGGAAATTGCGGGCTTTCCTGGACGCCTCGTCGGTCCGCGAGTAAGCCCCAACAGGACGTGAATTGACCTGATGAAACGCTGCTCGTATTGCGGGTATTCGAACTACGACGACGCCACCGAGTGCCGCAAGTGCGACGCGTCCTTCGTCGCCAAGCCGGAAGTCGTTTACAAGTCCTTTTGGGTCGGGCCTGAAAAGGCGCGCTCCCTCCGCGGCAAGGCCCTTACGGCAGTTGTTCTGGGGCTGATGATCAAGGTTTACTGGGGTGGTTACGGTCCCTGGCACGTCCTGGACAATCCCACTTTGGCCCACGTCCGCTCTTTTGCTGAACCTCTGCTGATTTACGGAGGCGCCATCCTCTACCTGGTCGGCTGGGTCCTGAACTGGATTTAGCCCTCCGCCTGCCCTCCTTGCGGTCGCCTGCGACATAAAGACGTAGCCTCGCGAGCTTGCCTTCCAATGCCTCTCCCTTAACGGGTACCCCGCGATTGAGGTCGCGTCACCAGTCAGCGAGTCAAAGCGGCCTGTTCGCGTCCTGAATTCGAGTCGAGAGATGTCAAGGGCGGTCAGGTGGCTCTGTGCTTTTGCGTGGTGTTTCAAAGTTGTTTGCTTTATTAAACAGGGGCGTTTAAACAACATGACGCCGCCGAGCGGCGTCAGAGCCCTGAGACCGTGTACTCCTTGGATGGAGTCGGTAAATCGTCCATTTGTCCCGTCCTTTATCGAGAGACGAAGTCTGACTGCGGACTTCGATAACTCCTAATTTAACAATGGGATAGACGAACTCCGCCCGAGGAAATACCTTTGGCTGGGGTCTTGCTCTACAAGACGTTGCAATTTGCACTTTACAGGAATGCAAGTCGCCGAGGAGGCAGCGCAGGCTTGTCAGGACGGCCCGGGAGCGGGCCTTCGGTTCAGCCCTCGTGATTAATCGCGCGCATGCCTCGTGTATCGGGCCTGTTCCCAAGGACAGGGTGCGGCAATGGCCAAGTATTGTCCGGGGGTACAAATTGATTCTTTGCGAGACTGGTCGTAGAGTTCAGCGATGTGAAAACGGCCCTGATGGTCACCGAATGTGCCGCCATTATCAGAAAACGGGCTGGACTTGCCGGCTGTAGTATGGACCAACTTGGTAACTATGGCGTCCGACGGAGCAACTCAGGCTGAGGCAGCTTTCATCAAACAAGTTAAGTGATATCGAGGGCATCGAAGTTCAGTGGCTAGAGAGACCAGGAGTGGCGAGAACGACAGGAGGCATAACGGATTGCGATCGCGTGGTTTGACGACCTCAATACTGCTTCCGGCGGCGCTGGTGCTTGGCGGCCTGGGCCGCGCGGCGGACCAATCTTCCACCGAGCTCGAGAAGGAAGACAAGGGGATTACCTTTTACGAGAGTTTCCGGGGCAGTTCCAACACGCTTGGACAAGTCATGAAGCTCGATACGAAGGCGGGCTATAACTTCAACAAATATTTTGGCGTGGATTTCGGCATCCCCGTATATTCCGTCCGTTCCTCCGCCAATTCGACCACGAGCGGCAGTGGCTCGATGACGGGACTCGGCAATGCCTACGTTGATCTGCGCCTGACGGTCGCAAACCCCCTGCTGAATTTCGCCTCTATCCTGGAGGGGACTGCGCCCACCGGAG
>Ga0134088_10000457_pt1 | contig 13837 bp, 10 predicted proteins | sample 15_taG_3_FD_94461 | JGI IMG/M metagenome (GOLD analysis project Ga0134088, IMG submission 94461) | Grasslands soil microbial communities from the Angelo Coastal Reserve, California, USA - 15_D_Rain_20cm_5_09182015 | ecosystem: Environmental > Terrestrial > Soil > Grasslands ...
GGGCCGCCGCACTGGGAGATCGCCGAGCGGCTCGGGCTGGTGGATTTCGTCCGCGGCGCCAAGCTGGCGGGGTCGGGGTTCCCTGTCTTCGTCGGGCAGGGCGCCCGGCTGGTGCGTGCGCTCATCAACTTCATGCTCGATCTACACGCGCGCGAACACGGCTACGTCGAGGTCGAGCCGCCGTTCCTCGCGCGGCGCGAGATCATGGAAGGCACGGGGCAGCTCCCCAAGTTCGCAGAGGACGCGTACCGCACCGACCCGGACGACCTGTTCCTCATCCCCACCGCGGAAGTGCCGGTCACGAACCTGCTGCGCGACGAGGTGGTCGACGGCGCGACACTGCCGCGCGGCTACGTGGCGTACACTCCTTGCTTTCGCCGCGAAGCCGGCGCCGCGGGAAAGGACACGCGGGGGCTGCTGCGCGTGCACCAGTTCGACAAGGTGGAGCTCGTGCGGTTCAGCCGCGCGGCCGAGTCGGCCGTGGAGCACGAGCGGCTCACCGGCCACGCCGAGGAGGTGCTGCGGCGGCTCGCGCTTCCCTACCGCGTGGTGTTGCTCGCGGCGGGAGACCTGGGGTTCGCCAGCGCGAAGACGTACGATCTCGAGGTGTGGGCGCCGGGCGTGGGCGCGTGGCTCGAGTGCTCGAGCTCGAGCACGTTCACCGATTTCCAAGCGCGCCGCGCCAACATCCGCTGCCGGCCGCAGCCTGGCGGAAAGGTCGAGTTCGTCCACACCCTGAACGCCTCCGGTGTGGCACTGCCAAGGACCATCGCCGCGCTGCTCGAGACGCACCGGCAGCCCGACGGCTCCGTCGTCCTGCCCCCGGCGCTCGTTCCGTACGTCGGGACAGACCGCTTGGCGTCGGCCGGTGGCGGGTAACGCCGGGAGCGCGGTGCGGTGGGCCGGGGAGGGGCCGCGCGCAGTGCTTGCATTGGCGCTGCTGCTGGGTGGAATCACCGTCGGCTACGCCTGGGTCGTGGCCCGTCACCTGCGGGACGACGCTCGCGACACGAGCCGGCTGTTGGGGCGGGTGTTCGCCGGCCTCAATGACCCGCGGCCCGACGCCGCGACGGACGCGCTGCTTGATCTCGCAGCCCAGGTACGCGCGCTCGGCATTCCCATTGCGGTCACCGACACCGCCGGCCACGTCAGCGCGATGGCGAACGCGCCGCTGGCGCCGAACGCCGACAGCGTCACGCTGCGCCGCTGGATCACTCAACTCGACGCGGTGAACACCCCTATGGTCCAGCCGGGCGTCGGCACGATTCACTACGGTCCGCTCCCGGCCGCTCGCCGGTTCACCGTCCTCGCCGTGCTGGAGGGTGCGGTCTTCCTCTGCCTCGCCCTCCTGGCGGTGTGGGCGTACCGCCCGCAGGTCGCAGCCGCGCGAGACCGGCTCTGGGTAGCGATGGCCCGCGAGTCGGCGCACCAGCTCGGTACGCCCTTGATGAGTCTCACGGGATGGATTGCCTACCTGCGGGAAAACCCGGGTACACCGGTCGGCGAGCTGGCCGATCATCTTGAGGCCGATGCGGAGCGCCTCGAGCGGGTCGCGAAGCGGTTCGAGCGCATCGGCCGTCCCGCGCGCCGCGAGCCGGTCGGCCTCGGCGTGCTCGCGGAGCGGGTGGTGAGCTACTTTCGCCCCCGCATGCCGACGCTCGCGAGCCCGGTCACGCTCGCGCTGGTCGCGACCGGCCCCGGGCCCACTGCGCTCGGCGACCCGGTGCTCGTCGAGTGGGCTCTCGAGGCGGTGATCAAGAACGCCATCGATGCGCTCTCGGGACGCGGCGGGCGCATCGACGTGATCGTGGACACGCTCGGGGCCGCCGCTCGCCTGAGCGTGCGCGACGATGGACCGGGGCTGTCCCCAGAGATCCGCGGCCGCCTGTTCGAGCCGGGCGTGTCCACCAAGGCGGGCGGCTGGGGATCGGGCTCGCGCTGGCGCGCCGCATCGTCGAGCAGCAGCACGGCGGGCGTCTGTCCTACCATCCGGGGCCGGATGGGTCCGGCAGCGTGTTTGTGTTGGAGTTTCCCCTCCCCCCGCCCTCCCCGGCACTCGGGACCCCGGGCCCGGGACCCGCATGAGCCTCCCGCTCAACCCTCAGCAGCAAGCAGCCGTGCGCCACCCCGGCGGCCCGCTGCTCGTGCTGGCGGGCGCGGGCTCCGGCAAGACGCGCGTCCTCACCGCGCGGATCGCCTACCTGATCCAGGAGCGGGGCGTCGCCCCCCAAAAGATCTTCGCGGTGACCTTCACGAACCGGGCGGCCGGCGAGATGCGCTCCCGCGTGGCGGCCCTGCTCGGCGCGGATCCGAAGGGTCTGTGGATCGGCACCTTCCATTCACTCTCGGCGCGGTTGCTGCGCCGCGAGGCGGCGCACCTCGGCTTCGGGCCGAACTTCACCATTTACGACCAGGACGACTCCGAGTCGTTCATCAAGCGCCTGCTGGAGCAACGAGGGCTATCGCCCAAGGCGAACCCTCCGCGCGCAATCCACGCCGTGATCTCGAGCGCCAAGAACCGCATGCTCCTCGCTGAGGAGCTGGGCGCTCAGGCCGAGAGCCCGCTGGAGCGTGTCGCCGCCGAGATCTACGCGCAGCTCGGGCCGGCGCTCCGGCAGGCGAACGCCATGGACTTCGACGACCTGCTGCTCCACCCGCTCGCGCTGTTCCGGGAGCACCCGGAGCGACTCGCCTACTGGCAGCAGCGATTCCAGCACGTGCTGGTGGACGAGTTTCAGGACACAAACGCGGCGCAGTATCGCCTCGTGAAGCTGCTCGCCGCCGGGCATACGAACCTCTGCGTGGTGGGTGACGACGATCAGGCGATCTACGGCTGGCGCGGAGCCGACGTGCGTCACATGCTGTCGTTCCAACAGGACTTCCCGGCCGCGACCCTGATCAAGCTCGAGCAGAACTACCGCTCCACGCAGGTGATCCTCGACGCCGCCAACGGGGTGATCGCGGAAAATGCGCGGCGGCTCGGCAAGACGCTGTTCACCGCGACGCAAGGTGGCGAGCCCGTCACGCTGCTGACGGCGGCCGACGAGCGCGACGAGGCGGAGTGGCTCGCAGCGGAGCTGGCACGGCGCGCCGCCGAGGCGGATGTTCCCTACGAAGGCATGGCGATCCTGTACCGCACCAACGCGCAGTCCCGCCCGCTGGAGGAGGCGTTCCGGTTCCGGGGGATCCCCTACCGGCTGGTGGGGGCCGTGAGCTTCTACGAGCGCCGCGAGGTGAAGGACGTCCTCGCCTATCTGCGGTTGATCGCGAACCCTGCGGACGACGAGGCGTTCGTGCGGGTGGTCAACGTCCCGCGGCGCGGGATCGGTGACGCCTCGCTCTCCCAATTGCTGCGGACGGCCGCCCAGTGGGGGAAGCCGCTGCTCGAGACGGCTCGCGCGGCCGACCGCGTCGCGGACCTCCGGCCCAACGTGCGGGAGGCCTTCCAGGCACTCGCCCGGCTGATCGCCGACCTGCGGGCGCGCTACGGGGACGCCGACCCCGCCACCGTGCTTGAGCAGACGATCGCGACCGTGGGGTACGGGCAGTACCTCGCCGACGAAGGACCGGAGGGGATCGAGCGGCTCGAGAACGTGCAGGAGCTCATCGCCGGCGCGGCAGAGTGGGCGGAGACGGCCGCCGACGAAGCGGAAGAGGCCGGGGATGAGGTCGGGGAAGGGGGAACAGGGAAGGGGGCGTCGCTGATCGAGCGCTACCTCACTCAGGCCGCCCTCGTGACGTCCGCCGATCAGGGGACCGGCGATCCGACGGGTGTGACCCTCATGACGGTGCACATGGCCAAGGGACTCGAGTGGCCTGTGGTCACGCTCGCCGGTCTCGAGGACGGGCTGTTCCCCTTGGCGCGGGCGGCAGGTGAGCCGGGGGGGCTCGAGGAGGAGCGTCGGCTGTGCTACGTGGGGCTCACGCGTGCACGCGAAAAACTGTATCTCTCATGGGCGCGCACGCGGTACCGGAACGGGCGGCTCGAGATGTCGGAATCGTCCCGGTTCCTCGAGGCGCTGCCACCGGCCGTCGTAGAAGAGCGGAGCACGACGCCGCTCTGGGACCGGGCGGTGCGCTCGTCTGGCGGCATGCGTCGTGCAGCCCGCGCGCCGATCGAAGTCGACTGGATAGAAGACGCGCCGCAGGACGCGCGCCGCTACGTCGCGGGCGAACGGGTGCGCCACCGGAAGTTCGGCAGCGGCGTCGTCCGCGCCGTCTCCGGCTCGGGCCGCGATTTGAAAGTCATGGTTGAATTCGACGACCAAGAGATCGGAACCAAGCAGCTGCTCGTGGCCTATGCGGGTCTCGAGCGCGAGTGGGAGAGCGCATGAGCGTCACGCACGAGGAGGTGTTGAGGATCGCGCGGCTGGCGGAGCTCGACGTGGACGAGGCGACGCTTCCGGTCCTCACCGAGCAGATGTCGCGGATCCTCGAGTTCGTGGCCCAGATCGGAGACGTGCCGGCCAGCGAGAGCGCCAAGCCGTTCGTGCCGGGCCCCGATGCCGTGCGGTTCCGCGCCGACGAGGTCAAGCCGTGGCCGCTCGCGTTCGGGCCCGACAAGCTGGCGCCGGCGTTCCGGGGCGGGTTCTTTCTGGTGCCGAAGCTGGGTCAGTTTGAGGAGGAAGGACAGTGAGACGCGCGAGTGAACTCGCGGCTCGGCGTCTGCCCGTAAACGGGCGCATGGCCGCTTCAGCGGCAGCGCCGAGCCGCGGCTTCAGCCGCGACGAGCGGTGAGCGATCCCGGCGAGGCGCTGGCGAACGCCAAGGCGGCGGCCGACCGGATCGTCAAAGCCAAGCGCCTCAACGCCTGTCTCACGCCGCCGAAAGAGCTCCGGCAATCCCTTCAGAAGCAGGCCCAGGCCGCGCATCCGTCCGGCGTGCTGTACGGGATGCCGGTCGCGGTCAAGGACAATATCTGCACGCTCGATTTTACCACCACCTGCGGGTCGCAGATCCTCGCGGGCTATCGCTCGCCGTACGACGCGACGGCGGTGGCGAAGCTCAAGGCCGCGGGCGCGCTGATCGCCGGCAAGACGAACTGCGACGAGTTCGGGATGGGATCCTCCACCGAGCACTCGGCGTACGGCCGCGCGGTCCACCCCTTCGACAAGACACGCGTGCCGGGCGGCTCGTCGGGCGGCTCGGCGGCGCTCGTGGCCGCGGGCGCCGTGCCCGCAGGACTGGGGTCGGAGACCGGTGGCTCGGTGCGCCAGCCCGCCTCGTTCTGCGGGATCGTGGGCATCAAGCCGACGTACGGCCGGGTGTCCCGCTACGGGCTCGTGGCGTTCGGCTCCTCGCTCGACCAAATCGGCGTGTTCGGGCGGAGCGTCCACGACGCCGCCCGCGTGCTATCGGTGATCAGCGGGCGGGACCCCCGAGACTCGACCTGCGAGGCGCGCGACCCGTTGCGCCTCCCCACCGTTCCCGAGTCGCTCCAAGGATTCGTGGTCGGGATCCCGAAGGAGTACTTCCCACCGGACTTGGATGCCGCCGTGCGGCGCGCCTGCGACCGGGCGATCCGTGTGCTGAAGGAGCTGGGGGCCGCGGTGCGCGAGGTGTCGCTGCCGCACACTCCGTACGCCGTGCCGACGTACTACATCATTGCTCCCGCGGAGGCCTCGTCGAACCTGGCCCGCTACGATGGCGCGCGCTATGGTCCGCGCTTCGACGGCGCGCTCGACGTGCGGGCGCTGTACCGCGCCACCCGAGGGACGGGGTTCGGACCGGAGGTGCGTCGCCGCATCCTGGTTGGGACGTACGTGCTGTCGGCGGGCTACTACGACGCGTATTATCGCCGGGCCCAGCAAATGCGCGCGCTGATCGCTCAAGACTTCCGCAACGTGTTCGACCGCGGCGTGGACCTGCTGTTCACGCCCACCACGCCCACGCCGGCGTTCAAGGCGGGCGAGAAGCTGGCCGACCCGGTGGCGATGTACCTGTCGGACATCTTCGTGGTGACAGCGAACCTCGCCGGGCTGCCGGCGATGTCGCTGCCCATCGGACGAATCAAGGGGCTCCCCATCGGAGGCCAGCTCATCGGTCAGGCGTTCCTCGAGGACGAGATGATCGAGGCGGCGTACGCGCTCGAGCGGATGGTGCCCGGGACGGAGGACGCGTGACGGCCGGAGGCGGGTGGGAGACGGTCATCGGCCTCGAGACGCACGTCCAGCTGCGGACCGCGTCGAAGATGTTCTGCGGCTGCTCCGCCGCGTTCGGCGCAGCGCCCAACACCAACGTGTGCCCGGTGTGCCTGGGGCTGCCCGGCGCGTTGCCGGTGCCGAACGAGCAGGCGCTGAAGCTCGCGGTGCGGGCAGCGCTCGCCCTCGGTTGCACGCTGCACCCGAAGAGCGTGTTTGCCCGCAAGAACTACTTCTATCCGGATCTGCCCAAGGGCTACCAGATCTCGCAGTTCGAACAGCCACTCGCCACCGACGGGACGCTGTCGTACCTGTCGCCGGACCGGGGGCTCACGACCGCGACGATCGTGCGGCTCCACGTGGAGGAGGACGCGGGGAAGTCGCTGCACGACCGCTTCCCGAAGCAAACGGCGATCGACCTGAACCGCTGCGGCGTGCCGCTGATCGAGATCGTCACCGGCCCCGACTTCCGGTCGCCTCAGGAGGCGCGACGCTACCTCCAGACCCTGAAGCAGGTGCTCGAGTATGCTGGGATCTCCGACTGCGACATGGAGAAGGGGAGCCTGCGCGTGGACGCGAACGTCTCCGTGCGGCGCGCCGGCGCGGCGGCGCTCGGCACGAAGACCGAGGTGAAGAACATCAACTCGTTCGCGTACGTCGAAAAAGCGCTCTCGGTCGAGCGCGACCGCCAGATCGCGCTGCTCGAGGGCGGCGGTACGGTCGCACAGCAGACGCTGCTGTACGACTCGAAGACGAGCAGCGTGCGTCCGCAGCGCAGCAAAGAAGAAAGCCACGATTACCGCTACTTCCCGGACCCCGACCTACCGCCGCTCGTCCTCACCGAGGAGTTCATCGCGGAGCAGCAGGCGCAGCTTCCCGAGCTGCCGGCGAAGAAGCGCGAGCGCTTCATGGCGCAGTACGCCCTGAGCGTGAACGACGCGGACGTCCTCACCGGCGATCGGGCCGTGGCCGACTACTACGAAGCGGTCGTGCGCGCCGGCGCGGACACCAAATTGGCGGCGAACTGGGTGATCAACGAGGTGCTGGGCGACGCGAAGACGCACCAGGAGCGGTTGCGCGTCCCGGCCGGCGCGCTGGCACAGCTCATCGGGCTGGTGCGGGGCGGTACGCTGAGCCAGCAGGCTGCCAAACGCGTGTTTGCCGAGGTGGCGGAGCGGGGCGGGGAGCCGCGCAACGTCGCCGAGGCCCTCGGGGTCGTCCAGGTCGCGGACAGCGGGGTCGTCGCGGGTTGGGTGAGCGAGGTGCTCGGTGCGCACCCGCAGGAGGTGATGCGCTACAAGAGCGGCGAGACCAAGTTGCTGCCGTTCTTCGTCGGTCAGGTCATGAAGGTGTCACGCGGCAAAGCGGACCCGAAGCTGGCGCAGAAGATCCTGGAAGAAAAGCTAGCTGCCTGAGCGGTCGCGCCACGGCCGCTGCGCCTGCGACGCCCGCCAGTACTCGAGTGCTGGCGCGGGCAGCCCGAAATGCTCCTCCGCTGTCTGCTCCATGCGCTCCGGATCCTCGCGGCCGCCTTCGTGCAACGCCTGGCGGCGCATCTGCTTGGCGAGCCGGAGCGCCTTGTCGCCCGCAGGGTCCAGGCGCCGCGCCGCCGCGTCCTCGTCGCCCAGCAGCTCCATGACGTACTCGAACGTCACCGCCATGTGGCGCTCGACGTCGGCGTCGGGGAGGTCCCACCGGGTATTCTCGAGAATCATCTGGAACGCCCACCGCCAGCTTTCGCTCTCCGTCAAGTGCACCATCCCCCGGAACAAGCGGCGACTGGTCCCGACGCTGAACAGCGTGGGCGAGATGATCGTGTCGAGATGCGTGTCGCTCGGCGTGTGATCCTGCAGGATCAGTTCCTTCGCTTCCTTCGCGTACGCGTCGCCCAGGTGCGTCTCGAACCGACTCTCCCAATAGCTGTGGCCCAGCGCCGCCGTGCTCGAGGTGAGGACCAGCTGGCGGGGCACGAAGAAGTTGTGGGCGACGGTGTCCGCCGCGAGGTGGGAGAGATAGCCGAGCCCGAACGAGCGCAGCGGGTCGGTAGGGGCGAGGTCGAAGATCTCCTGGCCCACGTGCCAGGCATGGCAGTGCCGGCCCACCGGCGCGTACTTCTTGGCGAGCGATGTGTCGGCCGCGATGTTGCCGTACAGGTAGTCGAAGGGGAACGCCCGCAGCAGGTCGGCGACGGCCGTCGGGAGCTGGTGCAGGTTCGCCAGCACTGACTCGCCGAGGTAGACGTGCGTCCCCGGAGTCCAGGCGTGAGCGACGGCGGGGAGCAGCACGATGGCGGCGAGCGCCGCGGCCGTCGCCGCCACCAGCCGCCCCGCCTTCAGGGCTTCCTCCGGCGCTTGAGCGCGCGCTTCCCCCACTCGAGCACCGCCAGACCGCGCCGCACGTTGCGGAGCGTGACCGCCACGTCGAGGGCCGTCGTCTCGACCTCCTCGTGCACCACCTCGAACAGCGCGTCCAGGTCGGCGAGACGGGCTTGGGCCGCGTCCGCTGCCTTCACGATCCGGCCGCGCAGGTCGCGCGACGTGCCCACCAGGGTCTCCGCCTCGGTCCGGATGGTTCCCACGAGCTGTCGCACGTCGCTCACCGCGGGCCCGGCGAGGTGCTCGAGGATGCGCAGGAAAGTACGCAGCGCGAGCACCGCGACCACGGATGACAGCGCGATCGCGATCGCCGCCAGCGCGAGGATCGCCAGGGAAATTCCCGTCACCACCGCCACCCACGAAGGAATCATGTGCGGTCAGCCCGCCGGAGCGTTGGTCGTAAGCTCGGGGCCGGCGCTCGCGGGTGTCAACGGCGCGGGCACTGCCCGCCCCGCGAGCTGCAGCAGGGTCGGCGCCGCGAGCTGCGCCAGGGCGATGCCCAACACGATGGTCGTGAGCACCGCGCCTGCCGCATCCCCCGCTCCTCCACTCCCCCCGATCCCGCGGCCGGGAGCGTCGGGCCGGCCGCCGTACATGAGGAAATAGTTGATCCCGAGCGCCAGCGCCGTTCCGCCCTGGGCCACTGTCCCCAGCCCGCTGTGCGGCGGCACATCGCGCAGCCTGAGCGCCACCTGAGCGTAGCGCGCGCCGGCCCAGCGGGCGCCGATTCGGAGCGCGCTCAGCACCGGCACGGCGGCGAGGATCCAGACTGTGGGCAGCGTAAGCAGCGCGCCCGCGATGATCAAGCAGACGGCGCAGATCGGGCGGTCCCATTCGGCGAGCACGGTTTGCATCAGCCGGCGTCGCGGCGAGGCGTTCACGATCAAGACGGCCGCGAGCGCGCACACCACGAACGGCGACAGGTCGGTCGCGTACCCGATGCCCGCGCCGAACAGCATGGAGGCTGCGAGCGCGAGGCGCGCCTCCTCGCGTGCGGGCCGCAGCCGAGTCACACTGAGGAACACCAGGCCGACGAGCACCCCGCAGCCGGCAGCGAACACGATCCAGGAGACCCATCCGAGCTCGGGATTGCCGGCGCCGAGCTGCGAGGGATGCAGCGCCAACGGGACGGTCATGACAACCGTGCCGCAGGCTGTCTCGAGCGCGGCCGCGCGCTCGAGGGCGCGCGACGCGCTCCCCCGCAGGCCGACGGCCTGGGCCACCGCGGTGACCACGCGAGGCCCGGACACCGCAGCCACCGCCGCCAGGCCGAGCACGGCTGGTAAGCGGGGGGTCCAGACGGTCGCGAGGGCCGGCACCAGCCGGGCGAGCAGCCAGGCGCCCAGCGCGACGACCACGACCGCGGCAGTCGCCGTCGTCGCCGCGAGCAGCCAGACGGCGCGCGGGATGCGCCGGACGTAGCGCCACTCGAAACGCGCCCCGAGCAGGGCACCGATCCAGCCGATCGCGAACGCGGTCACCGGAGCAAGCGTGCGCAACAACGGGCGACCGATGAGCTCGATGCCGGGCCCGAGCACGAGGCCCACCACGACGAGCGGGACACCAGCGGCGATGGCGAGGTCGAGGTGCAGTGCTCGGCGCAACGGGCGCCGCGGCAGCCGCGTGGCGAGCAGCCCGGCGACGGCGAGGAGGCCGAGCGCGAGAACCGGATTCACGCGGCGAACGTTCGCGAACGCTTGACGCGCGCGCAAGGCGCGCCGTAGCTTGCGTTCACCTATGCCTCCGTCGTTCTGCGTCTCCGGTGGCCGCCCGCTCAAAGGGACGATCCACCCGACGGGCAACAAGAACGCGGCCCTTCCTATCCTCGCAGCTACGCTGCTCGCTGACGGGCCCTGCCGCATCGACAACGTTCCCCACATCCGCGACGTCGAGACGATGCTGGAGCTGCTCGCGCACCTGGGCGCGGCGGTCGCGTGGACGGCCCCGAACGCCGTCGAGGTGAACACGGCTCGTGCCGAGCCGCGCGAGCTGGACCCCAAGTTGTGCGCGCGAATCCGGGCGTCGATCCTGCTCGCGGGGCCGATGCTGGCGCGCTTCGGACGGGTGAGCTTGCCGCCACCCGGGGGAGACGTGATCGGCCGGCGGCGGGTGGATACCCACTTCCTCGCGCTGGAGCAGCTGGGCGCGGAGATCACGGTCGGCACGACCTACCAGCTCGAAGCCAAAAAGCTCAGCGGGGCCGACATCTTCCTCGACGAGCCGAGCGTCACGGCCACTGAGAACGCCCTCATGGCCGCGGTCGCGGCCTCGGGCACCACGGTGCTGCGCAACGCCGCCAGCGAGCCCCACGTGCAGGACCTGGCGCGCTTCCTCAGGGGCCTGGGCGCCAGGATCGACGGGCTCGGCAGCAACACGCTCACCGTCGACGGGGGCACGCCGCTCCGCGCCGCGCCCTTCACGATCAGCCCGGACCACATCGAGATCGGCTCGTTCGTCGGCCTCGCGGCGGTGACCAACGGCGCCGTGACAATCGACGGGGTGCGCGCCGACGACCTGCACGCCACGCTCCTGGCGTTCGAACGGCTCGGCGTCCGGCCGCGCCTCGATCGCGCCAAGCTCATCGTCGATGCCGATCAGGAGCGCCGCATCCGCCCCGATCTCGGGGGCCACGTGCCGAAGCTGGAGGACGGCCCGTGGCCGGCGTTCCCTGCGGATCTCATGTCGATCGCGATCGTCGTCGCCTCGCAGTGCGAGGGGCTGCTGCTCGTGTTCGAGAAGCTGTTCGAGTCGCGGCTGTTCTTCGTGGACAAGCTGATCGGCATGGGCGCGCGCATCGTGCTGTGCGACCCGCACCGCGCCGTGATCGCGGGGCCGTCTCCGTTGCACGGGCAGGTGGTCGAGAGTCCCGACATCCGAGCCGGGATGGCGATGCTCCTGGCGGCGCTCGCCGCTCAGGGGGACTCGGTGATCCACAATATCGGCCAGATCGAGCGCGGCTACGAGCGGATCGACGAGCGGCTCCGGGCGCTGGGGGCGCAGATTGAAAGAATCGACGGACAGTCGGACCGTCGGACAGTCGGACCGTGACGGCGGATCCCAGGAGATTGTCCGGACCGAATTCGAGCGGGGAACTCGGTCCGACTGTGCGAGTGTCCGACTGGCCGACGCTCCGCGAGCAGCCCGTCGCCGACGCCGCCGTCCCGCGTATGGCGCTCGGCGAATGGTCGGAACGCTATGGGGTCGTCGCGGGCATCACGACCCGCGGGCGCGCGTTTTCCCTCGGGCTGTGGAGCGAGGAGAACGTCGGGCAGGTCATGTCCCGCTGGCGGGCCCTCCGCGCCGCCTTTCGCGCCGGTTTCCCCGCCGTGCTGCTCAGCCACCAGGTCCACGGAACGACCGTGCAATGGCACCGCCAGGGGCAGGAAGGCTGGCTCATCCTCGACGGCGTGGACGGGCACGCTACGGGGACCCGCGGAGTGCTCCTCACCATCACGGTCGCCGATTGCATTCCGGTCTATCTCGTCGTGCCGCACAAACACGTCGTGGCGCTGCTGCACGCCGGCTGGCGGGGCACGGCGGGCGGGATCCTGCAACGGGGCATCGATGTGGTGCGGCGCGAGGCGCTCGTGCCATCGTCCGACATTGTAATGCATTGTGGAGTAGGTATTTGCGGCTCGTGTTACGAGGTAGGTGCTGAGGTGCTGAGTCGGTTCGCAGCCCCGGCGACCCCGGGGCATGGCCCCGGGGTCGGGCTACCCGGGCAGGCGTCGAGTCATCTGGACCTCCGGGCAGCGCTGGTGTCCCAGGCTCGCCAACTGGGACTGGAGGAGGTCACCGTCTCCCCCTGGTGCAGCGCTCACGACCGCGAGCACTTCTTCTCGCACCGCGCGTCGGGCGGGCGCGACGGGCGGATGATCGCGTACTTGGGCGTCCCAGCTTGACACGCGCGGTCCCGGGACTAGATTCCGGGCCGGTGAAGCGGGCGAAGCTGGGCCCGCGCTTTTTTTTATGCTCTCCGAGAATCTCGTCGAGTCGTTTCGGGTCCGGCTGGACGCGTTGGGGCTCGAATTGGCTGATCTCCGTATCGGCGGCACGCAAGCGCGGCCGCTCGTTCAAGTGCGCATCGAATGGCCGCCCGGCGAGCCGCCGCGGCGAGTGACGGTCGACGACTGCGCGATGGCGAGCCGAGCGCTGGAGACCTGGCTCGACGCAGGCGGGCCGCTGGGGCCGCGCTACGCACTCGAGGTGTCGAGCCCGGGGCTCGATCGGCCGCTGCGGTGGCACCGCCACTGGGTGCGGTTCGTCGGTCGCGAGGTGCAGGCGACGGTCGCCGGCCTCGGCCGCGTGCGCGCCCGGATCGTCGCAGTCCCGGACGAGGCGACGGTGGTCCTCCAGCCGGCGGGCGCGGCGCCGCGGCCCGTGCCGCTGACCGGAATCCGCGACGCACGTTTGGCGGTCGACTGGTAGCTGACGGCCCATAGCTGAGAGCGCCTTTGGAAAGGTTTCGATGGCCAACACAACTGACGTTGTTACCGCGATCCGCGAGCTGACGAACACGAAGCAGCTCGAGCGCTCCGAGCTGCTCGATCTGCTGAAGGACGGGCTGCACGCGGCGCTGGTGAAGCGCTACGGTCTGAACGTGCGGGCCGAGATCGGCATCGACGAGCTGAAGGGCACGATCCGGATCGTCGTGCTGCGCACGGTCGTAGAGAACGTGGAGGACCCGGGCTCGCAGGTGGCGCTTGAGGAAGCGCGCTTCGAAGACCCGGACTTCCAGGTGGGCGACGTGCTCGAAGAGGAAGTGCCGTTCGAGGCGTTCGGGCGCACCGCGGTGCAGGCGGCGAAGCAGCGCATCATCCAACGGGTGCGCGAGGGCGAGCGAGCTCGGATTCGCGAGGAGTTCACCGACAAGGTCGGCGAGCTCCTGTCGGGCGAGGTGCAGCAGATCGAGCGCGGTAAGATCGTGGTGATGCTGGCGAAGTTCCGCGAGGCGGAGGCGATCATTCCCTATCGCGAGCAGAACCACCGCGAGCACTTCCACCAGGGCGACACGATCCGCGCGGTATTGAAGCGGATCGAGGAGACCCCCAAGGGGCCGCGCCTCATCCTGTCCCGCGCCGACCCGATGTTCGTGAAAGCGCTGTTCAAGCTGGAGGTTCCGGAGATCCAGCAGCAGATCGTCGAGATCCGGGCCACCGCGCGCGAGGCGGGCAGCCGCACCAAGATCGCCGTCAGCTCGCGCGACGACTCGATCGACCCGGTGGGCGCGTGCGTCGGGCTCAAGGGCTCGCGCGTGCAGGCCGTGGTGAACGAGCTGGGCGGCGAGCGCATCGACATCGTGCCGTGGTCGCCCGACCCCGA